>ERZ761607.38-NODE-38-length-332367-cov-7.959300_pt1 | contig 332367 bp, 268 predicted proteins | sample MGYA00511164_ERZ761607 | MGnify/ENA primary metagenome ERZ761607 (study PRJEB28899, sample SAMN02445080) | bioreactor sludge metagenome | biome: EBPR sludge | place: Australia: Brisbane, Thorneside Wastewater Treatment Plant | collected 2011-06-22 ... | reverse complement strand
CGGCCTTCGCGGCGGGCGCCGCCGCAGCCGGAGCCGCGGCAGGAGCCGCTGCCGGAGCGGGCGCGGGGGCCGGTTTCGCGGCGGGCGCCGCCGGTCCTGCGGCGGGTGCGGCCGGCGCCACCTTGATCCCGACCTGCGTCCCTGGCGCCATCGCCGCGGGCGGCAGCTTGCCCTGCGCCGTGCCGGTGAGCTGGCTCTTCAGCTCGACGAAGCGGAAGCGCTGCTCGCCCATCCACACTTCGTCCTCCTCGTTGAGGCGCAGCGAGCCACGCAGCTCGAGGAACGTGCCGTTGCGGCTCGCGTCGCGGATGCGCGCAACGCCACCGGCATCCGTCGCCAACAAGTGCGAGCGCGACAGGGCGAAGTCGCGCGGATCGAGGTCGTCGCGGCCGATCGACTTCTCCTCGCGCGTCAGCGGCAGCGACCGCACCACGTTGCCCTTGCCGTCGAGGCGCGACAGGCAGAGGCGTCCGTCGGTCAAGTCCACGCGCAGCCGCTGGCGGCCGGCGACGATCACCGAGCCGGGCTGCGCCGTGCGTTCGCTGTTGACGCGCACGTAGCAATCGCCGCCGTACGGCTGGTTGGTCACGTAGCACTCGTCGACGTCGACGCGGAACGCGGCGTGCTGGTCGAGCAGGAGCGCGTCGCCGCCGACGACCACGCGGCCCGCCGTGCGACCGATCACGTGGTCGCCGACGACGAAGAAGTGCTCGGTCTTCGCGGCGGCGTCGCCCGGGCCGATGTGCACGACCAGAGCGCCGACCTGCGGCTCGGCGACGACCGGGGCGGGGGCGGGCGGCGGCGTCGGCAGAGCCGGCTTCGACGGCGGCGCGATCGTCTGCAGCTTGGCGAGCTGGGCCGCGATCGCATCGTCCGACGCGCCCTTCTTCATGCGCTGGAACACGGTCTCGGCGATCGAGACGCCTTCGTTCATCGCCCGCTTGAAGCTGGTCTCGCTCTCCTTGACCGTCGACTGCAGCGCCTCGGGGCGGAAGTCGGCGGTCTCGATGTACGCCGGGTGCAGCAGACCGCCGGCCAGGAACACGTTCGGCACCTGCGACTCGCGCAGCGCGGAGACCGCGAGGCGCTTCTTCGCCGGCGCGTCGGCGAGTTCGAACTCCTTGATGCCGATCGCCGACAGCAGGTCGGTCGGTCGCTCGCTGCCGATGAACGCGAGCACCTGCTTCTTCTCGAACTCGTAGCAGACGAGCTCCGGCGGCAGGTTCTGTTGCTCGACGCGCTTGGTCTTGACGGCGACGAACTCCTTGCCCTTGTCGTCCTTGAACACCGCGAGCGGCTCGGACATCGGCAGGTAGCGGATGTTGCCCTGCGTCCACGCCTCGTAGAACTTCGCCGCGAGCGCCTTGCCCTGCGCGACCTTCGGCATGCCGCGGCCGCGGTAGCACCAGAAGATGTCGCTGTGGTCCTTCGCGGTCGCCTTGGCGAACGCGATCGACACCACGGCTTCGGCCGCGGACATGCCGCCGCCGACGACGCACGCCGGCCCGCCGACGAAGTCCGCGGCGTTGCCGAGCTTGTAGCGGATGCCGAGCGCGTCGCCGATCAAGCGCACCTTGGCCGGCGAGCCGCTGCCGAGCGCCAGCACGAGGTTCTTGCAGTACAGCTTGCTCTTCGCCTGCGTCTGCAGCTCCATCACCTCGGCGCAGAGCGTGCCGTCCTTCAGCCGCTCGCAGCCGCCGAGCTCGACGCCGTTCTTGTACGGCACCTTGTTGTCGTCGTAGACCTTCAGCCACTTCTCGTACAACGTGTTCGCAGGCGACTGGTCGTCGTACGGGAACTGCGAGATCAGCGCGCCGCCCTTGGGGAAGACCAGATCGGTGCGATCGCCGTAGTCGGCGTCGACGTCCTTGGGCTTGGGTTGGTGCTCACCCCATTCCTTGACGATGCTGAGCACGCAGTCGCGGTCGATCACCAGCACGGACAGGCCGAGCTCGTGGGCGCGCCACGCAGCGGCGGTGCCGCACGGGCCACCGCCGACGACCAGGAGATCCAACGGGGACGAGGGACTGTCACCTTTCATGGGTGGAATCGGGCGGCGAGCAGGACGGAAGGCGCCGCGCCGCGCGGCGCTCGGGGTTCACTTCGAAGCGGACTGCGGCGCGTACTCGGCGGGCGGCTGGTCGGACACCGTCCAGACCTTGCCGTCACGCAGGTAGAGCTTCTGCATCTCGGCGAGGTTGAACGGACGGCCGCCGATGCGGCCGAACACCGACACCTGGTGCCCGGACTCGTCGACGGCGCGATCGCGTTCGAGGCCTTCGGCGATCGCCACGGCCGGGCCGTGCGTGTCGCGGCGGGCGATCCACTTCGGCCGCGGCTCGGGCGCGAAGCCGTAGGCCGAACGGCCGCCGTCCTCGGGCGTCACGAGCTGCACGACGTGCATGCCGTTCTTCCCGTCGGCGACGACGCCGTAGACGCTGTCGTTGACCATGCCGACCTTGACCTGCCAGGTGTCGCGCAACGCGCCATCGGCGTTCCAGGTCTGCAGCAGCTTCGGCGCAGTTGGCGTGGTGACGTCGACGATGGCGATGCCCTCGGCGCCAGCGCCCACGAACGCCCAGGTGCGCGACACGTAGACCGAGCGGGCGTCGCGGATCGCGACCGCGGGTGCTGCGAGCTTCATCGACGCCGGCACGGTGATGTCGACGACTTCGAGGCCCGCCTTGGTGGTCACGAACGCGTAGCGGAACTGCACACTGACCGACTTCGCGCCGTCGAGCGCGACCGTGGCGAGGATGCGCGGCAGCAGCGGATCGGTGACGTCGACGGCGACGAGACCCTGGTTGCAGCAGACGTAGACGGTGGTGCCGGCGATCGTCAGGTGCTCGGCGCCGTTGAGGGCCCCGTTCGGATTGAAGGTCACCTTGCGCGCGACGAAGTTGTTGTCGGGGTCGCCATCGGTCAGGCAGTCGACGTCGACGACGAGCAGGCCCTCGAACCGGTCGCTGACGTAGGCGTAGCGGTAGGTCTCGTGGAGGTTCTGGTTGCGGCCGCGATACGGGTAGTTCTGCTCGTCGTTCTCCGGGATCCACGGCCGCGACATCGTCGTCGGCATGTTGGTCGGCAGTGCCACCGCGGTCGCGAAGCGGCTCGCCACGTGCGTGTCCTGGCCGAGCGGCGAGACCGGCGCGGTGACGATGCGCTCGCTGAAGTTCTTGTTGGCGACGTTGGCGATGTCGTACACGCGGAAGCCGCCAGGACCGTTCGCGGTGTAGAGGTACTCGCCGCGCTGCTCGAGCCCGAGCACGTGGCCCGAGTGATGGTGCGCCTCGGCGAGCCGGCCGCCGTTCTCACGATGCGCCTTGTGCTCCTCGGGGAACGCCATGCGGTGCAGGTTGCTGCCGATCACCGCCTGCGGCTCCGGCCACTCGGTGATCTTGACGGCCTCGAGGCCGCCGTCCGCCTCGCCGACGTAGGCGTACATCCCGAAGAAGTTCACGTAGTTCGTGCCCATCAGCAGGGTCTGCGCCAACCACGCGTTGTTGTCGTTCTGGTCGCTGAGGTGGCAGTCGGAGCACTTGCGCGTCTCCTTCGTGCGCACGGTGTGGGCGAAGTGCGTGTTGAAGCACTGCCCGTTCATGCCGTTCGCCGCGACCGTGAGCTGCTGCTTGTAGGCGATCGCGCGCTGGCTGTCGGTCGACGACACCATGACAGCCGACGACGAACGCACCGCCGCGACCTTGTTGTCCTTCACGTCGGGCGAGATGCCCAGCATGAACACGTCGTCGCGCGCGACCTGCGGGTTGTAGCTCGCCCAGTTGCGCAGCTTCTTCTGCTCGAAGTGGTGCATGTCGGTGCGCCAGTTCGCCTCCTGCGGCAGGTGGCAACCGAAGCACGACGTCATCCACGAGGTGTGGCAGGCCGCGCAGTCCATGCGCTCGGCGGTGTGCGCACAGGTGCCGTCCGGCTTGGTGACGAGCTTGGCGTAGGCCGCCTGCGCGTTGTAGTCACCGTGGCCCTTGGTCACCGTGTCCTTGACCTGCTTCAGCTTCCACACGAGGCCCGGGTAGAGCATCGAACGCTGCTTGTAGGTGGTGACGTCGCCGTCCTCCTCGATCACGAACCGGTCCTCCCCCCACGGCGTGCGGCCGCCCATCTGCTTCTTCATCCCCGGACCCGCCGTCGGGTCGTCCTTCGCCGCCGGGCCGGTGAAGCGCAGCGTCGCGTGCTGCTGGGCCGTGCCGTGGCAGTCCTGGCACTGGATCTGGATCGCGGCCTGGTACTCGGAGTACAGGTGCGTGTCGCCGTGCACGTCCTGCTCGAAGTGGCAGTCGACGCAGTGCATGCCGCGCTCGGCGTGGATGTCCTTGAGATGCACCGGCTGGCCCGGCTGCGGCGTGAAGCACTTGCGGGCGAAGTCGGCTGCGGTCGGCACCGAACCGAGCTTCGGGATCACTCCCTCGAACTTGTTCGGCTTGTCGTACGGGACCACTTCGCCGTTGGTGTCGAGCAGGTTGCCGCGCCGGTCCATCTTGAACACGCCGCGGAAGATCCAGCCGTGGCCGTGGTAGTCGGCGAACTGCGTGTGCTCGAGCTTCGGGTTGATGTCGGACGCGACCCCGTCGAGGAACGAACGGTCGCCCCACTTGCCGCGCACGGCCGCACCTTCGGGGTTGCGATCGTTGATCGCGCGCACCTCGGCGTGCGTCTTCTCCGGCTGTGCGGCCGGGAACATGTGCTGCCCGTCGGTCTCGTACGACCACATCTGGTAGCCGTAGTACGTGTTCAGGAAGCTGTTCGGCTGGTGCATGTGGCAGACCATGCACTGGCTCGACGGGATGCCGGTCGTGAAGCGGTGCACGATCGGGTGCCCGGCGCGGTCCTGCGGGATCGTGGGATCGCTCGCGAGCGGCCGCTTGTCGTCGGCCAGCTTCAGCCAGTTGGCCTTCTCGCCGACGTTGCCCATGCCGAGGTGGCCGAACTGCGCGTACGGACCGCTGTGCACGGGGTCGCGGTCGTTGGCGTAGATCATGTGGCACGCCGTGCAGCCGCTGCCGCGGAAGTCGCCCGGCTGGTCGTTGGTGCCGAAGAACGACAGGTGCGGGTCGTTCAGGCGCGTCTTGTGCACGTTCAGGGTCGGCAGGTCGACCCGGTTCAGCGTGCCGAGGCCGCGGTCCGACGACCGGTTGTTGGGACGACCCGGATCCTCGAACTTGTCGGGCAGGCCGGGCACCGGCGAGTTCAACCCGTTGAGGCCGAGCGCGGCCGTGCCGAGCCGGCTGCCCTGTTCGAAGATGCGGAAGATGTTGCTGGGCTGGGTCACTTCCCAGTGCGGCAGCGGGACCGCGAGCGCCGACCAGCTGTGCTTCTGCATCTCCTCGGCCGTCGGCGCGCGGTCGGGCTTGCCGGGCTCACGGATCACGTGCTTGACGATCTGCGGCGTTCCGTCGGGACCGTAGGACTCGCCGAGAATCGAACGCTTGGTGCTGACGATGCCGTTGGCGTAGGTGACCGTGCCCCAGAAGTGCTGCGCGGTCGTCATCAGCGACTTCATCACGCGCAGGGTCTCGTCGGCGTGGCACGGACCGCAGGTCACGTTGGCGACGCGCAGGTCGCCAGGATTGACGAAGCGGATCCACTCCGCCGACTCCTCCATCGTCAGCACGTACGGCCGCTCGGGGTTCGCGGAGTCCTTCCACGCCTTCGGGAACGTCGGCTTCGGATGCGCGCCGGCGACGTCTGCCTTCGTCGCGTCGCCACCATGGCAGTGCACGCACGACGCCTTGCGGCCGGTCGGGTGCGGGTCGCTGCAGTTCGTGTGGCAGTCGACGCAGCTGCCATCACTCGGGGCGGCCCGGGTCGCATCGACGACCTGCATGCGGTCCTCGGCGGTCGGCCGCTCGTACGGGGTCCAGGTGCTCTGCGGCGCGCGGCAGCTGAACAGCTGGAACGCAGCGAGCGCAACCACGCCGCCGACAGCCAGTCGCGTGCGTTGGCGGGCGGGCGACGGACGGGAATGCGGGCGAGTCGAGGTTTTTGCCATGCGAGCGATCCGATCCGGGCAACGATGCTAGCCACGCGCGCACCTCGCGCGCCCTGACTTTTTCCGGTGGGCTTGTCGATCGGCAGCGGCTTCGATCGTCGATTGCGCATCCAGCCGGAACGCCCGGCGCAACCCCGACGACCCGATGCCCAAGTTCATGCTCCTTCTGCGTGGCGACGTCACCGCCGACTACAGCCAGTTCACCCCCGAAGACTTCGGCCGCATCCTCGGCGAGTACGAGGCCTGGGGGAAGAAGCTCGAAGCCGAGGGCCGCATGCAGTTCGGCCAGAAGCTGACCGACCAGGGCGGCAAGGTGATCTGGCCGCGCGGCAAGAAGACCGAGGTGAAGGACGGCCCGTACGTCGAGAGCAAGGAAGTCGTCGGCGGCGTCTACGTCATCAAGGCCGACAGCTACGACCACGCGGTCAAGCTCTGCGACGGCCACCCCAACCTCCGGTTCGGCAGCATCGAAGTGCGCGAGCTCGACCTCATGGGCGGCCCGGAGACGTGATCCCGGCGTGACGGCACTGCCGCCCGACCTCGTCGCCGACCTGTTCCGCCACCGCTACGGCCGCATGGTGGCGGGACTCTGCCGCGTGCTCGGACCGGGCCGGCTGCATCTCGTCGAGGACGTGGTCCAGGAGGCGATGCTGCGGGCCCTGCGGCGCTGGCCGGCCGAAGGAGTGCCCGAGCAGCCCGAGGCCTGGGTGTTCCGCGTCGCGCGCAACCTGGCGCTCGACTCGCTGCGGCGGCAGAAGATCGCCGCCAAGGTCGATGCCGAGCTGCAGTCGTGGGCCGGCGAAGCGGCGGTCACCGACGACCCGAGCAACGCGGCCGAGCCCCGCATCGCCGACGACACGCTGCGGATGTTGTTCCTCTGCAGCCATCCGGCAGTGCCGATCGACGCGCGCGTGCCGCTGCTGCTGAAGACGGTCTGCGGCTTCGGCGTGCCGGCGATCGCGCGCGCGCTGCTGCAGAAGGACGCGACGATCGCGCAGCGCATCGTGCGCGCGAAGACGAAGCTGCAGGCCGACGACGTGCGCTTCGAGGTGCCGGGCGCGACGGCGCTGCCCGAGCGGCTCGGGCTGGTCCTGCAGGTGATCTACCTGGTCTTCAACGAGGGCTACCGCAGCCACGCCGGCGCCGACCTGGTACGGCCCGAGCTCGTCGACGAAGCCATCCGCCTCTGCGCCCTGGTGCTCGAGTTGCCCGACCCGTCGCCGCAGGCCCACGCGCTGATGGCGCTGATGCTGTTCCTCGGCGCGCGCAGTCCGGCCCGTTGCGACGAGAACGGCGACCTGGTCCCGCTCGCGGCACAGGACCGTTCGCGATGGAACCGCGTCTGGATCGAGCACGGCTTCCGCGCCTTCCGCGACTCGATCGGCGGATCGACGATCACCGCGTTCCACGTCGAGGCGGCGATCGCGTCGCTGCACGCGGCGGCGCCGAGCTACGCGGCGACCAACTGGCAGCGGATCCTGCAGGAGTACGACCGGTTGCTGGCGCTGCTGCCGTCGCCAGTCGTGCGGCTCAACCGCGCGGTCGCTGTCGGCAAGGTGCACGGGCCACACGCCGGGCTCCTGGCGTTGGCGGGACTCGACGACGAGGCGGCGCTCGACGAGTACTTCCTGCTCGGCGCCGTGAAGGCGCAACTGCACTGGGAACTCGGCGAACTGCCCGCCGCGATCGCGGCACTCGAGCGCGCGCTGACGCAGCCGTGCACCGAACCGGAGCGACGCCTGCTCGAACGCCGGCTCGCCGCCTGCCGGCGCGGCGACGCCCCGGCTCCGTGGTGATCACTCGGGCAGGTCGTTCGGCCGCTGCGCCAGGCCCCACAACTCGCGGAACTTCGGCTGCACGTACGGGTGGAGAGCCTCGCCCAGGTCCGCCGCGACGCCGTTCTTGCGTACGAGCTGGATCACGTCGTCGAAGTCGCGCGGACGGTCGGGCGCCGACAGACCGCTCGCCAGCTTGAGCTCGATGAGTTTCGCGAGCGAAAGGAAGCGCAGGCCATCGCGTTCGATCGCGACGCCGGGCGCCGCGGGATCGGGGAAGACGACGCCATGCGGCGTGCCGTCGCCCGGCAAACCGCCGGTGAGCAACACGTCGATCGGCACCTTCGCCTGCACGTCCCTGACCCCGCGGCTGCCGGCGAACTTCTCGAGCCAGCCGAGGCCGAGCGCCCGTTCCTTGAACCTGGCGAGCCCGTCGGCGGTCAGCAGCAGGTCGATGTCGGTGGTCGCGCGCTGGTGGCCGTGCGCGTTCACCGCCATGCCGCCGCAGATTGCGTATGGGATCTCCAACTCGGCGAGCTTCGCGCCGACGCGCTGCAGGGCCTGATGAACGTCCGAGGTGCCGCGCAGGAAGCGGCCGAGCTGGTCCCAGCCGCGCAGGCGTTCCGATTCGGGCGTCGTCATGACGCGATCATCGGGCGCCACGACGCGCGCGCAACCCGCGGGTCGGGCGCGGCGGGCTCACTCCTGCTGCGGATCGACGATCTGCGCGAGACGCCACAGCTCGGCGTACTTCGGGCGCACGTACGGGTGCAGCTGGTCCGCGAAGTGCTCGCCGAGTCGGTTGACCTTGATCAGCTCCATCACGTCCGCGAGGTCCTTCATGCGCGTCGGTGCCATTCCGCTCGCGATCTTCATCTCGAGCAGCTTTGCCAACGTCACGAACTTCGCTCCTTGGATTTCGATCGCGACCGTCGCCGGATCGGGGAACGTCACCCCGCACGGCCTGCCATCGCCAGGGATGCCGCCGGTCAACAGGAAGTCGATCATCACGCGTGTCTCCGCGTCGCGCACCCCACGACTGCCGGCGAACTTCTCGATCCAGCCGAGCCCGAGCGCGTGCGCCTTGAAGCGTTGCAGGCCCTCGGGTGTCAGCACGACATCGACATCGGTCGTCACCCGGTGATAGCCATGGGCGTTCAGGGCCATGCCGCCGCACACCGCGTAGGGAATACCAAGCTCCTCCAACTTCTTGACCAGCCTCGCCATCGCGAGATGCACGTCCGAAGTGCCCATGAAGAACCTCCCGGTCTGCACGAAGCGCGCCAGGATCTCGGAATCCGACGTGGTCACCGCAACATCTTGGCGCACTCTTCCAGGTGTGCCAACGGGGGCGAACGGCGGCGGCGGAACCGCCCTCAGTACAGCAGCCGCGTGCGGATGCTGACCGGCAGCGCGGCGATGCGATCGCGCACGGCGTCGGAGAGCTGGCGGTCGACGTCCATCACCAGGTAGCCGACGTCCTTGTTGGTGCCGAGTTGCTGCGCCTCGATGTTGGCGCCGAGTTCGCTGACGATCGCGGTGACCGACGCGAGCACGCCGGGCACGTTCTTGTGCACGCTGAGCACGCGATGCGTGTTCTCGCGCGACGGCAGGTTGATCTGCGGGAAGTTCACGGCCCCCTCGCTGTTGCCGCGGTCGATGTAGGCGGTGATCGCGTGCGCGACCTCGCTGCCGATGTTGCGCTGCGCTTCCTCGGTGTTGCCGCCGACGTGCGGAGTGAGCAGCACGTTCGGCAGTCCGGCGAGCTCCGACTGCCACGCCGCCTGGACCGGCGCTGGTTCGCTCGGGAACACGTCGAGCGCGGCCCCGCCGAGCCGCCCGTCGCGCAACGCCGCCGCCAGCGCGTCGATCGCCACGACGCTGCCGCGGCTCAGGTTGAGCAGGTAGCTGCCGGGCTTCATGCGCGCGATCTGGCTCTGGCCGATCATGCCGCGCGTCTGCGCCGTCTCCGGCACGTGCAGCGACACGAAGTCCGCTTCGTCGAGCAGTTGTTCGAGCGTCGGCACCGGCCGCGCCAGGCCGAGCGGCAGCTTGCGCTGCACGTCGTGGAACAGCACCCGCATGCCGAACGCCTCGGCGAGCAGCCCGACCTGCTGGCCGATGTGGCCGTAGCCGATCAGCCCGATCGACCGGCCGCGCACCTCGTGCGCGCCCGCGAGCGACTTGTCCCACTGGCCCCGGTGCAGCAGGGCACTCTTGTCGCCGAGCCGGCGCGCCAGCGCGATGACGCAGCCGAACGTCAACTCCGCGACCGAGCGGGTGCTGGCGTGCGGCGCGTTGAACACCGGCACGCCGCGCTGCGCGGCGGCCGCGATGTCGACCTGGTCGGTGCCGACCGAGAAGCAGCCGATCGCCATCAGGCGGCTGGCGAGTTCGAGTTGCGCGCCGCGCAGCTTGGTGCGCGAGCGCAGGCCGACGACGTGCACGTCGGCGAGCACGGCCGCGAGTTCGTCGCCTTCGAGTGCCTTGCCGATCACGTCGACGGTGTATCCCGATTCGACCAGCGACTCGCGCGCGGCCGGGTGGATGTTCTCTAGCAGCGCGATCTTGATCTTGTGGCGAGGGAACGACGTGCGCGTCATGCGCGCCGAACCCTACGCGCCGTGCGCAGGCCGCTCAATCGGCGAGGGCACCCCGAGCGATCGACAGCGCCTCGAAAACGCCGACGAGGGCGAGCCGGTCATTCGAGCCGAACGGTACCGAGCCGATCCTGCGGATCGCAGAAGCCGCCGAGCAGCGCACAGAACTGCTTCACCAGCGGGTCGGTGTAGAGGTCGTAGTAGCGCTGGTTGTGCGGGCCGACGCCGTGCTCGGCCGAGTAGCTGCCGGCGTAACCGCGCACCGCGAGTTCGTAGATCGACGGCTGCAAGGCGGCGATCACTTCGGCCGCCGCCCGACCGATCGTCGCCTCGTTCCACACCAGATTGAGGTGCGTGCCGCCGTCACCCCAGTGGCCGTAGTCGCAGAGCCGCACGGCCGGCCAATCGCGCGCGAGCAGACGCTCGACGTCGGCGGTGAACGCCGGCAGCGCCGAGCGTGGCACGCTGATGTCGAACGCCAGCATCTTGCCCTCGCTGCGCAAGCTCTCGCTGATGTGGTGGCGGATCTGCCAGAACTCGTCGCCCTTGCCGACCAGCACGTCGAGCACCGCGTCGCCGGCCGTCTCGAGGAACGCGCCGAGCCGCGCTTCGAGCACGGCGTCGAGGACCAACGTGTCGGCAGGCAGCGTCGACGACAGCTCGACCAGCACCGCGTAGCGCGGCAGTTCGGCGAACGGCCGCCGCAGGTTCGGCTGGTGCGCGAGCACCGCGGCGACCGCGTTCGCACTCATCACCTCGAACGCGCTGAGCACGTCGCCGAGATCGGCTTCGAGCGCGGTGAGCAGGGCGAGCACCGCGTCGCCGTCGCGGCACGCCACGAGGGCCACGCTGCGCTGCTTCGGCAACGGCGCCACTTGCAGCACGGCGCGCGTCACGACGCCGAACACGCCCGTGGTGCCGACGAACAGGTGCTTGGCGTCGAGGCCGGTGTTGTTCTTGCGCAGGCGGTTGAGCTGCGTCAGCACGCGCCCGTCGCCGAGCACGACCTCGACGCCGAGCAGGTTGTGGCGCACGTCGCCGTAGCGCAGCAGCCGCGTGCCGCCGGTGTTGGTCGCCACCATGCCGCCGAGCTGCGGATCGGCGCCGAGGTCGACCGGGAACCAGAAGCCGTGCCTGGCGAGTTCCTGGTTGAGCTGGCTGAGCAGCACGCCGCCGTCGACGAGCACCGTGCGGCCCGCCACGTCGAGCTCGATCGTCCGGTTCAGCCGCTCCAGGCTCAGCACCACCATCGTGCCCGATGCGTCGGGCGTCGACGACGCCACGAGTCCGGTGTTGGCGCCCTGCGGGACGACGCGCACGCCGTGTTCGCCGCACACGCGCAGAACCGTCGCCACTTCCGCGGTCGAGGCCGGCCGCGCGATGCAGCACGCCGTACCCTTGCCGTACCGCCAGCCCGTCTCGAAGCGCGCGCGGTCCTCGGGGGTGGTCAGCACGCCACGTTCGCCGAGGGTGGCGCGCAGCGCGGAGACGACGGCATCGACGGTCATCACGGCGTTCTACCGGCCCCGCGACCCGACGAGCACGATCATTGGGCCAAGTTTCCCCGTCACGCCGAGCCGGCTGCGGGCTTGCGACCACACACGAACAGCGTCGCCGCCAGCCGGTGCGCCTCGGGCGCATGGCGCAGCAGCAAGTCCCCGAACTTCAGCGGGAACAGCAGGGCGGTGGCGAGCCCCTTGACCAGGGTGTAGCCGCGCGGGAAGCGGCAACCGGTCGCGACCCAGGCGAACTCGGTGAGCACGTTGACCAGCGCCGAACACGGCCCGCTTCGCACGCCGGTGGTGACGTCGGTGAATGCCGAGAACTCGGCGGCGAGGCCCTGGCAGGACCAGCGGCGATAGTCGGCGGGGTGGCCGTGCCATGGAAACAGGAACGGCACGCTGAACCAGAACGCGCCGCCCGGTCGCAACACGCGATGCACTTCGGCGATCGCGCCCGCCGCGTCGAACAGGTGTTCGCCGACGACGTCGGCAACCACGCCACCGAGCGTGCCGTCGCCGAACGGCAGGTGATGCGCATCGCCGACGACGGCGACGCCGGGGAAGTCGTCGAGATCGAGGTGGATGGCCCCCGCTTCCTGGCTGCAGCCGCTGCCCAACACCAGCACCGGCCCCGGCGCCGCCAGGACCGCGGCACGCGTGTCGCGCCACTGCCTGCCCGGACTGAACTCCGAGGAGATGACCGAACGCAGCGCCGCGACCAGGCGCGAGGGACGTCGGTAGCCGCTCACCATGACCTTGCCGTCGGCGGTGGCGAGGTGCCCACGATCGCGAGAGCTGGCGTCGACCAGGAACGGCACGCCGCGCGCACAGTCGAAGGCAGTGGCGCAACCGCGGCAGCGCAGTTCCACCCCTTCGTCCGACAACGGCGACCGGCAACGAGGACACGCCAACGCGGACCACCAGTCAGGCCGCGGCGAACTCGACGAGGGCATGGCGCCGAGCATGGCCGACGAAGCAACCCTCGACAACGCACGAGACGAGCCGGTGCCATCGACGCCGTCTGGTGGCCCGGCGTTCGTCCGCGGGCCGCCGACTCTCGACCATGCTCAGCCAGGAAGCCTCGGTTGGAGCGAGGTGCGCGCGGAAGCGCGGCCGGCGCGGAGCGTCACGGCCACAACGCGCCGCATCGCCAGCCGAGCCCGCGTGCGACGCCCAATGCGGCGACCAGTGCGACCATCGCCGTGACCACGAGCACGCGCCGCGGCATCGGTCGGTGCGCGACGGCGGCCAGCGGCAACGACATCAGGCGCGCGAACGAGGCACCCACGGCCGCGGCGATACCGATCGCCACCAGGGGCTCCGGCGCCATCAGCTGCACGAGCAGATGCACGATCGGCAGCACGATCGTGAGGCCGATGGCGAACGGCGCGAGGACCGCGCACCACGACTCCCGCCAGCGCTTCCCGGGCAGCAAGCCGAGGCCGGCGGCCAATCCCGGCATGGCGACCGCGAACGCAGTCCCCGGTAGCCAGATGCAGGCAGCACCACCTGCCAGGCTCCACGACAGTGCGGCGACCGCGGCGCGACGTTCGAGCTGCGCAGCGTCCACGTTCGCACGCGGCAACGTGCCGGCGATGGCGAGCGCCATGATGCCCGCGAACAGCAACGCCGCACTGGTCGTGTTTCCCGCGACGTGACCGCGCCATGGCGCCACCAGGTCGAGACCGAGCCCGCCCAGCCACGCGAGGCCGACGACGATCGCCGCACAGAGGGTCACGCCGACGACGTGGCGGAGCAGTTCATTCAGCAGCCCGAGCCATCGTGTGCGTGTGCGCACGAGCGCTGCGATGGCCAACGCCCCGGAGAGGGCGGCGAACCAGGGATCCCAGGTGCGCGGATACACGACCAGCACGAACCCCAAGCAGTCGAAGAACGTGACGTCGGCCGCGCGCAGCGCGTCGAGGTCGACGTCGCCGAGCCGGCGGGCGAGGGCTACTGCGCAGTCGGCCATGTGCTGCACGCTGCGCGGATCGATGTTGGCCGGCGTGTCGTGCGGCGCGTGGTAGGCACAACTGCCGCGCGTGAGGGCGAGGTTGAAGCCCTGCGTGCCGCGCTTCAGGAAGATCGAGAAGTCCGTGTCGTTCGGCAGCTGGTGGTAGACGGCTTCGGCGAACGACGAACCAGCGGGGCGCTCGACCGCATCGGCGAAGAGGCGGACGCGCGCGCCGTTGCGCGGACCGAGTTCGAACAGGAAGGCCGGGCCGCCGTTGCCGATCGCCTCGAGGTTGACGACCGTCTTCACCTTGGCGACGCGCCGGTCGGTGCGAGCGAAGTGCAGCGCCCCGAGCATTCCGCATTCCTCGCCATCGGTCAGCAACAACAGCACGTCGTTGCGCGGCCGCCACCCGGCAGCGGAGAGCGCGCGCAGGGTCTCGAGCCAGCTCACGACACCGATGCCGTCGTCGCCCGCACCCGGCGAACGCACGACCGTGTCGTAGTGCGCCAACAACAAGACCGTGCCGGTCGAAGCACTGCCCGCGATCGGCACCGTGAGGTTGGTGAGCGGCATGCCGAGGACGCCGCGCTGCCGTTCGACCGTGAAGCCAGACGCCTCGAGTTCGGTCGCGATCATGTCCATCGCTTGCCGATGCGCCGGCTCGCCGGACGGCCGCGGCGACACGGCGATGCGCTCGAGCAACGCCATCGCGCGCGCGCCCGAGACTTCGGTCGCTGGCGCCGTTGCCGGCACCACATCGGGCATGCGCTGGCCGCCGATCGCGAATGCGATCGCCGCGAGCAGCACGACGAGAACGATCCAACTGCGGCGCCGGCTCGGGATCATGGGATCGCCGTGCAGAGTGGAGCGAGGGGGCGGAAACGGCAATGCTCGCGACCGAGGTCGTCTGACGCCGTCGCAACCGGCACCATCCCGAGCTGGTGGGCATCGCAGGGGCAGGCGAGCGCTCCGTCCGGCAGGCCGTTCCGCGACCTGCCGGGCTCCTTCGGCGACGGCAGCAAGGCTCGCCGCCTCGCGGGGACCGTCGGCCTCACGCCTTCGCCGTCATCTGGAAGATGCCGGTCGCGTTGCCGCTGTCGAAGCGCAGGTCGAGCCTGCCCGGCGCTTCCTCGGCGCGCGTGATGAACTCGTGGAACGAGCCCGGCACCGTCTCGGCGACCAGCGTGCCGTCGTCGGCGACGAACAGCCGCGCGACGTCCGCGGCGCGGAAGGCGGTCTGACGCACGCGACCGCTCTTGCTGACCTCGACGTCCTCCTTCATCGGACGGCCGAGCTTCTTCTGTTGCTCGGCGACCGCGGCGACGTCGGCGACACGATCGGTCGCGTGGTTGAACGCGTTGCCCTCGGTGGCGATCCACGCCATCTCCTTCGACTCGGCGAGCAGCGCCTTGTAGTCGGCGAGGCGCGGTTCCTGGTGCTGGCGCTCGAAGCAGCCGACGAGGTTCGGCAGCAGCAGGGCCGCGTCCTCGAACGGCAGCGACTTGTTCTTCGCGACCGCGGCCAGCATCGCCTTCGCTGCGAGTGGCAGCGGATCACGCGAGTTGCCGACGACGCGCGCGACGGCGGCCTGGAACCCGGCCGAGAAGCGCTCCGGGTGCAGTTCGCTGACGAAGAACTGCGCGATGTTCTCGGGCAGGTCCTGGTGCGTGTAGGCGCGCCCCGTCATGCCGAGGCGTTCGAGCGGGTAGACGCCGCGGCACTCGAAGCCGAGCGGCTCGAGGATGCGCCGGAACGCGATCTCGCCGCGCGGCAGCGAGCCGTTGTCGGCCGCGACCGTGCGCAGCGCACCGTGGTCGAACACCAGCTTGTGCGCCGATCGCAGGGCATCACCGACGTAGGCCGCGGCCATCGGCACACGCCGCACGACGTCCTCGAACAGCAGCATGCAGAGCGCCTGGGCGAGTTCGGACCGGGTCACGGTCTCGGCGCGCGGACGCAGCAGGCTCGGGTGGATCGCCAGCACCTCGAACAGGCGCACCGTGCGCACGGTGCCAACGACGCGATCGAGCAGGGTCCACAGGGTCGTCTCATGAAGAATCTGCATGTTCGGCTCTCGAGGTCGGGTGCGGGTGCGAGGGCCAGCGTGTCGGCCGCCCCCGCGTCTTCGGCAGGAAGCTACCTCCTTTCCCGCATCCTGCCGTCGGGCTGCAGAACGACTTCTCAACATGAGTTCATGCAATAGGATCATGAACGTGAGCCGCTCCCTCCCCGGCACCCAGGCCCTGCAGGCGTTCGAATCCGCCGCCTGGCACGGCAGCATCACCGCCGCCGCCCGCGAACTGCACCTGACCCAGGGCGCGATCAGCCGGCAGATCCAGGCCCTCGAACAGCACCTCGGCGTCGCCCTGTTCCACCGCGAGCGCCAGCGGATCCGGCTCACGGCCCCGGGCGAACACTACCTGCAGCACGTGCGGTCGGCATTCGACCGGCTCGAGGCCGCCGCCCTCGAGTTGCGCACGCTGCAGCGCGGCGGCGGCGTGCTGCAGCTCGCGATCCTGCCGACGTACGGCACGCGCTGGCTGATCCCGGCCTTCCCTTCGTTCGCGAACGCGCACCCCGACGTGCAGGTGCACTTCACGACCAGGCTGCAGCCGTTCGACTTCGCCAGCGAGGATCTCGACGCCGCGATCCACTACGGCGAGGCGCACTGGCCCGAAGCGCGTCTCGACGCGTTGATGGACGAACACGTCGTCGCCGTGTGCAGTCCGGCCTACCGCGACCGGATCGGCCTGCGCGAGGCTGCGGACCTGCGCCGGGCAACGCTGCTGCAGATCGCGACGCGACCGCAGGGCTTCGAGGAGTGGCTGCGCAGCAACGGCATCCCCGGCATCGACGGACGGCGCGGACCGCGCTTCGAACACCACCAGATGGTGCTGCAGGCCGCGATCGCCGGACTCGGCGTGGCGCTGCTGCCGACGTTCGCGTGCGACGCGGAACTCGCCGACGGCCGCGTGGTCGAAGCGATCGCCGGCACCAAGACGGCGACAGGCAAGGGCTACTGGCTCGTCTACCCGGAGCGCCGCGCGTCGTTGCCAGCGCTTCAGGCGTTCCGTTCGTGGCTGCTGGCGCAGCACGGCCGGCCCACCAGCGGCTGAACGCGCTCGGCGCCAAACGCTAGTGCTGCTGCGAATCGCAGCCCTGCGCAGCGGCCGCGCGCAACACGCCGGGGAACAGCACGTGGTTCTCGAGATGCACGTGCTCCATCACCGCGCGTTCGAACTCCTGCAGGCCGAGGTAGAGCGCCCGCCACGTCGTGCAGGCGTCCGCGGGCACTGTGAACTCGCGCGTCGCCCGCCGCGTCGCCGCCAACGCGAGGGCATGCTGGTCGTGCTCCCCCGTGAGGCACTGGATCGGCGCGTAGGCGCCGAGGTTGCCACCGGCGAGCAACAGCGGGAACAGGACCTGCTCCTCCTTCTGCATGTGCTGCTCGAGATCCTCGCCCATCGTCCGGAGGTGGGCAGCAAGGCCGTGCGGACACTGCGGGTGGCGCGCATGCACGTTCTCGACCTTCTCGGACATCGCCAGGAGCCGCGGCAGTTCGGCCCGATGGCTCGCGTGGAAGTGATCGACGAGGTGCACGATGAGCTGCGCCATCGGCCGGCCCGCCCATTCCTCGTGGGGTTGCACTTCCCGCGCTTCGGCCCGCAGCTCTGCCAGCACCGTGTCCACCGCCAGCCGCCGCTCGCGGCAGGCCTCTGCCAGGGTCCGGCTCCCCTGGCAGCAGAAGTCGAGGTCGTGACGCTGGAACACGCGGGACGCACCCACCCAGTGGCCGGCCAGGTCGGCGAGCGTCGATTCGGGACGGATCAGGGTGTCACCCATGGCTCGTGCTCCGATCAGGGGAATGGCCGGCGCGGCTGCGAATTCCACGGCGCCGGCCTGGACTCGAGTCCTGCCGAGTTCGGCCGCCCGAGCACAGCCAAGGGATCAGTCCCCCAGCGCCCCCTGACCGGGCGCATTCACGGCCATCGGTGGCGGCGCGGCGCCGCGGGGACGACCAGCGGACCTGAGGCCAGCCGGTTGGTGACCGCCGCAGAAGCAATCTATGCTGCGCCCGTGGCCGATCCCGCGGACTCGCCGACGCTGGCACTGCTGACCAACGCAGCACTCGGCGACGACGATCGCGCGAAGCACCTGCTGCCGCTCGTCTACGAGCAGCTGCGCTCGCTCGCGCAGCGCGCCCTGCGCGGCGAGACGCCCGGCCACACGCTGCAGGCGACGGCCCTCGTGCACGAGGCGTTCCTCAAGCTGGTCGGCCCCCGGCAACTGCCGTGGCAGAACCGCGCGCACTTCTTCGCCGCCGCCGCCGAGGCGATGCGCCAGATCCTCGTCGACCACGCACGCAAGAAGGTCGCGCAGAAACGCGGCGGCCAGGCGGCCAGACGCGCGGCGATCGACCTCGCCGGCCTGCCCGACCCGAGTTGCGAGCAGCAGTCCGCCGGTTTCCTCGTCCTCGACGAGGCGATCGCGCGCTTCCGCGGCGTCGACCCCGAAGCCGCCGCCGTCGTGCACCTGCGTTACTTCGCCGGCCTGAGCATCGACGAGACGGCTGCGGCGCTCGGCGTCTCGGCACCGACGGTGAAACGAGCGTGGGCGTTCGCGCGCGGCTGGCTGAAGGACGCGATCGAGAACGAGCGGGCCTGACGCGGTGCGTTGCGGCGAGCCGCCGTTCAGCCGAGGTCGAGCACGCAGTCGAAGCACACGCTCGTGGCATCCAGCATGCGTCGCATCGAGAATCAGGCCCGGCATGCCGCTCCGGCGACGGCTGTCGATGCGATGGTATGCTCAGCGCATGGTCGTAACGATCGACGAGACGGTCGCGTATCTGCGCCGACTACAAGAGGACCGCGAGGCAAGGGCGGGGGCACGTGCCGCCGTGATCCGCTCTCACCTGCCGGCCGCGAAGGCCCTGCTGCAGCAGAAGTACGGCGCGCGACGGGTGGTCCTCTTCGGCTCCTTCGCTCGCGATGAAGTGACCGAGTACAGCGATGTCGACCTCGCCGTCGAGGGGCTCGCAGGCACTTGCTACTTCACGGCGATCGCCGACCTGGTGGGCCTGTTCGGCGCCCCCGTGGACCTCGTCGAGATCGAACGCGCGTCCGAGAGCATGGGCGCACGCCTGTCCCTCGAGGGCATCGAACTGTGAGCGGCGCGATCCAAGTTCTGCGGCTGGAGATCGGCAGCGACCGGCGTGCATTCGAAGAGCGCGCGGACGAACTGGTCACTTGCAACCTCACGCCGAAGGGCACCGATCCGAATCTGCTGGCACGGGCGGCCGTGGCGTTGCATCACGGCTATGGCGCCATCGAGTCCGCGTTGGCGCGAATCGCCAAGGTCTTCTGCACGGAGCCGGCTGGCGGGAACTGGCACCGATCCCTGCTCGAGACCATGTCGATGGAAGTGCCCGGAATCCGACCGGCAATCCTCACGCCGACCAACCTACCCGCATTGCGCGACCTACTGGCGTTCCGTCACTTCTTCCGCCACGCCTACTCGGTCCCACTTGATCCCGCCCGGCTTTGCTCACTTCGAGAACGCGTGAACGAGGTCCGGCCACAACTGCTGGCCGACTTCGACCGCCTGGACGCCTGGCTCGCAAGCGTCGGGGCCCGCAGCTAGATCACGCGAGTCGCGAGTCCTCGGCCGATGCGATCCGCAGGCAGCATCGCCAGCGGAGGCAAGAGAGAAGGGTGCGGTAGTCATGGGTCGGTTGCGCCCAGGTCGTGCCTGAGGAAAGCGTGCCCGCCGGTCGGCGAGGATCACGAATCTCGCCACAGCTACCCCCGTCGGGGCCGGGATCGAAGTCCCTCGGCGGATTCCTGATCCGCGCCACCCGATCCGCACGCTTCTCGTCGTGGCCACCGAACGGCGCCCCGTTCGCGGCTGCTTGCCATGACCCGAGCCCCCACCGAGGACAGCAAGGACCGTCGTTCCGTGCTCGACATGCTGCGCGCACGCAACGGCACGATCTCCAAGGTGCTGCTGCCCGACAGCGGCTCCGAGCACGGCCCCTCGCCGATCGTGGCGGCCGGCAGCGTGCTCAAGAAACTCGCCCCGCAGGGCCGCGCGAAGTACCAGATCCTCGGCGAGATCGCGCGCGGCGGCATGGGCGTGATCCTGAAGGGCCACGACGGCGACCTCGGCCGCGACCTCGCGATCAAGGTGCTCGACGCCGAACTGGCCAAGAACCCGGCGGTGGTCGCGCGCTTCGTCGAGGAGGCGCAGATCGGCGGCCAGCTCCAGCACCCCGGCATCGTGCCGGTGTACGAACTCGGCCTGATGGCCGACGAGGCGCCGTACTTCACCATGAAGCTGGTGAAGGGCCGCACGCTGTCGGCGCTGCTGACGCAACGCAAGTCGACCGCCGAGAACCGCACGCGCCTGCTGCAGATCTTCGAGTCGGTGTGCCAGACGATCGCCTACGCGCACAGCAAGGGCGTGCTGCACCGGGACGTGAAGCCGGCGAACATCATGGCCGGCGCGTTCGGCGAAGTGCAGGTCGTCGACTGGGGCCTGGCGAAGGTGTTGCACCGCGGCGGCGTCGCCGACGAACGGCGCGCCAAGCAGAGCGTGTTCACCATCATCGAGACCGTGCGCAGCGGCCCGGGCTCGTCGGGATCGGACTCGATCATGGGTTCGGTGATGGGCACGCCGGCCTACATGTCGCCGGAGCAGGCGCAGGGCGAAGTCGAGAAGCTCGACGAGCGCGCCGACGTGTTCTCGCTGGGCGCCACGCTGTGCGAGATCCTGACCGGCCGGCCGCCGTACGAGGGCAACGACGCCGAGCCGACGCTGGTGCTCGCGGCCCGCGCCAAGCTCGATCCCGCGCGCGAGCGCATCGCCGCGTGCGACGCAGACGCAGCGCTGAAGAAGCTGTGCCTCGAGTGCATGACGCCGGCGCGCGACGCGCGCCCGCGCGACGCCGAGGCAGTGGCGAGAGCCGTCCACGACTACCTGTCGTCGATCGAGGAACGCGCGCACCAGGCCGAGGTCGCGGCGACGGCAGCACGCATCAAGACGCAGGAGCAGCGGCGCCGCCTGCGGCTCACCCTGGCGCTCGCCGGCTCGGTGTTCGCGACGATGCTGCTCGGCGGCGGTGGCTACTGGTGGGTGCAGAACGAGCGCGCCCAACGCTCCGCCAAGGTGCGCGACGCCGTCGAGGCGGCGTTCGCCGAATCGATCCAGCTCGGGCAGGACGGCCGACCCGCCGATGCGCTCGAAGCCGCGCGCCGGGGTCTCGCGCTGACGACCGCCAACGACGTCGACGCGGCATTGCGCGAACGGGCGACGGCGTTCGTGCAGTCCGCCGAGGACATCCAGGCGGCCGCCGAACGCGAGCGCGCGCTGCTGGCGCAGGACGAGACGCTGCGGCAGCAGCTCGACGAGCTGCGCCTGCAGCAGATCGAGGCTCTCGGCGACCTCGACAAGGAGACCGCGCTGCATGCACGGTTCGTCGCCGCGTTCCGCGACTACGGCGTCGATCTCGACGCGGCCGAGATCACGCCAGCGCTCGAACGCATGCGCGAACGCCGCATCGCCGAGCAGATCGCTTCAGCACTCGACGACCTCGGCCGCATCCGCCGCAACCTGTTCGGTCAGCAGGCCGAGGAGTTCCAGCGGCTGTCGGCGCTGGCGATGGACCTCGACCCGGACCCGGACCGCATGCGGCTGCGCCTCGCGATCCGCGACGACGATCTGCCGACGATGCTCGCCTTCGCGAAACCCGAACAGCTCGGCAACCTGCCGGCCGGAGCGATCTGGGTGCTGTCGGCTGCGCTGTGGGATCGCCATCCGCAGCATCGGCCCGACGTCTACCGGATGTACGACCAGGCGCTGTTCCTCTGTCCCGACGACTACGTGCTGCAGTCGATCGGCGCCAACATCTACCGGTTCGCCGGCCGCCACGCCGCGGCGCTGGCGTGCCGCCGCGCCGCGTTCGCGCTGCAGCCCGAGAACGTGCAGGCACGCTTCGACCTCGGCGAGGGCCTGTTCTTCGCGGGCCGCGTGGTCGACGCGCTCGGCGTCTATCGCGCCTGCGTCAGCAAGGCGCCCGGCCACGCGCCGTCGCACTTCGGCCTCGGCTGGGCCCACATTCAACTCGGCGACTTCGAAACGGCCGTCGCGTGCATGCAGCGCGCCGTGGATCTCGATCCGCAGGAGCAATACCGCGCCGATCTGGTCACGGCCCGCTACCTCGCGCGGCTCACCACCAAGCAGGAACTGCTGCGCGTCGCGCACGGCACCGGCATCGCCACCGTGGCGCTGGGGGTCGCGCTGACGCTGGCGGATCATCCCGATGCGGCGCTGCGGGACCCGGCGAAGGCGATCGAGATCGTGCGCGACCCGGCGTTCGCTCCCGACTACCCGCGCGCCGGCGCGCTGATCGAGTGCGTCGCCCACGTGCACCTCGGCGAGTGGGCCGCCGCCGAACAGGCCCTCGGGCAGTTCGACCAGAACACCGAGTTCCTGCTGCTGACGCCGGGCTGCCTGACGTTCGTGCGCGCCGTGATCCACGCGGGCGCCGGCCGCGATGCGGCGGCGCGCGAGTGCCTCGCGCGCGGCCTCGAAGGGTACACGGACCTCGTCGGCTCCGACGAGCAGACCTGGGCCCGCTCCGACCTCGCACGCTGGCGCGACCTCGCCCAACGCGCCGTGCCTCGCTGACACCTTCCCGATCGACGACCATGCACACGCTTCGACTCTGCGTTCCGTTCGTCCTGCTGGCGTCGCTGGCTTGCGCGCAGAAGCCGGCGAAGGTCGACCACGCGGCGGTGGTCAAGGCCGCCGGCGCCGACGTCGCGAAACTCGAGCAACTCGCCGGCGACTGGATCGCGCAGAAGCGCACCGACGGTGCGCGCATCGCCTGGAAACGGCTGATCGAACTGCAGCCGGACCACGAAGCCGCGCGGGCCGGGCTCGGGCACGTGCGCTACGACGGCAAGTGGTTCGAGGGGCAGACCGCGCTGTTCGACTACAAGCGCGCCGAAGACGCGCGCATGGTGAAGCAGGGCATGGCGCGGGCCGGTGATCAGTGGGTCAAGATCGCCGACGTGCCGTTCGTGCGGCTCGGCTGGAGCAAGGACGCGCAGGGCAAGTGGCAGCATCCGCTGGCCAGCAAGCGGCTGGCGCACGACGCGGCGATGGCCGCGAAAGGCTGCCAGCAACAGGACCTCGAGTGGATCGACCCGTCGGAGTTCGAGACCTGGAAGCAGGGTCTGTGGAAGTGCGGCGACCAGTGGCTCGACACTGCGGCGGCGAACGCGTGGCACGCGGCCCCGGAACGGCCGTGGATCGTGCAGAGCGAGCACTTCCTGATCGCCACCACCGTCGACCGCGAGCGCGTCGAGTGGGTCAAGTGGTACGCCGACCGCACCTGGGACGACCTCGTGCGCATCTTCGGGATCGCCCCGGGCCAACGTCCGAGCGCGACCGACCTGCACGGCAGCAACGGCGACAAGCCCGAGATGATCATCTGGAACGGGCTGCCGCAGTACAACGCGTTCGCGGGCAACGCCGAGTCGCGCGGCCTGTCGTCGCTGCACTACGCGTGCTTCTGCGATGCGTGGTTCGACGACAGCGTGAAGCCAGCCGCCTTCGCCGGGCTCGGCTGCGGCTTCTGGGATGCAGCGACGCCGACACTCGCCGCGTTCGGCCAACACTCGATCCGCCACGCCGCCGCGCAGGCGTTCGTCGAGGCGATCGATCCGTCGTGGAAGGCGCTCGGCGACCTGGCGCTCGACAAGAGCTCGCCGCCCCAGAACCAGAACGCGGTCGCGGCGCGGGCCCAGGCCCAGTCCCAGGCGTTCTGGAGCGACAAGCGGATCCCCCACTGGCTGCGGTTCGGGGCGTGCTCGTACGTCGAGCGCTGGTTCGTCGAGAAGGAAGCCGCCGAGGGCGCCGACCCGCGCTGGGCGCGCACCTGGGCGCTCGAATCCCTGCGCAAGGCCGGCGGCCTGCGCGACCTGAACAAGGTCTTCGAGTTCAAGCTGGCGTCGTCGGACGCGGCCAACTCGACGCAGCTGATCCACGAGTCCGGGCTGGTCGTCGCGTTCGTGCTCGACGGTGGCGACCCGCGCGTGCAGAAGGCGCATCAGGCGTTCCAGCAGGCCTTGGCGGGCACCGGCAGCACGGCCGCCGCCGCCACCGAACTGCAGAAGGCACTGCTGGCCGCGAAACCGGCGCTGCTCGCCTTCGCCGCGCGGTGAGCCGGAACGCCCCCGGCGCGGCGGCAGCCCGCCCGTCGCCGCTCTCCGGGCCGTCTGCGCCGCGGCCAGGCGCGCCACCGCCCGCGGCCGACGTTTGGCATGCATCGGCACGCGGGTTTCCGTTCTGCGACGCGCAGCCCGCGCGCCACGATGGGCAACTCGGCCTGTTGCCATGCGACACGAGCTTCGCGCCATCCCGCCCGCCCCCCGCCGCATCCGCTGGCGGCCGCTGTTCGCGCACCGCTGGCCGCTGCTCGCGGCCGGCGGACTGCTCGTGGTGGTCGGTGGACTGCTCGCGTGGCTGATGTTCCTGCAGGCGGGCGGCAAGATGTCGGACACCGAGCGGCTCGACGCCGGGCCGGTGACGCGGGTCCGCGGCACCTTGACGCGCGTCGATGCTCCGCGTGCGTGGCAAGGCCGCGACTGGCAGGACGTGCGCTACACGTTCGAGGTGCCGATCGACGGCCAGTCGATCACCTTCTACGGCGGCTGCTTCGTGCCCGCGGGCGCCTGGCGCGAAGGCGAACCGGTCGAGATCGAGGCACTGCGCGGCGACGCCAACAAGAACCGCATCGTCGGTGGCGCGCTGCACGCCGAACGGCAGTGGCTGCGGGCGAAGTTCTGGATCACGGTCCTGGCGACGCCGGGCGCCTTGCTGCTGCTCGGCTGGCTCGCTGGCGTGTTCCAGCTGCGACGCGTGCTCGTGCACGGCGACGTCTCGGTCGGCGTCGTGCACGCCGTGCGCGCGGTGCCGTGGCTGCTGCCGGAGATGCTGCGCGTCGACTACACGTTCCGCGACCATCACGCGAAGACGCGCCACAACCACCAGTGGGTGCGCACGCACGGCGAACTCGGCGCCCGCCTGTTGCAGCAGCAGCGTGCCGGCCGCTACGAAGAGATGCCCGTGCTGCACGACCGCGCCATGCCCTGGTGGAATCGCATGCTGCTGCCGCAGGACTTCCTGCCGCCGGTGGCGATCGATCTCGACCTGCCGCCGGTGGACCGCGCGCCGTGAGCGAACGGAGCGTCGAAGCACTGCTCGGGCCCGACGGCCCGATCGCGCGGCGGCTCGAGGGCTTCGAGGTACGGTCGCAGCAGTTGGAGTTCGCGAGCGCCGTCGAACGCGCGGTCGCCGCGCGGCAACACCTGATCGCCGAGGCCGGCACCGGCACCGGCAAGTCGTTCGCCTACCTGCTGCCGGCAGCCGTGCACGCCGACGCGCACCAGGGCGAAGGCCCGATCGTCGTGTCGACGCGCACCATCGCGCTGCAGCAGCAGCTCGAGCAGAAGGACCTGCCGTTCCTGCACGCGGTGCTGCCGTTCGAGTGGTCGTCGGTCACCGCGATCGGCCGCAACAACTACCTCTGCCTGCGGCGCATGCACCTCGCCGAGCGCGAGCAGCATCTGTTCGAGAACCCGGAACGGCACGCGCAGCTGCGCGCGATCGTCGACTGGTCGATGACCACGAAGGACGGCACGCGCCAGGAGCTGCCGTTCGCGCCGATGGCCGAGGTCTGGGACGAAGTGCAGGCCGAACACGGCAACTGCCTGCAGCGCGCGTGCAAGCACTACGCCCACTGCCACTGGCAGCGTGCGCGGCGGCGCATGCAGACGGCCCAGGTGCTGGTGGTCAACCACGCGCTGTACTTCGCCGACCTGGCGCTGCGCATCGCCGGCGCGTCGTACCTGCCGCCGCACCGCGTCGTGATCTTCGACGAGGCGCACCATCTCGAACGCGTCGCCACCGAGAGCCTGGGGCTGCGCGTCGGACGCAGCACGGTGGGCTGGCACCTCCGCCGGATCCACGGCCGCCGCAGCGCGCGGAGCCTGCTGGCCCGCCACGGCACCGCCGCGGCGATGCTGCTGTGGGAGGAGGCGAACCAGCACGCCGAGGTGTTCTTCGCCACGCTGCAGGACCGGCTCGCGGCGAGCGGCAACAACGAAGGCCTGGCGCTGCGCGACGACGTGCTCGACGACCCGCTGACGCCGGTGCTGCGCGCGCTGAGCACCGAACTCGCTTCGGCCGCGGTGCGCGTGCTCGAGATCGACGCGCAGATGGAACTGCAGGCGCGCGCCAACGGCCTCGACGCGCTGTGCGCGATGCTGCGCGCCCTGTGCGTGCCGAACCCTGCGGCCGGCACGCCGCTGGTGCGCTGGCTCGAACCGTCGCGCCATGGGGCGCTGCTGTGCGGCGCGCCTCTCGACGTCAGCCAGGCGCTGCGCGAGCACCTGTTCACCAAGGGGCCGACGGCGATCCTGACCTCGGCGACGCTCGGCGTGCCCGAGGACCCGTCGTTCGGCTGGCTGCGCCGCCAGCTCGGCCTCGACGAAGCCCAGACGCTGCGCGTCGGCTCGCCGTTCGACTACGACCGCGCGGTGCGCCTGGTGCTGCCCGAGGCGATGCCGGAGCCGAACGACGGCGCGGCGTTCCGTTCGGCGGTCGCCGAGCAGTGCCGCGACCACGTGCTGCGGAACGGCGGTCGCGCCCTCGTCCTGTGCACGTCGTGGGACCTGGTGCGCTCCCTCGCGCAGGAACTGCGGCCGTCGCTGACCGAGGCCGGCATCGAACTGCTGGTGCAGGGCGAAGCGCCGATGGCGCGTCTGCTCGAACGCAAGCGCGCCGAGCCGACTTCGGTCCTGCTCGGCACCGACAGCCTGTGGGAGGGCATCGATCTGCGCGGCGACGCGTTGACGATGGTCGTCATCACGCGACTGCCGTTCCAGAGCCCGGGGCACCCGCTGGTGCAGGCGCGCATGGAGCTGCTGAAGTCGCAAGGGCGCGATCCGTTCGCCGAGCACTCGTTGCCCGAGGCGATCCTGAAGTTCCGCCAGGGTTTCGGCCGGCTGATCCGCGGCAGCCAGGATCGCGGGACCGTCGTCGTGCTCGACCCGCGGGTGCGCACGCGCGCCTACGGGCGGCGGTTCCTGCAGGCGCTGCCGTTCTCCGAGGACTTCGATCCCACGGCGGGTTGACCGACCACGGACGCCGGCACGGGCCGGCGCGAACGGCAGCACCCCGGCAACCACGGGATCCGGGAAGGCCATGACAGGCCGGCGGGACGGCTGGCCACCATGGGTATCGTTCTGATATCATTCCGATACCCAGCACCGAAACCATGGACACTCCCTCGCGCGAACTCGCCTACCCGCGGCCCGGCAACGGCCTGCTCGGCCTGCTCTTCGGCATCCTGCTCGTCCTCGCCGCCGTCGGCGCCTTCATCGGCGGCGGCGTGATGTGCGACGACCGCCAGATCGGCCCGGCCTTCGGGGTGCCGGTCCTCGTCCTCGGCTTCTTCGTCATCGTCTGGGCGACCCTGACCTTCCGCAGCCTCGTGATCGTCGCACCGAACCAGTCGAAGGTGGTCGTGCTGTTCGGCAAGTACACGGGCACGCTGCGCGACGCCGGCTTCTTCACCGTGAACCCGTTCGCGGCGCGCCGCGAGATCAGCCTGCGCGCGCACAACTTCAACAGCGACAAGCTGAAGGTGAACGACCAGCGCGGCAACCCGATCGAGATCGGCGCGGTCGTGGTCTGGCGCGTGCGCGACACCGCGCAGGCGGCGTTCGACGTCGAGAACTTCGTGAGCTACGTGCAGGTGCAGACCGAGTCGGCGCTGCGCCACCTCGCCTCGCAGCACCCGTACGACAGCCCCAACGACCACGAAGTGTCACTGCGCGGCAGCAGCGAGGCGGTCAACGCCGAACTCGCGCGCGAGCTGACCGTTCGGCTGCAGATGGCCGGCATCGAAGTGCTCGAGGTGCGGCTGAGCCACCTCGCCTACGCGCCCGAGATCGCCGGCGCCATGCTGCAGCGTCAGCAGGCCGAAGCGATCATCGACGCCAGGAAGCGCATCGTCGACGGCGCGGTCGGCATGGTGCACATGGCGCTCGAGCAGCTGAAGGCGCACTCGGTCGTCGAACTCGACGAGGAACGCAAGGCGCAGATGGTCAGCAACCTGCTGGTGGTGCTGTGCAGCGAGCGCGGCACGCAGCCGGTCGTCAACGCCGGCACGCTCTACGGCTGATGCCCGATGGCCGACGAGGAGAAGAAGTTCCTGCTGCGCCTGCCGCCGCGCGTGTTCGACGAACTGCGGCGGTGGGCCGAGCAGGAGATGCGCAGCATCAACGGGCAGATCGACTGGATCCTGCGCGCTGCGCTGCGCGAACGGCTCGGCCGCGATCCGGTCGACGACGGCAAGAAGAAGCGGGGCTGATGCGTACGGCGTCTACTTGACGCCGTGCATGAGTTTCTGCACCCAGGACGCCGCGAGCAGCAGGATCAGGCCGGCCGCGGTCAGCGCCCAGAAGCCGAACGTGTAGCCGCCGAGCGCCGATTGCGTGGTCATCCCGGTCTCGCCGCTGACGTGGCTCGCGAAGATCCCGGACAGGTTGTTGCCGATCCCGGTCGACAAGAACCAGCCGCCCATGCCGAGTCCGACCAGGCGCACGGGCGCCAGCTTGGTGACCATCGAGAGGCCGATCGGCGACAGGCACAACTCGCCGACCGACTGGATCAGATAGACCGTGAACAAGGTCCAGAACGGGATCTTGTTCGACGCCGGGTCGACGAGGCTCGACAGCGCGAACATCAGCAATAGGAACGCAAGTCCGTTGAAGATGAGCCCGAGGCCGAACTTGCGCGGGATCGAAGGGTTGGCCTTCACCTTCGACAGCGCCACCCACGCCCACGCCACGAGCGGTGCGAACACGATGATCGCCAGCGCATTCACGCTCTGGAACCACCCGGTCGGGAACACCCAACCGCCCAGGTCGCGATCGACGATCTTGTCGGCGAGGAAGGTGAACGAGTTGCCGGCCTGTTCGAAGAACATCCAGAACATGATGTTGAAGACGAAGATCACCAACATCGCGATCGTCTTGTCGCGCGCGACGGCGCCGTTGCGGCTGCCCTCGATCATCAGCATCGCTGACAGGCCCACGAACATGAAGGTGAGCACCCACTGCAGGGCTTCCGCACCGACGGACAGCAGCGCGAACACCGCGGGTACGGCCACCAACGCGCCGAGCACGACGTATCCGACCCTCTTCGTTCCTTGCTGCGTCGCCGTCGGCGCGCCGATCCCCTGCAAGGAACGGCGACCGAGCCAGAACCAGACAAGACTGACGAGCATGCCGATACCGGCCGTGAGGAACACCCACTTGTACGCCGGCATGACTTTGGTCCCGAAGACACTCTCGGCGAGCCAACTCGTGAGCAGCGGCGACACGAACGCGCCAGCATTGATGCCCATGTAGAAGATCGTGAACCCGGAGTCCCGGCGCTCGTCGCCCGCCGCGTAACACTTGCCGACGATCGTCGAGATGTTGGGCTTGAACAGCCCGTTGCCCACCACGATGGTGGCGAGACCGAACTCGAAGAACGTCTCGTCGGGCCAGGCGATCATGAACAAGCCGGCGGCCATGAACACCGCGCCGGTCAGGATCGATCGCTGGTAGCCGATCACCTTGTCCGCGATGTAGCCCCCGAAGATCGCGACGGCATAGACGAGGGCGAGATACGAGCCGTACGTCAGGTTCGCCGGGCCCTCTCCCGTTGCCGCGCCACCGTGGAACTGCGCGACGATGTAGAGCACCAGCGCCCAGCGGATGCCGTAGAACGCGAAGCGCTCCCAGAACTCGGCCATGAACAGCATCCACAACGGTTGCGGATGCCCCATGACTTGCTTGAACTCGGGCAGGGCGAAGCCATCCCGGCTGGTGTTGGCTGCAGCAATGGTCACGCGTTGACTCCTGAGCGGGCGAAAGGAAGGGAAGCGGGCGCGAAGGCTACCCACGGCCAGCACGCCGGGCACCGGGCATTCGCGCACGATCGCGTGTCCTGCCGGAGCGCCGTTCCGGGCCAGAGCGCGCGCGGCTCGCAAGCCGCGTGCCCCTTGCCCGCGACCGCCGCCGCGGCCATCCTGCGCCGCCCGCACAGGAGCACGCACGATGGGTCGTCAGTGGTTGCACGCCAAGAAAGAGGTCACGGCGAATCGCCGGGCCAAGCTCAACAGCAAGCTGATCCGCGAGATCATGGTCGCCGCCAAGATGGGCGTTCCCGACCCGGCGATGAACCCGCGCCTGGCGTTGGCGGTCGAAGCCGCGCGCAAGCAGTCGGTCGCCAACGACACGATCCACCGCGCGATCAAGAAGGGCAGCGGCACCGGCGACGAGCAGATCAACTACGAACTCGTCACCTACGAGGGCATGGGCCCGCACAACGTGCCGGTGATCGTCGAGTGCCTGACCGAGAACCGGAACCGCACCGCGCCCGACATCCGCACCCTGTTCAAGGACGCGCAGTTCGGCAGCAAGGTCACGTTCCTGTTCGATCACGTCGGCATCGTCGAAGCCACGCACCCGAAGCCCGGCCAGGATCTCGAGTCGGCTGCGATCGAGGCCGGCGCGCAGGACGTCGAGAAGCTCGAGTCGGCGAAGGAGGACGAGAGCGGCGGCCGCTTCTTCACCGAGCGCACCGACATGTATCCGGTCGCCGAGGCGCTGAAGAAGGCCGGTTGGAGCGTCGCCAGCGCCGAGCTCGGCTACCGCGGCAAGGACCCGGTGCAGCTGCCCGAGGCCGATCGCGCGAAGGTCGAAGCGTTCCTCGAACGGCTCGACGAGAACGACGACGTGCACCGCGTCTGGGCCGCGCTGAAGTGACGCGCGGCGGCCGCCGGCCAACCACCGCCATCGCCCGCGCCCGTCACGCTCCGGCCGGCCGAGCCTCGCCGACAACCAACGGGACGCCGCCTCGCACGGCTGCGTCGACCGCGGTCCGCAAGCCGGCGTAGCCGCGGCGCGCGGCCGCGACGAACTCGCCGCCGGCGGCCGCCGGCAACCCGGCCCAACCTGCCACTTCGCCGCCATCGGCCTGGAACGTGCGCTGGTTCAACCACCCGAGCTGGTCGGCCAGGAGCCGCGTCGACCCGATCTCGGCGGTGCTGCCGTCGGGCAACGGCACACGGAAGGTGACCGGGAAGTCGCCCGGCAGCCACACCGAGCACGCGAGCAGATGGCCGTAGCGGCTGCGGTCGAACTTCGCATCCGCAGCGGCGCGCCACTGCGGATCCAACTCGAGCAGCGGCGGCACCCGATCGGGCCAGTCGAGTTCGGGGCGATCGGCGTAGAGCCCGAGCAAGCGAACGGCGAGCCAGCCGGCCTCGCCGAGATCGGTCTCGGCGGCGACCGGCGCGGCCTCGTCCCACGTCAGTTGCTCGCCGACCTTCGTGGCGACGGCCGACTGCAGGTCGGCGCGCCAGGCGGCGACGCCGCCCGCGAGGCGGGTCGCATCGCCGCGGGCGCCGGCGAACCACTTCGACAACGGACCCGCGAACGCGACCGCCATCAGAGCTTCTGCTCCCGCCAGACGGGATCGAACAGGCCGCGCTCGACGATCTCCCAGATCACGACCTTCGACCGGGTGCCGTTCCGCAGCTCCGGCAGGGCGCGCCGCAGCGGTTCGAGGCCGACCGCGCCGTAGGCAGTGGTCGTGCGCACCGAACGGCCGAGCCAGTAGGCGATCGCGTCCGCGCCGTTCTCCTCGCCGAAGCTGGTGCTCAGCATCCAGACCGGGGCGTCGCCGTCGGTGCCGTCGAGCAGCCGTGGCCCCGCCGGCGTCTCCATCTCGACGTCCCAGTACTCGCGCACTTCACACAGACGATCGGCGAGCAGGCTCATCGGCGCGGTGCGGCGACCGAGCACGGGATCCGGCAGTTCGAGCGTGGCGATGCCCATGTTGGCGGGCAGGTCACCGACCAGCCGCACCATCAGCGGCCCCCGCAACCGCATCGTCGACCGCGGGCCGAGCCGTTCGCCGTAGCGCGCCTCGATCGCCGTCGCCACGGCGCGCCCGGCCGCCAGCGCCCCGGCCGGCCGCCAGTGCGTGTCGCGGCGGTAGTAGAGCTCGGCCGCGGGATCGCTCGCGCGCGCGGCGGCCATCACCGCGGCGAGATCGACGGTCGCGATGCCGAGTGCTTCGAACTCGGCGAGTGCGGCCGCGTAGTTGTCCCGCTTCTGCGGTGGCAGTTCGCCACCCGGGTAGCAAGCCTCGGGATGCACACGGGCCTTGTCCGGCACGAGCAGCACGAACAACTCGGCGCCCGCGCGCTGCACGAGGTCCCGCACGTCGGCGACGAAGGCGCGGCGCGCCGGCGCGGCGCGATCCCACGCCGCCCGATCGGGCAGCACGGACTCGCGGATGTAGAACCACTCGTCCTTGCCGAAGTGCACCTGCGCGCTCTCCGGCGCGCCCAGCCGGTAGCGCAGCTCGTTCCAGTTGCTGCGCAACCACCACGTGATCGGCGAGTCCTCGCGAAGCTGCTTCTCCTTCGCCAGCATCCACGAACCGTCGGCCAGGCTCGCCACGGTGACGGCGGGTGCTGGCAACTGGCTGCGCGTGCGCAGCAGCGGCTCGGCGTTGCCGAGCAGGCCGTGCCAGACGACGTGCACCAGCGGCACCGAGACGCACGTCACTGCGGCGACGACGATGCCCACCCACCGCACGGCCCACTGGCCGGGCGTCTGCGTCGAGCTCTGCGAGTCGGCGACGGTGGTCATGGTCAGAACTGGTAGTAGATGAACGAGACGAAGTCGCCGGTCAGCAGCTGGCAGACCGCGAGCAGGAAGGCGACGAGCGCGCCGAGCATCACCAACGGATGGCAGCGCGCGACGAACTGCTCGGTGCGCGGCAGCGCGAACACCACGAACAGGCCGACGACCATGCCGGCGATCGCGTACGGCTGGCGCTGGCCGAGGTCGGGCGCGCCGCCAACCCCGTTGCGGCCGAGCAGGCCGTTCGTCATCTGCGCGAGTTCCGTCATCGTCTGGCAGCGGAAGATCACGAGTCCGAGCGTCCAGATCAGGAACGTGCACAGCACCTGGCCGACGAGCGGCAGCCGGCCATAGGGCGCCCGCTTGCCGATGCGGCGCTCGACCACCAGGAACAGGCCGTGCCACGCGCCCCAGAGCAGGTACGTCCACGACGCGCCGTGCCACAGGCCGCCGAGCATCATCGTCGTCGCGACGTTGACCTGCGCCCTCACTTCACCGCCGCGGTTGCCGCCGAGCGGCACGTACAGGTAGTCGCGCAACCACGTCGACAGGCTGACGTGCCAGCGTCGCCACAGCTCGGTGATGCTGAACGCGCGGTACGGCGACAGGAAGTTCGGGGGGAACCGGAACCCGAGCAGCAGCCCGAGCCCGATCGCCATGTCGCTGTAGCCGGAGAAGTCGAAGTAGATCTGCACCGAGTAGCCGACGGCCGCGAGCCACGACGCGGCCAGGCCCGGCGCGTCCTGCGCGTAGACGGCGTCGACCAGCGGACCGACCGAGTCGGCGATCAGCACCTTCTTCGCCAGGCCGAGCGCGAACAGGAACACGCCGTCGCTGGCCGTCTTCAGGTCGATCGAGCGGTCGTGCAGCGCGTGCTCGACGTCGCGGTAGCGCACGATCGGCCCGGCGACGAGCTGCGGGAACATCGACACGAAGCACAGCAGGTCGGTGAACGACCGCACCGGCTTCACCTGGCCGCGGTACACGTCGATCGTGTAGCTCATCGACTGGAAGGTGAAGAACGAGATGCCGACGGGCAGCAGCACCTGCTCCCATTCGACCGGCCACGGCGCCACGTCGTTCCAGGTGCCGACGAACAGGTTGGCGTACTTGAACCACCCGAGCAGGCCGAGGTTGGTGACGACCGAGAACCACAACCAGAAGCGGCGGTTGCGTCCGGTCTCCGGCGTGCCCATCGCGCGCGCCGCCGCGTAGTCGAGCGTGACGCTGAGCAGCATCAGCAGCACGTAGTGCGGCCGCCACCAGCCGTAGAACACGAAGCTGCCGAGCGTCAACGCCAGGTTCCGCCAGCGCGTCGGCAGTGCGAAGTACGTCGGCAGGAACGCCGGCAGGAACCAGAACAGGAAGATGAAGGACGCGAAGACCACCGGGCCCGCCTCCTATCGCCCGTCCCGCGCCATGGCCTTCACGCCTCCGCCTTGGCGTCGCGCTCCATCAGCGCCCGCACGGCGTCGGCCGGCCGCAGCCCGTCGAACAACACCGCCGCGACCGCGGTGGCGATCGGCATCTCGACGCCGAGCCGGGCCGCTTCGGCGACGACCACGCGCGACGTCCACACACCTTCGGCGACCTTGGGCGACGACGCGAGCACCTGCGCGAACGGCTCGCCGCGGCCGATGCGTTCGCCGAACGCGCGATTGCGGCCGTGCCGCGAGAACGCGGTCACCGCGAGATCGCCGACGCCGGCGAGGCCGAAGAACGTGCGTGCGTCGGCGCCGCTCGCGGTCCCGTAGCGCTGCATCTCGACCAGCCCGCGCGTCAGGATCGCGGCCTTGGCGTTGTCGCCGTAGCCGAGTCCCTCGGCGATGCCCGCGGCCAGGGCCATGACGTTCTTCAGCGCGCCGCAGAGTTCGAGACCGAGCACGTCGCGGTGGCGGTAGACGCGGAACGTGCGGGTCTGCAACGCGGCCTGCACGCGTTGCGTCGCCGCCTCGTCGGCGCCGGCGATCACGACCGTCGTCGGCAAGTCGTTGGCGATCTCCTCGGCGTGGCTCGGGCCGCCGAGCGCGAACACGCGCTCCGGGCCGCCGAGCAGTTCGGTGAGCACCTGCGTCGGGCGCTTGCCGGTCGTCTGCTCGAGGCCCTTCGCCAGCGACACGACCGGCACCGCGCGCGGCATGTGCACAGCGAGACCGGCGACGACCGAGCGCACGTGCTGCGTGGGCACCGCGACCAGCACCAGGTCGGAGCCGGCCAGCGCTGCCTTGCCGTCGCACCCTACGGTGACCGCGGGCGGCAACACGACCCCGTCGAGGTAGCGCGGATTGCGCCGCGTCGCGGCGATCGCGGCGGTGTAGACGGCATCGTGCCCCCACAGCGAGCACGCGTGGCCGGCGCGTGAGAGCAGAACGGCCATCGAAGTGCCGAACCCGCCGTTGCCGAGGATCGCGACCCTCATGCGCCGCCCGCCGTGCGCGCCGCGAAGTGCTTCTGCAGGTTGCTTCGGTGCGTCCAGAACAGCAGCGCCGCCAGCAGCGCGCACAGCAACGTGAAGGCGAGGCGCTCGCCGAACGCGGTGTCGACGTGCATCGCGATCGCCGCGACCGGCAACGCCGTCGCCAGCGCGAGACTGCCGAAGAACACGTGCCCGGTCGCTGCGCGCACGACGAAGAACACGCCGATCGCAATCGCGGCCACCAACCAGTCGAGCGCGAACAGCGCACCCGTCGCGGTCGCCACGCCCTTGCCGCCGCGGAAGCCGAGCAACGGCGTGAACACGTGGCCGAGCACGGCCGCCGACCCACCCAGCACACCGACCGTCATGGCCGGCAGCGTTGGTGCGAATTCCGGGCCCCACCACGCCGGCGCAAAGCCCTTCGCCGCGTCGAGCACGTAGATCGCCACGAACGCGATCAACCGACCACGGCGCGTCGCGAACGCCCGGCTGGCGTTCGTGGCGCCGACGTTGCCGCTGCCGACGGTGCGCACGTCGATGCCCTTGCACGCGCGGACGACGAGCAGCGCGAACGGGATCGCCCCGAGCGCGAACGCGAGGCCGCAGACCAGGACCACGGACATCGGCGGAAGGCTATGCGCGCCTGCGGCCGCGGCCAACGGCGAAGCGCAACGTGCCTCCGCCGATGGCGCCAGCTAGCCTGCGCGGATGGCTGCGCGCATCGGCATCGACACCGGCGGCACGTTCACCGACGTCGTGCGATGGTCGCCGCGTGGACTCGTCGTGCACAAGCTGCCGTCGACGCCACGCGACCCGTCGCGCGCGGTGCTCGAAGGACTCGCAGCGGTGCGCCGGGAGCCGGACGAGGCGGTCGACGTCGTGCACGGCACCACCGTCGGCCTGAACGCCGTGCTGACCGGCGACGTCGTGCGCACGGTGTTCGTCACCAACCGCGGCTTCGAGGACCTGATCGAGATCGGCCGACAGGAACGCACCGACCTCTACGCGCTCGCCCCGTCGCGGCCAGTGCCGCCGGTGCCGCGCGCGCTGCGGGTCGGCGTCGCCTGCCGACGCGGACCGGATGGCGAGCCCGAGCAAGCGCTGACGCCCCGCGAGATCGCCCGCACCGTCGCGGCCGTGGTGCGGCGCCGCCCTGCCGCGATCGCCATCGGCTTGCTGCACGCCCCTTCGGCACCGGCCGATGAGCGGGCGCTGGCCAAAGCGCTGCGGCGCGCGCTGCCGCGCGTCCCGATCACGTGCAGCGCGGAGCTGTTGCCCGCGACCGGCGAGTTCGAACGCTTCAGCGCGGCGATCCTGAACGCGGCGATCGCACCGATCGTCGGCGGCTACACCACCCGCCTTGCCGACGGGATCGGCAACGGCACGCTGCGCTTGATGCGCAGCAGCCTCGGGATCCTGCCGCCGGCCGAGGCCGCGGCATTCCCGGCGCGGGCGATGTTCTCGGGTCCGGCTGGCGGCGTGCTCGCGAGTGCGCTGGCTGCGCAGCGGCTGGGCTGGTCGCGCGTCGCGGCGTTCGACATGGGCGGCACGTCGGCCGACCTGTGCCTCGTCGCCGACGGCGACGCGGTGCAGGACGACGGCGCGATCGCCGGCCTGCCTCTGCCGCTGCCGGGCGTCGGCGTCCACACGGTCGGCTGCGGCGGCGGCAGCATCGCGTTCGCCGACCGCGGCGACGCTCTGCGTGTGGGCCCCCGCAGTGCGGGCGCCGATCCCGGTCCGGCCTGCTACGGACATGGCGACGAGCCGACGGTCACCGACGCCCACGTGGCGCTGGGCCATCTCGGCGCCAGTTCGCTGCTCGGCGGCGCCTTCCCGATCGACGTCGACGCGTCGGTGCGCGCGCTCGAACGCCTGGGCCGGCGGCTTGGCCTCGACGCCGCGCGGACCGCACGCGGCATCCTCACGATCGCCGACGCGACGATGGCGCGCGCGATCCTGCAGATCACCGCCGAACGCGCCGTCGATCCGGCGACGGTGCCGCTGGTCGCCTATGGCGGCGCCGGCGGCCTGCATGCCGCGGGCTTGATCGGTCGCCTCGGCATGCCGTGCGCGTTGCTGCCACCGTGGCCCGGCGCGTTCTCGGCGTTGGGCCTGGCGCTCGCGGGCGAAGCCGCCGAGTGCAGTGCCGCCGTGCGCGAACATGCCGACGCGCAGGGCCACCGGCGCATCGCGGCGACCCTTCGCCGACTCGCGGCCGAGGCGCGCGACCGGATCGCGACCACGGCCCGCGTGTCGGCGACGGTGCATGCCCGCTACCGCGGCCAGGGAGCAACGCTGCGCGTTCCGTTCGTCACCGATCTTGCTGCCGCGTTTTCCCGAGCGCATCGGGACCGCTACGGCTTCGCGATCGATGCAGCGATCGAAGTCGTGCGCGTCACCGTGCGCGCCGAGAACCGCCCGCATCGGTTGCCATCGGCGACGAACTCGTCGCCGCTGCCGGCAACGATCGCCGGCGTCCGGCGACCACCGCTCGGCGGGGCTTCGCTTCCGGTCGTTTCTCGCGCCAGCCTGCGAAGTCGCCGCGCCGGCCCGCTCGTGGTGGAAGAGGCCACCGCAACCACGGTCGTGCCGGCAGGTTGTTCGATCGAACCCACGCCGGGCGGGTTGCTGTTGCGGCGTCGCCGCTGACGACCGCCGCGATCGCCAACGCCGGCCTCCCGCTCGCACCGAGTTCAGGCAGAAGACCTGCCAAGATACCGGCGACGGACCGAGCGCTGCGATTTGACAGCGCCCGCACATGGGCTATTCTCTCCGTGAATCGCCTGCGGGTTGAGCAACCACCTCGATGTGGTTCGGGATCCGAAGCTCGCACGCAGGAAGACAAACCGAAAAACCCCGACGAAGCTGGCGCTGCAATGGCGCACGTTTCGCCGGACACGACACACTGCCGGGGGTTGTCCGCGACGGACGTAAAAACTTGACTCTCCTTCTTCCCCTTTTCCCGAAGTTTCACCCCCGGCTTCCTTACCTCGCCTGACGCGGATCGCGGCGAGGCAGAGGTGTGTGTCACGAGGCGCGCGTGCGGCGCCGCGAACGCCTCAGCGGCGTTCGAGTTCCGCCGCCTGCAACGCCGAACGCGCCGCCCGGTGCTCCGGGTCGAGTTCGAGCACGCGACGCCAGTCGGCGATCGCCAACTCGACACGCCCGTCGCCGTAGCGCAGCAGGGCTCGCTGGTGCAGGAACCGCGCCAACCGCGATCGCACGCGCACGTCGGCCGGATGCAGCCGGTCGAGTTCGAGAAGGTCGGCAACCGCAGCCTCGAACTGCCCCCCCGCCAGGCGCCGTTCGATCGCCACGAGCCTCGCGGCGATTTCGTCGTTCGGATCCCCGGTGCTGGCAGCAGGCGGCGACGAAGCGGGCGCGATCTCCGCCGCCGGAGCAGCGGCCGGCGGGGGTGCTACGACCGCGTGCGGCACCGCCGGGCGACGGCCGTCGTGCACATCGGCCGAGAGGATCTGCAACCGGTGCCTGGTCGCTGCGGCGAGCGCGTGCGCGCCCGGCAGGTCCGGCCAGATCGAGCACGCCTTCTCGATCGCCGCGAGCGCTTCGCGGTCGCGCCATTCGGCGCGGAACCGCATGGCCTGCAGCATCAACTCGTGGCATCGCCGCAGGTTGTTCTCGACTGCCAGCGCCTGCGCGCGCGCCTGCGGGTAGCTCGGGTGCGCAACCTCGACGGCGTCGAGGGCTTGCAGGGCAGCGGCCAGGTCGCGGGCCTGCAGCGCGCGCTCGGCCACGACGAACGGATCGGGCGGCGTCGACGTGCAGGCGGCCGCGACGGCCAACGACCAGGCGGCGAGCATCCCTGCCCTCATGCGTGGTCCTCGCGCCGCCGTTCGTCGAGCAGGACCTCGAGTTCGCGATCGTCCATGCCGCTGTCGTCGTCGTCGTCGCGCGCCGCTGCCACGGCGGCGCGCCACGGCATCGCCCCGGTCGGCACGATCATGACCTCGTTCTCGCCCGCGACCGGCGGGTTCTTCGCGACCTCGTCGGCGAGCAGTTCGAGCAGCCACGGATCGAACACTTCGCCGCGCGCCCGCCCCATCTCCGCCAGCGCATCGCGCCAGGCGAGCGAACGGTCCGCCGTTCCCGTGGTCAACAGATCGAACGCCGCCGCGATGGTCAGGATCCGCGCCGCCAGCGGAATGCGGTCGCCGCGCAACCCGTCCGGGCTGCCCTTGCCGTCGTGTCGTTCGAGCTGGTGCCGCAGGATCTTGCCGACGCGGCGCAAGCTCGGAACACACGCGAGCATCTCGGCTGCGCGCACCGGGTGGTGCTGCAGCGATTGCTGTTCGACTTCGGTCAACGGTCCCTGCTTCTTCAGGATCGACGGCCGCACCGACGCCTTGCCGATGTCGACCAGTCGGCACGCGAGGTCGAGTTCGTCGCGGTCGGCGGGCAGCAGCCCCGCGCGTTCGGCCAGCCGCGCCGCCAGCGCCGCCGTGCGCTCGCCGTGCCCCGGCACGCACAGCTGCCGGTTCTCGAGGCTGTCGACGAGCAGCAGCGCCAGCGTCGCGTAGCCCTCGCCGACGCGATCCAAGCCCTCGTGCATGCCGCGCTCGAGTTCGCGCATCGCCGAACCCAGATCCTGCAGCTCGGCATCGCCGCCGGCGGGCGACTCGCCGGCCGCCTCACCCGCCGCCAGCCGGATCAGCGAATCGGTGGCGGTCCGCACGCGCGTCGACCAGTGGTGGCCGAGCATCGCCGCACCGGCGACGAGCGTCAGGCAACCGAGGAAGACGAGGCCGAACCAGGTCACGTCGAACGCGCTCGATCCGGCGACGACCGGAACTTGCAGCCGCACCTCGCCGCACACCTCGCCGCCGAAGCGCACCGGCACCGACGTCTCGCGCAGGGCACCGGACTCCTGTGCGACCGTGCGCTGCAGAGCGCCCGCCGTGGTCCGCAGGCCGAGGTGGCGATCGCCGAGCAGCAGCGCCGTGTCGATGACGACTCGCCCCTGCTGGTCGAGCACCAGGGCACGACCGTTCACCTGGTCGCGCACGACCGCCGCGAGCACCGACAACCGCATGACGTCGAGGCGCTCGAGCAGCGGCGCAGCACGCTCGGCGAGCGAAGTCGCCAACGCCACGTCCGCGCGTTCGGCAGCCGCTGTCGCGCGTTGCTCGTCGCGCTCGGCGCCGAAGAAGCCGAGCACCAACGCCACGAACAACGAGCCGACGGCAAGCGCCGCGACGAGGCGGCGCGTCAGAGGCCAGTTCCGCGGGCGCCGATCGTTCCCGGAGACCATCGTGCCGGCGTTATCGGCAACATCGGCGCGCCGCTTTCGCCGTTCTCGCCGGCGAGCCGGCGCCAAGGGGCGAACGACGCCGCCGGCTCCCCCACCCCTGCCCTACTTCAGCTTGATCGCCTCGAGGGACTCGACGTGCAGTTGGAAAATGTCGACGCAGTAGCCGTCCATCACCGTCGCTTCGACCTTGAACGTGCCGATGATCTTCAGCGGGTCGAAGAAGTAGTCGGTCGTCTTCCCCTTCGGCATCACGACGCGAACGATGCCGTGGATGTCCGGCGGCTGGCCGTAGCAGCACGACCACAGCGACTTGACGAGCAGGAACTCCTTGATGTTCTGCACCTCGTCGATCGGCAGCATGAAGCCGGTCATCATCACCTTCTTGCCCGACAGGTCGCGGATGCGCTTGGGCATGCCCTTCAAGCCGTCCTCGTAGGGCCAGCTCTCGATCTCGTCGAACGGCAGGATCTGGTCGAGCCCGGTGATCTTGCCGGCCTTGATCTGCTCGTGGAGCTTGCGTTCGACCTCGAGCATCTGCTCGGCGCTGCGCATCGCGGCGATGTCGGCCGGGTCATTGCCCTTCGGCAGCGGTTGGTCGGCATCGGGGCGATCGATGCGCGGTTCCGGCGGAGGCGTCTCGGCCTTCGGCGTCTCGCCCTTCGGCGGCGTCTTGGCCGGATCCTGCTTCGGCGGCGTCTTGGCCGGGTCCTGCTTCACCGGATCCTGCGCACCTGGGGCGGGCGGCACCGGGACGGGCACGGGCGTTGGAGCCGGCGCGGGCACGGGAACCGGCGGCGGCGATTGCGCCGCGCACACACCGGCCAGCAGGAACGACAAGGCGAGGCACTTCATGCGGAATCCAATGCGGCAGGTCGCCGCAGCAGGCATCGTAATACGCGCCTCGGCCAGCGAAGCGGCACGAGGCGAAGAAGTTGTCGGCGGCAGGGGCATCTCAGGAATCGGGCGCCAGGTTGTCGGCAACCTGCGTCAACGAGCCCTTCACCGCGGGCAGCAGGCCGGCGACGGCGCCGAGCGCGGTGACGCCGAGCAGCAGCCAGAGCTCCCAGGGCCGGAACGTGAGCCAGTCCAGGTAGACGCCGGTCTGGTCCTCCACGACCGGGCGCAACACGAAGGCCGCGATGTGGCACGCGCACAGGCCGAACAGCGCGCCGAAGAAGGACAGCAGCGTCGCCTCGCCGACGATGATCGCGAGGATCTGCAGCCGGCGCGCGCCGAGCGAACGCATGATCGCGATCTCGCGGCGGCGTTCGTTCATCGTGTTGTAGATCGCGACCGTGATCGACACGGCGGCGACGAGCAGCACCAGCCAGGCGATGACGGTCAGCGCATCGGCGACGTTGCCGATCTGGCGCAGGAACTTCGGCACCACGTCCTGCGGCCACGCCACCTGCGCGTCGGGCCGCGTGCCGAACTCGGTGCGCAGGATGCGCGCGCCGAAGTGGTCCTTTGGATCGACGACGACGGCCGTCAGCCCCAGGCGCCCCGGCGACACCGGCAGGCGTTTCGCGTCGTCGGGCGTGCGGCCGGGCGGCACCTCGACGACGAACACACCGGTCTCGTGGCCGTCGATCAGGTAGTGCACGCCGAGCGGCAGGAAGATCGTCGTGTCGAGTGGCGAGTTGGTCGGCGCCAACACGCCGACCACCTGGCACGCCGCCTCGGGGTGCTCGTGGAAGCCGAACTCGCCCATCTTGCCGTGCACCGGCACGACGACGGAGCCGAGGTCGAGTCCGAGCGTGCGCGCGACCCGCGCGCCGATCACACACTTCTTCCATTCCTCGCGCAGCAGCGGGCGCGGCGGTGGCGATGCCGCGCCGGCGCGACGCGCGTTCTCGTGCGCCGTGAGATCGTTCGCGAACGCCATCAAGTCGTCCCAGCCGAAGCGGAACGGACCGCCGGCAGCGAACGGCAGCGGGGCGCCCTGCCACTCGTACTTGCCGAACATCTCGTCGAGCGTCGCGATCACCGGGAACGCGTGGCTGCTGACGCTGTCGCCGCGGGCCTGCGGGATCGCGTAGCGCACTTGCCCGCGACGACTGAAGCCCTTGCCCTCGCGCAGGTCGATGCACGCCTGCAACGGGAACAGGCCCGGCGCCTCGCCGACGTTGAAGATCGTGTTCAGCACGAGCTCGAGCTGGCTCGCGTCCTTCGGCCCGAGCACCGCCTGGTAGCCGCCGATGCTGCCCTCGTAGCGTTGCCGGGTCTGCTCGGCCATCACCAGGATCGCCGCGTAGAGGCCGGTCGCGACGACGATCGACGCCATCGTCAACACCGTCGCGACGAGACGCAGGCGCAGGTTGCGCAGGCTGATCGAGAGGAGCCTCATGCCCGACCTCCGACCGCCGGCCGCAGTGCATGGAGGTCGACGGTGCGCTGCATGCGAGCCGCCGACTGCGGATCGTGCGTGACCATCACCACGGTCTTCTTGCCGTGCGTCGCGATCTGCAAGAGCAGGTCGAGCACCTGGCCGCCGGTCGCGCGGTCCTGGTTGCCGAGCGGTTCGTCCATCAGGATCAGTTCGGGGTCGTTGACCAACGCGCGGCAGATCGCGACGCGCTGCACCTGGCCGACCGACAACTCACGCGGCCGATGGTGCATGCGATCGGCGAGCCCCACCTGCTGCAGCAGCGCCTCGGCCCGCACGCGCGCCTCGCCGCTCGCACCGCGGCCGAACAACGCGCCCAGCAGCACGTTCTCGAGCGCGGTGAACGGCTGCAGCAGGTTGAAGGTCTGGTAGACCATGCCGATGTGCGCGCCGCGGTGACGATCGCGCGCGGCTTCGCCGAGGGTCTCCAGCCGCTTGCCGACGATCTCGATCGTGCCGCGGTCCGGACGCAGGATCCCGGCGAGCATGTGCAGCAGCGTGGTCTTGCCCGAGCCCGAACGACCAACCAGCGCCACCTGCTCGCCGGCGGCGATGTCGAGCGCGGACACCGAACACGCCAGCACCGTCTCGGCGCCGCGCGTGTAGGACTTCTCGACGTCGCGCAGGTGGATCATCGGGCGAAAGAGGATACGGACGTCGCCCCGCGGCTGTCAGCGGCGATTTGCGCGTGCACCCACGCGAGTTCGCGCGCGAGGCGCTCGTGGAGCGGCGCGTCGCCGGCGAAGTCGCCGAGCACGTGCCAGGTGTAGGTCTCGACTTCGAGCAGCGGCATCGGCCGCGGCTGCAGGGCCAGCCAACGAAGCACGCGAACGACTTCGCGCTGCGTCGAACCCAAAGCGCCATCCTGGTCCCAGAACAACGGCACGTGGTAGTGCGACCGCACGCGCCCGGCCGCCGCGAACGAAGGGCGCGCCGCCGCCACGTCCGGCAGGTCGAGCGCCCGCGTGCCGTCGGCGCCGACGGTCTGGTGCAGGTAGCGGCCCTCGGCGAACGCAAGCAGCGCATCGAGGCCCGCGGGCTCGCGCACCTCGAGGCACGACGAGACCTGGATCTTCGGCACCTCGATGCCGCGCGCGACGAGATCGGTGAGAGCGCCGATCGGATCCTCGCCGACCACGGCGAGATGGCAGAGGTCGACGCAGACGCCGAGGTGCCGTCGCAGCGCCGCCGCCGGCACCGTGGTCCACGCCGCCTCGTCGAACAACCACCGCTCGAGAAAGTCCGCCGTCGCGGCCACGGTCTCGAGCAGGCAGAGCGGCTCCGGTTCGATGGCCAGCACGCAGCGAACGCCCGTGCGTTGCTCGATCGCCGCGAACGCCGACGCGCAGCGCGCCAGGTTGCGCGCCATCATCCGCAGATCGGCCGGCGGCGCTCCGGGCGCACGGTAGCCGAGTGGCAGCGTCGACAGCGGCAGCACCGTGCCCGCGGGCACCAACGTCGCCGCCACCTCGGCGCAGGTCCGTGTGTAGCGCAGCCGGTCCTCGTCGGCCCAGTCCGGCCGGTAGACCGAGGTCTTCACGACGGCGTCGTGGAAGCCGCCGAACGGAAACACGTTCAACGTCCACAGCGGCAGGTCGAGTTCGCGCAGGGTCGCCGCCAGTCGATCGCGGGCCGCGGCGTCGTTCGCGAGCGCCGTCGCCAGTTCGTCGGGCCACCAGGCTCCCACGCCGAACGTCCGCCCCGCGGCGCGCGCGGCGGCGGCAACCGGCCCGGCATGGGCGCGCAGCCCCGCCACGACCGCGGGCAGGTCGGGCGCTGCATGCACGTTGCCGCAGTAGGTCAGGCGCAGCGAGTCCATCGGGGCAGCCAGGGTAGCGATAGGTGCCGCCCGACCCCTCCGGGTTCCACGGGCCGCGTGGATTCAGCACGTCGCTCCGACCGCGCCGACGCCGACAGGCTGCGGTTTCCTGCCCGCGAATGCCGATGCCACCGGCTGCCCGAACGTCTGCCCGATCCGACATGAGCCACCCCCCCGGCAAGAACGGCCGCCATTCCCACAACGGCCACGCCTCCCGCCTGCTCGCCATCCGCAATTCCACGTCCTACCGGCAGTCGCACGTCGACCCCGACTTCATGGGCCGCGTCGAACTGCGCCCGGTGCGCCTCCAGCTCGAGCTCCTGAAGCCCGAGCTGATCATGCAGGAACAGGGCGTCGAGTCGACGGTGGTCGTGTTCGGCGGCACGCGCGTCGTCGAACGGGCCGAGGCCGAACGCCGGCTCGCCGATGCCCAAGAAGCGCTCGCCGAGAAGCCGTCCGACTGCCAACGCGTGCGGGCCGTGCGCATCGCCGAGAACGTGCTGCGCAAGTCGCACTACTACGACGAGGCGCGCAAGTTCGCGGCGCTGGTGTCGGCGCAGTGCCAGGAGGAAGGCCGCCGCGACTACGTGGTCTGCACCGGCGGCGGGCCGGGGATCATGGAAGCCGCCAACCGCGGGGCGTTCGACGTCGGCGCCAAGTCGATGGGGCTCAACATCACGCTGCCGTTCGAGCAAGAACCGAACAGCTACGTCACGCCGGACCTGTGCTTCGAGTTCAAGTACTTCGCGATCCGCAAGATGCACTTCCTGATGCGCGCGAAGGCGATGGTCGCGTTCCCCGGCGGCTTCGGCACGATGGACGAACTGTTCGAGGCGCTGACGCTGATCCAGACGCGGCGCATGCAGCCGATCCCGATCGTGCTGTTCGGCCGCGACTACTGGCGGCGCATCGTCGACTGGGAGCTGTTCGTCGAAGAAGGCACGATCTCGCCCGACGATCTGGGCCTGATCCAGTACGCCGAGACGGCGGCCGAGTGCTGGCAGATCATCCAGGACTTCTGGCAGAAGGCGGCGCCGGAGCCGCTTCCGCGCGGGCAGTAGCGTCCCGGCTCGGCGCCGGTCCTGCCGTCAGGACTCGTGCGGCCGTCGTCAGCGACGACCGAGCAGCACCGTGCGCGCCGGCCGGCTCATGCCGTGGCGTCGCTCGGCGTGTCGCCGAACACCGTCCCTTCGGGCCGATCCGCCGGACTCTCGAACTCGACGCGGTAGCCGTCGGGGTCCCGCAAGGAAGTCACCCACAAACCGTTCCCGACGAAGGGAACCGAAGGCGTCAGCCCTCGCGCGAGGAACTCCCGGTAGATCGACAGCGCGTCGCGGCAGAAGAACATGATCGACACGCCAAGGCCCAACGGTCCGTCGGGCGACCAGGACTTGCCGCCGTCCCGGCGGAAGTCCTGGAGCATCAACGCTGCCCCGCCGCGCTGCAGTCTGCACCACCGCACGGTGCCCTCGTCGATCCACCTCTCGGCCATCACGAACCCGAGTCCGTCGATGTAGAAGCGGAGCGAAGCGTCCATGTCCGACACGGCGAAGAACGGCATGACACACTGCGGATCGGCTTCGGCTGCCATCGTTGCGACGATGCTACCCGCCGCGTCGACCACGACCGCCGCGACGAGACGGCTCGCCGACGTCGCGCGCACGCTTCGCAAGAACCGCCGGACTAGACTCGGAGCATGATCGCCGCCGCCGCCGCACTCCTCGTTCTCATGCCGGTACCGCAGGACCCGGCCGCTGCCGAAGCCAAGGCGCGCGCCGACCTCGCGCACGCCGTGCAGCACGTCGACGCGCTGCTGCGGCTCACCGCCGAGGCGCAGGATCGCGCCAAGGCCGCGGGCGCGCTCGCCGACGCGACGGCGCAGAGCGCCACCCAGCTCGACCGCGCGCGGCTCGCCAAGCTCGCGTCCGACCTCGGCGCCCAGCTCGCGGCGCTGCAGCAGACGCTCGCCACGCAGAGCGAAGCGATCCGGGCGGCGCGCATCGGCATCGACGCCGAGTTGCCGGCCGCTGCCGAAGGCACGGTGCCGTGGTTCGCCGACCGGCTTCGCGAGACGCAGAAGTTCGACACGCACAAGAAGGCGAGCGACGCGCTGCGCCGGCTCGAACGGGAAGTGCAGGCCGACGCGGTCAGGAAGCAACCCGGCGCCGAGGCGCTACTCGGCCACACGCGCTACCTGTTGGCGGAGTCGTTGCGGCAGGAGGCCGATGGGCTGGCGCGGGACAACGCCACGGCGAACGCGCTCGTCTTGTTCGACGCCGCCTCGAAGAAACTCGACGAGGTGCTCAAGGGCGCCGACGCGGCCGACACCGGCGAGTGCTCGTCGCTGCACGCGCTGGCGCTGCGCCGTCAGGTCGAGATCGAGGCCAAGCTGTACTGGACCTACCAGCCGCTGGTGCCGCAGAAGCCGGACCTCGCCAGCAAGGCGAACCACCACCGACGGCGCGCGTTGGCGGCGCTCGAGAGTCTCGAACGCGTCCACGGTCGCGCGACGATGCCGAGCGGCGAGTTGGTCGTCGACGCGGCGCGCGCGGCCGTCGAGCGGTTGCGCGCGCGCTGAGGCGACGTCGCCCGCCTTCGACGCCGACGGTCAGCGACCGGTGGAACCCGCGCCAGCATCCTCCGGGGCGAGTTCGATGCGGTCGCCGTGAAACGTGGCAACGAGTTCGGGCTGGAAGACGTGCCGGCTCGCCAGGCAGCCGAGCACCTCCGCGGCCGTCGGGCGCAGACCGAGCACGTCGTGCAAGGCGTAGCCGACGAGGCGCTGGTCGAGCAGCGTCGGGTCCGCCGCCGCGGCCAGAGTGACCGCAACGCCCGTGGATCGTCGGAGCAGCGCGAGCACTTCGCGCAGCTGGCAGCAGTACACCTGGCCGAGCCGCAAGTGCGTTCGCGACAGCTGTTCTTGCAGCGGGTGTCGGATCGCGGGCGCGTGCTCGCCGAGTTGCGCCCGCGCCTGTTCATCGCCGAGCGTCGCCAGCCCGAACCACGCCGACCGCTGCACGCGCTCGTCCACGGCCTTCGCGTGCACGGCGAACAGGTCGCGGTGCGGTTCGGCATCGACGGTGGCGAGCACCCAAAGCCCGGTGGACAGCAGCTCGTTCGCGTCGTCGGCCTTGGTCGTCGTGGACTTCGTGATCTCGCCGAGGATCGCGGCGATCCGCGGCCCGATGCCCTGGACGCCGAGCTCGCCGAGCCCGACCAGAGCCTCGCTGCGGCATTCGAGAGTTTCCCCGTCGAAGGCGACGCGCTCGAACCAGGGGACGAGCTCGGGCACTCGCGTCAGTGCGAGCTTCCGCAGTTCGCGCGGATTCGCGCGGTCGATCGCCTCCGCCAACACCGTGACCGTGCGTTGGCGAGTCTCGGTGTCGCCGAACATCGCCAGCACCCGCGCTGCGGCGACCCGCAGCTCGGGATCCGAGGACTCGAGGCACGAACGAGCCGGCGCGACCGCCGCCTCGGCATCGAGCGCCAGCAGCGCCTCGAGTGCGGACCGTTGCTGATCCCCGGGTCGTCGTGCATCGAGCCACTGCAGCAAGTGCGGGATGGCCTCCCGGATCCGCTGCGACACGACCGCCCGCACGATGCGTTCGCGATCCTCGTGCTCCGGCGCCTGCAGTGCCGCCAGCGTCTCGACGACGAGCTGTTGGCGGACCACCGCGGGATTCGCCGCCATCTCGGCACGGGCGGTGAGCAGCGCATCGAGCTCCGGCAACTCCGCTCGCGCGCCGGGAGCGACCCTGGCGAGCACTTCGAGAACCTCGCGGCGCTCGAGCTGGTCTGGCGGGAAAGTCTGGTAGAGGTTGATCAAGGCGTCCTTGGCGCCGACAGCCCACGGACCGAGTCCGCGCAGACCACGCAGCGCGTCGGTGATCACCTCCTGCTGACCCGTGGCGAGCATCGCCGCGAGCGTTTCGACCGCCGGCACCGCGTCGCGGCCTCGCGCTCCCAGGTAATCGACGGCGAGGCGACGCACCCCGCCGTCGTGGTCGTGCAGTGCTTGGATCATCCGCGGCACGACCGTCGGCACGAACGGATGCCCCCCGGGCACCAGCCGCGTCAGCGTCGTCGCCGCCGCGCGTCGCACCGATGCCGCTTCGTCCTGTTGCAGCACGCGGAGCAAGCCGAGGATCGTCGGCTCGACGTTCGCCATGCCGGCGAGCGCCTGCACCACACGCTCCCGCACGAACGCGTCGGCGTGGCGCAGCCGCGCGCGCAACGCCTCGGCCGATGCCACGCCGAAGACGGGACCGATCACGCCGAGCGCTCTCGCCGCCGAAGCCCGCACGTTCCAACGCTGCGCCGGCATGTCCGGCAGTTCCAGCACGACCGTCGCGTCGAGCCGTTCGTCCGCACGCTGGAGCACCTCGACAAGGTCGGCCGCCGCGGGCCAGGCGGCGCGCCCGAGCTGCGCCAGCACGTCGGCGGCCGCGAGCTGCACGTGCCAGTCCGGGGACGCGAGCGCCGCGCGCAGTTCGGGCAGCATCGCGACGTCGACGTGCACGCGCATCGCCGCGACCTTCGCCGCATGCGCGACGCCGGCGTGCGGATCGGCCGCGAGTGCCACGAGCCGTTCGCGCGCCCGGGCCGCCGCCGCGCCGATGCGGCCGAGGGCGATGGCAGCGTGTTCACGCATCGTCGGCCGATCGTCGTCGAGTGCTCGCAGCGCCGCGTCGACCGCGTGGTCGCCCATCGACACCAGCGACGACACGGCGATGTCACGCGCCTGTTGGTCGGCAGCGGCAAGACCCTCCACCCACTCGGTCGCGGTCTTGCCGTGGAAGGTCTGGGCGGGGAGCGCGGCGGCGGCGATCGAAACGAGGAGCTGCCAGGCGACGACGCGCATCGAGACCTCCAGGAGCCGGCGATGCTACCGGACCCGACCGAGCCGGCGTCGGGCGCAGGGCCAACCGACACGCTCCGGCGCCGCCCCGTCAGTTCACCCGCCGCGACCGCCCCGTCCAGAACGGCTCGCGCAGCACGTGCTTCTGCAGCTTGCCCGACGGCGTGCGCGGCAGCGAGCTGACGAAGTCGACGCTGCGCGGCAGCTTGAAGTCGGCGATCCGCCCGCGAGCGAACGCCAGCAGTTCGGCGGCCGTCGCCGCCATGCCCGCGCGCACCACCACGATCGCCTTCACGACCTCGCCCCACCGCTCGTCGGGCACGCCGATCACCGCCGCCTCCTGCACCGCCGGATGCGCACACAGCACGCTCTCGACCTCGGCGGGGTACACGTTTTCGCCGGCCGTGCAGATCATGTCCTTCTGCCGATCGCACACGTGCACGTAGCCTTCGTCGTCGAGGAACCCCGCGTCGCCGGTGTGCACGAATCCGTCGCGCAGCGTCGCGGCCGTCGCCTCCTCGCGGCGCCAGTAGCCGAGCATGTTGGCGGGCGAACGGATGCAGATCTCGCCGATCGCGCGCGGCGGCAGCACGTTCCCCGCCGCGTCGACCACCTTCACCGTCACGCCGGGGTACGGCCGACCCGCCGCTTCCCACAACTCCGGGCGGCGATGGTCATCGGGCCGCAGGCACACCGCGGTGTTGCCCGTCTCGGTCAGTCCGTAGATCTGCGCGAAGCCACAGCCGAACACCCGCATCGCCGCTTCGAGGTTCGGTCGCGGGATCGGGGAGCCGCCGTAGACGATCGTGCGCAGCGAGGAGAAGTCCGTCGACGCGCAGTCGGGCTCCGAGACGCACACCTGCAGCATCGCCGGCACCATGCAGGCCTTGGTCACGCGATGCCGCGCGATCGCCGCCAGCACCCGCCATCCCGCGAACACCGGCACCACGACGTTCGCCGCGCCCGCGTTGAAGCCGGTCATCGCCCACCACATGCCGCCGATGTGGAAGCTCGGGATCCCCATCAGGCTGACGTCGGCCGACGACCAACCGATCCACGGGTCGCCGACCGCGCGCATCCCGGCGACGACGGCGACGAACGAACGGTGCGCGAGCATCACGCCCTTCGGCTTGCCGGTGGTGCCCGACGTGTACATCTGCACCGCCACGTCTTCGCTGCCGACGGCATCCGGGAACGGGCTCGCCGGCGCGTCGCCGAGCCACGCAGCGCTCTCGCGCAGCGCGACGACCTGGCGCAGCGCCGGGCACCGTGCGCGCAGCGTGTCGCCCTTCGCCGCGAATTCGGGCCCGACGAACAGGACCTGCACCTCGGCATCGGCGAGTTGGAACTCGAGCTCGTCGATCGCGAGCCGCCAGTTGAGCCCGACGACCACCGCGCCGGCCTTGGCGATCCCGAACACCACCGTCCACAGTTCGGCGCTGTCGTGGTCGAGGATCGCGATGCGCGCACCCGGCCGCACGCCGTCGCGCCGCAGCGCATGCGCGACGCGATCGGCCGCGCGCGCGAGTTCGCCGTAGCCGACGCGCCGTTCGCCATCGAGCAACGCCGTGGCCTCGGGACGAAGGGCAGCCTGCCGCGCGAGGATCTGCGGCATCGTGGTCGGTTCGGGCATGGCAGCGGCGACGGCGCACCAACTGACCGCCGCGAGACGGCGGTGGCAACCGCCGATCCGACCCCGGCACGCCGAACCGAATCGGCATCGTGTTTGCAAACCACCGGCGCGAACGCGGGGTCACCGCAGGCGCGTCGTGCCCTTCGCCGCTAGAGTGCCGCGCGCTGCACGGTCTTCGTCGTTCGCCGCCGCCCCCGCGATCGTCGCCCCGTCGTCGCCCTCGTCGAAGAACCGACGCGGGCCGCCTGCCCAACGCCCACGCCGCGAATGAAGCTCACCGTCCGCCCCCTCGGCGCCGACGTCTCCGGGATCGATCTACGCCGCATCACCGCCGACCAGGTCGCCGCGGTGAAGGCCGCGGTCTACGAGCACAAGCTGCTGGTCTTCCACGGCACCGATCTCAACGACGCCGACTACGTGGCGATGGCGCGCAAGTTCGGGACGCCGCAGCGCTACTTCCAGCGGCACTACTGGCACCCCGAGTTCCCCGAGATCTTCGTCAGCAACAACGTGCCGGAGGGCGGCAAGAAGCTCGGCGTCGCCGGCACCGGCCGCATGTGGCACAGCGACTACCAGTTCTTCCCCGAACCGCTGCCCCTGACGTTCGTGATGCCGAAGATCGTGCCGCCGGGCGGCGCGCGCGGCACGTTGTTCCTCGACATGGTCGCCGCCGCCCGCGACCTGCCGCCGGCACTGCGCGAGGCGTTGCTCGGCACGCGCCTCTTCCAGGACGCGGTCTACTTCTACAAGGTGCAGCCGCCGGACGTCGATCGCGGCATCGGCGAGCTCATGGAGCAGTTCCATCGCGAGGCCCCCGGCGCCCTGCACCCGGCGTTCGTCACGCATCCCGTGAACGGGCGCACCGCGGTCTATGCGAGCAGCGGCTTCAGCCAGCGCGTCGACGGCATGCCGCACGAACGCAGCCAGGCACTGCTGCGCGAGCTCTTCGCGTTCCTCGAGCAGCCCGCGCGCGTGCACACCGCGACCTGGGCCCCGGGCGTGCTGCTGTTGTGGGACAACCGCCAGGTGATGCACCGTTCGTCGGGCGACCTGCACGGTCAGCCGAGCCGCAGCTACCGCATCGGCGTCTACGACGGCTTGCCGTTCTACCCCGGCCTGCCGATCACCGGCGACGACCAACCATGACCGCCATGCCGACACCTGGACCCGGCACGCCGTTGTCCGAACTGCTGCGCCAACGCGTGCTGCAGCCCTACCGGCCGAACGCCCGCTACGTGCAGCGCGCGACGCTGACGCAAGCCGGGAACGGCAGATCCCCGCGTCCAGGCGATCCGGCGTCGTGGATCCGCGTCGATGGCGCCTGCGGGTTCACCGAGCCGTGCTACATCGCGTCGACGGGGCACCTCAACGCCGTCGAGGTCAACATCACCTACAACCAGCTGCTCTACCTGGCGCTGGCCGAGACCGCGCGTCAGCGGCTGCTCCCCGAGCTGCGGCACTGGTCGCTCGACGACTTCTTCCGGGCCCAACTGCCCGACGTGCTGATCGCGACCTACCACGCGAACTTCCGCCGGCCGATGCGCTCGGCGCAGTACGACGGCTGGTTCACGATCGTCGACGCGCAGCCGAAGCCCCATCGCTCGCTGCTGCTGCTGACGACGCGCGCGGGCTTCCAGGACGCCACCGGCGAGTGCGTGGTCGACGCGACGATCGCGATCGTGAACTGGCGCCCGGCCTGACGCCGCCGCTCACGCCAAGCGGATCACGTCGCCGTCGCGACGGCCGTGGCCGGCGACGAGCAACGCTTGCAGCGCGGTCGCCATCGTCGCCTTGACGACCGAACCCAGCCGCGTGATGCCGAAGCACTTCGCGGTCTCGCGCGCGAGGTCGTCGGCGGCGAGCGCCTGGTGCTGACGCAGCAGCCACGCCATCGCCGCCACGAGCTCGGCACGCGGCAGCTCCTCGGCATCGCGCGAACGGTCGGCGCCATCGCCGGGGACGCGGAAGCCGCGGAAGGCGGCGACGTCGCCACGGTCCGACCACACCACGTCGTCGGCGACGGCGACGTTCGGCGCCAACGCCGCGCGCACCCGTTCGCGCACGCGGTCGGTGAGGCGCAGGCCCCACGGCGCCGCGACGAGGCGGCACAGGCGATCGAACACCACCGGCATCTCGGCGGCGATCACCGTCGCGACCTGGCTCTTCACGGTGCGCAGCGACGTCGCCGCCCAGAACTCGTCGGCGGTGCCAGCCGCCGGCAGTTCGCAGGTGCGGAACGGCCGCGGCCCGTCGGGATCGAGCGGCGGCGCCGAACTCGGCTCGCCGACCGCGGCGGCAACCGGCACGGCTGGCACAGTCGGAGCGGGCGCAGCGGCCGGTGGAGGCGGCGGCTCGGGCGCACTCGCCGGCGCCACGGCCCGCGCCGCAACCAGCGCCTGCTCGACCCGTTCGAGTTCGCCGTCCGCGTCGAGCCAGAAGTCCGTCGACCAGATGCGGTGTAGGCGCCAGCCGAGCCCGCGCAGCACCGCGGCCCGCAGCCGGTCGCGGTCGCGCGCCGTCGCCGAGCCGTGGTAGGTCGCGCCATCGCACTCGATGCCGAGCAGGTAGCGGCCCGGCGCGCGTGGATCGACGACGGCCAGATCGATGCGATAGCCCGAGCACCCGACCTGCGTGTGCACTTCGTGGCCGCGTTGCACCAGCGCATCGCGCACCGCGGTCTCGAACGGCGACTCCGGCCCCGCCCCAGGATCGACGTTGGTCGCGGCGGCCAGCGCGTCCGTGCCGCGCTGCGCGTAGTCGAGGAACGCGCGCAGGTGCCGCGCGCCGACCGCCTGCGTGCGGGTCGCCACCTGTTCGGGACCGAGCGACGTGAACACCACGAGTTCGCGCCGCGCGCGGGTCACCGCCACGTTGAGCCGCCGTTCGCCGCCCTGCAGGTTGAGCGGTCCGTAGTTCTCGAACACGCGCCGTTCGGCATCGGGCCCGTAGCAGATCGAGAACAGGATCACGTCGCGTTCGTCGCCCTGCACGTTCTCGAGGTTCTTCACGAACACCGGCTCCGTCGTCGCGGCCGCCGCGAACGCCGCTTCGACCGCCGGATCGGCGCGCCGCGCCGCGTCGAGCAGGTCCTCGACCAACATCTGCTGCGCCTGGCTGAACGTGACGACGCCGAGGCTCTGGCGGTTCCGGGCCGGGTCGAGCAGGCGCGCCTTGACCTCGGCGACCAGCGCCTCGGCCTCGATGCGGTTGGTCTGCGAACCGGCGCGGTCGTAGACGCCGGGCACGCGAACGCTGCGCACACCGAGTCCAGGGGCTGGCCGCGCCTGGGGTGCCGGGAACGTCAGCAGGCGGTTCTGGTAGTAGAGCGCGTTGCTGAACGCGATCAGTGACTCGTGGCGGCTGCGGTAGTGCCAGTCGAGATGGAGGCGCGGCAGCCCGGCGGCGCTGCATTCGTCGAGCACGCTCTCGAGGTCCTCCGGCAGTTCGTCGGCGCCGATCTCGTCACCCTGCGCCTGCCGCTGGAAGAACGTCGTCGGCGGCAGCTGCCGGCTGTCGCCGACCACGACCAGCGACTGCCCGCGACCGATCGCGCCGACCGCATCCCACATCGGGATCTGCGACGCCTCGTCGAACACCACGAGGTCGAAGCGCTGGCCTGGCTGCGCGAGCAGCTGCGCGACGGTCAGCGGGCTCATCAACATGCACGGCGCCAGCTTGCCGAGCAGGCCCGGGACCTCGGCGAACAGCCGCCGCAGCGGCCGGTGCTTGCGCTGCTTCTTGATCTCGCGCTCGAGGATGCCGAGCTCGCTGCTGGCGACCGTGGTGTCGCGCAGTTGCGGCAGCGCTGCCGCGAGACGCGCCAGCACGACGTCGCCGGCGAGGCGGATCGCGCGTTCGTCGAGGTCGCGGAACGTCGCGATCGCGCGCTCGTGGTCGAGGCCACGGAACGTCGCGAGTGCCGGCTCCCGTTCGTGGACCGCATCGAGCCATGCCCGCAGCCACGAGGCGCGGAACGTCGGCACCAGCGCGCCCGTCGCGATGTCGCCGCGCGCGTGGGCATCGAGCAGCGCCGCCAACCCATGACTTCGCGCCGGCATGGCGACGGCGACGAACGCGCACCAGTCGCGCAGCGTGCTGCCCGCCGCCGACCACTGCTGCGCGCGCGCCTGCACGTGGCGCAGGAACCCGGGTTCCGCCGGAACGCCGAACGCCGCACGGTCGTCGAGGTCGAACAGCAATCGCGTCGTCGCGAGCGCGGACTGGAGCGCGGCCTCGGCGCCGCGCAGCGCGTCGAGCTTCGGCGGCAACGACGCGTCACCGGCCGCCAGCGACTCGAGCAGCCGCGCGATCGCCGCGAGGCACGCGGGGTCGGGCGCTTCGGCCCCGGCGCGAAGTCGCTGCACGGCCGCGCGCACGTCGACGATCCACTGCCGGAACGCGGCGAGCTGGGCCCAGTCGGCAGCGCCACCGTTCCAGGCCGCGCCGAGCGCCGATGCCGCCGCCGTGCACGCTGCGAGCGTGCGCTCCTGGCCGCGCACGCGCACCGCGGCGACCAGATCGTCGCGCAGTGCTGTCGCGCGACCGAGCGGCCCGAGCGCGAACGGTGCGAGCTCGGCGCGCGGGCCACGCAACCGCCACCACCGCACCAACACGAACGAGTCGGCGGATCGCGCGTAGGCGCCACCGAGCCGATCGAGGTCGGCGCCGAGGAGTTCGCGGCGCCACCGCGAAGCCAGCGGCCCCCACTCGGCGTCGCGGGCCGTTCCGGCCTCGACCGCACGCTGGAGTTCCTTGGCGAGCGCTGGCCAGTCGGCGACCCGCAGCAACGCGGCCGGCGGCAGCGGCCGGCGGCCGAGCAGTTCCGCCAGATCGCGCACTGCCGCGAGTTGGTCGCGGCTCGGCCCACGCGCGCCGAACAACGGCTCCAGCGCCAGTTCCTGCACGACCGGCGGCAGCGCCTCGGCGCACGCGACGGCGGCGCGCGCGAGGGCCGCGGCCGACGGCGCCACTTGATCCTGGATCGCCGGGCGCCAGTCCGACCGGCGCACGCCCCACCACGGCGAACGGCACGGCACGCCGACCGAGGCCGCGGCCGCCGCCACCGCAACGACCGCGGCTCCGGCCGCCACCACGCGCGCGGGTCCGCCGGCGAGCACTTCGCCGACGTCCACCCGCGCCGCAGCGCGCAGGCCGACCAGCTCCGCCATCGCACCGAACACCGACACGCCGTGTTCGCGCGGCCGATGCAGCTCGTGCACCAGGCGGTTCAACGACGTGCGCGCGGCGTGCAGGTCCGCGGCGACCTTCGCCCACTCCGCCGGCTCGCGCCGCTGGCCGACCGCGAGCGCCTTCTGCAACTGCGCCAGCGCCGCCTTCGGACCGGACTTGCTCGAGTGCAGCTCGAGGCAGAACGGGCCGAGCCCGACCTCGGCGAGCCGGCGCTGCACGACCTCGAGCGCCGCGCGCTTCTCGGCGACGAACAGCACGCGCTTGCCGTCGGCGAGCGACTGCGCGATCAGGTTGGTGATCGTCTGCGACTTGCCGGTGCCCGGCGGCCCTTCGAGTACGAACGACCGCCCGCCCGCCGCCGCGAGCACCGCCGCGAGCTGGCTGCTGTCGGCGTCCTTCGGACACAGCACCGTCGCCGGATCGATCGCGTCGAGCCGTTCGCGCGCGAACTCGGGCGCGTCCTGCGCGAACGCGGTCCCGGGCCGTTCGACCAGATGCTCGAGCACCGGGCTCTGCAGCAGGTCCTCGCGGCCCTGCAGGTCGAGCCACATCAGGTACTTGGTGAACGAGAAGAAGCCGATGCACGCCGTGGTCTCGACCTCCCACCGGCTCTGCCCGAGCACGGCGCGGCGGAACGCGTCGAGCACCGCCGCAACGTCGACGCCGAGTTCGCTCTCGGGCGGCGTCTCGCCGAGCGGCACCCGCAGTTCGAAGTCGCGTTGCAGGAACTGCAGCAGCGTGCGGTTGAGGCGCGGCTCGGCGTCGTCGAGCACGAAGCGGAAGCCGTCCTGCACCGACAGCCGTTCGATCACCAACGGCAGCAGCAGCAGCGGCGCGCGGCGGGGCTTCTGCGACTGCGGCGTCTCGAACCACTTCAGGAAGCCGATCGCGAGGTAGAGCGTGTTGGCGCCGGTCTCTTCGAGCGACGTTCGCGCGTGGCGGAAGATCTCGACGAGGCGGTCATCGAGGTCCTCGGCATCGAGGTCGGCCCGCAGGCGTCCGGCGCGCAGTTCGTCGGCGAGGTACTGCGCGAAGACGTCGCCACCCGCGCGCTGCGAAGCGAGTTGCAGATCGCGTGGATCGCCGCCGCCCGCGACCGCGGGCCGCGCATGCACACGCACGCGGCCGCCCTGCTGCAGCTTGTCCTCGAGCGCGTCGAGGTCGTGGCCGAGCAGCGGCACGGTCTTCTTCGTCGTCGCGAAGTTGAGCAGCCGGTTGAACAGCGACAGGTCCAGCAGCTTCTGCTGCCACAATTCGAGGCGGTCCTTCGGCGGTGCCTGCGGCGGCAGCGGTTCCCCTTCGGCCGCGGACGCCGGCGACGCGGGCGGCGCCGCGGGTGCGGCCGGGCCTGCTGTCGCCGGCGCGACGGGCGGGCCAGCCGGGGCCGCCGGCGCGAACGAATGCGTGCGCGCCGGCAGCGGCCGGATCCCGAGGCGACGCGCCGCCGCCACATCGATCGCAGCGACGAAGTCGGCGTCGGCGGCGAGCCGGGCGACGCCGGCGGCCACCGCCGCGGCGAACGGCCGCGCGCCGCCGCGGCAGACCAGCGTGCTCTCGACCACGACCAGCGCGTCGAGCTGCGCCCGCTTGCGCAGTTCCACCGCCGGACCGATCTCGACCTCGGGCGCCGAACCGTCGACGAGCCAGGCGCCGTGGAACGCGTGCCCCTGCACGACGACGACGAACGGCCGCAGCCCCGCCTGTTCGAGCACGGCGGCGTGCAGCAACGCGAGATCGAGGCAGGTGCCGAGCCGTTCCCCGAGCACCTGCTCGGGCGTGCGCACCTTCTGGCCCGCCCGCTCGAAACTCGCCGGCGCCGCGACGTAGGTGATCCCCAACGTGGTGATCGCCTCGTGGGCGGCCTCGACGATCGCGCGCGCGCGCGCCGGATCGCCGGACTGGTAGCCGTCGAGCGCCGGACGGCCGGTGCGCGCCCCGAGCCGCGCGCCGACGTCCTGCAGCAGCGGCGCCAGCGCCGGGTGGTTCGGCGACACGAACGCGGCGAGCAGCGCGGGCAGTGGCGCCAGCCCCGGCCACTCGTTGTAGGCCAACACGTCGATCGCACTGCGGTGCACGGCGAGCCGTTCGCCGCCGCCGTCGACGGTGACGACGAGCGCGGCGCGCGTGCGTTCGATCGCGTTCGCGAACGCCTCGGCGTGCAGCGGCACGTCGGGCAGCGTGAGCTCGTGCACCGCCCCCGGCGCGAGTTCGGCGAGGCGCAGCGCGAGCGGCGTCGCGAACCCGGCGAGTTCGACGGTCACCTGCAGGTCGCGCCGCGCGACCGGGCTCTCGTTGCGCAACGCGAGCCGCCGCAGCCACGGCACCGCGTTCTGCTGCATCGCGTAGCACAGCGCCGGCGCGTGCTGCAGTTCGACGATCACTCCCGTGGCGTTCACCGCGCAGACGCTATGCGGCGTGCGCGGCCGGCTCTACTGGTTCCTCGCCCGTTGCGGGCGGCGCGGCTCACCAGGCGCCGACGACGCCGCTCGCCGCGTTCGACAACACCGCCCCGTACGGGTTGGCCGTGATGTCGAGGACCATCGCCTGCGAGTGGAACGAGAAGCCGATCGCGTTCGGGGTCACCGGGATCGCCCACGTGAAGCTGCCGGCACCCGCGGTGAGGAAGAACGCGGTCAGGAACTCGGTGCTCGTGCGCAGCACGCAGCCGGTCAGGCCGACCGACGTCAGGTCCAGCGGCAGCGGGTTTCCACCCCAGACCTGGTCCGACTGGCCGAACGCGACGAGCGAGAGGTTGTTGCCGAAGGCGTAGGAGAGCTGCAGCGTGAACGCGCTGCCGGCAACCGGGCGGCTGCCGTTCGCGGGGGTGAGCGTCGGTGGGCCGAACGGGCCGCTGCATCCCGGACCGGTCGGCGTCCACGTCGAGCGCGACCCGACCTGGTACTCCCACGTGGCCTGCTCGACCGCGGTCCAGAAGCCGCCGAACTTCACGATGCGATCCCGCGCGCTGTCGTAGGCGAGCGAGTAGGCCATCTGCGCTGGCGGCCGAGGACTGCGCGTGTCCTCCTGCCAGTCGACGCCATCCCAGACCCACACGGTGTCGTGGAACGTCTGCCCCGGCACCATCTCCTGGCCACCGAACACCACCACCAGCTGCTCCTGGGCGTCGTACGCGCCGCCGGCTTCCATCCGGCCGGCCGGTGGGTTCTGCGGGAAGCGCTGCTGCCACGCCGAGCCATCCCAGGTCCAGGTGTCCCTCGGCGTGCCGATCGCGGCGCCGAAGTTGCCGCCGAGCAGAACGACGTTGCCGCGCGCCGGGTCGCCGACGAGGCAGGCGCCGATGCGGGCGGGTGGCGAAGTCGGCGACGCGCGCTGGAGCCACGTTGTGCCATCCCACTCCCAGGTGTCCGCGAGCATCGGCGTGACCGTGAAGCCGACGCCACCGCCGAACAGCACGCACACGCCACGCAGCGGATCGAACGCCATGCAGGCCCCGCGCCGCGCGGGCGGCCGAACTGTCGGCTGCCGTTGCGTCCACACGAGACCGTCCCACTCCCACGTGTCGTCGGTGTCGATGCCGTTGCCGCCGCCGGTCGCGCCACCGTGCAGGACCACGCGACCGCGCGCGCTGTCGTAGGCCATCACGTGCCCCAACCGCGCCGACGGCGCGACGGGCGTCACGGCCTGGGTCCACGCCGCCCCATTCCAGGTCCAGGTGTCGCCGAGGTACGTGCCCTGGAACCCCCAGCCCCCGAACAACACCGTGCGCGCGTTCGCCGCGTCGTAGACCAGCTCGTGGTGGGCGCGCGCGGGTGGCTTCGGCGTCAGCAGGGAAAACTGCTGCCAACCGGACTGTGCGATCGCTGCGGGCGAGCACGACGCGAGCAGAAGCAGCCGTAGCGAACTCGAGAACGGCATCGTGAAGATGGTGTGCTGGCTCCCGGAGGCGGTCAACGTGGGGCGCGCAGAGCAACCGCTGGACCGCGACGCCATCGTCCGCCTTCGGGCGCGCCACTGCCGAGCGATGTCACGCGCGGGTGACGACAGCCTGCGATCAGGTCGTCCGACCTGGCGGCAACGTGCAGCGACGGTCGAGGTGCGTGTAGCCGCCGTCGACGAACACGACCTGGCCCGTGGTGTGGGCACTGCGTGGCGAGGCGAGGAACACGACCATCGCCGCGATCTCCTCGGGCGACGTGAAGCGCGCGCCGAGCGGGACCGACTGCGCGATGCGCGAACGTTCGCCGGCCGGATCGGGCCGCGTCGCCAGCCACGCCTCGTACATCGGCGTCCAGACCTCGGCGGGCACGACCGCGTTGGCGCGCACACCGTGCGGCGCCAGTTCGACGGCCCACTCGCGCGTCAGCGCCAGCAGCGCCCCCTTCGCCGCGGCGTAGGCCGACGTGCCGCCTTGCCCGGTGACCGCGACCTTGCTGCCGATGGTCACGATCGCGCCGCGGGCCCGCACGAGATGCACGCGGGCGTGGCGCAGCAGCGCGTGCGCCGGCAGCAGGTTGTCGCGAAGCGAACCGAGGAACGCATCGTCGCTGGCGCCGATGCCGACGCTGTCGTTGCGGCCGGCGTTGTTGACCAGCACGTCGACGCCGCCGAGCTGCACGGCCGCCGCGATCGCCCGTGCGCAGGTCGCGTCGTCGCCGAGTTCGCCGCCGACGAAGCGCACCGCGGGCAATGCAGCAGCCATCGCCGTGCCAGCGGCGACGTCGCGGTCGGCAACCACCACGCGCGCGCCTTCGGCGAGCAGCAGATCGACGATCGCGCGACCGATGCCGCGGCAGCCGCCGGTCACCACCGCCACCTTGCCGTGAAGGCCGAGGTCCACGGTCACCTGGCCGCGTCGGCGGTGTCGGCGGCGACCACCGGGTTGCGCAGCACGCCCAGCCCGTCGATCTCGACCTCGCAGACGTCGCCGGATCGTCGCCGGGCGCGAGCCAGATCGGCGGCTTGCGGAAGCAGCCGACGCCCGGCGGTGTGCCGGTCGCGATCACGTCGCCCGGTTCGAGCGTGATGTCGGCGCTGATCGACGCAATGAGCTGCGGGATCGTGAACACCAGCTGGTTCGTGTTGCTGTCCTGCAGCGTGCGGCCATTGACGCGCATGCGGATGCGCAGCGCGTGCGGGTCGGCGATCTCGTCGGCGGTCGCGACGAACGGTCCGAACGGCGCGAACGTGTCGCACGACTTGCCGCGCTGCCACTGGCCATCGGCGAACTGGAAGTCGCGCGCCGACACGTCGTGGAAGCAGCAGTAGCCGAGCACGTGCCGCAGCGCGTCGGCTTCGGCGACGCGCGAAGCACGGCGGCCGATCACGACGCCGAGTTCGGCCTCGTAGTCGGTCTGCGTACTGCCGCGCGGGATGCGGATCGGGCCGCCCGGCCGCTGCACGCACGTCGTGAACTTGCTGAACAGCAGCGGGCGCTTGGGCAGTTCGGCGTTCTGCTCCGCGGCATGGTCGCGGTAGTTGAGGCCGATGCAGAGGATCTTGCCCGGCCGCGGCACCGGCGCGTGCAATGCCACGGCCGCGAGGGCGTGCAGCGCACCGGCGGTGCGCAGCCGCTCCCGTTCCCGTGCATCGGCGGCCACGCGAGCGACCGCGACCCGCGCCGCGGCGAGGAACGGCTGCGCCAGATCGAACGCATCGTGCGACGCGCGCAGCGGCGGCAACGCGAGCGTCGCGTGCGTGAGGTCGACGACCTGGTCGGCGTCGAGCAATGCCCCGGGACACGGCGGTCCGGCGGCGATCGAGAAGGCGACGAGTTTCACCTCGGCAGCGAACCGGATCGCAGGCGGCGCGGCAACCGCCGCGTCCGCGAACGCTCCGTCACCGCGCCCGCTCCGCTTCCCTGACGTCCGGGTGCCGCGAACACCCGCAGGGAGGACGGCTCACGATCCGACGACCACCTCGACGGCGTTGCTCCACGCGACGCCCTGCGGCGTCGCCGGGTCCAGCACCGCGGCCTGGAAGCAGGCGCTGGCGCCGACCAGCGACGGCGACGGCAGCGACAGCGCGAACTGGAACGCGCCATCCCCCGCCACGCCGCTGCTGCCGCTCAACGGCAGCACGGCGGTGGCGACGATCGGCGTGAACCACAGCGTGCCCCCCAGCAGCGAGGACTGCCAAGGCGTGGTCCCCGCGCCGAGCACGGCCACAGCACCGCCGAGGCCGTTGGTCAGGTCGATCGAGAACGTTTGCCCGATGCGCGGGCGACCGTTCCCGGCCAGCTTCGGCACGAGGCCGCCGCTGCCGGCGATGCCAGCGCCGTAGGGCCACGAACCGGCGCCGAGTTCGTGCACGGCGACGCGGCCGGCGTTGGCGAGCGGTGCCAGGCTCAGGGTCGATCCGAGCGCGAGCAGCCCGCCCTGCATCGCGATGCCGGTGGTGTGGAACACGCTGCTCGGCATCACCGGCGTCACGTGCTGCGACGTCCACATCCCGCCGATGCGGCGGTAGTGATGGACCCGGTCGCCGCCCGATTGGGTGACGATGAGTTCCTCGCCTTCGATCGCGAGCCGGTCCACGAAGCCGACCGCGCCGGGCGGCGCGACGACGAAGCCCTCGTGAACCCAGCTGCCGCCCTGGTGGACCCAGATGTCGACCCGGCCGATGGACGAACCCTGCACGCAGTGGCGATCGCCGACCGCGATGCGAACGCCGTCCGTCGCGACGATCTGGCCGAACGCGGCGCCGGTGCCGATGAGCGCCGAACCGACGTAGCCGGGGCTCGCGTTCACCACCGACAGCTCCTGCTCGAGCACCGGCTGGTCGTTGACGATCCGGTAGACGACCGCGCGCCCCAGGCTCGCGCTCGCCGAGCTGTTGCCGATGGCAGTGCCGACGACGAGCACGCCACCGCGCATCGCCAGGGCGATGCCGATCTCGTCGTGGATGGCCGCCCACGGCGGCAGCAGCACGGCCACCTCGGTGACGACGCCGCCCTGATCGCGGAACAGCGAGACCCCGCCGGTGCGCACGAGCGACGGCGGCACCCACGTGTGTGGGGCGCCGACCGCGATCCACTCGCCGTCGGTGGCGATCGCATGACCGTAGTAGGCGGCGTACTGCGCCGCACTTCCGACGAGCTCACCCGACGACGTCCACTGCGTGCCACTTCGCCGCAGCAGCCAGACGGTATTCGCGGTCGGATTGGCGCTGACGACCAGCCGGTCGCCCGCGAGCGCCACGTGGCGGCCGAAGGTGGTGTTGAAGCCAGTGGGTGCTGGCGAGGAGATCTTCTGTTCGAGCGCCCACGTGCCACCTTGATGCCGCCAGACGTAGACCGCGCCACCGGGCGACGTCGCCAGGTCGACCTGGATACCGCCGGCCGCGAGCGTGTCGCCGTGCAGGGCGACCGAGCCGCCGACCCGGGCGTCGGCCTGGGGATCCGGCCACGTCAGTTCCTGCAGGCGGCAGATCTGCGCGCCTGCCGGGACGGTCAGCAAGGCGGCGACGACGAGACGAACGGGCGTGTGGTTCATGGGCATTCCTCGGGGATGCCCGCAAGGCGACGAATGCCCGCGGGCTCCATCAGGAATCCCCCAGTCCGGGTTCCAATCACGCGATCGTGATGGGCGCAGCACCGAGACGACGCTTCTGGGTGCTGCGTGCTCGCCGTCGCTACTCTCCGCGTCATGGTCCCTGCGCCGGATGAGCCGCTACCGGGCGACGTGACCCGCTGCCTCGCCCGCCTCGGGGCCGGCGACGAGCTGGCTGCCCACGAGCTGCTCGACCTGCTCTACGGCCACCTGCGGCAGATCGCGGCCGGCGCGATGCGCGGCGAACGTCCTTCCCACACGCTCGACCCGACCGGGCTCGTGCACGAAGCGTGGCTGCGGTTGTTCGGCCACGACCCGCGCCGCTTCGCCGACCGCGCCCACTTCCTGCGCGCCGCCGCGCGCGCGATGCGGCGCGTGCTGATCGACCATGCGCGCGCGCGTGGCCGGCAGAAGCGCACGCTCGACCCGGCCTCGCTGCCGCTCGACGCCTGGCTCGACGGCGTGGCCGCGCGACGACTCGATCTGCTCGCCCTCGACGAAGCGCTCGACCGGCTGGCCGAAGTCGACGCCGAACTGGCGCGCCTGGTCGAACTGCGCTTCTTCAGCGGGCTGTCGATCGCCGAGACCGCGGCCGTGCTCGCGCGTTCGACCGCCAGCGTCGAACGCGACTGGCGCTGCGCCCGCGCCTTGCTGCAGCGCCTGCTGGACGGAGGGGCTGTGTGACGCGCGAACGGCTGCAACGGCTGCGTTTGCTGCTGGGCGAAGCCCTGGCCTTGCCGGATGCGGAACGAGAGGCCTTCGTGGCCGAGGCCGCCGCGAACGACGGGGCGATCGGCGCCGAACTGGTGGCGTTGCTCGCCGCCGCGCAGGCCGACGATGCGCGGTTCGAACCGCTGCTCGCCGAGGCACCCGACGAAGCACCACTCGCCGCAGACCAACGCCTCGGGCCGTGGCGACTCGTCGAGCGCCTCGGCACCGGCGGCATGGGCGAGGTCTGGCTGGCGGCGCGCGCCGACGGTGCCTACGCGCACGAGGTGGCGATCAAGCTGCCACGCACGTCCGCGCGTGGGCCGACGGCGTTCGCCCGCTTCGAGCGTGAACGCGCCCTGCTCGCCGAACTCGAGCATCCGGGCATCGCGCGCCTGATCGACGGTGGCTGGACACCCACAGGGAGGCCATGGCTGGCGATGGAGCGCGTCGAGGGTCGAGCGATCGACGAACACGCCGCCGCTCTCGGGCTGTCGGCCCGGGAACGCGTTCGCCTGCTGGTCGCCGCTTGCCGGGCTCTGGCCGCGGCGCATCGTTCGCGCATCGTCCATCGCGATCTGAAACCGTCGAACGTGCTGGTGCGGGCGGACGGCGTCGTCGTGATCGTCGACTTCGGCATCGCCGCCGCACTCGACCGCGCCCCCACGCCGGCCCTGGCCTACCTCGCGACGCCGCGATACAGCGCGCCGGAACAACTGCGCGGCGAACCCGCGACGACGGCGGTCGACGTCTGGTCGCTCGCGGTGCTCGGCCGCGAACTGCTCGGCACCGGCGCCGACGACGACCTGCGGGCGGTGTTCGCCGCCGCCACCGAGCCGGACGCCGGCAAGCGCACGCCGTCGGCCGACGCCCTGGCCGCCGACCTGCAGCGTTGGCTCGACGACGAGCCCGTGCTGGCCCGGCCGCCGTCGGCCCTCCACCGCTTGCGGCTCTGGCGACGGCGCGCCCCGAAGACCGTCGCCGCCGTCGCCGCCCTGGCGATCGCAGTCCTGGGCCTGCTGGCGACGACGACCACATTGTGGCGCGCCGAGCGCGCCGAGCGGCAACGCGCCGCGACGGCGCAGGCAGCGCAGGCGCAACGGTTCGCGCAGGTGCGCGAGCTGGTGAACCACCTCGTGTTCGGCGTGCACGACCGGATCGCGACCCTGCCGGGGGCGGTGCCCGTGCGCGCGTTCGTCCTCGAACGCGCCGAACAACATCTGGCGCTGCTCGCCGCCGATGCCGAGCAGGACGCTGCGCTCGCCCGCGAGTGGATCGGCGCGCAGCTGCGCCTGGCCGAGGTCCGCGGCACGCGCCAGCGCGGTCATGTCGGCGACCAGGCCGGCGCGATGCGGTCGGCGACCGCCGCGGTGCTCCTGGCGACCGCGTGGCAGCAGCGGCAGCCCACCGAGGAGTCATGGGCCCGGCTGGTCGCACGCGGCCGGTGGCTCACCGGTGACTTGCAGCGCGCGCTCGGCCGTCTGCAGGACGCCCGCGCCGAGTACGAAGCCGCGCGCGCGCTGTTGCCCGACACGGGGCGCGGTGGCGACGACACGTGCCGCCTGCGCGGCGTGCTCGAGTTGCAGCTCGCCAAGGTCGAACTCGCGCAGGGCGCCGCCGAGCGCGCGCTCGTCCGACTGGCTTCGGCGGTCACCGACCTCGATGCACTCGTCGCGAAGCTGCCGGACGAACGGGAAGCGCGGCGCGATGGAGCACTCGCCCGTTCTGAACAGGGCTACGCCTTGTCACAACTCGGCCGCGACGCCGAGGCCGCGGCCGCGTGGACGACCGCCCACGAACAGCTCACGGCCCTGGTGGCTGCACATCCGTCCGACGCGCAGCTCGCGCGGGATCTGCTCGAAGTCGAGATCGAACTGGCGGTCGCGGCGAGCGGTCCGGACGCGCCGATGCGCGCCGAACGCGCGCTCGCTGCGGCGCGCGCGCAGCTCGCCGCCGACACCGCCAACGTGATGGCGCAACGCACGCTGCAGCGCGCCCTGCTCCGCACCGCTCGCGCCGCGGCGGCACGCCGCGACCACGCCCTCGCTGCCGCGCGCTACCGGGAGGCGGAGCCGCTGCTGGTCGCCACGCATGCCCTGCTCGCCGAGGACCATGCGACGCGCATCGACCTGGCCGAAGCCCTGATCGGCCGCGCCGAGGCCGATCGCACGCGCGGAGCTGGCGACGACGTGGCCCATGCCTTCGAAGCCGGGCTCGCCCTGCTCGATGCCGATGCCGCATTGGCCGCGGGCGACCACTTCACGGGCAACCTGCTGACGATGGCCTGGGTCGGACTCGCCAATCTCGAACTGGCTGGCAGCGACCTGCCCGCCGCGCGGCGCCGCATCGAGCCGTGGTGCGCGCGGGCGGCCGCGTGGGCCGAGCGGTTCCCCGACCTGCCCTGGCCCCTGCGCCACCTCGGCGCCTTCGAGTACGCCTTCGGCACGCTCTGCGAAGCGCTGGCCGCCGACGCGGCGCGGCCCGTCGCGTCGCGGCTCGCCGATCTGCAGAGCGCGCGAGACGCGTTCGCCCGTGGGCTGGCGGCAGCGGAGCGGCTGGCCGCGGCGGGGCGACTGCGCGGAGCGGACGCGGCGATCCCCGGATTCTTCGCCAAGGACCTCGCGCGGGTGGACGCGGCGCGCGCCGAACTGGTCGCGCGCCAGGATCACTGAGGCGCTCCGGCCAGCGCGAACGGGCGCGCCACGGGCCACGCGCCATCGCCAGCTCACAGATCGCCGATCGACAGCGTCACCGCGTTGCTGGTGATCAGCCCGAACTCGTTGGCCTCGGGCACCAGCGAGCCGCTCTGGCTGTAGACCTCGAAGCCGAGCAAGAGCACGTTGTTCGGGATCGTGAACGTCGTCGTCGCCGTCGGATGACCCGACATCCCGGTGACCGACTCGACGCCGGTGTGCAGCCAGCAGCCGGTGATGCCGGCCGGCGTCAGGTCGATCGGCGGCACGTACTTCGTGAGACTGAGCACGTTGAGCGAGCCGAGCGTCGTCGCCGGGATGCCGCTCGTCGTCAGCACGACGGTGGTGCCGAGGTAGGGCTTCGTCGCCGCCAGCGACAGGCCGCCGCACGACGCGCCGAAGGTCGGGCTGCTCGCGACCACGCCGGTGTCGAACACGTGCAACTCGCGGCCGTTCGTGCCGTCGTGCGCAGCGAAGAACATCTTGCCGCCCGGCGTCACCGCGAACCGGCTGTTGACCAGGTGCGAGCCCGGGTAGCCGTTCGCTCCTGGGCTGCTCGACGCGCTGCCGACGCTGACGTCGTGGAACAGCTCGGTGATCGACGCGCCGTCCGTGCGCCAGAGTTCTTCGCCGAACGCGTTGGTGGCCGAGAAGAACACCCAGCGGCTGCCGACCGGCGTCAGCACGAACGGGAAGCTGCCCCACGCGGGCACGCCGCCGACGTAGAGGTCCGCGAGCATCGCCGTGCCCGCCGCCGTGCCGTCGCTCGTCCACAGCTCGTAGCCGTGCGCGCCGTCGAAGCCCTGGAAGAACAGCTTGCCGTTCTGCGCGGCGAGTTGTCGCGGAGCCATCGTCGTGCTCGTGACCGCGGTCGTGCCCGCTGCCGTGCCGTCGGAGATCCACAACTGGCTGAGCGTCGCAAACGCGACCTGCTCACCGAACGAGGTCAGGAAGAGCGGGTTGCTCGAAGAAGCACCGCCAGGGCCGGGCACGATGTCCTTGACCAGCGAGGTGCCGGCCGCGGTGCCGTCGCTGACCCACAGCTCGCGCCCGGCCGTCGCGTCGGTCGCCGCGAACAGGAACTTGCCGGTGCTGCCGAGCTTGGCGAAGGCACCTGGAATCGAGCCGGCACTCGTGGAGGAGTGGATCTCCTTCACGAGCCAGGTGCCGGCGGTGGTGCCATCCGAGCGCCACAGTTCGAAGTTGGCGCCGGTCTCGGCTGCGCTGAAGTAGCACACCCCGTCGATCTCGGTCAGCGACGTCGGGAGGCTGCCGAACAGGCCGGCGCGGATGTCCTTCACCAGGGCCGTGCCGGCGGCCGTGCCGTCGGTCGCCCAGAGTTCCAAGCCGGTAGTGCCGTCGTTCCACGCGAACAGCACGCGGCTGCCGACGGTCACGAGCTGCGCGGGCGAGCCGAAGGGCGACACGGCGTCGAGCACCGTGATGATCGTCGTGCCCGCGGTCGAGCCGTCGGACGAGTAGAGGTTCACGCTGGTGCCGTCGAAGGCGGCGAAGATCGCTGCGTCGCCGAGGACCGTGATCGCGGTGATCTCCGACCCGGCGGAACCCGGGTTGAGGTCGGCGACGAGGTGGGTCTGGGCGGCCAGGGAGACGGCGGTCAGGAGGGCGGCGAACGGGACGTGGGTGGCGCGGTTCATGGGAGCCTCGATGGGGTTTCCCCCGGAAGCGACCGCGACCGCCCGGATGTGACCGCATTCCCGCCGCGGCGGGGAAACCCCCGTGGCACGCGGGCGCCGGTCAGCCCGGGCCGACCAGCAACACGTGCAGCGCCTTGGGCCCGTGCACGCCGACCACCAGTTCGAGCTCGATGTCCGCGGTGCGCGACGGCCCGGTCACGAACGTGATCGTGCGCGACGCCGGCGGGCCGGCGGCCGGGCCGCGCAGCACGGCGAGCGCTTCGTCGAAGCCGCCGAGCAGCCGATCGACGGGCAGCAACGCCACGTGCAGCGGCGGCAGCAACGAGGCGAGGCGATGCTGTTCGCACGCCGAAACGAGCACCAGCGTGCCGGTCTCGGCGATCCCCCACTGCGCCATCGTCACGCCGGCATCGGCGGCGAGCAGTTCGGCGCGCGGCGCGTCGTGCGGGACCACGCGCACGTCGGACGCCAGGTTGGAGGGCAGCGCCGCGAGTTCGCGCGCGTCGCTCGTCGCGACCGAACGTGCGCCCGCGGCGTCGAGCAGCTCGCCGGCGCGACGAAGCGCCGCAGCGATGTCGTGGCACCGCTCGACGACGCCGCCGACCTTGGTCAACACCGCAGAGAAGCGGGCGACACGCTCGGCGACCGGCAGGTTGCGCAGTGCCACCAACGCCGGCAGTGCGGGCGGGGTGAGCGCCCGGCCCGCGCGCAGCGCCCCGAGGATCGCTTCGCGCGCACTCATGCGCTGCCTCCGCGCCAGGTGTCGCGGAACGACTTCGGCGCCGGGCGCGGCACCTCGCGACTCGACGACCACGCCCGCAGCGGCGCGAACAGGCGCGTCGCGAACGGCAGCCGCTGGCCGAACCGCGCCAGCGCTGCCGCGAAACGGAAGCGCCGCGGCCCGCGCAGGAACCACGACCACAGCCGCCAGAACGTCCGTTCGCCGAAACGCCCGCGCGCGCCGGCGACCGCGCGCTGCCGCAGTTCGAGCAGCAGCGACGGGATGTCGATCTTCACCGGGCAGACGTCCTTGCAGGCGCCGCACAGGCTCGACGCGAACGGCAGCGCCTTGGCGGCGTGCATGCCCGCGAGCTGCGGCGTCAGGATCGCGCCGATCGGACCGGGATAGACCGAGCCGTAGGCGTGGCCACCGATCGACTGGTAGACCGGGCAGGCATTGAGGCAGGCGCCGCAGCGGATGCAGGCGAGCGTTTCGCGCATGCGTTCGTCGGCGGCGATGCGCGCGCGGCCGTTGTCGAGCAGCACGATGTGCAGTTCGCGCGGCCCCTGGCCCGCGCGATCGGGACCGGTGAGCAGCGACTGGTAGGTCGTCAGGTGCTGGCCCGTGCCCGACCGCGGCAGGAGACGCAGGAACACGTCGAGGTCCTGCCAGCGCGGGATCACCTTCTCGATGCCCATCACCGCGACATGCACGGCCGGCAGGGTCGTCGTCATGCGCGCGTTGCCCTCGTTCTCGAGGACCAGGATCGATCCGGTCTCGGCGACGCCGAAGTTGACGCCGCTGATGCCGAGATCGGCCTGCGCGAAGTGCGCGCGCAGCCGCTGCCGCGCATGCGCCGCGAGCCGCTGCGGATCGCTGCTCGGTGGGATGCCGAGCTTGTCGACGAACAGCGCCCCGATCGCTTCCTTCGTCTTGTGGATCGCCGGCACGATGATGTGCGAGGGCATCTCGCCCGCGAGCTGGATGATCCACTCGCCGAGATCGGTCTCGACGGGCTCGACGCCGGCCTGCGCGAGCGCGGCGTTCAGGTGGATCTCCTCCGTCGCCATGCTCTTCGACTTCACGAGCCGCGTGGCGCCCGCGCGCGCGGCGAGGTCCCGCACGATCGTGCACGCCTCGGCGGCGTCGCGCGCCCAGTGCACGACGGCGCCCGCAGCCTCGGCGTTGGCGGCGAAGCGCTCGAGGTGCTCGCCCAGCGCCGCCAGCGTGTGCGCCTTGATCGCGGCGGCGCGGGTGCGCAGTTCTTCCCACTCGGGAACCGCCGCGATGGCGCCGGCCCGGCGTTCCGCGAACAGGTCGGTCGCCCGGCGCAGCGCCCCGGTCAACGTCGCGTCGCCGAGCGCGGCCCGGGCGTTGGCAGCGAAGGTCTCAGGGCCAGGGTGGCTCACGCCGCGCAGGATCACCGGCGGAGCCGGTGATCGCCAGCACCCACGACTTGCGCGCCCGGACTAGGATGGCGGCAGCCTCCCTCCCCACCCCCGATGCACCACCTCACCTTCGTCCTGTTCGCCCTGCTCGCGTTCGCCCTGCCGGCGCAAGACGCCGTCTCGCTGCACAGCGTGACGATCCTGCCCGCCAACCAGGTTCGGGTCGTCTACTCGAAGAACTTCGCGACGTGCGCGCACCTGCGCTCGAGCAACGCCGCGTGTTCCAGCCTCGGCGGTCTCGTGCACGCGCAGAACGTGTTCTGCACTTCGGGCACGAACGTCACGGTCGTCCTGCCGACCAGCGCCTTCAACGCCGGCCTGGCACCCGGCGCCCGCCTGCGCATGGTGCATGGCAACAACAGCGGCGTGAGCAGCAGCTGCGTCACCGTCACCTGCGACTACAGCTACGGCACCGCGTGCCCGGGCACGAACGGCGGTCCGATCCTCACTGCGAACTGCTGCCCCGCCGCCGGCACGACGATGTCGATCGACGTCACCAACGCGATTCCGAGCGGCTACGGCGCGATCGGCTTCGGCCTCGCCCAGACCAGCGTGCCGCTCTTCGGCTGCACGTTGCTGCTCGACCAGATCCTGGTGGTCGAGTCGCTGCAGTTCGACGCCAATGGCGCCTTCTCGCTGCCGCTCCCGCTGCCGGCGACGGTCAGCGGGGCGACGCTCAACACGCAGGTCTACACGCTCGACGGGCTCGGCCCCGCCGGGTTCGCCGCGACCAAGGCGGTGTTCATCCAGGTGCTGTGACGCCCCGCGGCGTCAGCCCGCCGCCAGGATCTCGGCGAGGTGCATCGCGCGCACGCGCGAGCCGCGCCGCAGCAGCCGCCCGCGGATCTGCATCAGGCACGAACTGTCGACCGCGCTGATCACGTCGACCGGCTGCGCATCCAGCGCGGTGAGCTTGTGGTCGAGCATCGCCGTCGACAGCTCGGGGAACTTCACCGCGAACGTGCCGCCGAAGCCGCAGCAGGCTTCGCCGGTGCGCAGGTCGACGAGTTCGAGTCCCTGGACGGCGCGCAGCAGCGCGCGCGGTTCGTCGTGCAGGCCGAGTTCGCGCAGCCCGTGGCAGGCGTCGTGCCAGGCGACGCGCGCCTGCAGCCGGGCACCGACGTCGGTGACGCGCAGTTCGCGCACCAGGAACGCCGACAACTCGAACGTGCGATGCGCGACCTGTTCGGCGCGCGCGCGCCACGTCGGCTCGTCGCGGAACAGGTCGGGGTAGCGGTGCACCATCGCCACGCACGAGCCCGACGGCGCCACGATCGCGTCGGCGCGCTCGAACACCGTGATGAAGTGCCGCGCCACGCTGCGCGCGTCGGCCTGGAACCCGGAGTTGAAGGCCGGCTGCCCGCAGCAGGTCTGCGCCGGGTCGAACGTCACCGCACAGCCCGCGCGTTCGAGCACGGTCGCCGCCGCGTGCACGACCTCGGGCCAGAACTGGTCGCCGAGGCAGGTGGCGAAGAGGGCGACGGTGCGGGTCATGACGGCCCGCGGACGGTAGCGGCAGCGCCAGGACAGCCAAAGCGCCTACGCCAGCATCACCACGCCCTTCACGTAGTCGGCCAGCGCGTGATCGCCGGCGAACGCGCGCGGCACCGCCGCGAGCCCCGCGTACTGGTGCGTCAGCATCGGCTCCACGCGCACCGCGCCGCGCGCCAGCAGTTCCGCGGCGCGGCGGTAGACGGCGGGGCGGCCATCGGCGTCGAGCGCGCCCGACGCGCCGACCGTCGTGACCAGCGCCGCCTCCCGCCACTGCAGCGGGTTGAGCAGCGACAACGGCGCGTCGCCATGGCCGATGCCGTACATCAGCACGGTCGCCTGCTTGCGAATCAGGCCCGGGACGGCGCCGTAGACGTGGCCCGCGCCGGTCGCGTCGACGAGGAACTCGGCGCCCGGACCACGCCCGTGCACGGCGTCCGCGAGTTCGCCGGGCAGAACGGCGCGCGCGCCGAATGAGGTCGCGAGCGCGCGCTTCCTGGCACTCGGCTCGGCGACGATCAGGTCGCCCTCGAAGCCGAGCAGCCCACGCAGCACCTGCACGAACAGCAGTCCGGCCGGCCCCGCGCCGAGCACCACCGCGGTGCGCACCGCCGATGCGCCGCGGCCGAACCGCCAACGAACGGTCGCGCGGTCGGCGCGGTCGAGCGCGTGCAGCACGCAGGCCAGCGGCTCGGTCATCGCTGCGGTCGCGAACGGCACGCCGTCCCCGAGCGGCAGCACGTTCACCGCCGGCACCACGAGTTCCTCGGCGAAGCCGCCCGGCAGGCCGGTGATGCCGTGCTCGCGGTAGTGCGCGCACTGATGGCTGTCGCCCGACGCGCAGTACTCGCAGTGCGGCGAACGACGTTCGCTCGCACAGTTGCGCCCCTGGTCGACGACGACGCGCGCGCCGACGCGCACGTCACGCACGGCGCTGCCGAGTTCGAGGACCGTGCCGGCGATCTCGTGGCCGAGGATCTGCGGCGCTCGCTCGAGCGGGATCGGCTCGCCGCGGGCATCGAGGTGGAAGTTCGCCTCGCCCGACGCAATGTGCAGGTCGGTGCCGCAGACGCCGACCGCCGCCGGCCGCACGCGCACGTCGTGCGGGCCGAGCGGCGGCGAGTTGACGTCGACCAGTTCGAAGCGACGCGGCGCGACGAGGGCGCAAGCGCGCATCACAACGACACCGACTGCTCCGCCCAGAACTGGAACTCGCGGTGCTTCTGCTCCTCGGCCCGCGCCGGCACTTCGCCGCTGGCGCAACGCAGCACGTGCGCGAACACGCGCTTGCCGACCTGCTCGATCGTCTCGGTGCCGTCGATGATGCCGCCGGCGTTGAGGTCGAGGTCGTGCTTCATGCGCTCGAAGATCGGCGTGTTCGACGTCAGCTTCAGCACGGGCGCGATCGCGTTGCCGATCGTCGTGCCGCGCCCGGTCGTGAACACCACCACCTGCGCGCCGGCCCCCACCAGTCCCGGCGTCGACTCCTGGTCGTAGCCGGGCCCCTGCATCAGGTGCAGCCCGTGCGCACTCGGCGGTTGCGCGTACGGCGTGCACCCTTCGACGCGCGTCGTGCCGGCCTTCGCCATCGCGCCGAGCGACTTGATCGTGATGTTCAGCAACCCGCCCTTCACGTTGCCCGGGCTCGGGTTGTCGTCGAGCTTGGTGCCGAACTTCGCCGCGTAGCCCTTGTACCAGTCGACGTACTCGAACACCTGGCGCGCGGTCGCCAGGTCCTTCGCGCGCGCCGCGAACAGGTGCTCGCCGCCGCAGAACTCGGGGATCTCGGTGATCAGCACCGTGCCGCCGTTCTGCACCAGCAGATCGGCCGCGTGGCCGAGTGCCGGATTGGCCGACAGCCCCGAGAAGCCATCGCTGCCGCCGCACTTGACGCCGAGCGTCAGGTGCTCGGCGGACACCTCGCTGCGCGTGGCGGTGTTGGCGATCGCCAGCATCTCGACGACGAGCTCGAGGCCCTTCTGGATCGCGCCCTGCGTGCCGCCGCACTCCTGCACGCCGAGCCAATGCACGGGCTTGTTCGTCGACAGGCCGCCGCGTTGCTTCAGGTACTTCTCGACCAGCGTCAGGTTCGTCTTCTCGCAGCCGAGGTCCATGAACAGGACGCCGCCGACGTTCGGGTGGTCGGCGTAGTTGGCGAGCGTGCGCAGCATCACGTCGAGGTTGCTGCCGTCGCTGCAGCCGCAGCCCTTGTTGTGCGGCAGCGCCACCACGCCGTCGACGTTGGGGAAGCGAGCGCGGCTCCAGTGCGTGAACTCGGCGATCATCGCGATCTGCGCCGCCTCGTGGCTGCTGCACATGCTGGTCGGCACGATCAGAACCCAGTTGCGCGTGCCGACACGGCCGTTCTCGCGCCGAAAGCCGCGGAAGGTCGCGCGCGTCGCGGGCGGCACGAGAACGGGCGGCGGGTTGTGCAGCGTCGCCGGCAGGTCGCGCACGAGCGGCACCTCGTTGCGCATGTTGGCGTGGCTGATCGGGTCGCCTGCGGCGATGCCCGAGCTGGTGCCGATCGGCTGGCCGTACTGCAGCACGAACTGTCCGGCCGGGATCGCGCGGGTGGCGAAGCGATGGCCGGGCGTCACTTCGCCGGTGATCACGAGCTTCGAGCCGTCGGAGAATGCGACGAGATCGCCAGCGACGAGCCCGGTCTTGACGATCGCGACGTTGTCCTTGGCGGAGACGACGACGGCGCACTGCGTGAGCGGGCGAGGGGACGACGAGAGCGAGGTCATCGGGTGGCGCGCGATCGTAGCGACCAGCCGCATTCCGATGCGCTCCTGCCCTGGCCAGAACGAAAGCGCGCGCGCCGCGAGTTGTCGCGAAGCCCGAGTTACCATGCCGCGCATGGCGACTCCGGCGATGCACGCACTCCCGTTCGCGCTGGCGATCGGCGCGGCCCTGGCGCAGGCCGAGCCGGTGCCGGTTCTCGACGACTCCACCTTCCGCACCCTGTGGCTGAAGATCGTGCCGAGCGAAGACGAACTCGCCTGGCGGCGCATCGCGTGGCTCGGCACGCTCGGCGAGGGCGTGGTCGCCGCCCAGGCTGCCGACAAGCCGATCCTGCTGTGGGCGATGAACGGCCATCCGCTGGCCTGCACTTGAAACAACGGCGTGGCGGCCAGACGGTCCGTCTGGTCGAACGACGCGGTGCAGGCGCTGGCGGCGCGGTTCGTCGCCGTCGCCGACGAGGTGAGCCGGCTGCAGCGCGACAGCGACGCCGAGTGCCGCTTCTTCCAGGGCTTCTGCGAACAGGGCCACTACGGCGGACGCACCAAGCCGTCGAACACGCGCCAAGGCATCTACGCGGTGACCGCGACCGGCGCCTTCCTCGCGTCGATCAACACGCGCGACGCCGGCGAGATGGCGAAGATGCTGCAGCAGGCGCTCGCGAAGTTCGAGGCGATGCCGCGCGAGCAGCGGTCGGGCGCCGCCCCCGCGCTCGATCCGACGGCGATCCAACGCTTCGAGCGCCACTTCCCGGCCGACGGTCTGGTGCTGCGCGCCTACAGCCGCGACGTCTCGCGCGTGAAGGCGACGCCGGGCTGGCGCGGTTCGGCGTGGAACCAGGACCACGCGTGGTTCCGCCGCGCCGAGGTCGCGAGCTTCGTGCCCGCGGCCGAACTCGGGGCGCGGGTGGCGATGCCGGCAGCGCTGCTGCAGCGGTTCGTTCGCGCGCACTTCGTCGACAACGTGCGCGGGCAGACGTTCGCGCACCAGCCGGAGAACGTCGTCGAGGCGGCGCTAACGCTGACGTGCGATGCGCTCGACGGCGACAACCAGATGCTGCTGCTCGAGGGCAAGGTGCGCATCCAGCGCAGTGGCACCTGGGCAACGCGCGGCTACGGCCCGCATTCGGAACAGCAACTCGGCTACGACGGCAAGCTGCTGGGTGCTGCGCGCTTCGACCGTGCGCGCGGCGTGTTCACCACGTTCCAGCTGCTGGCGATCGGCGAACGCCGCGGCGCCACCGAGTTCAACGGCCGGGACGACGACTTCGGCCCGGCACCGCTGGCCTTCGCGTTCGAACTCGCGCCGGCCGACGCGCCGCCGGTGGCGCCGTCGATGCACTGGGTCTACGGGTGGAAGTGACGCGGCGCGTCAGCGGGCGTTGGCGATCGCGTCGGTGACGCGCTGCATCGCGGCAGCGAACGAACCGTGCTGCGGTACGTCGGCCGCCACGTGACGCGAGAAGCTCCACTCGCCGGCCGGACCACGCAGCACGACGTCGAGCCGCGTGCCGGCGACACGGTCGTCGACGGCCGCCGGCGAACGTGCGTCGAACGCGCCGGCTCGCTGCAGCGACCGCAGCACCTCGTGCACCAGCTTGGCCTTCTTGCTGTCCTGCCACGACGCAGCCGTCGTCCCGCCACCGCCCTGCAGCGCCCCCTCCATTCCGGTCGGCAGGTCCCATTCCCACGTCGTGCCGGCCACCGCGAGCCGCGTCGTCCGCGGCGCGCTCGATGCCGACGCCGCTGGCCGCTGCGCGATCGTGATCGTGACGGCGGTGAGGGTCTCCGGCATCGCCAGCAGCCGCGCGCCGAGTGGTTCGTTGGCGACGGCGCAGAACCACTCGGCGAGCCCGGACTCGCGGTAGGCGCGGTCCCACGAGTTGTGGCCCACGCCGGGGTAGAGCGTGAGCAGCGGCGACCCGCCCGCCTGCTCGACCGCCTCGCACATCTCCTTCGACTGGCCGACGGGCACGACCTTGTCGCCATCGCCGTGGAACGCCCAGATCGGCATCGCCTTCAGCGCCGCCCCATCGAACGCCGGCGTCTTGTAGCCACACACCGGCGCGATCGCGGCCCACACCTTGGCGCGCTTGCCGCCGAGCGCCCACGTTCCTGCGCCACCCTGCGACAACCCGGTGAGCAACCGCCGCCGCGGATCGATGCGGAACTCCTTCTCCGCCGCCGCGAGCGTGCCCATCACCAGCGCCTCGTGGTCGCTCCACTGCGAAGGCTTGTCGGGCTTCTGCGGGAACACCACCACGAACGGCCAGCGCTCCGGCTCGGCGCGGATCGCCGGCCCGAGGCCGACCTCGACCTGCCGCTGGCCATCGGTGCCGCACTCGCCCATGCCGTTCAGGAACACGAGCAGCGGCCAGTCGCGTTCGCGCGTGTAGCCCGCCGGCACGTACACGACGTAGCGACGCTCCGTCCCAGCGACGTCGATCGTGCGCGTCAGGAACCCGGTTTCGGCCGTCGTCACGGATGACGGCTCCCGCGGCGGATCCTGGGCCGACACACCAGCGCAGGCGACGACGACGAACAGCACGTGCAGCATGCACGGGTTGAAGCCGATGGCGCGCGCCGGATCCAGCCCCGCCGCCAGCGTGGGCCGCTCAAACCGCGCCCCAGGCCCGCACGAACGTCTCGAGCTCGACGCCCAGGCCGTTGGCGATGCGGTTGATGTAGGCGAAGTAGGCGACCACCTGCGTCGCGTCGTGGATCGCGACGTCGTCGAGATCCGCCGCGCGCAGCGCGTCGACGTCGGCGACGCCGTTCGCCGCCGGCGCGCGCGCGAGCTTGTCCGCGAACGCGCACAACGCGCGCTCGACGGGGCTCAGCGCCGCGGTCCGCCAGTCGCGCGCCACCGCGTCGACCCACGCGTCGCGCGCGCCGTCATCGACCAGGTCGACGACCTCGGCACGGAGGTCGTTCGCGTGGGCCCGCAGTCAATAGACGCAGCCGTTGGCCCGGCTGGTGACGACCGCGAGCAGTTCGCGCTGCCGACGCGACAGCGGCGAGGGCCCGAACATCACCGCGCGGTAGAGCGCCATCGACGCGCGCAGCACCGCCGGATTGGGCGTCATGATGCGCACGATGTTCCAGACGCGGCCCGCGCGCTGGCGCGCCGCGTCGAGTTCGCGCCGCGCTTCGCTGCCGGCTTCGTGGTCCTCGACCTGACGGATGAACGGCATGGCGCGCAGTATGACGGTGCTGCGTGCCTCGCGCAGCGCGGCGCTCAGGTCGCCGGCAGATCGCGCGTGTCGAGCCGGCCAGCGGCGTGCAGTTCGCGGAAGCGCGCGATCGTCGCGTGCACGCCGGTCGCCAACGGCGTGTGCGGTAGCCGCGGGTACGCCGCCCGGATCGCCCGGTCGTCGAGATGGGGCGGGATCGGGATGCGCGGCCCCTGCACGCGGATCGCCCCGCGCGCCGCCGGCACTTCGTGTTCGATCGCGCGCACGACGTCGGCGACGTCGACGGTGTCGCCGTGCAGGTTGAAGACGTGCGCGCCGGGTTCGCCTTCATCCGCGCAGGCGACGAACGCGGCGGCGGTGTCGGCGACGTAGTGGAAGTCGGTCGGTCCGGAGAACGCGATCGTGTACGGGCGGCCGACCACCGCCGCCTTCATCGCCGTGGTCGGACCGGCGGTCATGCCCTGGTCGCGGCCGACGCCGTACACCGTCAGCGGGCGCAGCCCGACGCTGCTCAGCTTCTTCTCGAGCCAGTAGACGCGCGCGGTGCCTTCGTTCGCCTGCTTGTAGACGCCGTAGTGCGTGATCGGCGCGCCCGCGGCAGCCTCGGCCACCGGCACCCCGTCGTCCTCGCTCGGGCCGAACACCGCCGCCGAGCTCGCGTAGACGACGCGGTTCACACCGGCTGCGAGCGCGCTCTCGAACAGGTGGATCGTGCCGAGCACGTTCACGCGCGCGCCGAGCGGCGGATCCTGACGGCAGAACGGCACCTGCAGTCCGGCGAGGTGCACGATGGCGCGCGGTCGGCACGCGGCGACCGCCTCGCGCACCGCCGCGAGGTCGGTGATGTCGCCGGCGACGAACCGCACGCGCGCGAACGCGTCGGCGTCGAGCACGTCGCGGATGCGGCGCGCCTCGCCGCCGAGGTCGAACACCACCGGCACGTCGCCGCGCTCGACCAGGTGCTTGCAGACCCAGGCGCCGATGCAGCCGAGCGCGCCGGTGACGAAGTAGGTGCTCATGCGATGCGGTAGATGCGCGCGGCGTTGCCGCCGAACAGCTTGGCGCGGGCGACCGGGCCGAGCCGTTCGGCCCAGTGCGCGAGCAGGTCGTGCACCTGCGCGTAGTCGGCGGCGGCGACGAGGCACACCGGCCAGTCGGAGCCGAACAGGATGCGGTCCTCGCCGAACGCGTCGAGTGCGGTATCGAGGTACCAACGGAAGTCGTCGGGGCGCCACGCGAGCCACTTCGCCTCGGTCACCATGCCACTGAGCTTGCAGGCGACGTGCGGGTGCCGCGCGAGCGCGCGGAACGGCTGTTCCCAGGCGTCGCGCTGCGCCGCGGCGATGTCCGGCTTGGCGAGATGATCGAGCACGAACGGCTGGTCCGGCAGCGCGCGCACGAACGCTTCGGCCGCGCCGAGCTGTCGCGGGTAGACCAGCACGTCGTAGACGAGCCCGTGCGCGCGCAGGGAGCGCACGCCGCGCTGGAAGTCGGCGCGGGCCAGGAAGTCGTCGGGCTCGGCCTGCACGATGTGGCGCAGCCCGCGCAGCAACGGTTCGTCCGCCAGCGCCGCGACGCGTGCCGCCGCGTCGGCAGCGCACAGGTCGGTCCAGCCGACCACGGCCTTCACGAACGGGTTCGCCGCCGCGAGGTCGAGCAGGAACGTCGTCTCTTCGTCGCTGCACCGCGCCTGCACGGCGATGCAGCCGTCGACCTCGCTCGCCGCCAGCTTCGGCGCCAGGTCGTTCGGCAGGAAGTCGCGCGCGATGCGTTGCATGCGCGCGTCGATCCAGCCGTACTGGCTCGCCGAGTAGCGCCAGAAGTGCTGGTGGGCGTCGATGCGCACGGCGCGATCATGCGGCCGTGCGGCTCGGCCGCAAGCTCGGTCGCCGCGCGGTCACTTCGTGAGGAGGACCGCCAGGCGCGAGCTGCTCGTGTGCAGCCCGGTCGCCAGGTCGTAGGTCACGCCCTGGAAGTACACCGCCATGCCGGGGAGCCCGTCCGGCAGTGGCAGCGTCCAGTTTCCTGCGCTGCCGAGGATCGGCGGCAGCACGCCGAGGAAGTCCGGCCCCGCCAGCGGCACGAGGAGCCAGCAGCCGTCCTGCACTCCATCGACACCGAAGATCTGCAGGAAGGCGGTTTGCGTGGCGACGACGACGGCCGTCGCCGAGCCGGCCGGGGCGTTCGCGAACGTGACGCCACTCTGCTGGCTGCCGATCCACTGCGTTCCTTGCCAGCCGAGCACCGTCGACGTGCAAGCACTGCCGCTGGTCGCGGGCGGCGGCGTGAACGGGTAGTCACGGCGCCGCATGCGGAGGTACGAGCCGACACCGGGTTCGTCGATGCCATAGCCGGCGATGAACTCGGCTTCGTTCTCCTGGAAGCAGACGCCGCCGTGAACGCTGGTGCCGAGCCCCGTGGTCGGGTCGTCGATGTTGTCGCTGCTCAGTTCGATGCCCTGGTAGCCGTAGACGCGCATGTAGAGCGTCTCGGTCGCGTTGCTGCGGAACATCAGCGCCCAGTGGCTCTGCGAGATCGTGTCGAAGTCCGCTCCCGAGAGCTCGAGCCGCGCGTCACCGTTGCTCTGCAGCAGTCGCACGCCGAACGGGAACGACACCGAGTTGCCGTTGCCGGCGATGCGTTGCCCGTAGAACCGGTGGCCGTTGATGCCGTTCGGCTTGGCGACCGACTCGGCCTGCGTCGATGCGGTGAAGAACACCATCAGCCGGTCGTCGGAGCCGGCGAGCTGCGGCGCCATCTCGTGCTGGGACGCTTGCACGTTCGGCAACACGACCTCGGCGCCGACTGCCCATGCCGCGTCGACGCGGCGCAGGCCGATGTCCCACGTGAAGCCGCCGCCGAACGGCTGGTAGCGCTGGAACGCGACGGTCCAGGTTCGCGTCGGCCCGATCGCGACCTTGGCGACGCTCGGTCGCTCGCTGTCGACGCCGGCGACCTCGTTGACGACGAACTGGCTCACCACCGAACCGATGCCGCCGCACGCAAACTCGGCGGCGTGGATCGCGCTCGTCGAGATGTTGCTGAACGCCCCGGTCGTCTCGACCTGGTAGGCGATCAGCAGCGACGTGAACGACACCGGCGACAGCTCATGGCCGACCGACGGGCGCCACTGGTTGCGGCCATCCACGTTCGGGATCGCCACCCAGTTGCCGTCGAAACCCAGGTCGAGCCGGTCGTGCACGTGCACACGCACGCCACGCGTGTCGTTCAAGAAGTGGCGGGTGAACGCAAACGCCGTGCTCGCGGCCGGACGGTTGATGCCGAGGCTCGGCTCCAACGACGCCCAGTTCGCCGACAGATCCGTGTAGACGGCGAACGGCGCGCTGCCGTCGTCCTCGGTGCGGATCAGCCGCACGTCCGTATCGGTGCCGACGGCTCGCACCTCTGCGAACCACAGGCCCTTGGTGCCGAGCGGGTCGTGCGCAACGTCAACGGCTCCAATGGTGGTGCCGCTGGCGATCGCCACTGGCACCAACAGCGGATCCACGACCAGCGGGAACGCCGCCGACGCGAGCCAGCCGGCATCGAGCCGGAGTTCGATGCCGCCGGCGACCGGCGTCGTCGCCATCGCCCGGCGCTGGCCGTTCGCATCGATCGCGACCGCGGCGCCGTAGTGCACCCGCACCGCGCCGCCAGCGTCGACGTAGGCGATCCCGCCAGCCTCGGAGGCAAGCGGTTGCAGGACCGAGGCAACGGCGCCGCGGATCACCAGGTCGCCGGCGGCAGCCGGCCGCTGCGCGAGCACGAACGTCTGCTCGAGGCCGTCGGCGCGCACGTCGTACGCTTCGACCACGCCGCCGAGGTGGTACTCGGCCCGCAGGTCGGTGTGGCACAGCCGCGGCGCGTGGGTGACGAGTTCGAGTTCGCCGACGCGCGCGCTGGCCGTCCGCCACGACCACGTCGGCGCCGGGCCCGCACTCGCGCCGTACGGCACGAAGACCATGCCGCCGTCGAACGACGCCTTGTAGTCGTCGCCGCCGGCCCACAGGCCATAGGGCACGCCGCCGTCGTCGGCTTGCGTGTGGATGGGAACGACCAGTCCTCGGCCGATCGCGGGGGTCGCGAGGGCGTCGGCAGGTTGTTGGGCGAAGGACGCTGCGGCAACGACGGTGGTCGCGGCCACGGCACGGCAAGTTCGGTTCAGGTTCATCGGGGTCGAGTTGGAAGGAAAGACCCCCGCTGGAGCGCCGCACCCGCGCGGGAGCGGACGAGCCGGCGAATCGCAGAATCGTGGTCCGCTTGCCGCCGGCGCGGCGCTTCCCGAGAACGCGAAGACTCCCGGCACCTATGCTGGAACGCCCGCCTGCAGCCAGATGACCCTCGATCCACGATCCACACCTGATCCCGACGCACAGGGGCTGCGGCTGCAGCGGCTGGCGGAGGCGATGGACGCGTTCCTGCGCTTCCAGCGCGTCGGCGGCGACCGGGACGCGTTCCTGCGCGAACACGAGGACCTGCGCGAGTTGCTGGTGCCGATGTTCGAGCCCGACGAACCGCCGCGGACCACCAGCGACGCCCTGCTCGCGCCGGGCCGCACCTTCGGCGACTACCGGATCGTGCGCGAGATCGGCCGCGGCGGCATGGGCATCGTCTTCGAGGCCGAGCAGATCTCACTGCGACGCCGCGTCGCCCTGAAGGTGTTGCCCGAGCACCGCACCGGCGACGCGCGCTCGATCACGCGCTTCCGCCGCGAGGCGGCCGCAGCGTCACGGCTGCGCCATCCCGGGATCGTGCCGATCCACGAGGTCGGCGAGACGCACGGCTGCCACTACTACACGATGGAGTTCGTCGACGGGCGACCGCTGCACGAAGCGATGCACGACGACCGGCTCGGCGTGCGGGCCGATTGCAGCCGCGCCGCCGAGATCGCCGAGCTCGTCGCGCGCCTCGGCGATGCGCTGCAGCACGCCCACGACCAAGGGCTCGTGCACCGCGACGTCAAGCCGCACAACGTGATGATCGGCCGCGACGGCGCCGTGCGGCTGCTCGACTTCGGACTCGCGAAGGAGGCGGATGCGCTGTCGCAGTCGCGCACCGGCGAGTTCTTCGGCACGCCGCACTACTGCAGCCCCGAACAGGTCACCGGCGCCTCGGCGGGTCCGGCGTCCGACCAGTTCTCGCTCGGCATCGTGCTCTACGAACTGCTGGCGCGAACTCGTCCGTTCACGGGCGACAGCGCGCGCGTGGTGATGCGGCGCATCGAGGTCGGCGAGTTCCCGCGCCTCGACCGGGTGGCGAGCGGCGTGCCGCGCGACCTCGCCACGATCTGCCACAAGGCACTCGAGCGACGCCCCGCCGACCGCTACCCGAGCGTTGGCGCGCTCGCCGCCGATCTGCGCCGCTTCCTGCGCATTGAGCCGATCCTCGCCACCCCGCCCGGCCAGATCACGCGTGCCGCGAAGTGGCTGCGCCGCCACCGGCTCGGCGCCGTGCTCGCGACCACGGCGCTGCTGGTCGCCGTCGGCGCTCCGGTCGGCTACGCGCTGCACGTGCACGGGACCGCCGCCGCGGTCGAGCGCGAACGTGTGGTGCTGGCACAAGCCGAGGACCTCGCCTTCCGCAGCATCGAGCAGACGCTCGCGATCCTCGGCGAACGCCTCGACCAGGAGCCCGAGCCCGGCACCCGTCGGCAGCCGCAGCTGCTCGCCGTCGCGCAGCTTTGCGAGCAGTTCCTGACCCTGCGTGCGAACCAGCCTGGCCGCCAGCGCCGTGTTGCCCTCGCGTTGTGGCGCGTCGCCGGCATCCAGGTCCAGCTCGCCGAACACCGCGCCGCCCTTGCCGCGTGTGCGCGCGCCAGCACCCTGCTCGCCGCCGATCCGGACCCGGCCCCCACGGCCCGGGCGCTGCAGGCCGGCCGCCTGCTGCTGCGCGAACTGCACGCGCGACAACAGCTCGAGCCCGCGCGCGGCGACGCGGAGTTCGAGCGAGCGCTCGCGCACTGGAACGCCGTGCACGCGACGATCCCGACGACCGCCGACCTCGCGCTGCTGCACGCCGAAACGCTGGTCACGCGCGCACGCGCGCTGGCCGATCAACCCGATCGGCGACGCGATGCCGAACGGGTGCTGCTCGATGCCGCAGCCCTGCTCGCCCGGCCCGAGCTCGCCGACGACGGCGACGCGCATCAGCTGCGCGTGCGCAACGAACTGCTGATCGGCCACGTGCTGCTGGCGACCGGGCGCACCGACGAGGCGCTCGAGCGTCTGCAGCAGTTCGTGCCGCAGCTCGCCGCGTTGCCGCCGACACCGCTGCTCGGCGTCGAACTGGTGCAGGCTCGGGTCGCGCTGGGCACCGCCCTCCAGCGTCAGCGACGACCGGCCGACGCCGAACAGGTCTTGCGCGACGCGCTGGCCGCCGCTGAAACGCTGCTGCGCGAATACCCGGGCGCGCGCCAACTGCATCGCACGCAGCTGCGTGCGCAAGCGGTGCTCGGCTCGCTGCTGATCGTCCGCGGCAAGGACGCCGATGCCACGCGCCTGCTGCGCCCGGCGCTCGCGGCCGCGACTCCGGCCGATGCGGCGGCGGTGCCGCGTACCTGGATGGACGACGCCGTGCGCGCCGACCTGACGATGCAGCTCGCGACCAGCCTGATGATGGCCCCGGACATCAACACCCACGCCGACGAAGCCCGCGAACTGCTGACGCAGGCAACGGGGCTGCTGCAGGGCCTCGTCACCGAGCATCCCCACCACGTCGACTTCCGTGTCGACCTCGGCGTCGCGTGCAACGCCCTGGCCTCGCTCGCCAACGAGCTGCGGGACTTCGCGAGCGCGGCGCAGTGGGCGGAACGCGCGATCGAGTCCCAGCAGGAAGCGCTGGCACGAATGCCGCAGAACAGCCAGGCACGCACGTTCCTCGGCATCCACCACGGCCATCACGCCTACGCTCTCGGGGCGCTGGGGCGGGCGGCGCTGGTGCCAGCGGCGGCCGCGGCCGCCCTCGAGCACGCGCCGACGCTGGTCGCCACGCTGCGACTCGCCGCCGAAGGCGCGACGCGCGCCGCCGCGGCGAGCGAGGGCGAACTGGCGGAGCAGTGCGCGGCGCTGGCAGTGCGCATCCTTGCGCGCATCGGCGAGGTCCAGCGGGCCGAAGGCCGTCGCCTGCTCGCCGATCGGCGGTTCGCCAGCCTGTTGCAGCGAGCCGACGCACAGGCACTCCGCGAACGCCTGGGGGGATCGTGAGCGCACCAGCACCCGACACCATCACGCAGCGCGTGCTGCGCGTTCACCGCGGCGACCAGGAGGCACTGCATCTGCTGGTTGCCGATCACCTGCCGTGGCTCGCGGCCCAGGTGCGCAAGCGACTCTCGCCCGCGGCCCGCGCCGATGGCGACACCGACGACTTCGTGCAACGCACGCTCGTCGACGTGCTGCAGGATGGCCCGCGGTTCGCGATCGACGATCCGGCGGCGTTCCGCGCACTGCTGCTGCGCATCATCGAGAACACCCTCATCGATCGTGTGCGCTACCTGCATCGGCAGCGACGCGATCCGCGCCGCGCGCGGGCGCTGCCGAGCGACTCCGTGCTGCTGCTCGACGCGCCCATGCGTTCGGTAACCGAGCCGCCGGCCCGCGCTGCCGCGGACGAACAGCGCGAGTGGCTGCGCCTCGCCCTCGAACTGCTCGATCCCGACGACCGTGAGGCGATCCGCGGCCGCGACTGGGACGGGCTGTCGTTCCCGGAGCTGGGTGAGAGGTTCGGCGTCAGCGAGGAAGCCGCGCGCAAGCGCTACCAGCGCGCACTGCCGAGGCTCGCGGAAAAACTCGAGCTGCTGCGCAGCGGCGCCTGGCGCACGGCGACGAACGACGACGCTGCGACCTAGGCGAGCCCGCAGACCCACGACCTCGCCCTCGCTAGCATCCGGCGCACCACGATGCGCCTCGCTCCGATCCTCGGACTCCTGCTGCTCGCCACCGCCTGCGGCGACTCGCCGGCAACGCCGGAGACCCCCGGCGCGCCGGCCAAGCCGCGAGTCGCCGTGATCCCGAAGGGCACGACGCACGTGTTCTGGCAGGCGGTTGCCGAGGGCGCGCGGACTGCCGCCGCACCGGCGGGCGTCGACGTCGTGTGGAAGGGGCCGCTGCAGGAGAACGACCGGGCGCAGCAGATCCAGCTCGTGCAGCAGTTCGTCGGCGAGGGCATTGCCGGCCTGGCGCTGGCGCCGCTCGACCACACGGCGCTGATGCCGGCGGTCGCGGCCGCGCGCGCCAAGGGCATTCCGGTGGTGATCTTCGACAGCGCGCTGAACGGCGTGCCCGGCGAGGACTTCGCCAGCTACGTCGCCACCGACAACACGCGCGGCGGCGAGATGGCCGGCGCCCACCTCGGCTCGCTGCTCGGCGGCAAGGGCAAGGTCGTGATGCTGCGCTACCAGGTCGGCTCGGCGTCGACCGAGCAGCGCGAGACGGGCTTCCTGACCGCATGCAAGCAGGCGGGCCTCGAGGTCGTCGTGCACAACCGCTACGCGGGCGCCACCGTCGGCGAAGCGAAGACGCAGGCCCTCAACCTCGCCGACACGCTGCGCGACGCCCAGGGCGTGTTCTGCAGCAACGAATCGGCGACCGCCGGCATGCTGCAGGCGCTCGAACAACTGGGCCTCGCCGGCAAGGTGCGGTTCGTCGGCTTCGACAGTTCGCCGCCGCTGGTCGCAGCCCTGCGCGGCGGCACGATCGACGCCTTGGTCGTGCAGGACCCACGGCGCATGGGCGAACTCTCGGTGCAGCTGCTCGCGGACCTGCTCGCGAAGAAGCCGGTGCCGCCCGTCGTCGACACCGGCGCCGTGATCGCGACCAAGGCGAACGCCGACGAGCCGGCGATCGCGCGCCTGCTGCGATGACCGGCGGCAAGGCACGCTTGCTGCGCAGCGGCGGCCCGCTGCTCGGCCTGCTCGCCACGTGGCTGCTGTTCGCCGCGACGGCCGGCGGCACGTTCACGAGCTGGGCCAACCACGAGTTGATGCTGCTGCAGACGGCCGTCGTCGGCATCGCCGCGATCGGGGCGACGTGGATCATCGTCGGCGGCGGCATCGACCTCTCGGTCGGCTCGTCGGTCGCGGTCGGCACGATGGTCGGCGCCATCGCGCTGCGCGAAGGAGCGAGCTGGCCGCTCGCCGCCGCCGCGACGATCACCGCGTGCACGCTGGTCGGCTTCGCGATCGGCGCGCTGGTCACCGGGGCGCTGGGGCGCCTCGTGCTCGCGGCGATGGCCGCCGCACTCGCCGCGCAGGTGGTCTCGTTGGTCACGAGCGCCGACACGCCCGCGACCGGCGCGTGCCTCGCCGCCGCGGCCGTCGCCGCCACCGCGACCTGGCTGGCGACGGCGCGGCTGCGCTGGTCGCTGCCGCTGTCGCCGTTCATCGTGACGCTCGGACTCTGGGGGGCGCTGCGCGGTCTCGCGAAGGGGCTCGGCGGCAACCAGCCGGTCTACTTCTCCGGCAACGACGACATCCGCTGGCTGATGATGCCGGGCTCGACGTTCCTGCCGCCCGGCGTCTGGGCGCTGCTCGGCTGCGCGGTCGTCGGCGCGCTGCTGCTGCGTCGCACGGTGTTCGGCCGCCACGTGCAGGCGCTGGGCAGCAACCGGAACGCCGCGCGCCTCTCGGGCATCGACGTTCCCCGCACCGAACTCGGCAGCTACCTCGTCGGCGGCGCGTGCGCGGGCGTCGCTGCCGTGCTGCAGCTCGCGTATCTGTCGATGGGCGACCCGACCACCGCCCAGGGGCTCGAACTGAAGGCGATCGCCGCGGCGGTGATCGGCGGCGCGTCGCTGGCCGGTGGCGAAGGCGCGATCGCCGGCACGCTGGTCGGCGCGTTCGTGATGACGATCGTCGACAACGGCTGCACCAAGCTCGGCCTCGACAACTGGGTGCAGGAGGTCGCGACCGGCGCGATCATCGTCGGCGCGGTGGCGCTCGATCGTGCGCGCGCTGGGGCACGGCGGGCCTGACTCAACGCCGCTCGAGCCGCAGGAACGGCCACGACGGATCCGGCAGCTCCGTCACGCGGAAGTCGGCGCGGAGCTTCGCCTCGAGCGCGCTGAGTGCCGCCACGACGTACTCCGGCAGGTCGGTGCGCGATCGCCAGCTGGTGTCGAACAGCGCCCGGCCAGCAGCAGTGACCATCTCGAGCAGCGGTTGCGCTGCCTGCACGGCCTCGGTCGGCCCGATCGGCTTCGCCAGCATCGGGAACAGGTTGATCTCGTTGACGCGCGGCAGCCAGGCGATCGCGTTCGGCGCGTTGTCGTTCGCCGACACCAGCAGGCCCGTTTCGCCAAGGTGCTCCCGGATGCGCACGACACGGTCCACGAGCGGCGCGCCCGCGGCATCGAAGGCACGCACGTCGCGCCAGCCGAAGACCGCCTGGGCAGGCAGCAGCACCAACGCGACCGCGACGGCGGCGCGGGCCGGGAGGGCCGACCACGCCGCCGCGGCGAGCACGGCGGCGACGAACATCGGCCCGAGCAGGTAGCCGCCGCGTTCGGCGATCCCCCACCACAGCACACTGCCGACCAGCGGCAGCAGCAGCGCGGCGGCCACCGCGCGCAGTTCCATCGCGACTCGCCGCCAGCACGCAGCGACGAGCACGATCGGCAGCAGCAGGACGAGCGGCAGAACCACCGCGTCGCGCACGATCCCGAACACGAACGCGCGCCGCCAGCCGAGCGCCGTGGAGGCGACCCAGCCGGGATCGGGCGCAAGGCCCTCGCCGCGCATCGCCTGCACCAGCACGTGCGCCACCACGATCGCGGCGACGAAGGCACCGCCGACGCCGGCCAGCGCCCGCCACGACAGCGGCGGCGCGCAACGCCGCCGCGCGCACTGCGCGAGCAGCACCCAACCCGGCCCCAGCACCGGCGCCGTCTGGTGCGACATGCACGGCAGCACGAAGACCAGCGCGGCGAGCGCGGTCGCGAGCACCGGGCGCCGCCACGGCAGCAACAACGTCACGAACGCCGCCGCCGAGACGACCAGGAAGTGCTGCGCGTGCACTTCGATCGCGGCGGCGAAGAACCACGTGACCGGCGTCACCGCGAGCAACGCCGTGCCCAAGACGCTGGCGGCGCGCGACTGCCCGAGCAGTCGGCAGCAGCCGAACACGAACGCGAGGCCGAGCGCCATGCAGACGACGCTGGTCGCCTTCGCCGTCGCCAACGGATCGCCGTCCAGGCCCAGCAGCCCCGGCGGCACGACCGCGGCGACGATGTCGGCGATCGGCAGGTAGAGCGTGTTGTGGTACTGCCGGTAGGCGCGTTCGGGCAGGGCGGTCCAGTCCGCGAGCATCGCGCCGTCGTTGGCGTAGATGCAGCCGAGCACCGTGTACGCGTAGAGCGCGGCGACGACGGCGGCGAGACCGCAGGCGATCGCGACGTCGACCGCCAGTCCGCGCGCCGGCTTCATCGCGGCACGGTGCCTCGCGGTGCGAAACCTCGGAACCGGAAGCCGATCCGGGCGAGCGTGAACGCGGCAGCCGCGCGCAGGTTGTCGATGCCGTAGCGCACCGACGGCAGGAAGCCGATCGACGACGCTTCCTTGAAGTACTTCACCGGCATCGGCGCGTCGGCGACGGTGAACCCGTGGTGGATCGCCTGCGCCAGGAACTGCGCGTCGAAGCCGAAGGCGTCACTGTTGCACTCGAAGTCGACCTTCTCGAGCACCGCGCGCCGGTAGACACGGAAGCCGGAGTGGAACTCGGAGAGGTTCATTCCGTAGGCGAGGTTCAGCACGACGGTGAGGACGCGGTTGAACAGGTACTTCCACACCGGCATGCCGCCGCGCAGCGCCTCGCGCCGCGAACGGATGCGGTTGCCGAGGATCACGTCGCAGACGCCACGCTCCACGAAGCCGACGAAGTACGGCACCAGCGTCGGGTCGTACTGGTAGTCCGGGTGCAGCATCACCACGATGTCGGCGCCACGATCGAGCGCGGCCCGGTAGAGCATCTTCTGGTTGCCGCCGTAGCCGAGGTTGCGCTCGGTCTTCAGCACCAACAGCCCCAGGCTCTTCGCGACGGCGATGGTGTCGTCCTGGCTGCAGTCGTCGCCGACGATCACTTCGTCGCAGCTGCCCGCCGGGATGTCCGCGAGCGTCGCGGCCAGGGTCTTCGCGGCGTTGTACGCCGGCATCACGACGACCACGCGCGGTCGCGCACCAGCGTTCGGGGCAGGGACGTTCATTTGTCGCGGAAGTAGGCCTCGCGTTCGATCGCCGCAGCGACGCGACGCTCGAGTTCGCTCCAGGCGTCGCGCCACGGCGAATCCGCCGTCGGCGCGGGTCCTCGTTGCATGAGCTCGCGCGAACGCCGCGGGTCCGCCAGCAGGCCCGCACCCGTAGCGCCTTCGATGAGCATCGCTGCCAGCAACACTACCTCCTCGGTGGTCCGCGAGCCGTCGGCACCCTGCGCTTCCAGCCAGTCGAGTCCCGCGCCGGGACGGCCCATGCGAACGTGCAGCCAGAACACGCGTGTGCGGTTGGCGCGGTTGCCGCGATCCAGCCACGCCAGCGCCTGTTCGAAGTCGCCGACGGCTTCGAGTTCGTGCGCCACCATGTCACGGCGCGCGGGATCGTTGCCGGCGATGGCCGCGTTCTCGACGATGCCGCGGATCCTGGCGACGGCAGCCGGCTCGCCGACGGCGGCCAACGGCAACGCCGCCCGCGCGCGGTCGAACTCGCCGCGCTCCAGCCAGGCGAGCGCCAGGTCGGTCGAGGCGCGCGGGTCGCCGGCCGCGCTCGCCGCCGCGAACGACTCCGGCGTCACCTCGAACAAGAACCACGAGGCGCCTTCGTGGTCGACAGGCTCGAACCGGCGCAGCCAGTGGTAGATCGAGCCGCTGTCGAACGGGTCCGGTTCGAGCAGCGTGTTGACCTCGACCGCGACGCGACCCAACCGCGGCCCCTGCCCCGGCCCGATCACGGCGATGCCGGTGTGGCGGGCCAGCAGCGCGTCACGCCCCGAGACGACGCGTTGGTTCCAATCGCAGTTGCCGTCGGCGCAGAGGCGCCAGCCCCCGGCCTGCCCCCCGGCGAGCACGTTGAAGAAGCCGACGAAGTGCGGCCACCCCGTGACGACGTTGAAGAGCGACGCCGCGATCACGATCGAGGCCGTGGCGACCTGCAGGCGCCGATGGCGCCAGGGCCGCGCAAGGAACACCGCCGCCAGCACCCACATCGCCGGCACCACCGGTAGCACGTAGCGCACGCCCATCTGCAGCGCGCGCGTCGCGCTGCAGAAGAGGAGCACGGCGAGCGGCGGCACCAACACGCAGGCCCAGTACCCGAGCCGGTCGCGCTGGCGCGCCGCGACGACGAGGCCGAGCGCTGCCGTGACCAGCAGCACCAGCGGCGTCTTGAACACCACGGTCAGGGGGTAGTAGGCCCAGTGGTTGCCGCGCGTGGCGCCGAAGGTGCCGTTCGTGGTCACGCCCGCCCACACCGACGCGTAGTCGAGGCCGAGCACGAACGGCTCCGGCAGCAGCCCGACCACCCAACTCGCCGGCGCGGTCGTCGCCAATGCCTGCAACCACGGCGTGCGCAAGACCGGCTCGGCGACGCTGGCGAAGCGCGGCGAGGCGAACAGGTAGGCGGCATGCAGCGTCACGAGGGCGACGCCGGCGACGACCACGAACGCGAGCGCGAGGCCGGCGAGGCGCGCCGGCAGGCCGGCACCAGCACCGCGGCCCGGCCATGGCGCAAGGCCGCGCAGTACGGCACCGACGGCGATCGGCACGACGGCAGCGACGACCAGCACGGCGGTGTACTTCGTCGCGGCGACGGCGCCGACCGCGATGCCGAGGCCGACCAGCGACACCGCACCCGGCGCCCGCAGCCAGCGCCAGAGCGCGGCCGCGGTCAGCAGCGCCATCGCGGTGAACGCCACGTCCGAGGACAGCAGCGGACCGTAGGCGAGCAGCGCTGGACTCGTCGCGGCGAGGAACGCCACCCAGGCGCCGGCGACCGCACCGAGTGCCGCAGCCGACCACATCGCCAGCACCACCATCAACACCGCCGGGAACACCACCATGCCCAGGCGCGCGGCCCGCAGCGCGTCGTCGGTGCTCGCCCGCGGTTTCGTGTCGGTGAGTTGCGTGCCCACCAGGATCAACGGCCCCTGGAAGCGCTCCTCGATCTGCGTGAGCGGCTGCCGCGCGACGAGAACGCGGCCGGCGAGTTGGTAGTTGAGTTCGTCGGGCGTGCGCTCGACGCGCTGCGACAGCACGGCGAGTTGCGCGACCCCGGCGACGATGCACACCCACGTGACGGCGAGGAGCCAAGTGCTGCGACTCGCGGCAGTCATCGTCTCTTGTGCTGTAACGACGGGCGAACGGCAGAACAAGCACGCCCCGCGGCGAGCGCCGAGCACTGCGCGACTCGGCGTGGCCTTCGCCGCAATGCAGGTCGCGCCGACCCGCCGCGCGCCATGGCTTCGCGATGTGCCATAAACTGCATATTCCAGGCTCGGAACAGTGCTCTATCGTGCTTGCAACCCCGCGCGACGATCCCCAGACTCCTCGCCCCCGAACCCCACCACGACGCGGCATGACTGACTTCCACCGCCACCCGAGCAGCTACAAGCACTGGCAACTGCAGATCGACGGCGACACCGCGCACCTGCGCATGAACGTCGACCCGGCGCACCCCTTCCAGCCGGGCTACGAGTTGAAGCTCAACAGCTACGACCTCGGCGTCGACATGGAGTTGGCCGACGCTGTCCAGCGGCTGCGTTTCGAGCACCCGCAGGTGAAGGTGGTCGTCGTCGGCAGCGCGCAGGAGCGCGCGTTCTGTGCCGGCGCGAACATCTGGATGCTGGCGGAGAGCACGCACCCGTTCAAAGTGAACTTCTGCAAGTTCACGAACGAGACGCGGCTGTCGCTCGAAGACGCGAGCCGGCACAGCGGGCTCACGGCGCTCTGCGCGATCAACGCGGCGTGCGCCGGCGGCGGCTACGAACTGGCGCTCGCGTGCGACGAGATCCACCTCGTCAACGACAACAACTCGGCGGTGTCGCTGCCGGAGGTGCCGCTGCTCGGCGTGCTGCCGGGCACCGGCGGCCTCACGCGGCTGGTCGACAAGCGCAAGATCCGCCGCGACCGCGCCGACGTGTTCTGCACGATGGCCGAGGGCCTGCGCGGCAAGAAGGCGCTCGCCTGGGGCTTCGTCGACGCGATCTGGCCGAAGTCGCAGTTCACCGAGAAGGTGGCGGCGCGGGCGAAGGAACTCGCGAGCCGGCAACCGACCAAGGCGAGCAAGGGCATCGAACTGGAGCGCATCCAGGCGAAGCAGGACGGCGACAAGTACTCCTGGACCCACGTGCAGCTCGAGGTGTCCGCCGCCACGCGCGTCGCGACGTTGACCGTGCACGGCCCGAGCGGCCCGCAGCCGAAGACCGGCGCCGACTACGAACGTGCGGGCAGTGCCGCCTGGGCGCTGCGCTGCTGGCGCGAACTCGACGACGCGCTGCTGCAGCTGCGCTTCGATCACGAGCAGGTCGGCCTCGTCGTGCTGCGGACGCGCGGCGACCGCGACGCGCTGCTCGCGGTCGAGAAGGACCTGTTCGCGAACCGCACGCACTGGCTCTGCAACGAGATCCTGCTGCAGATGGCGCGCACGCTGCGCCGCTTCGACCTGATGGCGCGCTCGACCTACGCGATGGTCGACGAGCAAGCCTGCGCCGCCGGCGCGTTCCTCGAGTTGACGCTCGCCTGCGATCGCGTCTACGCACTCGACGACGACCGGGTCGCGTTCGCCTTCGGTCCGCTGAGTGCCGGGGCGCTGCCGATGAGCCACGGGCTGACGCGGCTGCAGAACCGCTTCCTCGCGCAGCCCGACCAGGGCGCGCGGCTGGCCGCGGAGGCGCCGAAGCTCGGCGCCGCCGAAGCCGACGAGCAGGGACTCTGCACCTACCTGCTCGACCCGGTCGACTGGAGCGACGACACGCGCATCGCGATCGAGGAGCGTTCGTCGTTGTCGCCCGACGCGCTGACCGGCATGGAGGCGTCGCTGCGGTTCGGCGGCGCCGAGAACTGCGACAGCAAGATCTTCGGCCGTCTCTCGGCCTGGCAGAACTGGATCTTCACGCGCCCGAACGCCACCGGCGACGAAGGCGCACTCACACGTTACGGCGCGCCCGAGAGCGCCAAGTTCGACTGGAGGAGGACCTGACCATGAGCACTGTCGACCTCGAAGCCAAGATCCCGAACAACGTCGGCCTGCGTGACAACAAGCGCCTGATGATGGCGCTCGAGAAGTGGCAGCCGAAGTTCCTGGACTGGTGGCAGAACCTCGGACCGACCGACTTCAACAAGGACAACGTCTACTTGCGCACGGCGGTCGGCGTCGGCCAGGGCGGCTGGGCGCACTTCGACTACGTGAAGATGCCCGACTACCGCTGGGGCATCTTCCTCGCCGACGGCCCCGCCGATCGCAAGATCCACTTCGGCGACAACCTCGGCCAGAAGGCCTGGAACGAGGTGCCCGGCGAGTTCCGCAACCGGCTGCGCCGGCTGATCGTGACCCAGGGCGACACCGAGCCCGCCTCGGTCGAGCAGCAGCGCCAGCTCGGCCACTGCTGCCCGTCGCTCTACGACCTGCGCTCGTTGTTCCAGGTCAACGTCGAGGAGGGCCGTCACCTGTGGGCGATGGTCTACCTGCTGCAGACGCACTTCGGCGCCGACGGCCGCGACGAGGCCGAGGCGATGCTGGAGCGCCACAGCGGCGACCAGGACAACCCGCGCATCCTGCAGGCCTTCAACTACCCGGTGACCAACTGGCTGGACTTCTTCTGCTTCACGGCCTTCATGGACCGCGACGGCAAGTACCAACTCGCGTCGCTCGCCGAGTCGAGCTTCGACCCGCTGGCGCGCAGCACGCAGTTCATGCTGGCCGAGGAGGCCTACCACCTGCAGACGGGTGAAAACGGCGTCGGCCGCATCGTCAAGCGCACCGGCGAGCTGATGGCCCAGGGCCAGGATCCGCGCAAGGTCGGCGCCATCCCGCTCGACATCGTGCAGAAGTACGTCAACTTCTGGTTCACGGGCTCGATCGACCTGTTCGGCGGCGAGGATTCGACCAACGCGGCCGAGTCGTTCGCCAACGGACTCAAGGGCCGATACCGCGAGAGCGACGGCATCTACAAGGACCCGAAGGCACTCAACGCCAGCTACACGCTCGAAGTGCCCAACGAGGACGGCAAGGTCGAGAAGAAGGACATCCCGCTGCGCCGCGCGATGAACGCGGTGCTGCTCGATGCCTACATCGCCGACTGCAAGCGCATCGTCGAGCGCTGGAACCGCGACCTCGAGAAGCTCGGCGTCAAGGAGCGGATCACCCTGCCGGATCGCAAGTTCCACCGCTACCAGGGTGTCTACGCGGGCTTCAAGTTCAACCCGGCCGGCGAACTCATCGACGAAGCGACCTGGACCCACAGCCACACCAAGTGGCTGCCGACCCAGGCCGACCGCGACTACGTCAACGCGTGCATGGTCAGGGTCACCGAGCCCGGCAAGTTCGCGAACTACATCGCGCCGCCCGCGCAAGGCGTGAACGACAAGCCGATCGACTTCCAGTACGTGCAGTTCCACTGAGCCGCCGCGCACCGCGCGCGCCGGCTCGGGCGTCTCCTCGGTGGCCGGCAGTGCGCGCGGCCACGAAGGCGCCCTCCCGGCCGGCACCGCGCCTCGCGCGGCCGATCGAAGCAACCGACATTCGAGCCGATATGACCAACCGACTCTGCTACGTCTGCGAAGGCGGCGACTGCACCGAGAAAGGCAGTGGCGACGTGTTCGACAAGCTGCGCGACCTGATCAAGCAGTTCGATCCGAACGAGGAGCGCATCAAGATCCGGCGCTACCCGTGCTTCGGCGCCTGCGATCAGGGCATCAACGTCACGCTCTACCCGGACAAGATCTTCTACAGCAAGGTCACCGCAGGCGACCTGCCGGCGATCGCGGCGCACATCGAGGGCAAGGGCGAGCCGGTGCAGCGCCTGACCGGCAAGTGCCAGCCGGACGTCGAGCAGATCATCTGGGACATGCTCGACAGTCCGTACTGAGGGTGCCGCCGGCGCGCGCCCCACGACGGGGACGCGCGCGGCCCGCACTCACTTCTTCGCCTTCGCCGCCGCTTCCGCGGCTTCGATCATCTCGGCGAGGACCTTCTCCATCTCCGCGTCGTCGCGCACGTCCTTGTGGCGGATCACGCCTTCGTGATCGAGGAAGTAGAGGGTCGGCCAGCCCTGCACGCGCCAAGTGTCGCTGATCTTCGGCGTGCTGCCCTCGTCGCGGAAGCTGCGCCAGGTCACGCCCATGGTCTTCGCTTCCTCGCGGTACTTCTTCAGACCTTCCTCGGTGTCGGTGCCATCACTGTTGACGCCGAGCAACGCGAACGGCTTGTCCTTCCACTTCTCCACGAGCGACCGCTCGTGCGGGATCATGTCCCGGCAGGGGCCTCACCAGAATCCCCAGAAGTCGAGCAGGACCACCTTGCCGCGGTAGTCGCTGAGCTTGAAGGGAACGCCCTCGACGTCGACGCCGACGATGTCGGGCGCCGTGCAGCCGACCTGCAGGTTCTCGATCTCGAACAGCGCGTCCTTCGCTTGGGCGAGCAGCTCCGCGTTCTTGGTCACCGCGGCCACGTCGCGCAGGTCCTTCTCGGCAGCCTTGCGCTGCTCGTCGGTCTGCGCCTGCTGCAGCCGCAGCGTGCCGCGCGTGATCATGGCGAGCGCCTTGCAGTCGGCGTCGGCGTGGTCGGCAGCGACCTGATCGAGCAGGGCCATCACCGACTTGCTGGCGCCAAAGCGCGTCGCCATCGGCAGGAACGGCAGCACGTCGGCGATCGCCTTGCTGCCAGCGTGTTTCGCCGCGAGCGTCTCGACGGCCTTCCGGACGGCGTTGCGCTCGTTGCTCGCGTTCTTGACGATGAACGCGAGGAAGCGCACCGCGTCGTCCTTGCCTTCGAAGGCGCCGGCGAGCTCCTGCGCGCGGCTGATGAACTCCTTCGTCGGCGGCTGCATCGCGATCGCCGGGAAGGCCTCGCCGGCCTTCTGCGCCTTCTCGATCGCGGCTTGCGCCTCGGTCTGCCAATCGCTCATCGCCTTGTTCAGGGCGGTGACCAGCTCGTCGTAGGCCGCCTGCGGGTCCTGCTGGCTCGGCGCCGGCTTCGTCTCGCCGGCTTGGGCGGCGACGAATGCGGGCGGAGCCAGCAGTAGCACGGCGGCGAGAACAGTCCGTCTCATCGGTACTCCTGTGGGTCGGGTCGGGGTGAAGGCGCGGATGATACGTGCCAGTCGGGCTGCGGTCGGTGGCGCAGGGGTGGATTCACGCCTGATGTGACTCCAGGCGAATCTCCGGGCGAGGATCGCGCATTGGCGGCACTGCTCGTTCCATGTCCGCGTCATCACCGACACCCGCTCTGGAGGCACTGCTCGGCGAAGCGCATTGGGTGCGCGACCTGGCGCGCGGGTTGGTGCGTGACGCCCATGCGGCCGACGACCTCGCCCAAGATGCGTGCGTCGAGGCGTTGCGCCGGCCTCCGGTGCATGCCAGCAACCTGCGGGGCTGGATGCGCACCGTGCTGCACAACCTGGTCCGCCAACAGCGCCGCGGCGACGTCCGCCGCATGGCCCGCGAACGCACGGTGATGACCGCCCTCCCCGCCGCATCCACGGCGACGGACCTGCTGGTCCGCGCCAACGTCCATCGCGCCGTCGTCGACGCCGTGCTCGCGCTGCCACCGGCATTCCGCGACGTCGTGCTGCTGCGCTACTTCGAGAACGAGCCGCCGCGCGCCATCGCGTTGCGCCTGCAGATCGCTGTCGCGACCGTGCACTCGCGCCTGTTGCGCGCGCACGAGCGACTGCGGCGCCGCCTCGACACCGACGCCGAAGCTCGTGATTGGCGGCAGGCCCTGCTGCCGCTGCCCGCCGTGCTGCGCAGCACGGCAGTCGCCCCTTCCCTCGCCATCCTCGCCATGAACATCAAGTCTCTCGCCGCCGCCGCGGCCATCGTCGTCGTCGGCTTCGCCGCCCTGTGGATCGGTCTGCAGGCACCGAACGCCGCGCCGGACACACCGTCCCCGACGCCACCGCTCGTGCGCGGCACCGAGGAACGCCCGGCCGCAGCACTCGGCAACTCCGACGATCCGGGCGAACGGGTGGCTGCGCCTGCCGCCGAGCCGGCAACGGCACCGCCGTCGCCGGCGCCGTCAGCGCGCACCGTGGCTGGTCGTGTGGTCGACAGCGAAGGGGCGGGCGCCGCTGGCATCGACGTGCGCGTCGGCAAAGTCGCCGGCAAGAGCGACGCGGTCGGCGCGTTCGTGGTGGCGGTGCCCATGGCCGAGCCGCTCGTCGCGACTGCCGACCATCCGGGCCTGTTCACGATCCTCGAGAGTCTGGTGCCCGCCGGCGACAACCCGCCGCCCCTGCTCGTCGTCGTCGCGCCGAGCGTTCGCGTCGCCGGATCCGTGCGCGACGTCGCGGCGGCGCGCGTGCCCGGCGCCAGCGTGCAAGTCGTCTGGCCCGCCGACCTGCGCAGTCGCCTGCGCGACGTCAGCGACGCCGCGAGTGAACGCAACGTGTCCACCGCATGCAGCACCGACGGCGCCTTCGCCTTCACCACCGGCGCCGTGCGCGGCGCCGAGCTGCTGGTGACGGCGCCCGGCCACCTGCCGGCGCGGCGGCCGGCTCCGATGCGCGACGAAGCCGGGATCGTGGTCGTGCTCGAACCGATCTCGGGCAAGCCCGGCACCGTGCAAGGTCAGGTCGTCGATGCCCACGGGCGCATCGTCGCCGGTGCGCAGGTCGGGCTCGGCAACGCCCTCGCGCGCAGCGACGAGGCGGGCAACTTCGTGATCGTCGACGACGGCCGCGGCGAAGGCCTCGCCGCCATCGCCGCGGGGCATCGGCGCGCATTCCTGGCCCGCGCCGGCGGCTTCGCAAGCCACGTCGTGCTGCAACTCGGCGGGGCGCCGCTGGCGATCCATGGCCGCGTCGTCGACCAGGACGGCAAGGGCCTGCCGGGCATCGTGGTGTGGCCCAACGACGCCACGCTGCTGTGCGATTCGCGCGAACAGGTGCTGGTCGAGGGCATCGCCCGCGGCCTGCCGACGATGAACGACCTTCGCGCCCGCTTCGAGCGCGGCGAGTTCGCCGGGCAGAACCCTCAGCAAGTGCTGCGGACGACCCCCACCGCCGGCCAGCCGTGGGTGCGCACCGGCGCCGACGGCACGTTCACGCTGGACGGCCTCGAGGACCGCCCCTACTGCCTGCGCGCCATCGACCACGAGACCTTGCTGATGTGCCAGCACGATGCGGTCCCCGCCGGGGCGCGCGGGGTGCGGCTGGTGCTCGACCAGAGCCACCTGTTCGCCGAGGTGAAGGGCGTCGTCGTCGCCCGCGACGGCACGCCGGTCCCGGGTGTGCGCGTGCAGGTGCAGATCGACACGCAGAGCCTGGCCGGTCGCACGCAACACGAACGCGCCGCCGCAGTCGCGACGACCGACGAACGCGGCGCCTTCACGTTGCCGAAGGTGCCGAAGGCCTGGGCCTACTTCCGGCTCGAGGGCGATCGCGTCATTCCGAGCGAGCCGGGTCGCGACCACAACGGCGGATTGCTCGACCTGTCGGGCGGACGACCGCACGAGTTCCGTCTCGAAGTCCGCGTGCGCATGCACGTGCAAGTCGAGTTGCTGGATCCCGCGCGCGCCGATGCGATCGCCGTGCTCGACGGCGACGGCCAGCCACTGATCCTCAACGTGTTCCAGGGTCGCAGCCGCAGCGAGTCGGCGGAACTGCGGCTCGCCGAGGGGCGTTCGCCGGTGTTCGTCGTTCCGGACACCGCGGCCGTGCTGGTGCTGCGCAAGGCCGGGGCCGACGTCGGGCGCGAGACGCTGAGCCTGCGGCCCGGCGACGTCAACACGCTGCGGCTGTGAACCCGCGCCGGCAGCGGCCGGCGCGAGGGCTCACTTGCCGTCGTTGCCGGTCGTCGTCGTCGCGGGCGGCGCTTCCGGCGGCGTCTTCGGCTTGACCAGGTCGGCGCGCGCCGGCTTCAGCTTCGTGAACAGCGCCTGGTCGATCACGTAGTACCACGGCCCGAAGCGCGCGCTCAGCTTGTCGGCCTCCTTCTTGCCCTCGTCGACCTTGCGGTCGAACTCGGCCCACGCGTCGGCGTTCTTCTTCAGCTCGTCTTCCTGCGGCAGGCGATCGCTGCGAACGTCGGCAGCGATGCCGTCGCCGCCGTCGGCGCCGCCGTCGGCGTAGCTGACGACCGCGTAGGTGTCGCCCTGGACCCACAGCACGTAGTCGTTGCCCCACGGGTCCTTCTTGAGCTCGGCGAGCAGCGCCTCACCTTCGGCCGGCTTCTCGGCCAGCTTCGCCAGCGACTCGGGCAGCTTGTTCTCGTTCTTGCTGCGGAAGGCCTCGACCGCCCGCTGGATCGCCTCGATCTGCGTGCGCGCCTCGGCGCGCTTGTCGAGCTGCTCCTTCGGCAACCGGGCACCAGCGGGCTTGCCCAGCAAGTCCTCGGCGAACTCGGCGGTGACCATCAGGTAGCGGTTGTTGCCCGGCTTGGTCGCGGCTTCGCCATCCTTGGGCTTGTCCTTCGGATTGGCGATGCCCGACGTGACCTCGTCGCCTTCGCCGAGCACGACCTCGCCGAAGCGCAGCGTGTAGCGCACGCCCTTCTTCGTCTCGAACAGCAGGTCGCCCTCGTTGCTGTAGAGCTTGCCGTCGCCCGCCAGGAAGAAGCCCTTGCCCTGCAGGTTGCGCGCGAGCATCTGGGCCTCGATGCCGGTCGCGCGCTCGAGCCGCGCGTTCAGGCCCTCGGGCTTGCGCCGCACGCCGACGATCTTGATCTGGCCCAGCGTGTCGCCGATTTCGCGCAGCTTCTCCTCGTTCGGCTCCTCCTTCTCGGCGTCGATGCCGGCGAACGTCCACTTGCCGGCGTCGTCCTTGGCGAGCACGTACTTGTCACCGGCGACGATCGCTTCCCGCAGCGTCCGACCCTGCTCGTTGACCGAGTAGTTGTCGAACGTGATCTTGGCGATGTCCCACGACGACGCCTTCAGCAGGTCGGTCTCGATCCAGTCCGCGAACTTCGTCGACAGTTCGCCGTCGATCTTGGCGCGGTAGATGCGCTTCTTGTCGGGCGAACGCACGTAGCGCACCTGCATCTTGCCCTCGACCTCCTTGCCGAGGATCAGGTCCGCCAGCACGTTGCCGGCGCTGTCCTTCATGGTGATGCGCGTGCCGCGGCCCTTGGTCTCGGCCGAGCTGTCGAGCGGATCGAGCAGCCCGTAGTCGGCGTGCCGGCCCTTCTCGTCGCCGACGACGGCCTCCTTCTTCAGGCCGATCACCAGTGCCGCCGCCTTGCCCATGCGGTCCTTGGCGTCGGCGGGGTAGCCGTCGTGCGACGGGATCGTCCAGCGACCCTTGTCGTCGCGCTTGACGACGAACGGGTACGCCGCGCCCTGCGCCTCGCGGAACTCGACGACCTCGAGCTCGGCGACCCGCGCCGGGTCGGTGAACGCCGGGAAGAACAGTTCGCCCTGGTCGGAGAACAACTCGAGCGACTGGGCCTTGGGTCCCATCGACAGCGCCAACAGGCTCAGCCCGACGGCCGCCCCGACGCACACTGCGGTCTTCATCACGTCGTTCACGATGCACCTCCCTTGGCCTTCGGGCCGCTCGCCTGACGATTCACCGGCACGATCGCCGCGGCGCGCGCATTGCGCCGCGCGAACGTCACGACGCCGAGCAGCAAGCCCGGCAGCAAGCTCAGCAACAGCGTGGTCACGCGGTAGCGGTCGTGGATGCCCTTCTTCGCGGCATCACGGTCGTGCGTGGCCTCCTCGAGCTTCTGCAGCTTCTTCTGGTCGATCAGCGCCCGCTCGTTCTCGAGCTTGCGGTTCTGCACCTGCTGCTCCTCGACGATCTTGACCTCCTTGGCCTGCTCGTCGAGCGAGGCGTCCTCGCGGATCTTCGTCACCGCCTCGTCGAGGCGCGCCTGCGCCTCCTTCAGCGCCAGTCCGGCGTCCTCCTCGGCCTTGTCCTTGGCCTTGGTCCACTGGTCCTCGAACTCGCGCTGCGCTTCCTCGACGCGGTCGAGCTTGCGCAGGATCGGCCGGCGCTTGCGCACCTCGACCAGGCTGTCGTCACCGGCCAGCGTGTCGATGCAGTTCAGGATGAACGTGACGTTGTCGAACCGCAGATCGGCCTCGGTCATCTGCCGGCGGATCTGGAAGAACTGGTTGCCGATCAGGTCGAGGTCGGCGACGTAGATCACGTCGACGCCCTTCTGCTTGCCCTCGGCCGGCTTGCCGGTCACCCGCGCGGCGATCGTCAGGTCGCGGTTGGAGCGCAGATAGCGCGCGGTCGGGTTGATCTGCGGACCCATGCCGAAGAAGTCCATCTGGAACAACTCGGACTTGCGCACGATGCCGTTCGGCTCGCGCGTCACCGCCGGCTCGCGCGAGCGCAGCAGCGGAGTGAACGTGAAGCCGTCCTTGGCGAGCGCTTCGACGTGGCCGCCCATCAGCAGGACGACGTTCTGCAGGCCGGCCGTGATCGGGCTCTCGGCCGCGAAGCCAGGGCCGCGCACGAACACGAACTCCTCGCGCAGCCCGCCGCCCGGGAAGCGTCGGTAGCTGAGATCCCACACCACTTCGCCGGCGCGGAACTGCAGCCCGATCGACGACAGCAGCCCGGCGAAGTTGCCCTTCTCCGGTCCGCCGCCGCCCATCATGCGGGCCTGCATGCCGCCCTTCTGGTCGTCGGCCGCAGTGCCCCACGCATCGAGCGGTGCCGGATCCTCGAGCAGCAGGGCCGGGTTGCCGGCGGCGAGCCAGTTCTGCAGGCGGTCCATCTGCTCCTGCTGCAGCGAGCTCGGTTGCGGCACGACGAGGCACGCCAGGCCCTCGGGGTAGTCCTTGTCGGCGTCGACGTTCTCGATCTGGTACTGCTGCTGCAGTTCGTCGGCGATCGCCCACCGCGGCTTCTGGCGGAAGGTCTGGAAGTCCATGCCGCCCATGAACTCGACGTCGGTCTTGAGGATGCCGACCTTCTTGCGCGCGACCTGCGACACCGTGCGGATGCTGCGCATCAGCTCGTACTCGATCGGCACGGCGCGATCGACGAACGGGTTGACGACCTCCTCGGTGCCGCACTGCACGACGAAGCCGAGGAACACCTGCTTGCGCGCGATGCCGCCGCCGGCGAGTTCCATCGCGACGGGCTGCGGGCGGATGCCGAAGTTCGCCTCCGCCGCGCGCGCCTCGGGCGAGAACGGCAGCGGCATCACGATGCTCTTCTCGACGGCAGCGCCACCGAGCGAATCGAACTGGTCGATCAGGTTGAGCAGCAGGTTGCGCTGCGAGACGATCGCTTCGGGCACGTCCTCGCTGACGTACGCCGTCACGTAGACCGGCCGCTGCGGGTCCAGGCTCGCCAGCAGCTTCTTGCTCTCGGCGCCGAGCGAGTGGATGCCCTCGACGGTCGCGTCGATGCGCGGCAACGCGTACACCGCGACCACCGTGCCGGCGAACGTCGCCACGGCGAGGCTCGCGAAGCGCGTGATGCCGTGTGCGCCGCCAGTGGCGGCGCGACAGCAGCGCCAGGCCGAACGCGAAGAACGTCGCGGTCATGCCGACGAACATCACCAGGCCCGACGCCGGCAGCATGCCGCGCGCGAACTCGCGGAACTGGCCGATCGGCCCGTGCACCTGCCAACCCGGGAAGCCGAGCCAGTCGAGCAGCCAGCCGCTGCCGAGGTAGGCGGCGATCAACACGATCGACAGCAGCAGCGCGACCGTTCCCGACCCGGTGAGCTGGGTGCCGATCGTCGACACCGCCACCAGACTCACGCCGAGCAGCCAGTAGCCGACGTAGTTCGCGAACAACTGGCCGAGGTCCGGGTTGCCGAGGAACACGAGCACCAGCGGCAGGATCAGCGTGAACGCCAGCGACACCGTGTAGATGCCGACGTAGGCCGCGAACTTGCCGAGTTGCAGCTCGAGGTCGGTCGCCGGCAACGTGAACAACAGTTCCTGGGTGCCGTGGCTGCGTTCGCTCGCCCACATGCCCATCGTCGCCGCGGCGACGAACAGGCCGGCGAGGATCGGGAAGGTGCCGTTCAGCGTGTCGAGGTTGGCGAGATTGTTGGTGAAGAATGCGCCGCTCCACATCATCACGGCGCAGGAGAGGCCGACGAACAGCGTGATGAACACGTAGTTCGCGGGGTTGCCGAACCAGCTGCGCAGGTCGCGCTTGGCCACGGCGAGAACGACGTTCTTGTTCATGGTCGTGGAGGGTCTCAGGCTTGGTGGGTCAGGGCGTGGAAGGCGTTGTCCATCTGGCCGCCGCCGCGGGCTTTGAACTCGGCCGGCGTGCCGTCGAAGACGAGCCGCCCGTCGGTGACGAGCAGCACGCGGCTGGCCATCGCCTCGACTTCCTGGAACAGGTGCGTCGACAGCAGGATCGTGCGCGTCTGGCCGAGCTTCTTCACCAGCTCGCGCACGTGCCGGATCTGGTTGGGATCGAGGCCGGTGGTCGGCTCGTCGAGGATCAGCACTTCGGGATCGTGCAGCAGGGCCTGCGCCATGCCGACGCGCTGCTTCTGGCCCTTGCTGCAGGTGCCGATCGGCTTGTCGAGCAGTTCCTCGAGCGCGCACTCCTTGGTGACGAAGGCGATTCGCTCCGTCAGCTGCGCGCGGTTCATGCCGCGCGCCTCACCGAAGAACGTCAGCAATTCGCGCGGCGTCATCTCCGGATAGAGCGGCCCGTTCTCCGGCAGGTAGCCGAGCTTCTGCGCGGCGCGCACGCGGTCCTGCACGACGTCGATGCCGCACAGCCGCGCCTGGCCGCCCGACGGCGACAGGTAGCCGGTCAGCACCTTCATCGTCGTCGACTTGCCGGCGCCGTTCGGCCCGAGGAAGGCGACGACTTCGCCGCGGCGGATCGTGAACGTCAGACGATCGACGGCAACGAACGACCCGTAGTGCTTGCTCAGGTCGACGGCCTCGATCATTGGCTCTCGGTCGGTCATGGATCGATGCAGGGGGTGGTTCTCGGTGGCGGTCAGGGTCGGCGACGCGCGCGCAGGGCGCGCCGGCCGAAAACGGGGCGAAACCCTTAGCCGGCGGCAATACGCGGCGCAACCAGCGGCTGCGGAACGACGTTCGCCGTCGGCTGCTGTCGGCCGCTGCCAGGGCGAAGAAAAACGCCGCACGACGGCAACCTGCTGCCGGAACTCCGAGGCTCGTGCAACACCGCGGCCGGCGGCGGCACCCCGCTCGGCTTCCGGCCCGCGCGCCGTTCAGTGCCAGTGTGTGTGCGCGAAACCGAAGCCGAAGCCCCAGCCCCAACCCCACCCGGAGTCGTGGTACCGATCGTACGACCGCACGTGCGGCCCGAACGGCGTCACCTGGTGCAGCATTTCGCGGCCGTCGCCCGTGACGCGGAAACGCACCGCGAACGCGTCGATGTGGCGTGGATAGGTCGTTCCCGGTTCGAAGATCGCATCGACGCGCGCCGTCGTCTTCGGCAGCGACAAGCCGTCGCCGGCGATGTGCAGCGGCACGAGGGGCTTCTGCAGCACGCCGTCGAGCACCAGTTCCTCGACGGCGATCGCGCCGAGGTCGAGTTGCAGCGGGATCGCGCTGTTGTTCTCGAGCTCGAAGCCGACGTGCAGTTCGACCACTTCCCGGTTGTCGTCGGTGAAGCGAGCCTTGGCGCCGTTCGACCACACCCGCAGCTCGGCGGTCGGCGGCGCATCGGACGCGCCGGTGGGCACCGCGTAGTTGGCGGCCGGCATGCCGCCCGGCGCGGTCGCGTCGGCGTGCTCGCGCGGCGCGAAGTAGCTCGGGCTCCAACAGGCGGTGCACAGCAGCAGCAAGGCGAAGGCGGCGATGCGCATGGCACGGCGTTGTCGCGGGCCAGGACCGAACTGGCAAGCCCCGACGCAGCGGGAACGGCGGCAGCGTGACCCGCGGTCATCCCCCGGCGACCGCACGCGCCCGGCCGCACGTCCACGTCGTTACTGCGGCGCCAGGAAGCGATCGACCGGCCAGAACAACCGGGCGCCCTCCTCGTCCGTCGTCAGCAGACCGCGGTCCTCGTCGGCCCAGCGCAGCGATCCGAACGGGCCGGCGCAGCCGAAGTGCACGTGCATGTCGCGGGGCGTGGCGATGCTGCTGCGCACGATCCGACCATCGCTCGTGATCCACGCATATTGGCGGCTGTCGTCGGTGAAGGCGGCGCCCGCACCACCGCTGTGGCCCGCGATCGACTTCAGGTCGATGGTTCGTTCCACGACGCCGTTCGCCACGTCGAGTAGTTCGGCGTGCAGCCCGCCGCGCGTGATCACGAGCAGCCGCTTGTGGTCGGGCGACAACGTGTGGCTGCGCCAGCCGGTCCACGTGCCATCGACGGTGACCTGCCAACGTCGCGCCGTGCCGCCCATGGCGTAGGCGGTGATGACGCCGTGATGCGAGTGCGCGGCCGTGATCAGCAGCTCCGCCCGGTCGGCGAACAGGATGTCGCTCGGCCCGTGCTCCATGCCACGCGCCACTTCGATCACCTTGCCGCTGGCGACGTCGAGTCGACGCAACGACGGAGTCTGCTGTCCGGCTTCGGCGACCAGGAACACGACTTCGTCGCCGTCCGGCGCGATCGCCACGACGACTACGTTGCTGCCGCGCATCGGCAACCGCGCGCGCACGGCCCCGGTGCCGAGATCGCCGACGATCAGCGGCGACTGCGATCGGGCGAACGCGACGAGACGTGCGCTCGGCGAGACCTTGCACGCGTCGCCGAACATGCCCATCGCGACGTTCCCGGCATCGGCGGGTTCGTGGAACAGCGTGCGCTGGGCATTGCGCACGACGAGCCGGCCGTCGGGCGCGTCTTCGGTCCACATCGAACCGTCCGGCACCGGCCAGGTGCTCTTCGGCCTCGGCGCAACCGGCGTTTCGGGCAGCGCGCCCCAGGGCAAGGCGATGCGCGCGGCCTTCTCGCCGGGACGCGGCAGCACGAACGGTCCGCACTCCGCGTGGCATCGGAAGCCGTGCTGCGTGGCGAAGAACAGTTCGTCGCGTTCGCAGACGTGGGCCGTCCACTCGGCCGACGAGTCGACGCCTGGGCGTTCCTTCCACAGCGGAACGTTCACCATCGGCTGCTTGCACAGGGGACACGCGTGCACGGGCAGCGGTACCAGGGGGGCCGGGATCACGACCAGGTCGCCGCGCGCGACGTCTCCAGACAGGATCCGACCGCGGCTCGGTAGCGGCTTCTCACCACCACAGGCCTCGAGCACCCGCGCCTTCAGGGCGTCGAGATCCTGGGCCGCGACCGGGGGTGCCGCCACGAGGACCAGGGCGCCAAGCAGGCACGCCGCCTGGATCTGCACCGAGGGCTGGAACATGAGCGCCGATAGGCCCGACGCCAGTCCCGGTAACTCGACTGCCGCGAACGACCGCGCATCGCACCACGAGGCTTCGTTCCACGCAGGGTGTCGGGCACCGCGTGCAAGCCGAACGCAGTGCCGCCGTTCAGAACCGGAGGCGGCGCACGACCAGCGGAGAATCGGCCGAAGCCGCATGCACCACGTCGCTGGGGAAGCCGCCGATCCGCGCGCGGACGCTGGCATCCAGGTCGGCATCGAGCGGCGTCTCGATGACGAAGACCACGCGCACGTTGTCCTGCCGTCGCAGCGCCTCGACCTCGTGCAGGCGATTGCAGAACGCGACCGGCGTCATGGCCGCGTAGCCGTGCACGACGAGATGCTGCGCGATCGACGAGACGAACAGCGTCCTGCCTCGATCGGCGCCGAGTTGCGGCAGCACGCGCTCGACGGCCTCGGTGAGCCGGGCCACCGGGTGATCGAGCTTTTCCGCATCGCGGCGCACCAGGTCGACGCGAACCACCGCCAGAACCGCGGCGACCACGAAGCCGCCTAGACGCACGCCGCGCGACGCCCCAGCGAGGAGCAGCAGCGGCGACAGCGCGCAGAACCACACGAGCGGCAGGTACAAGCGTTGTGCCGTCGCCTCGCGCGCGTCTCCGTAGAACCACGCAAGCGTCAGCACGGTCGCCGCTGCGATGGGCACGACGACCAGCAGATCGCAGGCCGACGTCCGGCGGCGCAGCAGGCGATGCCCCCACGCCACGACGCAAAGCCAGGGCAACACGGCGAGTTCGGCGACTTCGGCGCGTTCGGGGCCCCAAACGAACATGCCGCGCAGCAACGGCCCGAGGTGCTCGGCGAAGTGGGCGAACGCGAGCAACGGCTCGCCGTTCGCCTCGGGGTAGAAGCGGTCCTGCCGCCCGTGCAGCAGCAGCAGGACGAGCGGCGTCAGCAGCGTCGGCAGCAGCAACAACAGCCACCGGGTGGTCGTCGTGCAGCACCAGCGCCCGCGCGTCTGCCAGGCCACGAGGCCGAGCACGAGCCCGAGCAAAGGCAATGCCTCGTAACGCACCGAAGCGAACAACAGTCCCGTGGCGAGCAGAAGCTCGAAGCGCACCGCCAACGGCTCGCGCACGACGGCGAGCGCCTGGGCCAGCACCAGCAGCAGCAGCGCGCCGGCGAGCATCTCGAGCCCACCCGACGTCGCGACGATTGATGTCAACGGCGTGGCCAGCAGCAGCAGCGGCGCCGTCGCCGCGGCGATCACCCCGCCGTGCCAGCCGGCGGCAACAGACAGGACGAGCAGCGCGAGTCCGAGGGCGATGGCGTTCACGACGAACGCGTTCGCCGGCCGGTAGCCGGTCACGTCGTGCAGCACGCTGACCAGGAACGGGAACAGCGGCGGCCGCTTGTCGAGCGTCTGCTCGAGCGGCACGAGATCACCGGCGAACGGCACGGCGCTGCCGGTGAGCAGCGCGGCACGGTGAAGATGCATGCCCTGCGCGGTGCCGAGCAGCGTGGTCTCGTCCCACTGCATGCGCTGCCGCGGCTCGACGACCACGACCGTCGCTGCCGCGAGGGTCGCGGCGAACGCGGCGGCCGCACCGACGCGCCGCCAGTTCGTTCGGCCGTTCGACCCGTGCAGGCGCCACCAGCGCCAGGCGGCGACGGCGACGAGCGCGAGATACAGCGGCATGAGCCAGTAGAGGACGTGGGCGAGCAGTGCCTGCCGCGGGCCGCTCGCTGTCGTTCCCCACCACCACCCGACGACCGCCGGCACCAGCAGCGCCATCGCGATCGCGACGGACCCTGCGAACAACCGCGGGCGGCGGGCAGCAGGCGGCGGCGTCGAGGTCATGCCGCGGCAGAGGCTACGGCCCCGCCGCTGCTTCGGCACGCCAGCGACCGACGAGCAGCGACGGAACGCTCAGCGGCCGGCGTTCGCCTTGCGCACGAGTTCGCCGGCGAACTCCACGCCGGCCTGCAGATCGTTGCGGAAGAACAGCGTCGCGCCGTCCTCGGCGACGTGCGCCTTCGCGAGCATCGGCCCCACCTCGAGGTGCAGGCCGGTGAGCACGACCGGGATGGCGCTCTTCTTCAGCCGGTCGAGCACCGACTGCAGGTTGACGAGGCCGGTCGCGTCGACGACGAGCACGCCTTCGAGATCGAGCACCACGACGCGCGCTTCGCGGTGGATCGTGTGCAGCGTCGTCATCGCCTTCTCGGCGGCGCCGAAGAACAGCGGCCCGTCGACCTCGTAGACCAGCACGCCGGGCGGGATCGTGGTGCGCAGCTGCGGGTGCTCGCCGCGCACGAGCCGCGTGCCGGTCATCTCGGCGATGCGCTGCAGGAACAGCAGCGACGCGAGCACGAAGCCGCCGATGACGCCGATCACCATGTCGAACGCGACGGTGAGCAGGAAGCAGGTCAGCAGCACCATCACGTCGGCGCGCGGCGCGGTCTGTAGCACGTGGCGGAAGTGCCGCAGGTCGCTCATGCGCCACGCCACCATCAGCAGCAGTGCCGCCATCGCCGCCAGCGGCAGGTGGCCGAGCCACGGCGCCAGCGTCAGCATCGCGACGAGCAGGAACGCAGCGTGCACGACCGCCGCGATCGGCGACCGCGCGCCAGCGCGCACGTTCGCCGCGGTGCGCGCGATGGCGCCCGTGGCCGCAAAGCCCCCGAACAGCGGAGCCACCAGGTTGCCGGTTCCCTGGGCGAGCAGTTCGGCGTCGGGATCGTGCTTGTGGCCCGACATCGCGTCGGACGCGACGGCCGACAACAACGACTCGATCGCGCCGAGCAGCGCGATCGCGATCGCACTCGGCATCAGTTGCCGCACCAGGTCCCAGTCGAGGTGCAGCGGCCGGCCGTTCGGTCCCGACGCCTCCCACGGCCAGGCGAACTGCGGCGGCCACGGCGGGATGCCGGGCACCTGGGCGCCGTCGGCACCGACGAACGAGAAGCGCTGCGCGATGGTGACGACGTCGAAGCCGGGGATCAGGTGGCGCAGCAGGGCTACGGCGACCGCAGCCCCGCCGATCGCGAGCAGCGGCGCTGGCACGCGCGGCAGGACCCGTGGCAGCCACACCAGCAGGACCATCGTGCCGATGCCGATCGCGGCGTCGTTCCAGTTCACGGTGTGCACGTGCGCGAGCAGGTCGGCGACGACTTCGTGGAAGTGCTCGTGGCGCTCGACGCCCGTGAGTCCGAGGAAGTCCTTCACCTGGCCGGTCGCGATGACGACGGCGATGCCGGCGGTGAAGCCGGTCGTCACGGGGTACGGGATGAAGCGGATCAGGCGACCGAGGCCGGCGAGCCCCATCAGGCACAGCAGTCCGCCCGCCATCATCGTCGCCAGCATCAGCCCGGCCGGACCGTGCTGGTTGACGATCGGCAGCAGGATCACGACGAACGCCGCGGTCGGCCCGGACACCTGCACGCGCGAGCCGCCGAGCAGCGCGATCAGGGCGCCGGCGACGATCGCGGTCCACAGGCCGTTCTGCGGCGGCATGCCGGTCGCGATCGCGAGCGCCATGCTGAGCGGTAGCGCGACGATGCCGACGACGAGGCCGGCGAGCACGTCCCCGCGCAGGGCCGCGAACGAGTAGCCGTCGCGCAGCGCCGCGCGCAGCGCCGCCGCCGGGCGCGGCAGTCGAGAGTCGGGAGAGGCAGTGGGCTCGGCGTCGATGGCGAGGCCTCCGGGGCGCGCCGGGCGACCCTAGCCAGAGCCTGCTCGCCACGCAAACACCGCGAGGCGTGCCGCCGCATCGGCGCCGCTGGACGGCGTCGCCCCGACTCGCCGTTCGCCCCGCGCTTCGTCGTCGGCACGCACGCCGGCGCGGCGATCTCAGCGTTCGACCACGATGCGCAATCCGAACTTGTCGTCGGCGCGATCGTCGTCCTCGTCGGCGATGTCGGCGACGCGCACCGACTCCGCACCCATGCACCACGGTCCGCCGCGCAGGTGGCCTTCCTGCGTCCATTCCCAGATGTTGCCCGCCAGGTCGTGCACGTTGGTCGTGGACACTCCGCTCGGGAACGAACCCACCGGCGCGGACGCGACGAAACCGTCGTCCGGCGCGCCCCAGTTGCACCGCGTCGGATCCCACGCATCCCCCCATGGGTAGACGCGCTGCTGACCGCCCGTCGCCGCGAGCTGCCATTCGGCATCGCGGGGCAACCGCACGCGCCGCCCGGTCGACTGCGACAACCACGCGCAGTACGCGCGCGCGTGGTGCAGGTTGACGTTGCAGACCGGATGCGTCGCCTCGCCGGCCGGCGGCTGTCCGTTCTCGAAGTGCGCCAGGAACGGCTCCGTCGGCTTCGAGCTCGGATGATCGCTGCCGTCGTAGCCGGTGGCGGCGACGAACACCGCGAACTGCGCGTTGGTGACTTCGTACCGCCCGATCCAGAACCCGCGATCGACGCCATCGCCCGGATCGATCCAGACCAGTTCGTGCTCGCAACCGCCCGCGGCGAGGCGTTCGACCCGTTCGCCGACCTGGCACGAACCGAACACGACGCAGACGAGCAGGGTGCGCATGGGATCGAGGACGCTCGGCACGCCCAGGGTGTAAACGAGAACGCGCGCGGCGGCGAAGGGGCCAGCACCGCGGGAGCGATCCGACGCGGGATGGGCAGCACCGGCTCGATCGCGCCCTGGCGAGGCGCTACGTGTGGAGCATGGTCGCCACCGCTCACTTCGTCTGGTTCGTCGCCGACCAGGGGCGCGCGACGGCGTTCTATCAGGCCGTGCTGCAGCGCCCGCCGCGCTTGCAGGTACCCGGCATGACCGAGTTCGAACTGGCGCCCGGCGCCGTGCTCGGGCTGATGCCGAACGCCGGCATCCGACGCCTGCTCGGCGCGGCAATCGTGGATCCGGCCCAGGCCGGAGCACCACCTCGGGCGGAGCTCTACCTGCTCGTCGACGATCCGGAGCGGGCGCTGCAGCGGGCCCTCGCTGCGGGCGCCCGCCTGCTCAGCACCGTGTGCGCGCGCGACTGGGGGCACCGCGCCGGCTACTGCGCCGACCTCGATGGCCACGTCGTCGCGTTCGCCGCGCCGAACTGATCGCGGTTCAGCGGGCGCCCAACTCGCCGATCACGGCGAGCGCCGCCTCGTGGTCGGCGGCCGACCCCCGTTGCTGCGCCATCATCGACAGCCGTTCGGCAACGCGCACCGCACCGACCCGGACTCCCTCGGCCAGTGCTTCGCGACGGTGTGCCAGCGCCAACTCGCGCAGTTCCGCCAGGCTCTCCGCCGTCCGACCGGCACCGGCAAGAACCGCGGCGAGTCGCATGCGCGCTTCGTGATCCGAAGCGGCGTGGGCCAACACCCCGCGCAGGTGCGGCTCGGCGCGGGTCGGCGCACCGGACCATGCGTGCAGCGAAGCGAGGCGACGGCTGTGGTCGACGGGGTTGCTCAGCCCCCAACGCTCCACCACATCGTGCGCGTCCAGGGCCGCCGCCAGGTCGTCGCGCGGGTTGCCGCCGCTGGCGAGAGTCGCGCGCACACGTTCGAAGGCCGCCAGCCCCGCGGCTTCGTGCCAGCGAACGACTGCGGAATGCGCCGTGAACGCCGCGACCGCACCGAGCAACGCGATGACGATCCAGCCGATGCCGGTGCGGCGTCCGGACCGCGCCAATTCCAGGCCGCGCAGCCGCACGTCCTCGCCCGCCAGCATGCGTCGCGCCATCACCGCGAGGCAGGCGAGGCAGGCGCCGATGCCGACGGCCATCAGGAACGGGACTTCGCCGTAGAGGCCTCGATACACCAGCACGCCGGCCAGCATCGTGGCGCCCGCCAGCACGTCCTCGAACCAGGTCCAGGTGTTCGGCGGCCGGCGGCTGCCGCCGCGCTCCAGCGAACGCAATCCCGCGGGACGTCCGAGGCCGAACGCCAGCGCCCCTTCCGGGCACGCCGCGACGCAGTCCAGGTCGCGCAGGCACCTCGAGTCGACGATCTGCCCGAACCGCCGCACTTCCTCGTGCACCCAGATGCCCGACTGGCACGCCGCAGTGCAGCGCCCACAGTCGTTGCACGCGCCGCGCAGGCGGATGCTGCCGGGCGCGAGCCGGCTGGCCAAGGCGAAGACCGCGCCGTACGGACAGCCCGCGAAGCAGAAGGCGCGCGAGCCGAGCAGGTAGACGACCGCGAAGCCGCACGTCGCCAGCGTCAGCGACCCGATCCACGGTCCGGGCAGGTTGCGCCAGAAGTCGTTCGTCACCAGCGACGCCCACGCCTGCTCGGTGCCGGCGATGTGCAGCGCTGGCAGCGGATCCCCGTGCCACCAGCGGACCAACTGCGGCCACACGAACATGTAGCCCATGACGACGAAGGGCGCCACGCGCAGCGCGCGCGAGCGCACGGGCTTGGCGGCGATGCCGGCGCGTTTCAGCAGCCAGACGCAGAGGTCCTGCAACGCCAACACGTGGCACGCCCAGCCGCAGAAGAAGCGCCCGAACACCGCCGTGGCCAGAACGGCCGTCGCCATCAACAGGAACCCCGCGGTGACCAGGCCCAGTTCCAGGGTGTGCATCACCTCGTTGAACTCGAGCGGCGCCAGCGTGCGACCGGCGACGAGCCAGTGGGCGATGTGCAGACCGATCAGCACATGGACCAGGATGAGTACGAGGGCACGCCAGCGACCGTAGTCCCGCGGCGGGGCGCCGGCCGCCGCGTTCACGACGCCGGCTCCGGCGTGCCGCAGGCCAATGGCGCAAGCCGCGCGGTGAAGGCGCGCAGGAAGCGCGGCTCGTGCGTGATCCGCAGCCCGCGCAGCCGTTCGCGGCCGGCCATCACCTCCGCGAACGCCTCCACTACCCAGTCGACGTGGCTCTGGGTGTAGACCCGCCGCGGCAGACACAGCCGCACGAGGTCGGCCTCGGCAGGCACGGCAGCCCCGGTCCGCGGGTCGGTACGTCCGAACATCAGCGTGCCGATCTCCACGGCCCGGATGCCGCCGACGCGGTACAGCTCGCAGCACAACGCCTGCCCCGGAAGCTCCGACGGCGGGATGTGCGGCAGCATCGCCCGCGCGTCGATGTAGACGGCGTGCAGCCCGCAGGGCCGCACGGTCGGCACGCCGAGCCGATCGAGCGCGTCCGCCAGGTACCGCGCGCTCGCCTCGCGATACGCCAGGTAGTTCTCGTCCAGCACCTCGCGCAGGCCTTGCGCCAGCGCCGCCAGATCGCGGCCGGCGAGACCACCGTAGGTCGGAAAGCCCTCGGTCAGGATCAGCAACTCGCGCGCACGTTCTGCCAGCGCATCGTCGTCGAGGGCCAGGATGCCGCCGATGTTCACCAGCCCGTCCTTCTTGGCCGAGATCAGACAGCCGTCGGCCAGCTCGAAGACTTCGCGCACGATGTCGCGCAGCGGCCGGTGCTGCTGGCCTGCCTCGCGCTGCCGGACCAGCCACGCGTTCTCGGCGAAGCGCGCCGCGTCGAGGAAGAACGGAATGCCGCGCCCGTGGTACTCGGCGGCCACGGCACGCAGGTTCTGCAGCGACACCGGCTGACCGCCCATCCGGTTGTTCGTGATCGTCATCATGCCGAGCGGCACGCTGCCGGGCGTGGCGGCGTCGAGGAACGCGCGCAGGGCGTCGAGGTCCATGTCGCCCTTGAACGGTGCTGGCCGGCCGAGGTCGCGGGCCTGCGGCACGGGGAAGTCATGGGCGCTGCCGCCGAGGTACTCGATGTTGGCGCGCGTGGTGTCGAAGTGCGAGTTGTTCGGGACCGCCTTGGTGCGATCGACGAGGAGTGTGAACAGGATCCGCTCGGCGGCGCGGCCCTGGTGCACCGGGAACACATGGCGATAGCCGGTGAGGTCGCGCACCACCTGTTCCAGTTCATAGAACGAACTGCAGCCGGCGTAGCTCTCGTCACCCGTCATCAGCGCCGCCCATTGCCGAGCGCTCATCGCGCCGGTGCCGGAGTCGGTGAGCAGGTCGATCATCACGTCCTCGGCCCGCAGCAAGAACAGGTTGTGGTGCGCGTCCCGCAGCGCGGCCTCGCGCTGCGAGCGCGTGGTGAGGCGGAACGGCTCGACGGACTTGATCCGGAACGGCTCGATGATGGTCTTCATTGCGTCGGACGGGCCGATGGATCCACGAGTGGGCGGGACGGGCGCGCGGGCACGCGCGGCGCGGTTCAGGCCTCCACGGCGCAAGCTCCCGACATCCCACAGGCTGGTTCGTCGGCCTCGCGTTCGCCCGGCGGCACGTTGCGCGGGGCGATCACCGCTTGCAGGGTCCAGCCGTGCAACGCGCAGCAGCGATCCCAGAACGACGCCAATGCCGCCGCCAACGGCGACCAGATCGGATGCGGTTCGAGTCGCGCCAGGGCGGCGCAGAAGCCCGGCAACCAGTCGCCGAGATGGTCCGCGACGAAGCGGTCGACGGCGTCTTCGGCGATCGCCGCCGATTCGACATCGCCGCGCTGCAGCGCCAACGCCCGCATCAACTGGATCAGCGCCACGATCTCCAGTTCGGCCGCCAGATGGTCGTAGCGTTCGCCGCTGGCCGACCGCAGTTGCAGACCGAATGCGTTGGCGAAGCCGGCGATGTCCGCCATCAACGGCCCGCGTTCGCGCCGAACCCAGGCGGCTTCGTAGACCGGACAGACCGTGTTCGGGCCGAACGTGGTCTCGTAGTCACAGTGCCAGGCCACGGGGTCGAAGCTGCTGGCGGCCGCGAGTGCGGCGGTGAACGCCGGCAGGGCTTCTTCCGCGAGCCCGGCCAACCGCACGACGGTCGCGAGGTCTGCAGCGGCCGTCGGCACGTGGGCCAAGGGTGTGGCAGTGGGTCGCGCGCACAGTCTGGAGAACAGCAACAGCAGGTCGGTTTGCGCGACCAGTTGCAGCGGATCGGCGAGCTTGGACATCGGGGATCTCCTCGACGAGGGCCGCGTCAGGGGCGGCCCGAGACTTCAGCGCGGCACTTCGAACGGAACCCAGTTCGCCCACATCTTGCGGCCGCCGACGTGCCCCAGCGATCCGCCCCAGACGGCGAACGACACCATGCTCTTGCCGCCGGCGGCGAGCCGGAATCCCTCCGGATCGTCGGCAGGCGCGAGCGGACGCTGGATCACGACGGACCACCGTCCGTCGGCCCAACGACCGCGGGCCTTCGTGAGCGACAACGAGCGGCTCGTCAGCGTGCCGAACCCGGCGGCGAAGGTCTCCTCCACCGGTTGTTCGCGGCTGAAGTTCGACATCGGATTGCCGGCGCTGTGATGGGTCAGCCACACGCGCGAGCGTTCGTCGGTGTAGCCGGTCGCCAGGTCGTCACTCGTCGCGAACCACGCGAGCGCATGGAACGTGTTGGGATGCGTCACGCCATCGTCCTGGAACCCCTGCTCGATGTCCGTCTGCCAGATCGCCTTCCAATGCAGGATGTGCACCTTGCCGCCCAGGCCCATCATCGGCGAGGCGGCCTCCGTCAGCGGGAACTGGATCGCCACCGCATCCCCGAACCGGTCGACGTCGGGTGTGGCGTCCTGGGTCGCGTCCGCCCATTCGATCCGCCAGGCAAGATCGACGCCGTCGGTCGCCGCCGCCACCGCCAGCACCTCGGCGCCGGGCGTGTCGACCATCGGCATCGTCATGTTCTGCGGCATCATCATCACATCCATGCGCACGGCGTCGGCCCAGAAGGAGGCGGCCGGATCGGGGGCGCCGAGGGCACTGCCGATCTTCAGCACGGCGATGGTCGGCACTGCCGTGCCCGCGTCGTCGGGAACCCCGCCCTCGCCCTGCAGCGACGAGCGGACTGCCGGCGGCGTCTGCCACCAACGAATGCCCAGTGCGAGTGCGACCACGAGCACTGGCGAGACGATCAGGGCGATCAACAGGGTCGCGAGGCCGCGTGGGCACCGCGCTTCGCCAGGGCCGGGATCAGGGGCTGTTGGTGCGGAAGGCGTCATGTCGGACATCGTGCACCTCGCGAACGAACGTGGACTCGGTGAAGGGGACGCGCGTCACTTCCTTGCCGTCGACGTCCCAGCCGATCGCCTCGCGGTCGGTGACCGCGAAGCGGGTGAGGATCCGATTGCTGGATCCGAAGAGCAGCATGCAACCCAGCAGCTCGCGGTCCTTGGCCAGATTGCGGTAGAGGTCCTTCGCCGCATCGACTCCCGGCCCGAACAACTGCTCGAGATACGCGTCGGGCACGTGCACCGGCGGGATGTAGTACACGTTCGGACTCGTCCCGAACTGCGGATACAGCGGCAGCGCGATCTTGCGGAAGTGCACCAGGTAGTCGAGCGGGTTGTCCTGGCGCGGCGGCTGCTTGGTCGACAGGAACCCGTGCATGCGGATCTTGCCGATGCACGATTCGACGCACAGCGCCACCTCGCCCTGTTCGACGCGTGGATAGCAGCCGATGCACTTCTCGCTGGCCCGGCCGATGATGTTGTAGAAGATCTTCTTGTAGGGGCAGGCCTTGATGCACTCCTGGTAGCCGCGGCACCGCTGCTGGTCGACGAGCACGATGCCGTCCTCGGGCCGCTTGTAGACGGCCTTGCGCGGGCACGCCGCGACACACGCCGGGAGCGTGCAGTGATTGCAGATCCGCGCGAGGTAGAACATCCACATCGGGTGCAGGCCCGAGAAGAAGGCGCCCCCTTCCGCCATGCCCCCGCCGACGTCGTCTTCGCTGATGTTGGGACTCGCATAGTCGGGCTCGGTGGGACGATGGCCCAGCGGCGGCTGCCCCGGCGCCAGGTTCTCGAACACCGTCTTCGAGGCCAGCTTGCCGCCTTCCCACGCGGCGACGCCGTGCTTCTCCTGCAGTCGCGCGTCCCAACCCAGCGGATACCCGCCCCACGGCTTGGTCTCGACGTTGTTGAAGAACGTCGTCTCCTGGCCCTTGCCAGCCGTCCACGCCGTCTTGCAGGCGACCGTGCACGTCTGGCACGAGATGCACTTGTTGATGTCGAAGACGTAGGCCACTTGCCGTTCGGGCGGCGGCGCTTCGTACGGGTAGTCCATCTGGCGGCCGATCTGCCGGTTCTCGACGCGAGCCATGGTCGTGGTCCTGTGCTGTCGTTGGAGAGGTGGGATCAGGCCTTCTTCACGTAGGCGCCGTCGATGTGCTTCTGCATCGCTTCGGTGGCGTAGGTGGGACGCAGTCCCAGCGCAGCACCACGCCACAGCCCCTTGCCGCCCAGACCGCCGTGCTCGGCCTTGGCGATGCGCACGAACGATTCGCGCGGGGCACCGGTGGCGCCATGGATGTCGAGCTGGAAGCCCTGGCCGATCTGGCGGCCGAACATGTTCTTGGCGACCAGCGAGTCGGTGAGCCAGGTCGGCTTGAGCCAGGCGCGCGTCGCGCTCTGGTGGCTGCCGCAGCGATACATGCCCTGGTAGCCGGTGAGCGGCGACTTGGCGAGCCCGTCGGGCCGCGTCTTCTGGCCCTGCACGCTGCCCCACGACGCGCCATACATGTTGTACCACATGCGCGTGATGCCCCGCGGCGTGCCTGGGTAGTAGCGCGCTCGGCTCATCAGCCGCGAGAACCCCATCGGTTCGGAGTTCTGTTTGGCGCCGCGATACGGCCGATCGGTCGGATCGGCGTCGATCCACACGTAGTCGCCGTCCTCGATGCCGAGTTCCTTGGCGTCGAGCGGGTTGATGTCGACGTAGCCCTCGCCGACGAACGGCGAGCGTTTGTCGTGGCGACGCGCGTCGCCGAACGGCCCGAACCAGGCGGCCAGGATGTCGAGATCGACCGGCGTGGTGTGGGCGCCGTGGCGGTACTTCGGCGTGTGGAAGATGAACCGGAACCCGTCCTTCGCCAGCGGGTGCTTGCTCGCGATCAGTTCATCGACCGTGCGGACCACGGTGCGCCCCATGCGGGCGTCGGGGCTCAGGTCCGCCGCGTCGGCGCCGTAGTCCTGCGGCGTCTTCGGCCGCAGCAACGGCGACGGCTTGTCGGCGATCAGCACCGCCGGCTCGTGGAACGTCGCGTCGATCGGCTCGCGGTGGATCACCAGGTTCTCGCCAGCGTCGCGGAACTCGCGTTCCTCGCGGTAGAACTCGAGGCGGCCGGTCTTGGTGAACCACGGCACGCTGTCGTGCACGGATTCGTACGAACTCCACACCGGATACGTGCGCGTCTGCACCAACGCCGGCACGCCGCGCCGCGCATCCGCCTCGAGATTCTCGATCCGGAAGCCGCGCATGTCCGCCGAGTGGTCGAGGATGCGCTGCAGATACGGCCGCATGCCGCCGTCCGGCACGAACCGCCACATGTCGACGTGGCGCTGGTCGCCCGTCAGCTTCGCCAGCGCCGAGGCGATGCCGGCGATGACCTCGGCGTCGTGCCGCGAATCGTGGATGCGCGGCAACGGCGTCGGCGGATAGGTGTAGAGGAACGGATTGGTCACCGAGATCGTGACATCCGGCACCTTCATCTCGGCCCACGAGTCCACCGCGTACACGATGTCCGCGTACTCGCACGATCCCGTCCACCACCAATCGGCGACGCCGATGAACTCGGTCTTCGGCAGGGTGTTGACGACGAGGTCGTAGTGCCACTTGGCGTTGCCGATCAGCGAGTTGCCGTTGCTCACCACGACGCACTTGGTCGGCGTCGGCACGTGGGACTTGCCGGTGAGCAGGGCCTTGCCGTAGCGCAGCGGGCGATCGCCGTTGTTCCAGAAGTGGGCGCTCTCGCCCTTGTAGAACACGCGGGTGCGCGGCGCCTTGGCGGGGTCGAGTTCGATGTCGAACGGGTTCTCGGTGGTGAACGTCGGGATGCCGGACGCCCACGCCGAGCGGTAGTTGCCGGCGAAGCTGCCGACGTTGCCGCCGATGCGCCCGACGCTGCCCGTCAGCGCCGCGACCAGGAACACGGCGCGGTCCTTGAGGTCGTTGTTGAAGAACTGGTTCGGCCCCATGCCCATCGCGAACAGGGTCTCGCCGCGGCTCGCAGCGATCGCGCGCGCCACTTCGCGAATCGCGTCCTCGGGCGCCCAGGTCAGCTTCGACACCTGCGCGGGCGTGTAGCTGTCGTCGAGCAGTTGCTTCGTGGCGGTGAACACGCTCTGGCAGCGCACCGTCTTGCCATCGGCCAGCGTCACCTCGACGTCGACCTCGAGCCCGAGGCCGTCGGGCAGCGCATCGGCGTGCACGCCGATCATGTCGCGGGTGATCGCGACCGGTTGCTTCTTCGCCGCGTCCCAACCCACGGCGTCGCCCCAGGCCGCACGCTGCTCGGCCGTGACGTACTCCCGATCCTGCAGGTGCGCTTTCGGCGGCTTCGCGCCCGCGGCCAGCACCTCGATGTGGTTCTTCAGCTCGGCGTTCTGGTAGCCCGGGAACACGTCGGCGGCGCGCAGCCTCTCGCCGGTGTCCAGCCGCACCAGCAGCGGCAGGTCGGTGAAGCGCCGCACGAACTGCTCGTCGTAGAGCTTCTCGGCGAGGATCACCTGGGCGAACCCGAGCGCCAGTGCCGGCGTCGTGCCGGGGCGCACGATCAGCACGTCGTCGCCCTTGCTCGCGGTGGCGCTGTACTCGCAGGCGATGACCACGACGCGAGTGCCCTTCATCCGCGCCTCGGTCAGCCAGTGGCTGTCGGGCATCTTGGTCGTGATCCAGTTCATGCCCCACACCAGCACCAGCTTCGCGTGCTCGACGTTGCACAGATCGAAGTCGTTGGTCTGGTGGCCGGTCACCATCGGGTGGCCCGGCGGCAGGTCGGTGTGCCACGCGTAGCTGTCCCAACACCGGCTCCCCATCGCATGGTCGGCGTCGACCTTGCGGATCTTCTCGTCGAGCAGCGCCAGTTGGTTGGCGAAGCGGTAGAGCCCCATGATGCGCGTGAAGCCGAGCGCAGGCATGCCGCCGCGCATCTTCAGCACCTGCGTGCCGGCACCCTTGGTCGCCTCGACCATCGCGTCGTCGTAGCCCTGCGCCCGCAGTCGCTGCTGCCCTTGCTCGCCGGAGTACGTGGTCGCGATGTCGAGCAGCACGCGCGCGGTCAGTTCGTTGGCCTCGTCCCAGCTCACCTTCACGAACGGTTCACGCCCGCGATTCAGGTACTTCGGGTCGACGGCGCCGGTGGTCCCATCGCGCGGGAACCCGGCCTTCGCCCACTGCAGGAAACCCTGCCGCACCATCGGTCCACGGACCCGGCGATCGCCGTAGAACCGACGCACCAGCGACAGCCCCTTCTGGCAGCAGCGCGGTTCCCAGCGGCGGCTGGCCGGTGTGCCATCGAGGTCCTTGGCTTCGTGGAACGCGTAGGTGGGCGCGATCCGCGTCACGACGCCGTTCTTGACGAACCCGTGCAGCAGGCAGTTGTGCGTGTCGTTCGGCGCGCACAGGAACGTGAACTTGGAGTCGAAGTGGTAGAGGTCGCGGTAGACCTTCTCCCACCCGCGATTGGGGTACTTCGCCAGCGGATTGTCGATCTGCACCGGATCGAGCAAGCCGGACATCGTCGCCGCGGACTGCGCCAGCGTGGTCGAGCCAGCGCCGGCGGTCATCATCAAGGCGAGGAACCCGCGACGATCCAGGGCGGACGAAGACGAACCCGAAGGCGCGAGGTGGCTCATGCAGGGCGCTCCAGCGAGTCACGGATGCGCAGCCCGGCCCGAGGGCGGACCACCACCGTCACGCCGAGCAACGCCGGCTCACGACCGGGTTTTCAGTCGCGAGTCGAAAGTCGCCGCATCACCGACCCCACGGCAGCACGCTGGCCCGCGCGCAGGATCAGCCGCAGCGAGTCGTAGCGCCGCGCGGCGTGAGCAAACAGCGTGCGCGCCAGCAGGCGCCAGGCGCGCCGCCGGTGCCGCGCCACCCGCCCGGCATCCGCCGCTGCCAGGCCGGCGAACACCGCCTCGGCCTCGGCCTCGGTCGCGATCCACTCGGGATGGAACTGGCGTGCATAGCCCCACCACTCCACGCGCTCCACGACCAGGCCGATGCGCCGCACCAGCGCCTCGAGGCTGGCGCGGGTGAAGAAGTTGAGATGCCGCGGCACGTCGAGCCAATGCCAGGCCGCCCCTGCCGAGGCCAGGCCCGCACACGCACTGTTCGGCACTTCGACGACGAGGCGCCCGCCGGGCGCCACGCGCGCCGCCGCCTGCCCCAGAGCACCGGCCGGATCGAGGCAGTGTTCGAGCACGTGCGCGAGCAGCACGAGGTCGAAGTGCCGCGCGACAATCGGAGCGGGGAGCGCTTCGGCCACACCGGCCCACACCTGCAGGCCACGCCCGCGCGCCGCCGCGCAGGCGGCAACGTCGGGTTCCACGCCCACGACCTCGAGCCCTTGCGCCGCCAGCAGCTTCAGGTTCTGACCCGAACCACAACCGATCTCCAACGCCGTCCGCGCCCCCACCGGCGGCAGCTGGTGCCACCAGCTGTCATCGGGTTCCGCCCCCCGGTCCGCCCGCCAGGCGAGCGCCATCAGCAGCCGCGCCGACCAACCCGGCCTCGCCTCGACGCGACCGGTTTCGGCGGTCGAATGCGTGTAGTACCGCCGCAGGTCATAGAAGGCCGGGATCTCGCTCGGCGCCGGCCGCGGCCAGACCTGGCCGAAGGCGCAGGCATCGCACCACCACAGATTCCATGCGCCGGCCAGACCGGGCCGCCGCCAATCACACGGAACCTGCAACCAGCGACGCATCGCGCCGCCGCACAGCGCACACGCCGCGTCTCCGGGCGGCACGACTCACCGCCAGGGCGGCGGTAGAGGCGTCGCGACGATGCCCATGGCACCAGTGCCCGTACCGAGTTCCATCGCCAGCGGCGTCATGCCGAAGCCAGGCACATCGATCCAGACATGCTCGTGCAAGTAGGCCCACGGGCCCGGGACCACGGGCGGGGTGAGCGGCACGTCGCCGACGTGCACGAGGCCACGCGCATCGGGACTGAACAGCGTCAACGGTACCACGATCGCACGCACGCCGAGCAACGTCAGCGGCGCATGGCCCGAGACGAGCACGGTCTCTTGGGCGCCACCGGGTTGGAATGCAGCGGGCGCCTGACCGATGGCATCGAGCAACAGCAGCTGCTCGAGCAGTTCGAGGTCGTAGACGCTGACGTAGTCCTCGAACGTGTTGGTCACGTAGGCGAGGTAGGCGATGCGTGGAAACTGACCCGGCGCCGTGGGAGGCATCTTCTTCAGGCCGAACGTCACGCCGTGGCAGCCGAGCCCGGCCGGGAACGTGTAGATGCCGGTCGGCATGCCGCCGGCGTCGAGCGCGGCGATGCTGACGTTCATGGAAGCCTTGTTGCAGACGACCATGAAGCGGCGGTGCGCGTTGCCGTTGCGCGGGCTGACCGCGCACTGGATCGGCATGTGCGCCCAACGCACCGGCATCGCCATCATGTCGGTCAAGGCGAGGTTGCCGGCGGCGTTGCCGAGCGGTGCCGGCACGGCGACCTTGGTGAGCGACTCGGCGCCGGGCGTGGCGTCGGCGCGGAACACGCTGATGTCGTGGGTGCCGGCGTTGTTCGTGTAGACGATGAACGGCTGCCCGGGGCCCGCGACCGACCCGAAGACCGACGCCGCCAACGGCGCCGAGCCGCCGGTGCCGCTGCTGGCGACCTCGCACCCGATGCCGGTCCTGCCTGCGGCATCCGACCACGGTCGGGTCAGCGACCACAGCGAACACGACCCAGGGTAGGTGTTGGCGGTGACGAAGTGGCTGCCGTTGTCGAGGAACCACAGGCCGTGCGGAGAGAACGCAGGCCGGCCGTTCGATCCGTCGCTTTGCGACATCGCCGGCAGCGTCGCCCGACCGAACGCCAGGTCGGTGAACGGATCGATCTCGGCGACCTTGTTGCTGCCCATCACGGTGACGAACCAGCGGTTCGCCCCCGACGAATAGGAGAGCCCCGGCGACGTCATGACGTGCGCGTTGGCGGCACCGAGCGGCACGTTGCCGATCACGGTCTTGGTCACGGCGTCGATCACGGTGCCGGTGACGTCGTGCCAATTCGCGAACACCGCGATCTGGCGCACCGCTGTGCCATCGTGCGCACGACCGATCCAGCCATTGTGCGGGTTGTTGCCGACGCCGGGAATCAAGGTCGTCGTCCAGGTCGCCGCATCGATGACTTCGACGGCGCCGTCGGGGCCGCCGGGGTTCTTCCTCGTCTGCAGGCCGACCCAGACTTCGCCGACGCCGGCCACGCCAGGCCTGGGGATGCTCCGGCGGCTGACACGCGTGAGCCCGGCAACCGCGCCACCGGGACTGACGATCTCGCACTGCATGTAGGGATGCAGGCTGCACCAGTACTTGTTGGCGCCGGGCGGCAACGATGCAGGATCGATGTAGCAGTACCCGGTTGCCTGGCCCTGGATGTTGTCCGCCCAACCGAGGAAGCCGGTGTCGACGCCGAGTGCCGGGTTGCTGACCGTGTGCCAGGTCTTGCCGCGGTTGACGACCTTCACGTACTCGCCAGGCGCAAGCACGACGCGCCGGCGGTCGCCGAACGGGTCCGCCAGGTCGGTGCCGTCGTCGCGGAACCAGGGCGCCTCGTCGAGGATCTCCAGCACGATCTCGCGGCCCGCGGGCGGCGGCGGCGGCGGCACGCCGGTCTGCATGTTGGCCCCGCCCACCGGGGGAGCGTAGAGCAGCCAGCGCACGAGCGCGTCCATCTCCTGGTCGCTCAGGATCTCGCGGCCGAACGCCGGCATCGCCGGCATGAAGCCAGCTCCGTACCAGCTGCCGTTCCGGACCGTGAACTTGAAGAGGTTCTCCAAGTAGGGGTTCGGCGCGGCGAAGCCATAGGCGATGCGCGGCGCCCCACGCGTCGGTTCGACCCAGGATGGGTGGCCACCGAGCCCATCTTGACCGTGGCACGTAGCGCAGCTGGCCGCATACAGCGCCGCCGGTGGCCGCGGCACCTGGGCCCACGCGGCGGCAGCGAGCAGCAACACGCACCAGAAGGGCAGCAGCGGGTCGAAGGCGTGTTTCATGGCGGTGTCACGGCGCGATGGTGATTGCGCCCCGACCGGTTCGTCTTGGCCACGCGATGCGATGGACTCCACGCCAGCACGGCGTCGCTCGCGGAGCCCGTCGGCTCGCCCGGCGACCTGCCAGCAGCGAATCCCGCCGCGCACGCGAGCCAGGACCGGCCAACGATCCGTCCCGTTTCGACACCCGGCGAATTCGGGTCGGTGTCGCTATTGGCCGGACGGACGCGAGCGATCGGCCGCATGGGTGATTGGGCAAATGCGTGGCTTTGGTGCAACCCGATGCGTGTCTCGAAAATTTCCTGCAATCATGGCAGACGTGCAATTCCGGCCGGCGCCCCCGCGATGAGTCACGTGGCGGAGACCCGTTCTCCAGGAATTTCCCGATGCTCTCGCAACCCAATCTGCCTGGTGTCGAGCGCACTTTGCGCCCGATCACCTTCCCGTCGCGCTTTGCGGTCGAGTTGTGCGCCGACTGCAACCTGCGCTGCTCGATGTGCCACCACCCGGCCATGCAGCGGCCCAAGGGCGTGCTGCCGTTCGCACTCTGGCAGAAGTGCGCCGACGAAGTGGCGGCGGTGGCGCCCGAGACGCAGGTGTGGTTCTCGTTCTGCGGCGAACCGCTGCTGCAGCCCGAGCTGCTGTTGCGCTGCCTCGCCTACGGCCGCTCCGTCGGGCTGCGGGCCCAGTGCCTCAACACCAACGGCATGTTGCTGACGCCCGCGATCGCCGATGCCCTGCTGGACGCCGGGCTGAGCCAGTTCGTCATCGGGCTCGACGCCTTCCGCCCCGAGACCTACGAGAAGATCCGCATCGGCGGGCAACGCGACGTGGTCTACGGCAACGTGGAATACCTGCTGCGGGCGCGACAGCAGCGCACCACGGGCCCCGAGATCATGGTGCAGTTCATCTCGATGGCGGAGAACGAAGGCGAACTCGAGCCCTTCCGCGCGCACTGGCATGCGCGCGGCGCCACCGTCAAGGCGCGGCACATGCTGAGTTGGGGCGGGCGCTTTGGCACGTCCTTGTGTGTGCCGGACGAAGAACGCATCGCCTGCCCGTGGGCAGTGACGATGATGCACGTGTTCTGGGATGGGCGCGTGCCGCGCTGCCCCGGCGACACCGAGGGCGAGGAGGGCGTCGGCAACGCCTGGCACGAATCGCTCACCGACCTGTGGGCGCGGCTCGGCGCCTACCGCGAGCTCCACCTGCAGCACCGTTTCCGCGAACTGCCCAAGCGCTGCCACACGTGCCGCGACTGGATGGTCGGCAGCGCCGAGCGCATCCGGCCGGCCGTTCCCGACGCCCCTGGCCAGCCATGAGCACGCTCTACCTGTGCGGGGCCGGCAACTCCGAGGGCGTGCGCCTGGCACTCGAGTGCAATGAAGCGCGACGCCAGTGGGATCGCATCGTGTTGCTCGACGACGACCCGACAAAGCATGGCACTGCCCTGCTCGGCATTCCGATCGTCGGTCCACTGCGATTGCTGGCCGAGGCGCCCGCCGACTCCTCCGCCGTCAACCTCGTCGCACGCAAGACCGCCGGACGAGCCGCCGTGCACCGGCGCATCGCGGCCAGCGGCGTGCCGTTCGCGACGCTCGTGCACCCCGGCGTCGACGCCCGGTACTGCGTGCTCGGCCAGGGCGTGCTCGTCTACATGCAGGCAATCCTGTCCCCCGAGACGAGCCTCGCCGATGGCGTGGTCGTGTTCATGGGCGCGGTGGTCGGCCACGGCGCCAGCGTCGGCACTGGCAGCGTGATCGCGGCCGGCGCCGTGTTGAACGCGCGCGTCACCATCGAGGACGAGGTCTACGTCGGGTCCAACGCATCGGTGCTGCCCGACCTGCGCATCGGTGCCGGAGCCACGGTCGGCGCCAATACGCTGGTAGCCACCGACGTTCCCGCCGGCGCGACGATCGTCGGCGTACCGGGCCAGGTGCTGCAGACCGCTGCCGAGCCGGACCGGCATGCAGCGGAACCGATCGCGGCGACGACCGACGACACCGCCCGTCACGCGGTCCCCGAGTTGGAGTCTCGCCTGATGGCGATCCTGCACCGCGTGCTCGGCGAATCCCGCGCCACCGCCACCGACCGGTTCTTCGACGCCGGCGGCACGTCGCTGAAGGCGATCCACCTGCTCGCGGAAGTGCGCTCGACGCTCGGACACGACGTCCCGCTGCACGTCCTCTACGCCCGCTGCAGCATGCGCGAACTGGCGTTGCACCTGCTCGGTCTGCTGCCGACCGGGGAAGCCGCCGAGGCGGCACGCGCCCGTGCGATGATGCGCCGGCGCCACGCGGGAGTCGCGGCCACGGTGCCGCCACGTCCATAGTCGGAACCGCGGTGCAATCCCGATGTCGCGCCGACGTTGCTCCGGAGGCGCACGCGCCCTCGGGGCCCGACCGCGCGCCCGAGCCATCGCGACGCCACCGCCGAGCGACCCCATGCACGACCCGACCCTGACTGCAATCATGACGGCCGATCACCGGCGCTGCGACGAGCACCTGGCGGCTCTCGAGGCCGCAGCCCAGGACGGACGTTGGTCCGAGGCCACCGATGCCCTCGACACGTTCACAGCAACGGTGCGGGCGCATCTGCTCGCCGAGGAGCAGGTGCTGTTCCCCGCCTTCGAACGCGCAACCGGCCAACGCGGTGGTCCGACCATGGTGATGCGCATGGAACACGACCAGATGCGCGGTCTGCTCGATACCCTGGCCGAGGCCGTGCGCGCCAAGAACTCCCCACGTTGTCTGGACCTCTCGGACACGCTGATGGTGCTGATCCAGCAGCACAATATGAAGGAAGAGCAGGTCCTCTATCCCATGTGCGACCAGGTACTGGCCACCGAGCACGGCGAACTGCGCCCGCGACTGCAGTCGGCGCTGGCGCCGTCGGCGTAGCGTGTGCACGAAGACGATCGATGTCCGGGAACTGGCCCCGCCGGGTCCGTTCGAGGTTGCGTTGCAGGCGATCGCCGAACTCGGCGGCGACGACGAACTGGTGCTGCTGCATCGTCGCGAGCCCTTCCCGCTCTACGACGTTCTCGCCGACCTCGGGTTCACCCACCACGTCGAACGGCTCGAAGGCGACTTCCGGATCGTGATCCGCCGGCGACCGCGGCAGGCGCCATGATGCCCCTGCCGTTGGCAGCCGCGGTCGCGCTCGAGGGAGTCGGGCGTGGCCCGAGTGCGGATGGCTTGCCGCCGTTCTCGGTGCCGTTGCGTTTCTTCCTGACGGCCGCCTTGTTCGGCGTCGTCGGCGGCGGGCTGTTGGCCTGGTCGGGGGCGCCGGCCGTGAGCTCGCGGTGGATGCCCCAGTTCCTCGCCGTGACGCACCTCATGACCCTGGGCGTGTTGGGCATGGTGATGGCGGGCGCCCTGTTCCAGGTCGTGCCGGTGCTCGGTGGTGGCGGCCTGCCGCGCGCCAGGCTCCTGGCGCACCTGGTGCATCCGGCGTTGGCCGGTGGCACCGCGTGCCTTGCAGTCGGACTCGGAAGCCAGTCACCGAACTGGCTCCAGGGCGCCGTCGTGCTGCTCGGAGTCGCCGGCCTGCTCTTGGGCAGCGCGGTGGCCGTGCGCGTCGCGCGCAGTCGCGCCCCGGCCCTGCGACCGATTCGCCTCGCCTTGCTCGCCGGCGTCGCCGGGATCGGGCTCGGGATCTGGATGGCGGCCGCGTCCGCCTGGCCGGCGGTGCAGTTCGCGTACCGGACCTGGACCAACGTGCATGCGGCCTGGGCGGGCGCGGGTCTCGGATTGCTGCTGATCTTCGGCGTGGCCCAGCAGGTGCTGCCGATGTTCCACGTCACGCCGCCGTTCGCTGCTCGCGTGGCGCAATGGCTGCCCAGGCTGCACGTGCTGGCGCTGGTGCTGATGGTGTTGCCGCGACCATGGTCGGCCATCGGCTGTGTGATCCTGGCGTTGGCTGCCGGTGGGTTCGCGTTGGCCGGTCTGGACTTGCTGCGGCGCCGGCGCCGGCGCCGGCGCGATGCCGCGGTGCTGGCCTGGCAGGGCGGGCTGTCGGCGATCGTCGTCGCCCTGGTGGTCGTGGCCGTGGCAGCCGGCTGGCCCAGCGCCTCGACCGTCGGCTGGTGGTTCGTCGTCGAACTGCCCGTCGGCGTGCTGTTCGGCGTCGGTGGCCTCGGCACGATCCTGATCGGCATGCTCACCAAGATCGTGCCCTTCCTGGCCTTCCTGCACCTGCAACGCGCGGCGGTCCACGCCGGCAAGCCGGCCGGCCAGGTGCCCGCGATGGCGCACTTCCTGTCCGACCGCATCGCCCATGCCCAGGTCGGGTTGCACCTGGCGGCCGGCGTGGCACTGGTTGCCGCGACGTTCCTGCCGACCCTCACCACGGGCGCAGGGTTGCTGCTGGCAGCGGACTTCGCCGTCCTGTTCGCATGGTTGGCTCGCGCCGCCTGGCGATACCGGGTGGCCTGGAGACTGATCTCTTGACTGTGCTCGGCGGGTCGAGGGCGCACTGTTCCACGACCCGACCGCAGGGAGTCCTCGGCCCGAGCACAGCCAAGGGATCCGTCCCGGGAAGCCTGCGCGCAGTGCACCGCCGCAAGCGACGCGGTGCGCTGGCTTCGTCGGCGAGGCGCCTCGTCAGCTCAACGGCAGGTCGAGGCAGAGGCGGCCGGACGGCTGGAAGCCGCTGCGCTGGAAGAACGCCAGCAGGTCCAGGTCCCGCCAACCGACTTCCGTTTGCAGCGCGCGGATGCCGAGACCGATCAGGTTGCCGCGCAGTTGATCGAGCAGGGCGCGGCCCACGCCCTTGCCGCGCACGTTCGGGTTGACGCCGATCGTGTCGAGCACCGCGCTCTGCTCGGTGGCGCCGAACTCGCCGTAGTAGACGCGCGCCAACAGGAAGCCGACGAACTGGCCGTCGACTTCGGCCGCCAGCGAGACCTGGATGCCGGTGTCGGACAGGGCCTGGGCGAGCTTGGTCTTGAAGTATTCGGTTCGCTTGCGGCCGGTGATCTTGCTGTCGAGCAGGATCACGGCGTCGAGGTCGCGGGGGCGCAGGTTGCGCACCAGCACGGGGTCGTGTTCGAGATCCATGGGCCTTCCTGGTCAGGCGGTGAGCTGGCCGCCGTCCACGCGCAGCACCTGGCCGGTCACGTGGGCGGCGAACGGGGAGCAGAGGAACAGCACGGCGCCGGCGACGTCCTCGGGACGGCCGAGGCGACCGAGGGCGGTCTCGGCCAGCGCGCGCTGGCGGTGTTCGTCGGGCAAGGTGGCCGTCATCGGCGTCTCGATCCAACCCGGGGCGATGCTGTTGACGCGGATGCCGAAGGCGCCGAGTTCGCGCGCGAGGCTGCGGCCGAAACCGATCAAGCCGGCCTTGCTGGCGGCGTAGTTCGACTGGCCGAACTTGCCGCGTTCGCCGTTGATCGATGCCAGCAGCACGACGCTGCCGTCGACGGTGCGACGCAGGCGCGGCGTCAGCAGGCGCGTCAAGTGGAACGCGCTGTCGAGGTTGGTGCGCAGAACGGTCTCCCAGTCCGCCACGGGCAACTTCCAGGCGACGCCGTCGCGAGTGATGCCCGCGCAATGGACGAACGCATGCACGACGGGCGGTAGTCGCGGCTCGAGGGCCGCGACCGACGCGGGGTCACCGAGGTCGGCGCAGAGGTTCATGGCGCCGCCCACCGGCGGAGCGCCGTCGCGGTCGATGCTGACCACCGCGGCGCCGGCCTGCTGCAGCAGCGTCACGACGGCGCGCCCGATGCCGCCGCTGCCGCCGCTGACCACCGCGGTGCGGCCCGCCAGCGACAAGGCCACGGCGGTCGTCATCGGGCGACTCCGGTGGTGAGCGGCACGCCCTTCGCCGCGAGCTTGCGCGCGCGGAACGCGCCCCACAACGCGGCGCCGATCGCGCCGGCCAGCACCGAGTCGTCGTGGCTCCGCACTTCGATCGCGACCTTCTGTTCGGCCGCCGACTCGGTCATCGCCCGCAGCAGGCCGCGGTCACGCGACAGACCGCCGGTGACCAGCACCGGCCCACGAGCCCCGGCGGACGTCAGCAGCTTCACGTAGCGGCCAGCCATCGACAGGTGGATGCCCTTCAGGATGTTCGGGATCGAGATGCCGCGCGACACCATGTTGATGACGTCGGTCTCGGCCAACACCGCGCAGATCGACGAACACGTCTCCGGCTTGTCGGCGGTCAGCGACAGCGGCCCGATCTCGTCGATGGTGACGCCGAGGTAGCGGCAGATGTTCTCGAGGAACTGCCCCGAACCCGACGCGCACTGGCTGGTCATGCGGTGGCCGAGCACCTTGGCGCGGTCGTCCATCAGCACCGCGCGCGCATGCAGGGCGCCGATGTCGACGACCGCCCGTACCGCCGGGTCCAGGAACAGGCCGCCGCGCGCATGCGTGGTCATGCCGTAGAAATGGCCGGTGCGGTCCTCGACCTTCTCGCCTTCGCCGGTCGTGGCGACGTAGTCGATTTGCCCGCGGCGCAGGCCGGCGGCCTGCAGCGCCTGCTGCAGGGCCCCCTCGACGACCTGCAACGGGTCGCGCCGGCGCAGCCGCTCGACCACCCGGGCGGTCAAGGTCGCTCCCGCCGGTCCACGGTCCTGCAGGATCGCCACCTTGATCGAGGAACTGCCGACGTCGATGCCGGCCGCCCACAACGGTTCGTCGGGCTTCACGATGCCACCTCCACGGCTTCTTCCTGTTGCCGCTGCACCTCGCGCCAGGCGAACGTCGCCGCGCCCAGCGCCCCGGTGTAGATCGAATCCGGCGAGATGTTGAGTGTGCGCGCGCCGTAGTTCTCGGCGACGAGATCGCGCAGCGCCTTCACGGCGGCGGTGTTCTTGGCCACGCCGCCGGTGAAGGTGAACTCGTCGTGCACGCCGCCCGAACGCGCCAACAGCGACATCGCCCGCAGGACGATCGCGCGGTGCAGACCGCTCAGGATGTCCTCGCGCTTCTCGCCGAGCGACAGCCGTTCGCGCAGCTCGGCGCCGGCGAACACGGTGCAGGTCGAGTTGATGCGCACCGTGCGGCACGCCTTGCCGGCCATCGGACCGAGTTCGTGCAGGCCGAGGTTCATCTCGTCGGCGATGTAGCCGAGGTAACGACCACAGCCAGCCGCGCAGCGATCGTTCATCTGGAAGCTGGTGACGATGCCCTGCTCGTCGATCTGGATCGCCTTCGTGTCCTGGCCGCCGATGTCGAGCACGGTGCGCGTACGAGGGAACATGGTGTGCGCGCCGAGCCCGTGGCAGAGGATCTCGCTGCGGATCAGCTTCTCCGGGAACGGCAACCGCTGTCGCCCATAGCCGGTGCCGACGCACAGCCGCTGCACGAGATCGATCGCCGCCACCGCGTCGACGGCCTGCTGCAGCGCCCCCGCCCGCATCGCCACCATCGCCTGCCGCGCATGCTCGGCAAAGGTGCCGACCGCTTCGGTCGAGTTCTCGGTCTCGAGGATCGCCTTGTCGAACAAGCCGACCAGCGGGTCGAAGGCGTGCTGCCCGTCGCGGGCCAGGCCCTCGGCGAGTCCGACGTAACGGCTGCCGGCGAGGTCGCGGAAGAAGTCGCTCTTGCGTGAGCTGCCGACCTGGAACAGTTCGCCAGCTTCGTCGGTCATGCGGCCGAGGATCGTGTCGAGCGCCTTCCCGGTGCTCGTCCCGAGCGCCTGCTGGCGGGCATGGTGGTGCAGGCGCTCGCCCAGCGCGCGCAACTGGCTGCGATACTGCTGCTCGCGGAAACGCAGCTCGAAGGCCTGCAGCAGCCGCTGGCGTTCGTCTGGCGCCACGGCGGCCGCGGCCAGCCGGCCGTCGATCAGCGCGAAGCGCGCGTTGATCAGCGCTTCGCCGAGCGACACCCTGCAAGCGACGTCGTAGTTGCTGCGGCTGTTGGTGATGCCGCGTCCGAGCACCTTGCGGTCCGGGTCGAGCACGACCGCCTTGGTGGTGGTCGAACCGAGGTCGATGCCGACGCAGAACTCGATGCGCATGTCAGCTGCCTCCCGCACGCTTCTGCGCGATCATCTGGAAGTAGGACTCGAGGCGGTTCTTGATGTTCGACGCCGAGAAGTAGCGCGGATCGACCAGGTCGCTCTCGATGAACCCGCCCGGCCGGCCGGTGCGCTGCTCGACTTCGCGCAGGATCATCAGTTGGCCGGCACTGAACGAATTGCAGCTCTTCACCGAGTTGATCAGGAAGCCGTCGGCCGAGTACTCCTTCACGTACTTCGCCAGCATGGCGACACGCGTCGGCAGGTTCAGGTTCGTGTAGCAGCCCATGCAGTAGTCGGCGAGCGACTCCAACGGACGGCTCGGGTCGTGGCGGAAGCCGTTGTCGTAGACACCGCCGACCTTGGTGTAGGTCGAGGCCACGACCACCGCGCCCTCGTCGGTGAACATCTGCCAGAACTGGCGGAAGCTGGTCCAGTTCGGCGGGCCCTCGACGACCACGCGGTACTTCTCCTCCTGCAGCTCGCCGTCCGGGATGATCGGCCCCTTGCCCTGGCGAATGCGGTCTTCGATCTCGCCGCGCAGTTCCTGGTAGTAGTCGATCGCCTCCTGGGTTCCCCGGAAGGCGGTGAAGATCGGACCGATGTAGTAGACGCCGCCGAAGTAGGCGTCGATCGGCGACGGCCGCCTCTTGCCGCTCTCCAGCACCCAGACCAGGTCGTCCTCGGCCTTCGCCGACAGCGCCAGCTGCCGCTTCAGCAGGTCCTCGTCGTAGGCGCGGCCGGAGATCCTCTCCAGCGCCGGGATCACCTTCTTCCGCAGCTGGTCGACCACGTAGCGGCGCATCGAGTCGGTGATGACGCCATCGCCCTGGTAGGGCACGTGCAGCATCACGCACGGGCAGTCGTACTCCTGCGCCAACAGCTCGAACCACTTCAGGAACGTGAAGCAGCCCGTGTACGACAGCAGCAGCAGATCCGGCTTCGGCAGCCGTTCGCCGGTCGGCCCGACGTTGCCCGACTTCAGCATGCCGATGTCGCACTTGACGTAGGTGCAGACGTCCTCGCTGTGGCCGAGCTTCTCGGCGAGCCCGATGTAGTCGCGCGACTTGCCGCGCATGCCCGACTGCAGGGCGTTGATCTCCGGCAACACCGGCAGCACGCCGAATGAGCCGAGCAGCTCGGTCAGGTTGCCGGGCACGAACGTGTAGGCGCACTTCTGGCCCAGGTCGGGGGCCATCGCGAGCTTGTGGAAGTGGTCGGCGATCATCGCCTTCTGCCGCTCCTGGCTCTTGTCCTTGGCGGCGGCGGCGGCGCTGGCGGCGACGACGGGATTGCTCATGGTCATTCGCTCCAAAGCTTGATCGAGTCGGCGAAGGTGCCGGCCTGTTCGCGGATCACCTGGAATTGGCCCGTGTTCTCCGCGTACTTGAACGCCGTCCACGGGATGCCCGCGCGCTCGACGGCAGCGGTCGCCATCGGTTGGTCGAGCAGTGCCGGGTCGCAGAAGCTCGGCGCGCAGAAGATGACGCCCTCGGCGCCGGAGTGCTCGACGCGGTCGACCAGGTCCTGGCCCTTCTTGCCGTCGTCGATGTAGCGGATGGCGCTCGGCATGCCCTGGCGCAGGTAGGCGAGCGCCAGGTCGCCGAGCGGGTCGTCGCCATCGGCGCGCACGGCCCCGCGGATCCAGCGATGCACCTGCACGAAGTCGTCGTCGACGATGTAGCAGCCGGAGCGTTCCAGCGTCTTGATCAGACCGAGCGGCGGCTGTTCGCAGAACGAACCCGTGAGCAGCACGCGCGCCTGGTCCATCGGCCGGCGGTCGGCGGCGGCCGCGACGGCGGCGCGATACTCGCGCAGCATCGCGGTGTGCTCCTCGACCGGCAGCACGCAGCCGGCGCGCAGCAGCAGGTAGAGTTCGCCGGTGGGCACCAACCACGGCTGCTGCTGGCGGAGCGTGTAGAGACCCTCGACCAGTTCGCGGTGGGTGTTGTAGGCGGCGATCGACGCGCGCAGGGCCGCGGCGGTCAGCGGGCGGGCGCCCCGGGCAGTCAGCGCCTCGGCGATCTGCTCGAGCTCGTGGCGGTAGAACGCGCCGCCGATGTCCGGCGCGAAGTCCTGCGGCACATCGAGGTAGTGCGAGTACTTGCCCGGGAACTGCATCATCCACATGCCCGACAAGTTGCGGATCACGTCGCAGGTGGCCGGGAACAGCATGCCGTCGAGGCAATCGAGGGCGCCGTTCAGGCCGAGCTCGATGACGCTGCGCGGCAGGTGGCAGATGTAGCTCTGGTAGTAGGCGTCACCGCGGATGATCTCGAGGTCGTCACCCGCCCCCATCACGCCGACCGGCAACACCCCCATGGCGTGCAGCAACTCGCGCGGCACGTAGACCGGCAGGAAGCCGACCGCGAGCCCGCCGGTGCGGCGTTTCCATTCGTGCACGGCGGTGAACCGCAGGTCGCGATAGAGATCCTCGGCGCGTCGCAGCAGGGAGTCGAGGGTCATGCATGCCTCCATTGCGGGGCGCGTTTCTGCAGGAATGCCTGGATGCCCTCGTTGGCGTCGGCGGTGGCCATCAGCTCCTGCAGGTAGGCGCGTTCGAGCGCGTCGAGGTCGGCGAAGAAGTCGCGCTGGAACCGGCTTCGCACCGCCCGCACCGCATGGCGCAAGCTGCTGGCGGAATGCCGGCCCAGGTGGTGCTCGGCGTAGGCGATCGCCGCGGCTTCGGGGTCGTCGGCGATCTGGTCGACGACGCCGACGCGCAGCGCCTCCTCGGCACCGAGTGAACGGCCGGACAAGCACAGGTCCTCGGCGGCGGCGCGCCCGGCGCGCGCGGCCAACAGCAGCGACGCAACCGGCGCGAACACGCCGAGCGAGATCTCCGGCTGGCCGAGCTTGGCGTCGGGCGCGGCGAACACGCGGTGGCAGAACGTCACCAGTTCGAGGCCACCACCGAGGCATTGCCCGCGCACGGCAGCCAACACCGGCACTTCGGCCGCGGCGATGGTGCGGAACAGGCCGTGGAACGCGCGCAGCATGCCAGCGACGTGTTCGGGCAGGTGCTCCTGCACCGACGCGCCGAACGAGAAGTGCGGGCCGGCATGGCTGAGCACGATGGCGCGCAGTGCTGGCGCGCGGCGGGCCGCAGCGAACGCGGCGTCGAGCGCCTGCGTCATCGCCGCATCGACGACGTTGGCCTTCGGTCGGTCGAGGCGCAGCAACCAGAGGTGCTCGCTGCGCTTCTCGATCCGCAACGGGGACGGGACGGGCTCGGTCACGGCAGGCCTCCGGTCACTGCTTCGCTTCGGCGGTTGCCCTGCCGTGCGCACGCCACAGGATCGCCTCGGTCAGCGGCTCGCCCCAGGCGTCGCCCCGCGCCTGCAATTGGCGCAGCAGCAGGAAGTCGGGCTCGCGGCACTCCTTGTTGCCCTCGTTGAAGGCGCGGAAGCCGGCGCGGCCCTCCGTCATCATGTTGAGTCCGAGCCAGGCGCGGTTGGTCTCGCGGTTCTTGTCCCAGTGCGCAAGCTTGTGCTTGCGCACGCTCTCGACGGTCTTGCTGAGACAGCCCGGCATCGTCATCGCGAGCGACGTGACCATGCCGTCGACGGCCTGGTCGAGCAGCGACAGGTCGACCGTGCCGCGCGCCAGCAGTTCCTTGCCGGCCTTCGCTTCCGCTCCCGTCTTGAACTCGCCGTGCACGATGCGGCCCTTGTCGTCGAGCCAGCGGTCCGTGATCACCGTCGGGTTGACCACGAACTTGCCGTCGACCTTCAGGGCCGGCACCACATCGGTGAGCAGACCGATGCGCAGCGCCTTGTGGGCGCTCCAGTGGTTGCAGAGCGTGCAGCTCTCCATCGCCTTCTCCATGCCGACGAACAGCGGCAGGAAGTCGGTGCTGCCGCCGTCCGGCGCGCTGCCGTGCTTGGGGCCCGCCTGGCCGAACCGCGCCAGGTCGCTGGCGATCGAGAAGTCGCACGCCATGCCGATCTCCTGGCCGCCCGCGATGCGCATGCCGTTCACGCGGCAGATCACCGGCTTGTCGCAGTGCAGGATCGCCGTGACCATGTCGTTGAACAGCCGCATGTACTGGCGGTACTCCTCGGGACGGCCGGCGTAGTACTCGGCGTACTCGACGGTGTTGCCGCCGGTGCAGAACGCCTTGTCGCCGCTGCCGGTGAACACCACCGCGACGCAGCCGCGGTCGTTCGACGCCGCGCGCATGCCGAGGATGACTCCCTTCACCATCTCGGTGGTGTAGGAGTTGTACTGCGACGGGTTGTCGAGCATGATCCGCGTCGCGTGCAGGTCGGCGACCACCTTGCCGGCCGGATCGCGCACGGGCAGTTGCTCGACGCGGATCCCGGGGTGCGAGGTGGCGGGGACGAGATCGTGGTTCTTGAAGTTCATGACATCGCTCACGGCACGAGGACGAGGCGGCGCGACACGCGGTTCGCGTGCACGTCGGCGAAGCTCTGGTTGATCGAGGCCAGCGGGCGCAACTCGGTGAACGGCTGCAGCGCGACCTTGCCGGCGAGGACCAGGTCGAGGGCGGCCGGATACAGCTCGGGCAGACAGCCCCAGTTGCCGGCAGCGGTGGCATCGAAGGCCATCAGGTTGGACAGGCGCAGTTCGACCTTCTTGGCAGTGAAGCCGACCACCGACAGGTGGCTGCCGTGCTCGAGCAGCGAGAACGCGGTTCCCTGACCCGCCGGCGAACCCGAACACTCGAAGATGCGCCAGCGGAAGGTCGGCACACCGTTCGCCTTCGCCAGGTCGCGCACCGCCTGCTTCAGCGCCTTGAACTCGAGTTGGTCGGCGCGCAGGCCGAGCTTGGCGCCGTGCTCCAGCGACATCTGCAGCCGCACCGGGTCGACGTCGATCGCGACCACCAACGCACCGAGCGCGTGCGCGATCTGCACCGCGTAGCCGCCGACGCCGCCGACGCCGACCACGACGGCGAGGTCGCCCGGACCAAGACCCACGCGGTGGATCGCCTGGTAGGGCGTGGTGACTGCATCGGCCAGCACCGCCAGCGTCGCCAGGTCGAGCCCGGCGCGGTTCACGTTGCGGTCGCGCAGATCGGGCACGGGGCACAGGCCCGCTGCGGGCACCCTGACATGGCTGCCGAAGCCGCCGTGCACATCGTTGCCGGGGAAGATCTGCTTCGGACACACCGAACCCCGGCCGGCTCGGCAGGCAGCACAGTTGCCGCAGGGCATCACCGCCGGCACCACCACGGTGCGGCCGAGCCAGGACTCGGCGCCAGCCCCCGCTTCGACCACCGTGCCACTGATCTCGTGACCGAGCACCAGCGGCAGCGCGTGCCGCGTCGGCACCCCATCGAAGCAGAAGCCCAGGTCGGTGTGGCAGATGCCGCACCCGGCGACCTCGACCAGCACTTCGCCGGGGCGCGCGTTCTCGCTGCGCGTGGTCTCGCGCAGCGGCTCGCCAGGCGCCGTGAACATCCACGCGGATACTTCCACCCTCGTGGAAAGCCTGCCCACGCGCCGAATTGCGCCCCTGCAGCTTCGCGCCGACGATCTGGCGTTGGTTGCGAGGCCTCACCGCCGTTGTCCGGCTCCTCGAACGATGAACCCCCTGACCATCCCGTTCCTGCTGGCCGCGATCGGCGCGGCCAGTGCCCCCCAGCAACCGGGCGCCGATGCCGGGGCGCTGCAGCGCCGCACCTGGCAGGTCGGCGGCGACGAACGGCAGGCGCTCGTGCACGTGCCCGCCAACGCCGCGACGGAACCCTGCCCGCTCGTGCTGGTGTTTCACGGTCACGGTGGCCGCATGGAGCGCGCCGCGCGCAGCTTCCACCTGCACGAAGAATGGCCGGAGGCGATCGTCGTCTATCCGCAGGGCCTGCCGACCACGACCGCGCGCGACGCGGCCGGCGAACGTTCGGGTTGGCAACCGGCGGCCAATGCCGAGGGCGATCGCGACTTGCTGTTCGTCGATGCGATGCTCGCGAGCCTGCGCCAGGAACTGCGCGTCGACCCCAATCGCATCCACGCCACCGGCCACAGCAACGGCGGCGGCTTCTGCTACCTGCTGTGGGCCAGCCGCGGCGCGTCGTTCGCTTCGTTCGCGCCGTCGTCCGCGGGCGCTGGCGGCAAGCTGCGCGGCGACCAGCCGCCGCGGCCGATCCTGCACATCGCCGGCAAGGCCGACCAGGTGGTGCGCTTCGAACAGCAGCAGCGCACGATCGACGCGCTGATCGAGCGGCACGATGCGGGTCCCGGCGAAGTCTGGCCCGAGGTACCCGGCGCGACCCGCCACCGGGCCGGCAACGGCGCCCACGTCGCCACCTGCATCCACGACGGCGGCCACGAGTTCCTCGCCTCGGCACCGGCCACCATCGCCGCGTTCTTCCGCGCAACACCGCGGCCCAACCCCTGGGTGCCGCCGGTCGTGCCCGGGCCCGGACTCGTGCACCACGTCTACGCGAGCGCGCGCGCCGGCACCGAAGTCGGCTACCACGTGTGGCTGCCGCCGGACTACCTCGATCGCGCGGAGGCGCGCTACCCGGTCGTCTACTGGCTGCACGGCAGCGGCGGCGGCGAGAACGGCATCGCGCCGGTCGCTGCGGCGTTCGCGGCCGCGATCGAGCGGAACGCGCTGCCGCCGGTGCTGCTGGTGTTGCCGAACGGACTGCCGAACGGCATGTGGTGCGACAACGTCGATGGCAGCACGCCCGTCGAGTCGATCCTGATCGGTGAGATCGTGCCGCGCATCGATCGTTTGTTCCGCACCGTCGCGACCCGCGACGGGCGCGCGTTCGTCGGCTTCAGCATGGGCGGCTACGGCGCCTTGCGGCTCGGCTTCGCGCACCACGACCTGGTAGGCACCATCGCCTCGCTCGGCGGCGGCCCGCTGCAGCGCGAGTTGGTGGCGACGCCGCGCGCCGACGAGGCGCGCCGGCGCCAGGTGATGCGCGACGTCTTCGGCGACGACATGGCGGAGTTCGTCGCGCGCAGCCCGTGGCGACTCGCCGAGCAGCACGCCGCAGCTGGGCGACAGAGCCTGCGCATCCTGCAAGCGATCGGCACCGCCGACGAGACGCTGCCCGCGAACCGCGCCTTCCACGACCACCTGCAGGCGCTCGGCATCGCGCACGAGTACGTCGAACTCGCCGACACGGCGCACGAGCCGATGCGGACGCTGCGACGCCTCGACGACCGCCTGTGGCGACTGCTGCGCGACGGCTTCCCGGCCGCTGGCCGCTGATCGGCCTCGCACCCGGCGGAACGACGGCCGCCCCCATGTCGGGATGCAATTCCGAGGGCCATTACCGGGTTGCTCTCTGCACGCAGGTCATGCCGTTGCGTCCGATCCCACTGGCGACCGCAGGCCTCTCGCGTGCAACGAGCCATGGCAAGGCAGGCCGCCGAACGCGCAGCCCGTCGAGCGACCCGTTCGGGACTGATCCCTTGATTGTGCTCGCCCGGTCGACGGCCCACCGTTCCGCGACCCGACCGCGAGTCTCGTTCCTCACCCGGCCCTGGGGATACCGTCTTGGATGCGTGGCACGCCGGCGACGAGCCGGCGCGTCAGGGCATTCGTGCCTCGAAATCTGCATCGGTCACACTTCTCCCGAGAATCTTCTGCACGAGCACAGCCCTCTGCGCGACCACAGCCAAGGGATCAGTCCCGAACGAGAGCGGCTGGAGCCACGAGCCCGATGACCACCACCACCCCCACCTCGCCGCGGCAGGTGCCCGGAACGCAGCGCGAACTCGGCACCTGGGACACCGGCCGCGCCGGGCCGACGTTGCTGGTGCTCGCGGGCATCCACGGCAACGAACCGGCCGGCGTGCTCGCGGTGCAGCGCGTGCTCGCCACCCTGCAGCAACACGACGTCGAACTGCGTGGCCGGATCGTGGCCTTGGCGGGCAACCTGCCGGCGCTGCTGCAGGAGCGACGGTATCTCACGCGCGACCTCAATCGCGGCTGGATGCCGAAGGACATGGCCTCGTTGGCGGCGCGCGACCCGGTTGCGGACTCGCCCGAAGACGGCCAGCAGCGCGACCTGCTGCGCCGGTTCGAGCACACGGTGGCGACGTCGCGAGGCCCGGTCGTGTTCGTCGACCTGCACACCAGCTCGGCCGACGGGCCGCCGTTCCTGTGCCTCGCCGACACCATCGACAACCGCGACCTGGCGATGGCGACCGGAGTGCCGATCATCCTCGGCATCGAGGAGACGATCGACGGCGCGTCGCTCGAGTGGTTCACCGGGCGCGGCATCGTCGCCATCGCGGCCGAGGGCGGCCGGCATCAGCACCCGGACACCGTCGGCAACCACGAAGCGCTGCTGTGGCTGCTGCTCGGCCACCTCCGCATGGCGCCGGACCAGGTCGTGCAGGCGGACGCGCGCCGCGCTCACTTGCGGCGGGCGACGGCCGGCGTGCCGCCGATCGTGGAGATCGTCCACCGGCACGCGATCACGCCAGCCGACAAGTTCGTGATGATGCCGGGGTTCGTGAACTTCCAGCGGATCGCGAAGGGCACGCTGCTGGCGAACGACCGGAACGGCGCGATCCACGCCGACCAGGACTGCCACATGCTGTTGCCGCTCTACCAGGCACTGGGCGACGACGGCTACTTCCTGGCGCGACCGGTGCGGCGGTTCTGGCTCGAAGTGGCGCGCTGGCTGCGTCGGGCGCGGCTGTTCCGCATCGTGCACTGGTTGCCGGGGGTGCGGCGCGACCCCGAGGACCCGCTGACGATCCTCGTGAACCCGGTGGTGGCGCGGTGGTTCGTCACCGAGATCTTCCATCTGCTGGGCTACCGCCGGCAGCGCCAGCGCAACGGCAGGCTGGCGTTCACGCGCCGGTGGTCGTTGCCGGCGAACGCGCAGCTCGTGCCCCTTCGAGCCCCGCGCGACACTACACGATCGGCTGCCGACTGACCGCCGTCGCGCGCTCGTGCGGACTACCGCCGAGGCGTGGTCCGGCGGTCGCGGCCGAGCACGGCGGAGGTTCGGCCAAGCGCAGGCTTGCACGGGAACGGCCATCCCACTATATGAGATTGCGTCTCAATAGTAGTAGTGGCCCTCATGCTGCGCACCATCCTCGCTGCCCTCGTCACCGTGTCGGCCGTCCCGGCCCAGGCCGCGGTCGAACGCACCGTCGCGGCGATGGGCACGTGGCTGGACCTGCGCGTGTCGGCGGCGGACCGCGCCAGCGCGCTCTCGGCGAGCGAGGCCGCCGTGCAGGCCGTTGCCGCCGTCGAGGCGCGCCTCTCCACCTGGCGGCCGGACAGCGAGGTGTCGCTCGCCAACCAGGCGCCGCCGCGGACCCCGTTCGCACTCAGCCCGGCGACCGCCGACGACGTCCGCATGGCCCTTCGGTTCGCCAGCGCCTCCGAGGGCACGTTCACTCCGGGCCTCGGCGCGCTCATCGACGCTTACGGCCTGCGCGGCGCTCGCCGATGGCCAGGACCGACGGAGCTGGCGGCGGCGCGCGGTCAGTCGGCCGCGAGCGCGATCGCCCTGGACGGCGAGTCGTTGGTGCGCTCGTCGCCCACGGCCTGGTTGTCGACCGACGCCATCGCCAAGGGCATCGCGCTGCGGCACGCGGCTGCGGCCGTTCGCGCGGCCGGCGCAACCGCCCGACTCGACTTCGGCGGGCAGTGGCTCGTCGAAGGCGGCAGCACCGAGTGGATCGCCGTCGCGCATCCCGATCACCGCGACCAGGTCGTGGCGACGATCGCGTTGCTGCCCGGTCGTTCGGCGGCGACGTCGGGCAACGGCGAACGTCGCGCGATCGTCGATGGCCGGCCGCACGGTCATCTGCTCGATCCGCGCACCGGCACCTTCGCCGACGACTTCGGCAGCGTCACGGCGGTGGCGACGGATCCCGCGCTGGCGGATGCCGCGGCCACGGCGCTGTTCGTCGCCGGCCCGGCGGCGGGACCCGCGCTCGCCGCACGACTCGGCGTCGAAGCCCTGTTCGTCGTCCGCGTCACCGACGCGACCGTCCGCTGCGTCGCCACACCCGGCCTCGGCATGCGCCCCACCTCCCCGCACCCATGAACGCGACTCCCTGTTTCTCCCTCGCGCGCGCCGCCGCCTTGGCAGCCGTATGCGCATCCCTTGGCGCCCAAGAGACGATCGAGCAGAGGCTCGACCGGATCGAACGCGAGAATCGCGAACTGAAGGCCCGGGTCGACGCGTTCGGCGCAGCCGCCGGCACCTCGACGGTCCCCGACGACACTCCCGGCTTCCGCAAGATCTACGCGACCGACCACGGCGTGTCATTGGCCGGCTATGGCGAGCTGCTGTTCACGCAGAACAGCGGCCGCACCGACGTCGCCGACGCACTGCGCACGGTGCTCTACTTCGGCTACCGGTTCGACGAGCGGTGGCTGTTCCACAGCGAGATCGAACTCGAGCACGGCACGACGACCGACTCGTCCGGCACGACCAGCAGTGGCGGCGAGGTGTCCTTGGAGTTCGGCTACCTCGAGTACGAGGCGTGCGAGAACCTGGCCCTGCGCGCAGGCATGGTCCTGGTGCCGGTCGGGCTCGTGAACGAGCAGCACGAGCCGACCCTGTTCCTGCCCGCGCAGCGCGCCCAGACCGAGAACCGCATCCTGCCGACGACGTGGCGTGAACTCGGCGTCGAGGCGGTCGCCACGTTCGGCGACTGCGAGGCGAAGTGGTTCGTTGGCACCGGCCTCGACGGCGAGGAGTTCGCGGCGTCCGGCTATCGCGGCGGTCGCCAGAAGGGCAATCGCGTCGCCGCCGACGACATCGCCACCGCGCTGCGGTTCGACGTGCAGCCGTGCGACGCGCTGACGTTGGGCGCGTCGGGCTTCTACCAGCGCGCCGGCCAGGACGGGTTGCGCGGCACCACGCCGATCCCCGAACTCGACACCGTGATCGCCGAAGCCCATGCCGACTGGCGGCCGGGGCCCTGGATCGTGCGTGGCCTCGTCGCGAGCGGCTGGAACGATGACGCTGGCGCGTTCGCCGGCGCGACCGGGCGGAACCTCGCCGAACGGCTGTTCGGCGCCTACGCCGAAATCGGCCTCGACGTGGCGCCGTGGTTGTGCCGCGACAGTTCCGCGGCGGTGATCCCGTTCGTCCGTTACGAGCGCATCGACACGCAGGCCGACATGCCGGCGGGGATCGCGGCGAACGCGGCGAACGACAGCAACATCTTCACTCTCGGCCTGCACGTGCGACCGATCGAGCGGATCGTGTTCAAGGTCGACTTCGAAGCGTGGGACGACAGCTTCGACCGCCTGAACCTGGCGATGGGCTATGTCTTCTAGGCGCTTGTTCGCGGTCGTCGGCGCGCTCGCCGTCGCGTTCGGCGCAGAGCTCGCCGCCCAGGCGATCACCGAGGCCGAGGCGCTCGCGCTCGCGTGCCCCGGCGCTTGCTGGCGGCGCGAGGAACTCGAACTGACGACTGCGCAGCGGACCGCGGTCGGCGCGGCGGCCGGACAGGCGGCGCCGGCCCGGATCGTGCGTCACGTTGCGACCAAGGACGGCGCCGTCGTCGCCATCGCCTGGGTCGACTCGCGCACGGTGCGAACGCACGGCCAGACGCTCCTCGTCGTCGTCGATCCCAAGGGCACCGTGCGGCGCGTCGAGTTGCTCGCGTTCGACGAGCCGAAGCGTTACCGGCCGCGGGCCGAGTTCTTCGCTGCCTTCGTGGGGCGTTCGCTGGACGACGAACTGCGGCTGCGGCGCGCGATCAAGCCGATCGCCGGGGCGACGATGAGTGCGGTAGCGGCGGTCGCCGCCGTGCGCACGGTGCTGGCCGCGCACGCGGTCTTGCCGGTGGCGCGATGACGCCGGCGCTGCGGCGCTGGACGTGGGCAACGACCGCGGCTGTGGTGGCTACCGGCGGCGTGTTCGCATGGATGGCGTACGGAATGACGCCCGCAGACCCGTTCGCCGCGGTCAACCACCCCTGGCAGCCGGCGACGCTGCACGCGCACGTGCTCACGGCCGCACTCTGGCTCGTGGTGTTCGGCGCCCTGTGGCCCGCGCACATCGTTCCGAACCTGCGGGCCAGGGCGCCGGCGCGCCGCCGTTCGGGACTCGCCGTCCTGGCGTCGGCGATCGCCATGGCCAGCAGCGGCTACCTGCTGCAGGTCTCGGTCGACGACACGTGGCGCTCGGCGTGGTGCGCCGCGCATCTCGTCGCCTCGGCGGTGTTCGTCGTACTGCTGATCGTGCACCTGCTCGCCGGCCGCCGCGTCGCAACCCGCTGACGCTGGCGAACGGAGCCGACGCCGACGCTCACTTCGTGGCGGCCTTCGGCACGACGCGCGGCCCGATGTACTCGGTCGCCACCACCACATCGTCGAACCACACCCGGTTCTGCGTCGCCGTGCCCAGGGCCGCGTACTCGTCCGACACGTACCACAGCAGCGCGACTTCGTTCACCTGCAGGGTCGCATCGGTGCGGAACGAGAAGCCGCGGAACGGCTGCGGGTCGGTGTTCTTCGGCCCCGAGGTCACGAACACGTTGCGCGACCAGCTGCCGACCGGCACGCCCGGCCCGTAGCGGCCGACTTCGACGCCATCGATCCAGAACGCCATCGCGCCGTCGTGCTGCCCGACCGTGTTGGCCTGCAGCATCGCCTCGACGCAGATCCAGCGGTCCTTTGGCGCCTCTGCCTGGCCGTCGGGCGTGAAGCTGTTGCCGTAGTAGTCGTTCTCCTTCGTCGTCTCGGTGCCGTCGTCGTTGCGGCCCGGCGCCGGTCCCGGGTTGTTCCAGCCGCGCATCTCGTGCCAGTAGGCGTAGAACCGCCAACGACCGCGCAGCGGCTCGATGCCGGTCCAGAAGCCACGGTCGCCGGGCGGCGCGGCTCCCGCGCGGCCGTCGAAACCCGGCGCGAGCGCGCGCAGCTTGACGAAGTGGTGCGGCCACACGGTGTCCGGCGCGAAGCGGCAGTAGAAACGCACGAACAGCCGGTCCTCGCCCTTCGGCAGGCGCAGCGCGAGTTCTCCGCCCTGGTCCTTGCCCTTGGTCGCGGTGGCCTGCGCGCACCGCTTCCCGCCGTGTGCGAACGCCGCGTCGTCGACGACGGTGAAGATGCCGCGATGCCGCACCTGCCAGCCGTCGAGACCGTTCTCGAAGCCGCTGGCGAAGCGCACCGCCGGATCGGCGGCGATGCCGGCGTCGCCGACGTAGCGGGCGGCAAGACCCGCCGCGGGCGGCTTCGGCGGGGCCGCCGGCGGTTCCTGCGGCAAGCACAAGGCGAGCACCAGGGCGAACGACATGGCGCGAGATCCTACCCGCGTGGCCCGGACCCCGAGTCAGGCCGCCACGTCGCGCGCGACACCCCGACGCACGATCACGGCAGCATGCCGCGAATCGGTCCGACCAATGCGGCGCCGACGAACCGTGCCCCGGCTTCGTTGAAGTGCACCTGGTCGTAGAACGAGGCGAAGCCCGTCGGCACTGCCGCTGCGAGATCGACGCAGGCGAAGCCGTGCCGCTTGCAGGCCGCGATCAAGCTCGCGTTCGCGGCAGCGATCAGGTCGCGGAAGTTGGCCGGCGCGATGCGGTGCGTTCCCGTGTTGCAACCCCAGTACGCCGCCTGTTCCGCCGCCGTCGGCGCCGCCCCGAACATGCAGGGCTGCGTCGCGAACAACGGCACGATGCCGTGCGCCTGGCACAGGCCCGCGAGGGATCGCACGTTGCGGACGTAGTGATCGAGGCCCTGCGCCGACGCCAGCAACGGCTCGGGGCACTCCGGCAGCTTCGCCTGCCATGCCGCTTCGTCCGCGAAGTACGGAGTCGACCGATTGCCGCGCAACGCCGCCCGGAGCCAGCGCAGGTGCCGGCTGATCTGCGTGCCGCGCAGCGCGGCCAGGGCCGCGTGCAGCGATCGCGGCTCGGCGTAGAAGGCGTCGGAGCGCAACATCGGATGATCCCCCGACGCGATGGTCCCGAGATCGTTGGCGCCGAGCAGGAACACGCAGACGTCGGTGTCGAGAGCGGTGACGACGTGCGCCGTCGTGGCGAGGTGCGTGCGCGAGTCCTGGGCGGAGATGCCGAGGTTCAGCACGGTCACCGGCCGCGCGAGCACGGCCTGCAGTTCGCGCTCGAGCACCGCCGGCCAGCGTTTGGCGGCGTCCAGCATGTTGCACTCGACGGTCGAGCCGCCGACCACCGCAACGCGCAGTTCCTCGGCGCTGCGCCGCTGCTGCCGTTCCGCGGGATAGAGGTAGCCCAACGCGTTGAACGCGTTCTCGACCAGGCCCGGCGTGACGCCGGCGAGCGGCCCCGGATCGACGGTCGTGGTGCGCGGCGCCGGACCGATCGCCGACCAGGACGGCAGGAACCGGTGCAGACGCGGGTCGCGCACTTCCGGCAACGGATGGAACAACCACAGCGCGCCTTCGAGCAGGGCGACGGTCGCGATCGCGGAAGCGCAGGCCACGGCGACCTTGCGGCGCCACGTGCTTCGTCGCCGCGGGGCCGGAACGGATGCGGACATCGCCGCATGAGAACGCGGCGGAACAGCGCCTGGCAAGCTCGCGCAGCGCCCGGCGCGCACGAAGGGGAGCCCTCGCCGCGCGCGGCCAGGCCGCGACCCCTCCGCGGTTCAGCGCGCGCTCTTCACCGTGAACTCCGCGGTGACGGCCTGGTTCTCGACCAGGTTGCGGCGGCCGTTGGCCTGCAGGTGCAGGAAGCGGCGGCCGTGGTGCAGCTCGAGCACGCAGCGCGTGACGCGATACGGCAGCACGGTCCCGTCGGGGCCGCGCGCCGACACTTCGGCGGTGAACGACGCGCCATCGACGCCGAGCGCGGCGAGGTCGACGCGGGCGCCGATGCGCCAGTCGTCCGGGCTCGAGTGGCCGTAGATGTCCCAGCCCCGCGCCAGGAAGCCGGGCTTTCGCGCGATCGTCACCGTGAGACCGTCGGCGTTGCGTTCGCTGCGCGTCGACTCCGCCGGATGCGGCGTGGCCTGGAACGGCCGCAGGGCGGGATCACCGATCAGGATGCGGTTGGCGCCGCCACCCTGCATGACCTTCTCGCGGTGGCGATGCGGCTCGCCGGCGACCGGGAGGTCGAGCACGAGCGCACCGCCCGCTGCCAGCATCACGTCGTTGTACGTCGCAACGAGCGTCTCGCCGAGGCTCGCGCCGTGCTCGAGCGCATGGTCGGTTTCGATCGACACCGAGAGGCCGTGGTTCGCGCCCAACGGAACGCACAGCGCCGCGGCACCAGCGTGCAGCCACGCGAGCGCCAGGCTGTCCTCGACCGCGAGGTGGTGCACCGTAGCAACGTCGGTGCGGCCGAACGTCGAGACGATGTCACCTTCGACCCAGACGCGATCGACGGCACCGGAATGGCACGTGCCGCTCCACACGATCGGCGAGGCCAGCTTCAGAGTGCGAAAGCGCTGCGCGAGCAGGCGCGGCATCTCCCCCGCGGGATCGTGGCCGACCTTGCCGGCTTCGTACTCCCAGTGCTTGTCGCGCTGCCGGTTGCGGTCGTCGTCGAACAGCCAGATGCCCTGGGGGTCGCCGCAGCCGGTGAACTCCGCGACCGCCGCCGCCGGCAACTCCGCCAGCGCGCGCTCGACCGCCTGCAGGCGCTCGGGGTCGGCGTTCGCGAACCAGTGGTGCGGCCCGTGGAAACCCGCGGCGGCCTGGATCGGGGACTGGTGGTCGGCGATCCGGAACGACTTCTCGGCGGTGCACACCGAGCCCTGCCACCACGGCCCCGTGACCGGGCCGCGCGCATGAAGTGCAGCGATGCGTTCCCACAACCGCGTGCACTGCTCGCCGGACTCGGCGGTGAGGTAGCCGAACGCGAAGTCGACGAGCGGATCGTCGTCGATGCGCGCCGCCGTGAGCAGGATGCGCCGATGCAGCACGAGATCGAGCGTCGCCGGCTGCAGCACGAACAACACGTTCGCGGGTCGCCGTTCGCGCAGGACGTCAGTCAGCGCATCGAAGTCGCGGCCGTCCCACTCCACCATCGCTCCGCGGTGATGCGCACGGGCGCTGGCCGCAGCGGCGCGGTACCCGGCCGCCGCGGGCGCATCGGCCGCCAGGTCGACCGCGACGACGAGGTAGCCGGACTGGGCCCGTGCAAAGGCTCCGAAGGCGGCGACGAACAGCAGCCACACGAAGGCAGGGACGCGCATGGACGATCGCATCGGCGGGAGCCGACTCCGGCGGGCAAGGGTAGCGGCGCGTCGCGGGCCGTGGTCGCGACGACGCCCAATCCTCGCCACGCGTGCCGGCAGTGGCGCGGCCTCGCGATGCAGGTAGCCTGCGGCCTGGTGCAAGTCGGCCTTCGCAAGATCCTGCTGGTCTCGCTGCTGGCGTCCTACGTCGGCCAGACTGCGCTCGTCTACCTCGACGACACGGCGACGCCCGAGATGGCCCTCAGCGAAGAAGGCGTGACCGGCCGCCGCCTGTGGCACGAACTCAACTGCCAGGTCTGCCACCAGCTCTACGGCTTCGGCGGCTTCCTCGGCCCCGACCTCACGAACGCCGCCCCGCGGCTGACCCGCGCGCGCCTCGACGAAGTGCTGACGATCGGCAATGCGCAGATGCCGGCGTACCACCTCGATGGCGACCAGATCACCGCGCTCGAGACGTTCCTGCACGAGATGAACGCCACCGGCGTCGGCGTGGCGCGTGCGAACGTGCCGCTGCCGCCCGACGCGGTGTGGGCGGCGCTCGACGCGCACGCGCAGGCGAAGGCGCCGCCGGCGCCGGTGTTGGCCGGGCTGGCGACGTTCCGCGCTCACTGCGCGACCTGCCACGTGCCGCTGCAGAGCACGCCACTCGGCGTCAACACCGCCCCCGACCTCAGCACGGTCACGACGCGCCTCGACGACGCGGCGATCGCGCAGGTCATCGCGACGGGCCGCGTGCCGAAGGGCATGCCGTCGTGGCCGGCGCTCGGCGACGCGAAGATCCAAGAACTGATCGCGTGGTTGCACTGGCTGGCCGACGAACGTGCTCCGATCCGCGATCGTGTGCCCGGCGACAGTGCCGCGCAGGGCCTGCCGTGGTGGGAGTTCCGATGACCGGCACCGCCGACCGCAGCACCGCGACTCCGGCTGCCGCACCTGCGGCCCACGCGCCGCCGGCGATCCTGCCCCTCGCCGGCCAGCGCGTCGATCGCACCGTCGTGATCCAGCTGCGCATGGCGCTCGCGTGCATCGTCGTCGCCGTCGGCGGCGGTGCGCTGGCGGCCCTTCACTACCTGCCGAGCGTGTCGACGTGGCTCAACGCGCAAGCGGTGACGCTGACGCGCATGCGGCCGCTGCACACGACGTTCGCGACGTTGTGGATCTTCGGCGGGTCGCTGGCCGTGATGTACCACTGGCTGTCGACGCACCACGGCGGACTCGACCGCGGCGATCGCCGCCGGTTCTGGTTCCACACCGCCTGCTGGCTCGTCGCCGGCGGAGGGATCTTCGTCACGCTCGCCGCCGGCATCTTCTCGGGCCGCGAGTACATCGACTTCCACCCGATCTTCAGCGGCGTGCTGCTGGCCGGCTGGTGCGCCTTCGCGTGGACGTTCTGCAAGCGGCTGCGGCACGGCTTCTGGGCGCAGCCGATCTACCTGTGGTTCTGGGCGATCGGCACCCTGTACTTCGCCCTCACCTTCGTCGAAGGCCACGCCTGGCTCCTGCCGTCGGTGTTCGAGAACCCGGTGCGCGACCTGCAGCTGCAGTGGAAGTCGTGCGGCACGCTGGTCGGCTCGTTCAACTTCCTGATGTACGGCTCGCTCGCCTACGTCGGCGAGAAGCTGTCGGGGGATCGCAAGTACGCGCAGTCGCCGACCGCGTTCTGGCTGTTCGGCGTCGGCTGCCTCAACTCGTTCACCAACTACGCGCACCACACCTACCATCTGCCGCAGACGCCGACGGTGAAGTGGATCGCGTTCGTCGTGTCGATGATCGAGGTCGTGATCCTCTGGAAGGTGATGCTCGACCTCGGCCGCATGGTCCGGAAGGGCCGCCCCGAGCGTTTCTGCGGCCGCGCTGGCTGGCTCGTCGCCGCGAAGTGGTGGACTGGTGCGATGCTGCTGCTGTCGATCGTGATCTCGGTGCCGAACTGGAACAGCGTGATCCACGGCACGCAGGCGATCGTCGCGCACGCGATGGGCACCACGATCGGCATCGACACTCTGGTGTTGCTCGGCACTGCGAGCTGGCTGATCGCCGAAGCGGGCGGCCAGGCGGTGTCGGCGCGACTCGACGGCGCCCTGCAGCGGCATTCCATCCGCTGGATCGCGTGGGTGTTGGCAGTGTTGGTCGCTTGGCTGCTCGCCGCGGGCGCGACGCACGGCTGGCATCGTTACCTCGGCGAATCGACGCCCGACTGGGTCGTCGGCAGCCGGTTCGTCCTGCCGGTGTTCGGCGGCGTGCTCGGCGCCTGGCTCCTGCTGGTGGCGATCCGGTTCCTGCGCCTGCTGCGCGCGGGCTGACCCGCCCGGGCCGCGCGCGGGTCGGCAACCTCGCGCGGCGATGCGAGGGCTCAGTGCCCCAAGCGCACCTGCAGGGCGTTGGACGACGACCAGCCGAGGCCGGTAGCGCCGGGGTCGTTGGGGAGCCATGCCTGCGCGTAGAGCGAGATGCCGACGATCTGCGGATCGTCGGGCAACGCGATCGGCGCAACGAAGGCGCCCGCGGCGTCGGTCGGCAGCGGCAGGATGTCGAACGGCAGCACGTGGATCGTGGCGCCGTCGAACGGCACGGCCCCCGGCTGGTCGCCGACGAGCAACAGGCCGGCGGCCAGCGGCAGCGCGTTCGTCAGCGACAGCGTGAACGTCGCGCCGACGACCGGCGGCGTCGCCGCGAGCGTTGCCACGCCGAACTGGCCGGGCTTGCCGGCCCCGTACGGGATCGCCGCCGCCTGGCCGAACGTGCCCGCGATCGTGAAGTTCGCGTCGCTGTCGTCGTGGCCGGTGCGCCCCTGCGCGTCGCGCGCGACGACACGCAGGCGGACCTGCCCAGCCTGCAGGTTCGGCACGGTCCAGTTCCAGGTACCGGTGTGCGGCAGGTTGCTCGCCAGCACGTACGGGAACGAGACGCCGCCGTTCGCCGACATCTGCAGGTCGATGCCCGTGACCGCTTCGTCGTCGTCGGCCAGCCACTCGATGCCGACGTTGGCGCCAGGCGTCAGCACTTGCCCGCCGTTCTGCGTCTTCAGGTAGGCGGTCGGCACGAGGCCGCCGCGGTGCGCCGGCACGTGCATGACGATGCAGTGCATGACGCCGGCTGAGGTGACGAGCCCCTGGCAGTTGACCTGCACCACGGTCTTGCCCGGCAGCGCCGCCTGCCAGGCCGCGAGCGCCGTCGCGTTGTACGGCGACACGGTCGTGTTGGTGTAGGTCGGCACGATCGCGACGTCGTTGCACAACACCATGTTGGTGTACGTGTAGTGAACGCCGCTGACGGTCCGCGCCGGGATGCGCGTGATCGTCCATCCCTGCGCCGCCAGGGTGGCGGCGGCGCCGTCGCAGATGACGTCCTGCGTCGTGCCGGGCTGCGCCGGCCAGTCGCTGATCATCGCCTTGCGATCGCCGTAGATCTGCATCCACATGTCGATGTGCTGCGTGGCGTCGACCGAGGTCGGGAACGCGCTCCACAGAGTGGTCTGCAGGTTCTGGTAGCTCTGCCAGTGGCCGATGATCTGCGCGGCCGTCAGCGTCGGGTTCTCGTTCTGGATGAGGACCGTCGCGTGCCCGCTGCCGAGCCCGTCGAGGTGGAAGTTCCCGCCGCCGTGCACGAGCGGGATGCCATAGACCCGGTGCTTCTTGAAGGCGCCGAAGTGGTCGGGCATCACGTCGTCGTTCGGACGCGGCCGGTTGTAGGTGTGGTCGACGATCGCGCGGCAGTCGCCTTCGAAGACGTAGCGCGGCCCGTAGTCGCGGATCCAGATCGTGTCGGTGGTCGCGACCAGGGGGACCACGCGCGCCATGTTGCACCCGGCGGCGGCGAGCGCGTTCGTTGCCGTCGTCACCTCGCTGGCGCTGTCGCAGTAGACGTAGACCTTGGCCTGTCCGGTCGTCGTCGCGTAGCGCGCGATCTGCTGCACCACGGTCAGCTGCGCGCTGGTTCCCTCGTAGGCCAGGCACAGGCCGTCCATCGGTTCGTACTCGGCGGCACAGCGGATCGGACCGGTCGGTGGCGGTGTCGGCGCATCCGTCGCGACGGAGAGCGGATGCTGCAGGATCCAGGTCTGCTCCGCGGGGGTCAGCGAACGCGGAATGTCGACGCCTTCCGGGTACTGCTGCTGGGCAGCGGCAACGGCGACGGTGGCGAGCACGGCGGCGGGAACAGGGTGGCGCATGGCGGGCAGCAACGGGGCGACCGCAGAGGATGCCCGAATCCGCCCCGCGGGCAATCCCAGGGTCGCCGCTTGGGACATCCGACGGCATGGACGCGTCGAGCCGGCGGCGAGCCGCCGCGGCCCGCTCACCGTCCGCCAGCGCCCGCGAACGTCCGCATGGCCAGCAGCGCGCGCTGCTGCGCGGGCGACAGCCGCGTCGCCAGGAACGGATACAGCATGTTCCGCTCGCGCAGATCGTGGTGCAGCAGCAGGTTCTTGAACGTCGCCTCGCGGTCGAGCAGTTCGAGCAGCGCCGCGTCGTCGGGTCGTGCCTGCAGCGCGGCCACGCGGCCCGCGAACTCGTCGACGAAGGTGCGCAGGTTGCGATGTTCGCCGAGGAAGAGCCGCGTCGGCGCATCCGTCGCGTCGCCACCGAGCTCCTGGTAGCGCGTCAGCACCAGCGTTTCCTCGTCGGCGATGTGGGCGAGCAGGTCGCGGCGGTACTTCGCGAGCTCGGCGCCGCTTCGCGCGAAGTCGCGATCGAGCAGGGCGACCTGGTGCGCGAACCAGGTGCGCGCCAGTTCGTCGTGCAGGCCCATCATCGCCGCGCCCAGGTCGAGGTCGCTCACCTGCCCCACCATAGCGAGCTACCATGCGGGCATGGCCAGCCGAGCATCGCCCAACGACGACGACGGCGAGCCGCATCCACTGCTGCAGTGGGTCGACGACGACGGCCTGCCGCGGCTGCCCGCGCGGCCGTGCTCCTACCTGCCGGATCGCGCCGCGCGTGAGCGCGGCTTCCTCGCCGAGCGCCTCGACGGCGAGCTCTACCACGAACTGATGGACCGCGGCTTCCGCCGCAGCGGCGACCTGTTCTACGCCACCGACTGCGGGGCCTGCCGCGCGTGCACGCCGCTGCGCGTGCCGGTGGCGGAGTTCGCGCCCAGCCGGAGCCAACGCCGCACCCTGCGCAAGAACCGCGACGTCGAAGTGCAGGTGCGTGCGCCGCGGTTTTCGACCTCGACCTTCGAGCTCTATTGCCGCTACCTCGCCCACCGCTACCCCGAACGGGCCGGCGACGAGGATAAGGAAGAGGATGCGGCGCAGTTCCGCGAGAGGCACTACCGCGCCGTCGTCGACACGCGCGAAGTCGTCTACTCGCTGCACGGCGAAACGGTCGCAGTCAGTCTGGTCGACGTCTGTTCGCGCTCGGTGTCCGCGGTCTACCACTTCTACGAGCCCGCGCACCGCGACCGCAGCCTCGGCGTGTTCTCGGTGCTCGCCGAGATCGAGTGGGCGCGCTCGATCGGGGTGCCGTGGTACTACCTCGGCTACTGGGTCGAGGGTTCGCGGTCGATGCACTACAAGGCCGACTACCGCCCGCACGAGGTGCTGCGGTCGGGCCAATGGCAGCGCGTCGACGAACGTTGAGGGGCCGCGAGCAAGGCGGGGCTTCCGGCTGCGGTGGGGATCGACGACGATTGGACGGTCCTCGCGTACGCCCGCCCCTGCCCCGGTTTCCCGCATGCGCGCCTTCCGTCCGCTCGCCCCGACTGCCGCCTGTTCCCTGGTCCTGCTGGCAGCCCCGCTGCTCGCCCAGATCACGCCGGGCAACCTGGTTGTCGCCCGGGTCGGCACCGGCAGTGCCGCGTTGAGCAACGCCGCGACCGCGGTGTTCCTCGACGAGTACACCCAGGCCGGGAACTTCGTGCAGTCGATCCCCCTGCCCACCACCACGGTCGGCGCGCAGCGCGCGTTCGCGTGTTCGGGCACGGCGACCTCCGAGGGCGGGCTGACGCAGAGCGTCGACGGGAAGTGGCTGGTGATGGCCGGCTACGGTGCGGTGCCGGGAACGGCGGGAATCGCGAGCACCGCGAGCAGCGTCGTGCCGAGGGTGATGGCGCGGATCGCGCTCGATGCGACCATCGACACGTCGACAGCGCTCGCGGACGCCTACAGCGGCAACAACGCGCGCGCGGCCGCCACCTTCTTCGGCGGCGAGTTCTGGACCGCGGGCACCGCGTCCGCCGGGAACAACCCCGGCGTGCGGTTCGCCACGCCGGTGGGCGCCACCAGTTCGCTGCAGCTCAACGCGACGATCACGAACGTGCGCCGCGTCGACTTCTTCGCCGGCCAGCTCTACTGCTCGTCCGCGGCGGGTTCGTTCTTCGGCATCGGCACGGTGGGCACGGGCGCGCCAACGGGCACCAACGAGGCGATCACGCTGCTGCCCGGGATGGCGACGGCGTCCGGACCGTCGCCCTACGACTTCTGGTTCGCGAACGCGTCGACGCTCTACGTCGCCGACGACCGCACCAACGGGTCCGGTGGCATCCAGAAGTGGGCGCTCGCGGCCGGCACCTGGACGCTGCAGTACACCCTGGCGCCGGGCGCGGCCGTCGGCTGTCGGGGCTTGTCCGGGTTCGTCGGCGGCGGCGCGACGCGCCTGTTCGCGACCACGACCGGCAACCAGGTGGTGACCACCTTCGATGCGGGTGCTGCGTCCACGTTCACCACGCTCGTCACCGGCGCCGCCAACACCGCGATCCGCGGCGTGCGGTTCGTGCGGCATCCCGCGAGCGTCACCTTCTCAGGCGCGCCGTGCTCGACCTCGTTCGGCCCGCCGTTCGTCGGCACCGGCGGCGGCGAGCCGGTCGCGGGCAACACCACGTTCGAGCTGCGATCCGACAACAGCGCTCCCGGGTCGCTGGTGATCTTCAGCGCCAAGGTCGGGCCCCCGCTCACCGTCGGCGTCCACGTGCCGGACTCGCCGCCGTGCACCTCGATCTACGTGCTGCCCGACGCGCTGGCGACCACGACATCCGACCCGTTCGGCGCCGCGTTCGTGCCGTTCCCGATCCCAGCCAACGCTGCGTTCGGCGGGGCCGAGATCGCGGTCCAGGCCGTGGTGTGGGATCCGGCCATCGGCCCCTACCCGGTCCCGATCGGGCACAGCGATGCGATGCTGCTGGTGATCGGAAACTGAGCACCCGCCGCCGGCTGCAACCCCCGATGGCACGGGCGGATGTCCGCGCCAGCGACGAGCGACCCGCTGGCCGGCTGGTCAGATACTAGTTGGTATCCAATTGGCCTTCCCGGCGGCCGATTCCTAGGCTTCCGCGCCTCATTCGCATCCCCACGACGGCGGGCGATGCGCAGCCGAACCGGCATGCCCTCCATCCACGACAAGCGCATCACGCCCGGTCAGAAGCCGGACTGGCTGAAGGTGCCGCTGCCGTCCGGGCCGACCGTCGCCGGCCTGACCAAGGTGCTGCGCGACCGCAATCTCCACACGGTCTGCGAAGAGGCGAAGTGCCCCAACCTGGGCGAGTGCTGGGCCAGCGGCACGGCGACGTTCATGGTGCTCGGCGACACCTGCACCCGCGGCTGCCGGTTCTGCGCCGTGAAGACGCACTCGCAGGGCACGCCGGTCGATCCCGACGAGCCGGCGAAGGTCGCCGAGTCCTGCGTCGCGATGGGCCTGAAGTACGTCGTGCTGACGATGGTCGACCGCGACGACCTGCCCGACGGCGGGGCCGCCCACGTCGCCGCGACGATCCGCGCGATCAAGCAGCGCAGCCCGGACATGCTGGTCGAAGCGCTGGTCGGCGACTGGCTCGCCGGACCACGCCAGAACGTGACCACCGAGCAGATGATCGCGACGGTGCTCGACGCCAACCCGGACGTGTACGCGCACAACGTCGAGACCGTGCTGCGGTTGACGCCGCGGGTCCGCGACCACCGCTGCAGCTACGCGCGCTCGCTCGGCACGCTGCGCACGGCCAAGGTCCTGCACCCCGGCATCGTCACCAAGTCGTCGATCATGCTCGGCCTCGGCGAGAGCGAACGCGAAGTCGAGCAGGCGATGGACGACCTGCGCGAGTACGGCGTCGACGTGGTGACGTTCGGCCAGTACCTGCGGCCGACGCTGCTGCACCTGCCGGTGCGAGAACACGTGACGCCGGCGCGTTTCGCGGCCCTCGAGGCGCGCGCGATGACGAAGGGCTTCCTCTACGTCGCCGCCGGTCCGCTCGTCCGCTCCAGCTACAAGGCCGCCGAGTTCTATCTCGCGGGCATGATCCGCCAGCGCCGCGAACACGGCGCCGCGCGTGCCGCCAACCCCTCCTCGACCACCGCATGAGCCTCGAACTGCTGACGATCCTCGATCCCGACGGCAAGGCGCAGAAGGGCAAGGACCCGAACCTGCCCGCCAAGGAACTGCAGCGGCTCTACCGGTTGATGGTGGCGACGCGGGCGCTCGACGACCGCGGGCTGGCGCTGCAGCGCCAGGGCCGCATCGGCTTCTACCTGCAGTCGACCGGCCAGGAAGCCTCGCACCTCGGCGCCGCCTACGCGTTGAAGGACAGCGACTGGCTGTTCCCGGCCTACCGCCAGCCCGGCATCCTGCTGCTGCGCGAGGTGCCGATCGAGAAGATCATCGCCGAGTGGTTCGGCAACTCGGGCGACACCAGCAAGGGCCGCCAGATGCCGGTGCACTACAGCTTCCGCCAGGCGAACTTCGTTTCGATCAGTTCGCCGATCGGCACGCAGCTCACGCAGGCAGCCGGTGCCGGCATGGCGGCGCGGATCCGCGGCGACGACACCGTGTTCATGACGTTCTGCGGCGACGGCGGCACCAGCAGCAACGACTTCCACACCGGCCTGAACTTCGCCGCCGTCTACAAGGCGCCGGTCGTGTTCGTCTGCGAGAACAACGGCTGGGCGATCTCGGTGCCGTCGAGCAAGCAGACGTGCAGCGAGTCGATGGCGATCAAGGCCGACGCCTACGGCATGCCGGGCGTGCGCGTCGACGGCAACGACCTGCTCGCCGTCTACCGCGTCTGCAAGGAAGCGGTCGACCGCGCGCGCCGCGGCGACGGCCCGACGCTGGTCGAGACCGTCACCTACCGCATCGCATCGCACAGCTCCTCGGACGACGCCGCGCGTTACCGCGACCAGAAGGAGTTCGAGGCGTGGAAGAAGAAGGACCCGATCGCGCGCTTCCAGCTCTACCTGAAGCACAAGAAGCTCTGGAGCGAGGCGTTCGAGCAGGAGTGCGCCGAGGGCGCCAAGGCCGCGATCGGCGCGGCCGTGAAGGCCGCCGAAGCGCTGCCCAACCCCGGCCCCGAGACGATGTTCGACGACGTCTACATGAACCTGACGCCCCAGCTGAAGGAACAGCGGCAGGAACTGCACGACCTCATGGCGAAGGGCGGCGTCGGCGCCCAGGTCGGCCACTTCCCACTCTGATCGCAGCGACACCACGAGACCACCCATGACCGCGACCCAGACCAAGGCCGGCGACGGCAAGACCGGCACCAAAGTGATGACGCTGCTCGAAGCGATCACCGACGCGATGCGCCTGGAGATGCGCAACGACGATCGCGTGGTCGTGTTCGGCGAGGACGTCGGCAAGAAGGGCGGCGTGTTCGGCGCCACCGCGGGCCTGTTCGAAGAGTTCGGCGAGAAGCGCTGCTTCGACACGCCGCTGTCCGAGTGCGGCATCATCGGCACCGCGATCGGCATGGCCGTCTACGGCATGCGCCCGATCGCCGAGATCCAGTTCCTCGACTTCATCTACCCGGCGTTCGACCAGATCGTCAGCGAAGCCGCGAAGATGCGCTACCGCAGCGGCGGCGAGTACACCTGCCCGATGGTGATCCGCAGCCCGTACGGCGGCGGCATCCGCGGCGGCCACTACCACAGCCAGTCGAGCGAGGCCTACTTCTGCCACACGCCCGGGCTCAAGGTCGTGATCCCGAGCACGCCCGCCGACGCGAAGGGTCTCTTGATCGCGTCGATCCGCGACGAGGACCCGGTGATGTTCCTCGAGCCCAAGCGCATCTACCGGCACGGCAAGGGCGAGGTCCCGCTCGGCGAGCACGTGGTGCCGCTCGGCAAGGCGCGCATCGCGCGCGAAGGCACCGACGTCACGATCCTCTGCTACGGCGCCATGGTCCCGGTCTGCGAAGCCGCGGCCGAGTCCGCCGCGCAAGCCGGCCGCAGCGTCGAAGTCGTCGACCTGCGCACGCTGGTGCCGCTCGACGAAGCGACCGTGCTGGCCTCGGTCAAGAAGACCGGCCGCTGCGTGATCGCCTACGAAGCCCCCAAGACCTGCGGCTACGGCGCCGAACTGTCGGCGCTGCTCGCCGAGAAGTGCATCGAGTGGCTCGAAGGCCCGATCGTGCGCGTCGCCGGCTTCGACACGCCATTCCCCTACACGCTCGAACACCTCTACATGCCCGACGAGAAGCGCGTGCTCGCCGGCATCGAGAAGACGTTCTCTTGGTGAGCGCCCACCGCGCGCGCTCATCGCACCCAGCCACCCCTGCATTCAGGAACGAACGAACATGACCCGCAAGGAATTCAAGTTGCCCGACATCGGCGAAGGCATCGCCGAGGGCGAGATCGTCAGCTGGAAGGTCAAGGCCGGCCAGGCCGTGAAGGAAGAGGACGAGTTCGTCGAAGTGATGACGGACAAGGCGACGGTGACGATCACGGTGCCGTTCACCGGCGTGATCGCCGAGTTGCGCTGCAAGGAAGGCGACGTCGTGCCGGTCGGCAGCGTGATCGCGGTGATCGACGCCGGCGCTGCCGGTGGCGCTGCACCAGCCGCCGCGCCCGCTCCGGCCAAGCCCGCCGCCGCACCGACGCCCCCGCCGGTCCCGAAGGCCGCAGCCCCGGCCCCCGTCGCGATCCCCACCCCGCCGGTCCCGAAGCCCGTGCCGCCGCCGGTGCCGGTCGCAGCGGCCGCCGCCCCGGCCGCGAAGGCGTTCGTGCCGTCGAGCCCCGGCAAGGTGCTCGCCGCGCCAGCGACCCGTCGCCGTGCGCGTGAACTCGGCATCGATCTGGCGAGCATCGCGCCGACCGGCCCGCGCGGTCGCGTGACCAACGACGACCTCGCCGCCGCCGGGACCGCCGCTCCCGCAGCTCGTGGCGCTGCCCCGGCCGCTGCCAGCACCGCCCGCTTCGCGCCGGTGTCGATCCCGCCGGCCCCGGCCGGCCGCAGCGAGGAGCGCATCCCGTTCCGCGGTCTGCGCCGCAAGATCGCCGAGGCGATGACGCGGTCGAAGTACACCGCGACGCACTTCACCTACGTCGACGACATCGACGTCACCGAGTTGGTGAAGATCCGTGGCGAAGCCAAGAAGGCGTTCGCCGACAAGGGCGTCAACATCACCTACCTGCCGTTCGTGATGAAGGCGATCGTCGCCGCGATGCGCGAGTTCCCGGCGATGAACAGCTCGCTCGACGAAGTGACCAACGAGCTGGTCATCAAGAAGTACTTCAACTTCGGAATCGCCACCGACACCGACAACGGCCTGATCGTGCCGGTGATCAAGGACGTCGACCGCAAGTCGATCGGCGAGCTGGCGAAGGACCTCCAGGACCTCGCGGCGCGCACGCGCGACGGCAAGGTCACCGTCGAAGACCTCACCGGCGGCACGTTCACGATCACCAACGCCGGCAACATCGGCGGCCTGTTCGCGACGCCGGTCATCAACTTCCCCGAGGTCGCGATCCTCGGCGTGCACGCGATCAAGGACACGCCGGTCATCCGCGACGGCGCCTGCGTGCCGGGCAAGAAGATGTACCTGTCGGTCTCGATCGACCACCGCCTCGTCGACGGCGCCACCGGCGCTCGCTGGATGAACGTCGTCAAGGACCACCTCGAGCAGCCCTACCGCCTGCTGCTGGGCTGATGGCGAACACCAGGCAGAAGGCCAAGAAGGCGCCCACCAGGCCGGCCAAGCCGAAGCCTCCGGCGACGGCGCCAGCCACCACGGTGCCGGCCGGGGCCGGCCTCGTGCGCGTGCTCGAAGACGACGGCACGGTCGCCAAGGGCAAGGACCCGGCGCTACCGGTCGACACGCTGCGCACGCTCTACGAGCAGATGGTGCAGGTGCGCGAGTTCGACCGCCGCATGCTGATGCTGCAGCGGCAGGGCCGCATCGGCTTCTACGGGCCGATCCTCGGCCAGGAAGCCGCGACCGTCGGCTCGGTCGCAGCACTGCAGGCGCGCGACTGGATCTTCCCGGCCCTGCGCGAAGGCGCGGCCGCGATGATGCGCGGCCTGTCGCTGACCGAGGCGATCAACCAGCTGATCGGCAACGGCGCCGACCGCTGCAAGGGCCGCCAGATGCCGTGCCACTACACCTTCAAGGAAGGCAACTACTACGGCATGTCGTCGGTGATCGGCACGCAGCTCAGCCACGCCGTCGGTGCAGCGATGGCGGCGCGCATCCGCGGCGACGATGTCGTGGTGCTCGGCTACCTCGGCGACGGCGCGACGTCGGCGAACGACTTCCACTGCGGGATGAACTTCGCCGCGGTCTACCGGAGCCCGTGCGTGTTGTTCTGCCAGAACAACCAGTGGGCGATCTCGGTGCCGATCAGCAAGCAGTCGGCGTCGGAGACGCTGGCGCAGAAGGGCAAGGCCTACGGCATGCCGTTCGTGCGCGTCGACGGCAACGACGTGCTGGCGGTGTACCAGGTCACGCGCGACGCGGTGGCGCGCGCGCGCGCCGGCGACGGACCGACGTTCATCGAAGCGGTGACGTATCGCCGGCTCGGCCACAGCAGCAGCGACGACCCGACGCGCTACCGCGACGAAGCCGAAGTGAAGGCGTGGGAGAAGAAGGACCCGGTCGACCGCTTCCGCGCCTACCTGACCAAGCGCGGGCTGTGGACCGAGGCGCAGGAGGTCGCGTTCAAGGAGCAGATCGCGCAGCGCGTCAACGACGCGATCGCCGCCGCCGAGAAGAACGGCCCGCCCGCCGACGAGACGCTGGTCACCGACGTCTACGCGCAGGTGCCGCAGCAGCTGAAGGACCAGCTCGCCGACGTGCTGGCACTCGAAGGGCGCGGCGTCAACCAGGGCGCCTTCCCGCTGTAGCGCGCGTGCGGCACGGCGGCTCCGCGAGTCGCTGGACTGCCGGCGCCGGGGCTGGTCGCACCCGGACCGAAGCGACGTACGTGCACCTTCCCGCGCCCCAGCGGGCCAACTGCCGATGGCCCTCGCTGATGGCGCGAAATTCCGCGGCCGTCCGACGATTTTCCTAGAGCGTCGTCGTGCGCAGAAACGCGACTGCGTGACGTTGCGGGTCGCTTTCGACGACAGCGGCTTTGGAGCTTCCCCATGCGACCGGCTCTCGTTTCGGTGCTGCTCGTTTCCATCGCTTCCGGCCAAGTGGCCCCCGGCAAGGCCATCCAGAGCATCTTCGCCAACGCCGGCGGCACCGACGGGCTGGTGATCGTCGGACGCGCCAATCCGCGCGTGAACGTCACGGGCCTCACGGCGCAGAACATCCAGAACGTCAACTCGGTTGCCCTGGATCCGATCGACAACTCGGTTTGGCTGGGCAGCATCAACACCGCTCCGACGACGCACGGCTTGCGCCGCGCAGCACTGACCGGCTCGACCCTCGGCACCGCGACACTCGTGGCGTCGCTGCCGACGGCCCCGAACGGCACGTTCTCCGGAATCTCGTTCGACCAGAACGGCAACCCGATCGTCACTTCGGGAGTCACGCCGCCGAACACGGGGGGCGTGTTCCGCGTGAACCGTCGAACCGGCGCCGTGACCAACCTGCTCGCGCCGCACGCGGCGATCTCGCCGTCGGGCACGGTCAACTGCGTCGATGTCGACCTCGCGACCGGCGACATCTATTTCGGCGTCGTCGACGGATCACCGGGCGCGGGCGGACGCATCTTCAAGCTCCCGGGACCGTTCCCCAACACTGCGGCTCCCGTTCTCGTCGGCACCTGCCAGCCCGCCAGCAACAGCGTGACCATCACCGGCGTGGCGTTTCGGCCGGCAGTCGGCGCCACGCCGGCGCGGGTCTACTTCACGAACTACGCCACCGGCAACACGAGCGTGGGCTACGTGAACGCCGCCGGCGGCGCGTCCGTGGTCGTGGCCGGCACGCCGTTCTCCTTCCCGGGCATGAACTGGATCGCCTACGACCGCACGGCCGACGACTTCTGGCTCTGCACGGGCGGCCCCAACCCGGACCAGGTCTTCACGATGTCGCCGATCGGCGCCTCGGCGTTCGTCACCGATCTCGGCGCGAACGGCACGCCGTCGGCGATCGACGCCAACGACAATCCGTACGGCTCGCATCGCGTCGTGCCGCAGCACGTCCCGACCACCACCTACACGATCGAGCAGTCGGTGACCGGCAATCCCGGCGACATCGCCGTGCTCGGCATCGATTTCGGCACCGGTCCGATCGCCGTCACCGCGGGCTACTTCGACGGCTCGGGCACGTTCTGGGCCAGCTACCCGGGCATCAACTACGGCCCAGGATCGCCCGGCACGATCGTCTGGGTCTGCGCCAGCGTCACTACCGACCTGCAGACCATCCACTTCATCAACTCGTCGGCTCCCTGGCCGCTCAACTGACGCGGTCGGCTTGGCGAACGGGACCCGCCGGACGATACTCGGCGCCCGTCGATGCGCTGCGCCGCCGCGTTCCTGCTGCTCCTGCTCCTGCCCGGGCTGATCCTGCCGGCAGGCATGCTGCTGCACGTCTGCCGCTGCGCGCCCCGCGCTTCGGCCGAGACGCGGTCGTGCTGCGCCACCGAGAAGCAGCCGGAACGCCCCGCGTGCTGCCGCGCGCACCGCGGCGAACGACCGCGCGCGCCAGCGTCGGACGAGCCTCGGTTCGAGGCGCGGTGCGGTTGCACCTGGGTGCCGATGCCCGAGCCGAGGTTCGAGCCGTTCGTGCCCGACCTCGCGACGATCGCCGCACCCGCCCGCGCGTCGCACTCTGTCCCGATCGTGGTCGACTGGACGCACTGCCCGCCGCCGCGCGCGTGGCCGACTGCCGACTGCCGCCCGCCGCCGCCGCATCGCGAACGCAACCTGCCGCTGCGCGTGTAACGGTCCGACGGTCCGTCCGTCTGCGTGTCCGTTCGTTCCGCTCTTGCCGCCCTGAGGGGTGGCGCCCTGCCGAGGTTGCCATGTTGCGTTCGCTCTCCGTCCTGCTGCTCTCCTGCTCGATCGCCGCGTCCCAGACGCCGCCCCCCGCGCCTGCGCCAACACCCGCGCCAGAACCCACACCCGCGGCCGTCGAAGTCGTCGTGCCGACGTTCCCCAACGCCACGTGCCCGATCATGGGCAAGAAGGTGTCGCAGCCGCTCTTCATCGACACCGAGCTCGGCCGCTTCTGGGTCTGCTGCAAGCCGTGCTTCAAGAAGATCCGCGCCAACGTTCCCGCCGCGCACAAGACCGCCTATCCGGTCGTCACCGATGCGAAGAACACGACCTGCCCCGTCAGCGGCAAGCCGATCGGCGAAGGCGCGCCACTGGTCACGCTGCAGGGCCATCGCTTCGCGGTGCACAGCGAGGCCGAGGTCGCCCTTGCCCAGCAGCACTCACAGACCACGCTGGTCAAGCTGCTGCGCCCTGGCGTGCGCGACGTCGGCAACAAGACGTGTCCGCTGACGGGCGAAGCGGTCGCGGCGAACGCGTTCGTCGTGATCGGCGATGCCATCGTGCACCTGGCGGCGGGCAAGGGCCTGGCGGACGTCAAGGACGCGAGTGCCGTGCTCGCGAAGGCGGAGGAGCTCGCCAAGACGCCGCCGCAGCCCGAGGCCCGAAAGTGAAGGCGCGTCGCTGCGCCGCCATCGTGTTCGCTGCCCTGGCCGCGTGCTCGGCGGCGCCGCCGCTGCCAGCCCCCGAGCGCACGCACCCGGCATCGCCCGAAGCCGACGAGGCGCCCGAGCGCGCGCCGAGCCAGACGCTGGTGATGCCCGAACGCAAACCGCCGACAGTCGCGCCGACCGGCAAGGGGCACTGACGTGCGTCCTCTCGCTCTGGCGGTGACGACGCTCGCGGCACTCGCGGCGTGCCGCACGACCGACCCGGCGAACGACGACGCGACGCTGCGCAGCCACGTGCAGGAGCGGACCGGCACCGCACTGACAGCGCCGCCAGCGTCGCTGGCCGGGCTCGACGACGAGACCGTGGCGATGCTGCGCGCGCCCATCGACGCCGAGACCGCCGTGCGCATCGCGCTCCGCAACAACCGCCGCGTGCAGGCGACGTTCGAACGCCTCGGCATCGCGCGCGCCGACTTGCTGCAGGCTTCGCGCCTGCGCAACCCGGTGTTCGACGGCGACGCGCGGTTCCTGCTCGACGGCGGCACCGAGATCGAACTCGGGCTGGCCGCGCCGTTCGTCGACTTGCTGCAGCGTCCGCTGCGCGAACGGCTGGCCGCCCACGAGTTCGCAGCAGCGCGGGCGATGCTGGCGGCAGAGCTGGTGCAGCTGGTGTTCGCCGTGCGGCGCGCCGTTGTCCACGCGCAGGCGGCCGAGCAGCTGCTGGATCTCCGTCGTCAGGCGGTCGTCGCGGCCGGTTCGGCCCACGAACTGGCGGTCGCCCTGCACGCGGCCGGCAACTTCACCGACCAGCAGCTCGCGATGGAGCGCGTCGGCGAGTCGCGGGCGCGCCTGGACCTCGCCGCGGCCGAACTCGCCGCGAGCGAAGCCCACGAACCGCTGCAGCGCCTGCTCGGACTCTGGGGTGCGGGCGCGGAGTGGACGCTCGCCGGGCCGCTGCCCGCGGATCCGCTGCAAGGCCAGGATCTCGCGCACGCCGAGAATCGCGCGATCGCCGCCAGCCTGGCGATCGCCGCGCATCGCGCCCGCCTCGACGCGCTGGCGCAGAAGGCCCGTCTGCGCTCGTGGCAGCAGTGGCTGCCCGACGGCGAATTCGGCGCCAGTGCTCTGCGCGAGCCCGGCGGCGACTGGGGCCTCGGACCCCACGTGGCCCTCGAGCTGCCGCTGTTCGACGACGGCGCACCCGCGCGCGACCGCGCCGCCCATGCGCTGACCGCCGGGCTGCTCGAGTACACGCAGCTCGCCGTCGAGATCCGTTCCGCGGCACGCACGCTGCGCAGCCGCGCCGCGGTGCTCGCCGATGCCGCACGCTTCCAACGCGAGACGCACCTGCCGCACCGCGAAGCCGTCGTGCGTACGACGCTGCAGACCTACAACGCGATGCAGATCGGGGCCTTCGACGTGTTGCTCGCCCGCCGCCGCCAGCTCGACGACGAACGGGAACACGTGACGACGCTGCGCGACGCGCACCTCGCGCGGCTCGATCTGCAGGAACTGCTCGCCGGCAGCCTGCCGCGCCGCGCGTTCGCTGGCCTGCCCCAGACCGACGCCGCCGGCGAACCCACCCCGCCCGACGAACGAGGCCACGAATGAGCCACGACCGCCGCCAGTTCCTGTTCCGCAGCGCCGCCGCAGGGCTCGGCGCCGCCAGCCTGCGCGCGAGCACGCTGCCGCCGAACGCGCCGCCGCAGCCGCCGGGCCAACCGTTCGTCGATTACCTGCCGGTCGAGACGCCGAACGGTGCGTCGCTGCCGTGGAAGATCGTCGACGGCGTGAAGGTGTTCCACCTGGTCGTCGAAGCGGTGCGGCACGAGTTCGCACCCGGCCTGCAGGCCAACTGCTGGGGCTACAACGGCCGCGTGCACGGACCGACGATCGAAGCGGTCGAGGGTGATCGTGTTCGCATCTACGTGACCAACCGCCTCGACGCGCCGACGACGGTGCACTGGCACGGGCTCATCCTGCCGAACGGCATGGACGGGGTCGGCGGCATCACGCAGCGCTCGATCGAGCCCGGCGAGACGTTCCTCTACGAGTTCGTGCTGAAGCAGCACGGCACGTTCATGTACCACAGCCACCACGACGAGATGGTGCAGATGGCGATGGGCCTGATGGGAATGTTCGTCGTGCACCCACGTGTCCCGAAGGAGCCGCTGCCGGACCGCGACTTCGTCTACATGCTTAGCGAGTGGGCGCTGAAGGTCGGCACGGAGCGACCCGATCCGAACGAGATGAAGGACTTCAACGTGCTCACCTTCAACGCCAAGGTGTTCCCGGCGACCGCACCGATGGTCGTGCGCACCGGCCAGCGCGTGCGCATCCGCATCGGCAACCTGAGTGCGATGGACCACCACCCGATCCACCTGCACGGGCATGTGTTCACGGTGGTCGCGACCGACGGCGGCGAAGTGCCGCCGAGCGCACGCTGGCCCGAGACCACGGTCCTCGTCGCGACCGGACAGACGCGCACGGTCGAGTTCGTCGCCGATGCGACGGGCGACTGGCCGATGCACTGCCACATGACGCACCACGTGATGACGCAGATGGGGCACGACCTGCCCAACCTGTTGGGCGTCGACCCGGGTCAGTTCGACGCCGAGCTGGCGAGCGCGGTGCCGACCTTCGCGAAGATGAACGCGGCGGCGATGAGCGCCGACCCGAACGCGCCCGACGAAACGCTGCCGAAGAACAGCCTGCCGATGGTCGGCGGGCAGGGGGCGTTCGGCTACGTGACGATGGGCGGCATGGTCACGGTGCTGAAGGTGCGCGACGGGATCACGGAGTACGGGGATCCCGGGCACTACCAGCACCCGCCGGGCACGGTGGCCGACGTGGCGTCGAGCGAGGCGATGCGGGCGGACGGGATCGACGGTTGAAAGCGGCGGACCCGAAGTTCTCTCGTCCCGCCTCCTTCCGCCGCATCGCCGTCGTCCGTAGCCTGCTCACCCCCACATGACCTACGACGTGCTCGTCCTCGGTGCCGGCCCCGCCGGCTACGTCTGCGCCATCCGCTGCGCCCAGCTCGGCCTGAAGACCGCGGTGATCGAGAAGGAGAACCTCGGCGGCGTCTGCCTCAACGTCGGCTGCATCCCCAGCAAGGCGCTGATCGCCGCCAGCAAGCTCGTCGACAAGATCCGTCACGCCGACGTGATGGGCATCAAGGCGAAGCTCGAAGGCATCGACCTCGGCGCGCTGGTCACGTGGAAGGCCGGCATCGTCAACAAGCTGACGTCGGGCGTCGGCGGCCTGCTGAAGAACCACAAGGTCGACGTGTTCTTCGGCGACGGCAAGGTCGTGGCGAAGAACCGGGTCGAGGTGAAGGGCAAGGACGGCACCAAGACCGTCGAAGCGAAGAACGTCGTCGTCGCCGTCGGCAGCACGCCGATCGAGATCCCGGGCTTCCCGTTCGACGGCGAGAGCGTGTGGTCGAGCACGCACGCGCTGGCGCCGAAGCAGCTGCCCAAGCGCATGATCGTGATCGGCGGCGGCTACATCGGCCTCGAGCTCGGCCTCGTCTACCACAAGCTCGGCACCGAGATCCGCGTGCTCGAGTTCATGGACCGCGTGCTGCCCGGCATGGAGGAGGAGCTGAGCAAGGAGATGGGGCGCTCGCTGAAGAAGAAGAAGATCGAAGTGCACCTGAAGACCAAGGCCACCGGCTTCAAGAAGACCAAGAACGGCCTCGAGGTGTCCGCAGAGGTCGACGGCAAGCCGCAGACGTTCGAATGCGACGTGGTGCTGTCGTGCGTCGGCCGCCGCCCGTCGGGCAAGGGCCTCGGGCTCGAGGCGATCGGCGTCAAGGTCGACGACCGCGGCTTCGTGACGGTCGACCACCGCCGCATGACCAACGTGGCGGGCATCTACGCGATCGGCGACGTCGCCGGCCAGCCGATGCTCGCGCACAAGGGTTCGCACGAAGGGCTCGTCGCGGCGGCGGCGATCGCCGGCGACAAGGGCGCTGCCTACGACCCGGCGTCGGTGCCGGCGGTGATCTTCACCGACCCCGAGATCGCGTCCGTCGGCCTGTCGGTCGAGGAGGCGAAGAAGGCTGGCTTCGAGCCGGTCGAGGGCAAGTTCCCGTTCGGCGCCTCGGGGCGCGCGATGTCACTCAACGAGACCGAAGGCTGGGTGAAGGTCGTCGGCGACGCCAAGACCGACAAGCTGCTCGGCGTGCACATGATCGGCCCCGAGGTCACCGAGCTCGTCGCCGAGGCCGCACTCGCGCTCGAGATGGGCGCCACGGTGTCGGATCTCGCGCAGACGATCCACGCGCACCCGACGCTGCCCGAAGCGATGATGGAGGCCGCCGAGGCCGTGCACAGCATGGCCGTGCACATCTTCCAGACGCCGAAGAAGGCGCACTGAGTCGCGGCGAGTCCGCCCTTCACGCCGACGACCCTGCTGCCGCGTGTGCAGGCCCTCGACGAGGTCCGGCTGAGCCGCCATCGGCGTCTCGTCGATCCCGTCGGCGAACACGGCGACCCCGCGGCAGACGCCGCCGCGCGATCTACCTGTCCCCCGCCGCTGCGTCGAGGCGCGCTTTCCACTCGGCGTGCTTCGCTTCGTCCCCCGTGGCGCGGTAGAGCTCGACGAGCGCCTCGACCGCCTGGCGAAGAAGGACCTGATCGCTCGCGGGGATCGCGGCCCGCTGCGCATCGAGCCCGCGCCAGCCGCCGAGCAGCAACGGCTCGGCTTCGGCCGGCATCCCACTGGCCAGCAACGAACGCCCGAGCAGGGCCTCGGTAGCGGCCGTCTGCCACCCGCCGATCGCGTTCGCTCGGCGCAACGCCAGCGACTCCTCCAGCCAAGGACGTGGCGTCACGGCATCGCCGCTCGCGAAGAGGCGGCGCGAGAACTGGGTCAGCAACCGGACGAACGTCGCCGTGTCGGCGCCCGGATCCTGCTTCCATCCCGCCCGAAACTGCTCGAACAACTCGAGCGCCTTGCCCTTCTTGCCGCCGACCAACGACGCCACCGCGAGGTTGTGCACGGCGGCCAGCGTCTGCGGGTGATTCGCTCCCAACCGCTCCCGCGTCGCAGCGAGGATCTCGTCGTACAACGGCAGCGCCCGATCCATCTGGCCCGCGGCGCGATACTGGACCGCGAGGTTGTTGATCGCGGTGAGTGTCTCGGCATGCCGATCGCCGAGATGTTCTCGCTCGAGCCGCACCACTTCCTCGAGCAGCGACAGCGCTTCGGCCCGCTGCCCGGCCTCGAAGCGCAACCCCGACAGGGTGGCCATGGCGACGAACGCCTTCTGCCGGTTGCCGAAGCGCTGCCGACGGAGCGCGACCACCGTCTCCATGAGCGCGATGGCCGGCGCGAACTCACGCTTGCCGCCCAGCGCAGTCGCCAGCCCGAAGCGGACTTCGTCGGTCTCCGGATGGTCGCTGCCGAGCAGGGCTTCGAGCTTCGCCAGCAACTCCGTGTAGGCCTCGACGCCGGCCGCTGGCCCGCCCGCCCGACTGCGAAGCTCGGCGACGTGCCGCAGCGCGATCAACGTCTCCGGATGCTCGGCGCCGAGACGCTGGTCGGCGAGCCGATGGCACTCGACGACCATCGCCTCGCCTTCTGCCTTCTGCCCGGCCAGCCACTTCATCATCCCGAGGTTGCCCATCATCTTCAGCGTCGTCGGATGTTCGGCGCCGAGGCGCTGCCGGGCCGTATCGAACGCCGGCTGCAAGACCGCGAGACCATCGCTCGCCTGTCCGGCGTCGCGCATCGCCACGCCGAGGTTGTTCCGGGCCATCAGCGAGTCGGGATGGTGCGCACCGACGGACGCCTCCAACAGGCGAACGACCTCGCGGCCGAGTTCGATCGCGCGCTCGGTCTGACCGACGTCCGCGCACACGACCGCCAGATTCGAATGGCTGGTCAACGTGTCGAAGTGCTCGGGGCCCAGCACACGCCGCCGGGTGGCCCACACTTCCTCCAGCATGGGCAGCGCCAGATCGAAGCGCCCCATCAGCCAATGGCAGTTGGCGAGGTTGGCCTGTGCCATCAGCGCATCGGCGTGTTCCGCCCCGCGCAACGCCTTCAAGCGCTCCCAGCAGTCCGTCTTCATCTCGAGCGCTGCAGCCAGGTTGCCGGTCTGCTCGTGCGCCTCGGCCAGGTTCACGAGAGCAGCGATGGTGTCGCGATGCCCGGCGCCCGACCGCGATTCGTGCAGAGCAGCGGCCCGCTCGAGCAGCTTCTTGGCGTCGGCGGGAAAGCCGAGCGTCAGCAACGACGTCCCGAGCCGGTGGCACAGGGTCGCCACGACGGACGCATCGCCGACCGCATGCTCGTCGATCCGCTCGCCGGCTTGCCGCAGTCGCCGCGCGAGCACCTGCTCCAACGGCTCCGTGGCGCGCGCTTGGCGGATGTCGAGGTCGCTGAAGACCGAGAACAGCAACTCACTGCCGGCCTCGATCTGCGTCAACCGTCGCTGCGTCTGCTCCTTGGCGATGCGCTCGTTCTCGGCCGACGCCTGTGCCTGCTCACGGGCACGCTGTTCCCCGGCGGCGCGTTCGCTCTCGCGCTTCTCGGCCGCCTGGGCGAGGACCTGCTGGGCGCGGGCCTCGTACATGCCGAGCGTCGTGCCGACGATGCCGGCCAGCAGCGCCAGCACGAGCAGGGCCGCACCCACCACGGCCGCGCGATGCCGGCGAACGAACTTCTGCACGCGGTACCACCGACCTGGGGGCCGCGCCACGACCGGCTCGTGCGCGAGGAACCGCCCGATGTCGGCAGCGAAGTGCAGCGGGCTCTCGTAGCGCCGAGTTGGCTCCTTCTCGATCGCCTTCATCACGATCCAGTCGATGTCGCTGCGCAGCCAACGCCGCAGCGCCGCCGGGTCGAGCGCGCGACTCGCGGCAACCGCCGGCAGGTCGCGTGCGGTACTCAGCCGCGTGCTGGGACGAGGCGGATCCACTTCGCGGACCATGCGCAGCATCTCCAGCAGCGCGCCGCGTTCGAACTGGCTCGCATCGAGCGGCGGCGACCCGACGAGCAACTCGTACAGGACCACGCCGAGGGCATAGACGTCCGTGCGCGTGTCGAGATCGCCCGACGACGGATCGGCCTGCTCGGGACTCATGTAGGTCGGCGTGCCGACGATGGCCCCGGTGTCGCCGAACGTCTGGTCCGTCAGCGCCTGCCCGATCGCCTTGGCGACGCCGAAGTCGATCACCTTGGGCACCGGCCGGCCGTCGACCTCGGTCACGAGGATGTTGCCCGGCTTGAGGTCGCGATGGATGACGCCCTTCTGGTGCGCGTGCTGGACAGCCTGGCAGATCTGCACGAACAGCTCGAGCCGCGTCCGCACGCCGATCTGCCGCTGATCGCAGTAGTCCGTCAGCGGCAGGCCGGTGACCAGTTCCATCGCGAACCACGGCTCGCCCCGTTCGGTGGTTCCGCCGTCGTGCACACGCGCGATGCCCGGATGGTCCATGCGCGCGAGCGCTTGCCGTTCGGCTTCGAAGCGGCGCACGATCGCCGCCGACTCGATGCCGGAACGGATCAGCTTGATCGCGACGCGCCGCCGCACCGGGGCGTGCTGCTCGGCGATCCAGACCGAGCCCATGCCGCCTTCGCCGAGCTTCTCGACGAGCTGGTAGCGGCCATCGATCCACGTCGCGGCGCGAACGGACTCGACCGGCGAGGATGCGCCCACGGCGAACGGCTGCACGTTGGTCGCCATGGTCCCCGCGCTCGCCGCCGCGGGTTGTGAGGGTCGCGGCGGCGCGGTTGCGCCGGCCTCGTGATCCGCCGCTGCCGAGCGCGCGAGCCACTCGGCTTGCCGCGAAGCGTCGCCGGGGAACAGCCGCGCCAGCTCGGCGCCCCGCTGTGGCGCCGGGATCGCGCGCAGACGTTGCAGGAGTTCGGCGTCGTTCATGCTGCGTCGGGTCGAGGGGAGATCGGGATGCGAAGGTCGGCAGTCGCCGCAGGCCTGAGCCGCCGCGCGGCCATTATCTGTCGCTCGCCGCGATCGCCGCGAGGAACCGTTCACCGAACGACGCCAGCTTCTTCTGCCCGACGCCGCGGCAGTTCAACAGCGCCAGCGGCGTCGACGGCCGCACGCGAGCCATCTCGTCGAGCGTCGTGTCGGCGAACACCACGAACGGCGGCACGCCGAGTTCACCGGCGATCGTGCGCCGCAGGGCGCGCAGCGTGTCGAACAGCGCCTGCTCCGTCGGCGACAGTTCGGGAACGTCGTCGGCTGCCGCCGCGACGCTCCGGCGAGCGTCCTCGCGCCGCCGGCGTCCACGCGCCGTCAGCGCTTGCTTGGGCATGCGCAACTCGGCCTCCACTTCGCCGCGCAGCACGCGCGGCGCGTCCGGCCCGAGCGCCAACGTCGGATACTCGCCGTCGCTGCGCACCAGCAACTCCGCGTCGATCAGCTGGTCGACGAAGTTGCCGAGCCGACCCGCCGGCAGCCCCTTGCACACCCCGAACGTCGGCAGCCGATCGTGGCCGCGTTGCAGCACCCTCTCGCTGCGGCTGCCGCGCAGCACGTCGATCACGTAGCCAGCACCGTAACGCTGCCCCGTGCGCGCGACCGCCGAGAGGATCTTCTGCGCCAGCACCGGCCCGTCGGGCACCGGCTCGAGTTCGTCGAGGCAGACATCGCAGGCGCCGCAGTTGCCCGCCTCGTAGGCCTGCCCGAAGTACTCGCTGATCGCACGATGGCGGCACCGCGCGCGGCCGGCGAAGCGCTGCATCTGCGCGAGCAGCCCGAGTTGCGCCTCGAGCGCCGCCGGATCGCCGCCGCTCTCGGCGCTGCTGCGCTCCATCACCGAGCGCCACTTCGCGGCATCGGCCGCCGAGTAGAGCAGCAGGCACTCGGCGGGCATGCCGTCGCGCCCGGCGCGACCGGTCTCCTGCTGGTAGGCCTCGAGGCTCTTCGGCATGCCGGCGTGCACGACGAGCCGCACGTCGCTGCGGTCGATGCCCATGCCGAACGCGACCGTCGCGACCACCACGTTCACGCGTTCGGCCCGGAAGTCGGCGGAGAGCTGCGTGCGTTCGCCGGCCGGCAAGCCCGCGTGGTAGGCGCGCGCGTCGATGCCCTGCTGCTGCAAGGCACTCGCGAGCGCTTCGGTGTCCTTGCGCGCGATGCAGTAGACGATCGCCGCCGCGTCGGGATGGCGGCGGATCGCCTGGCCGACCTGCGCCTCGAGATCCTGCCGCGGCAGCACGCGGTAGGTCAGCTCGGGGCGATCGAACGTGCCAACGCACACGACCGGATCGGCGAGGCGCAGCTGCTCGGCGATGTCGGCGCGCACGCGCGGCGTCGCCGTCGCGGTGAACGCCTGGAACGGCACGCCGGGAAACTGCTCGCGCAGCTCGGCAAGGCGCCGGTACTCCGGCCGGAAGTCGTGCCCCCACTGGCTGATGCAGTGCGCCTCGTCGATCGCGAACGCGGCGACGTTCTGGCCGCGCAGCCAGCGCAGGAACGCCTCCTGGAACAGCCGCTCGGGAGCGACGAAGAGCAGCCGCAGCGATCGGTCCGCAGCCATGCGCCGCAGTTCGGACCGCGCATCCGCCGCCAGGTTGCCATGCACCGCCGCCGCCGGCACGCCGAGCAGCCGCAGGCCGTCGACCTGGTCCTGCATCAAGGCGATCAGCGGCGACACCACCACGACCAGCCGGTCGAGCAGGAGCGGCGGCAACTGGTAGCACAACGACTTGCCGCCGCCGGTCGGCAGCACGACGAGCGCGTCACGCCCGTCGAGCGCGGCGTCGATCGCCTCGCGCTGCCGTTCGCGCAGCAGCGCGAAACCGAACCACCGCTGCAGGGCCGCGGTGATCGCGGCATCCCGCGCAGGCGCGCTGGCCAGGTCCGGCGAACTCATGGCCGCCGTTCGTAGCGAACCGACGGCGCGACTGCACGCGCGCAGATCGTCCCATCACCCGCCCGCAGCGCCGCGCAGCATCCCGGCGGCGCGGCGATGCCGCAGGCCCTCGATCACGTAGACGAGTAGACCCGCCCAGATCCACGCGAAGCCCTGCGCGCGGCCGCCGTCGAACGGCTCGTGGTAGACGAGCCAGCCGAGCACGAACTGGATCGACGGCGACAGGTACTGCAGGAGCCCGAGCGTGGTCAGCGGAATGCGCGCCGCGGCGAATGCGAACCAGACCAGCGGGATTGCAGTGATCCAGCCCGACGACACCAGCAGCAGCGGATCGACGAAGCCACCGCGGGCCAGCGCACCACCGCCGTGCACGACGAGCCAGCCGACCGCGAGCGGCGCGAACAGCAGCGTCTCGACGGCGAGCCCATCGATCGCCGGCATCGGCGACCGCTTGCGCACGACCCCGTAGAGCGCCCACGTGATCGCCAGCAGCAACGCCATCCACGGCAGATGACCGACGGCGACGATCAGCCACGCCACGCCGACCGTCGCGAGCGCGATCGCCAGCCACTGCAACGGCCGTGGCCGTTCGCCGTGCAGAAGCGCGCCGGCGGCAACGTGGAACAGCGGCACCAGGAAGTAACCGAGGCTCGCTTCGAGCAACTGCCCGCGCCCGATCGCCCACAGGAACACGAGCCAGTTGCCCATGAGCAGCGCACCGGTCAGCGCGTTCACCGCGAGCAGGCGCCGACTCGCGAGCAACTTCAGCACGCCGATCAGGCGTCCCTGCGCCGCGAGCACGACGAGCAGGAACAGCAGCGACCACACGGTGCGCTGCGCGACGAGTTCGAGCGCGTCGACGTGGCCGAGTTGCTTCCAGAAGATCGGGACCAGGCCCCAGAACAGGAAGCAGCCGGCACCGGCGAACAGGCCACTGCGATGCGCAGGGTGGACGGGGGCTCGCGGCACGAAGGCGCGAACGTTGGCGGCGCCTGCCGATGTCGTCAACACGCGATCCAACGGTGCGATGGACGTGACACGACCGCCCGCGACGTGGGCCCGCAGGTGAGGTGCCGAGCCAGCCGAAAATGCACCCCATGACCGAGGACGACTGGGCGCCGCTGCCAGCGGAGCGACTCTGCGAACGTCCCGGTGACGTCGTCGATCTCACGCCGCGCAAGCCCAAGCCACCAGCGCCGCCGCCGCCACCGCCGCCGGCACCACCGGACCCGGCCGCGGAGCGTGCACTCGCCGAGTTGAAGCAGCGGATCGCGCGGCAGCCGGCCGCGACGAGCCTCATCGCGCAGGCGGGGCGCGACGAGCAACGGGCCGCGCGGCGCATGAAGGCCGCCGGCGACGCGCGGCTCGCCGCGACGCTCGCACACGCCGACGATGCCCAAGCACAGCCCGTGGTCGAGTACGACGCCGGAACCGACGGTCGCGACTCGCGCGAAGAGAGCGAGTGGTTCCGCGCGCTGCCGCCGGCCGAGCAGGAACGGCTGCACACGTCGTGGGCAGGCAAGCGCTCGCAAGCGATCGACTCCGCCGTCGGCCAGCGCACCCACCGGAACCGGCGGTTCGTCGCGGCCGTCGTCGTCTTCGTCGCCGCGATGTTCCTCGGCACCGGCGCCTTCTGGCACGCGACGATCGCCGCCGGGATCGTGTGCGGAATCTGGTGGCGGCACGCGTCGCCCGACCGCTTCCTGGATCCCCTGCGGGCGCTGGGCTGCCTCTATGCGATGCACGCCATCGCGATGGTCGCGCAGCAACGCTTCGTGACCGGCCCGTTCTGGGACAGCATCCTGGTCTGCGCTTTCGCGGCGCTCATCGGCTTCGACGGCGAGTGCCGACGCAGCGGCGGCTTCGACGCACGCTGAACGTCGAGGACCGCACCAGCCTCTGCCGAGATCACTCGGCGAGGTAGACCTTGCGGTCGTCGCGGCGCGCGAACAGTTGCGCGAACCGTTCCGCATCGAGCCCACGATCGCCGAGCAGCACCGCGGGCCGCGCGGGACCCTGGAAGTCGGCGGCCCACCGCGCCGTGGCCCGTTCGCCGAACGCGCGCGCCATGGCGCCTTCGGCGAGCCAGTCGTAGCCGTCGAGCTCCGCGCCACCCGGCAGCGACCGCAGCCCCTTCGCCGCGTTCCAGCGCACGACGTAGTACGGATCGTCGAGCAGCCGCGCGAAGTACGGCGCGAGCCAATCGCTGCCCGCGGTCGAACGCGCCTCGCTGCGGCCAGCCCCCCACGCCGCGAGCATGCGCAGTCCGGCGTCGCCGGTGAGCAACCATCGCGCGCCCGCGGCAACGTCGCGCTGCTCGTCGTCGAGCGTGGGCATGTCCGCCCCCCAGTGGGTCGCCAACTGCTCCGCGGTCCACTGCAGCGTGCGGTCGAGGTGGCACAGGTTGCACGCGTTCGGCCGCCCGGTCGCGAGCTCCTTCTGCACCGAGGGGCTGGTGATCTGGTGGCTGCGCGAGGCCTTCATCAGCCCGACCGAAGTGTGCGGCATGTGGCACTCGTAGCAGTTGCTGCCGATCGAATCGGGGGCATGCCGCGTGTGCGCGCGCAGGGCGTCCGGCGTGGCGAACTCGGCGTGGCACTGCGTGCAGGCGGCGTTGCCGCGCATGCCGTCGCGCAGCTGGTCGTCGCGCCACGGCGCCGACGCACCCTCGGCCGGGTGCATCTCATGGCACGACGTGCAGTCGAGCTGGCGGCTGCGATCGCCATGCGTGAAGCACGGCGACTGCCGCAGGCCGTTGAACTCGCGGCCCGACAGCCGCACTTCGCCGTCGGACCAGAACGAGCTGGCGAAGAAGTTCGTGTTCTTGCGCAGTTCCGCGGCGAGCTCCGGCGCGTCGCCGTCGCCCGTGCCGATCACGAGGTGCGTCGCATGCAGGTCGCCGCCAGGACGGAACGGCGAGCCAGCGTCGCGCCAGGCGTCGTGATGCTGCTGCCGCAGGATCGACACCGCGTGGCATTGGCCGCAGGTCTCGGCCGAACGTGCGGGCGCCAGCGTGCCCGGATGCACGGCGGTCGGATCGTCGCCGCGTACCCGGGCGGCATAACGCCGCCACGGCAGCTGGTTCGCCGCGACGTGCGCGGCACCGGGGCCATGGCACGCCTCGCAAGCGATGCCGAGCTCGCCGACGTGCGTGTCGTTGTGGCCGATGTCGAGCCGCGGGCGCACGTTCGTCGCGTGGCAGGACGAGCAGCTCTGGCTCCAGGCGCCGGGTTCTGGCGGATCGCGGTACTCGGGCGGCAGCACGAACACGCTGGTCAGCGGCAGCCACACCCGCTCTTCGATCTTCCAGCACATCGGCATCGGCGCCAGTTCGCGACCGTTGCCCGTCGAGTACCAGAACACCTGCAGATGGTGCGAGCCGGTGAGCTGCTCGATCGGGCGCTCGACCGCGGCCGGCTGCAGGCCGCCGCGCTCGAATCTCGTCCACAGCTGCTCACCGCGCCACTCGAGCACGACCGGCTTGCCCCACCAGTCGAGCTCGACGCGCTCGAACGTCGGCGCCACGGTCGCGCGCGACGGTCGCTGCGTCATCGTGCGATGGAACGACTCGTGCCACGTGCCGTGTTCTGCCGGGTGGCACGAACGGCACGTCGCCGAGCCGACGTAGTCGTCGGTGGGCGCGACCAGCGGACTGGAGCCCGACGCCGGCGCCACGTCGCGGCGGAACGCCAGCGAGCCGACCAGTGCGAGAGCCACGACGATCGGCAGGGACCACTGCATCGGCGGCGCAGAATCTAGCGCGCGCGAGCGTGGAAGGCGCGCCGCGCCCCGGCAGTGCGCGCCGCGGAATCCGCCTCGTCATCGGCGATTGCCGAAGCGACGCCGTTGCCGGAGCGCCCCTACTTGGCACCGCAAAGCAGATGACTACACTGCGGCCATGGCCGACCGGACACCGCTCTCGTTGCTCGCCACGCTCGACCACGTGCTGCGCGGGACCTTCCTGCAGCCGGACGAACTGACGCGCGGCCGCATCGAAGTGCCGACGCGACGCCTGATCGGCCTGGGTCTCGGTCTCGGCGCGCTCTACGGCGTCGCCCTCGGCAGCTACGCCGCGCTGCGCGGCGCCGACCAGGCCGCCCTGCAGATCCTCGCGAGCATGCTCAAGGTGCCGCTGCTGTTCCTGCTGACGCTCGCCGTCACCTTCCCGTCGCTCTACGTGTTCGCGGCGTTGCAGCGCTTGCCGCTCGACGTGCGCAGCACGCTGCGCTTGCTGCTGATCGCCATCCTGGTGCACCTGGCGGTGATCGCGAGCCTAGGGCCGGTGTTCGCGTTCTTCGCGGCGAGCACCAAGAGCTACGCGTTCATGCTGCTGCTGAACGTCGCCTTCTTCGCCATCGGTGGCATCCTCGGCTTCGCCGTGCTGCGCCGCGCGACGCACGGCATGTTCACGGCGGCGGCAGCCGAGCCACCGCCGCTACCCGCTCCCGACGCGGTCGCGGCCGGCGAAGTGGCCGCGCCGCGCGCGCACGGCTCGGCCCGTACCAGCCTCGCGGTCGAGCAGGCGCGGCGCGTGCTCCGCACCTGGTGCCTCGTCTACGGCGCCGTCGGCGCGCAGATGGGCTGGCTGCTGCGGCCGTTCCTCGGCTCGCCCGACCTGCCGTTCACGATGTTCCGTCCGCGCGAGGACAACTTCTTCATCGGCGTGATGCGCGCGCTGCGCGCCCTCGGCGGCGGATGATCGCACTCGCGGCAGAACGGCTGCTGCGCGGCGAAGTGGCCGACGTGCCCGCCCGCGCCACTTGCGCACTGGTCGGCGCGCTGGGCGCTGCGGCGATGGGACTCGCGCTCGGCGGCTCCTCCGGCGATGCACGCCTCGGACTGTTCGCGGCGGTGAAGGTGCCGATGCTGCTGGCGCTGGCAACCGGTCTGTGCCTGCCGAGCTTCTACGTCGTCAACACCGTGTTGGGCCTGCGGAACGACTTCGCGGCGGCGTGGCACGCCGTGCTCGCGGCGCAGGCGACGCTGGGCATCGTGCTCGGGGCCCTGGCACCGGTCGCCGTGTTCCAGTCGCTCTCGGTGCACGATCCCTACGCGCAGACGCTGCTCGATGGCGGCTTGTTCGCGAGCGCGACCTGGGCCGCGCAGCTGGTGCTCGCCCGGCACTACCGGCCCTTGATCGCCCGCGACCCGCGCCACCGGTACGCGGTGCGACTGTGGCTCGTGCTCTTCGTGTTCGCGGGCATCCAGCTGGCCTGGAACCTGCGACCGTTCCGTGGCACCGAGGGGTTCGCCGTGCAGTTCCTGCGGCCCGAAGCGTTCGACCAGAACGCCTACGTCGTGGTGCTCGAGCACCTGACGCGCTTGCTTCGTTAGACTCCGCCACCCGCCGCCGCGGCACGCCCCTGCTCGGCCCGGCCCCGTGCTCGTGTGAAGAACCACTGCCTGCTCGTCGCGGCGGCGCTGCCGTTCGTCGCCGCCCACCTGACCGCCCAGTACGCCTACACCCAACAAGTCGGTCTCGTCACCGGCCCGACCGTGATGAGTGAAGGCTGCATCCTGGTCGACGTCGACGGCGACACCGACCTCGATGTCGTGTTCGCCAACGGCTACGTGCTGAACATCGCCGGATCCGCGATCCAGCCGACGATCCTGATCAACAAGATCAACCTCGGCCAGGGCCTCGTCGACGAGACCGCCGCGCGACTGCCCATTCTCGCGATCAAGGGCACGCTGGTGATCGCGTTCGACGTCGACGGCGACGGCGACAAGGACCTGATGTTCTCGTGCAACGGCCCGAGCCAGCAGCGCCTCTACATCAACGACGGCACCGGCGTGTTCTCCGACCAGAGCGTCGCCAGGCTCGGTACCCTGAACATCTCGGTCGCCGGCTGCGCGTTCGGCGACGTCGACCAGGACGGCGACCTCGACCTGTTCTGCAACGACGAGGCGACGAACGGCCAGCTCAAGCTGTTCCGGAACGACGGGCTCGGGTTCTTCACCAACGTCACCGCGACGCACGTCGCCGCGGCGCCGAAGAGCAACCAGCAGGACGTCGTCGTCTGCGACGTCGACAACGACTGGGATCTCGACGTGATCAACGTCGGGAAGTCGTCGGGCCAGCAGATCTTCTTCAACGACGGCACCGGCAAGTTCCTCACCGTCACGACCTCGTTGCTGCCGACCGGCACCACGCTGACCTACGAAGCGGAGGCCGCCGACCTCGACCACGACGGCGACCTCGATCTGACGATGCTGTCGGTGTCGGGACTGACCGACACCGTGATCCGCAACAACCTCGTGCCGTCGGGCACGCTGTCGTTCACGAGCCTGACCACGGCGCTGACCGGCGGCAACGGCGACGACGACAACGAGTGGGCGTTCGTCGACGCCAACAACGACGGCTGGCTCGATCTGGTCAACGGCTCGCTGCAGAGCAACGGCGACAAGCTCTACCTCAACAACGGCGCGTTCTCGTTCGCGCGCCAGACCGGTAACGCCGGCTTCTCGCCGCTGGTCGACAGCACGCTCGACGTCGCGGTCGGCGACCTGAACGGCGACGGCGTCTTCGACGTGGTCACCGCGCAGGGCGAGTCGGGTTCGTTCCTCAATCGCGCCTACTACGGCACCGGCCCGGCCGACACCCGGGCCCCGCGCTTCGTGCGTGTCGAGCAATTGCCGGCGGTCTCGACCAAACCCGACGGGCCGTGGGTCGTGCGCGCCGTGATCCAGGACTCGATGGTCGACGACGGCGAGACGTCGGTGGCGACCGCGACGATGGACTGGTCGATCACGCACACCGGCGGCGTGACGACCGGCAGCACGCCGCTGCGTTTCCGCGGCGGCCTGTTCTACCGCGCCGACCTGCTGCCCCCGCCCGGCGTGGTCACCAACGGCTGCACGATCGCGTTCACGCTCACCGCGACCGACCGCCGCGGCAACAGCACGACGACACCGCAGCAGGTGTTCACGGTGTGCGGCATCCAGACGTACGCCCTCGGGCTTGGCGGCAACAACACGGCGCTGATCGCCGGCAGCGGAGCGACGACCCAGGGCAGCACCGTGACGATCGCGTGGAGCGCCGCCGGCCCGTCGACGCCCGGCGTGCTGGCGCTGTCGCTGGGCCGTGGCCTGGTCGTGCTGCCGCAGGGAACGCTCGTCGTCGACCCGGGCTCGCTGGTCACGATCGTCGGCATCGGCACCGATGCCGCGGGCAGCGGGTTCGTCGACCTGCCGGTCCCGACCTCGCCGCCGCTGGCCGGCTTGCGAGTCGCATTCCAGGGGCTGTTCGACCTGCCGTTCTCGCTGACCAACGGTGTCGACGTGGTGATCTGCCCCTGACGCGGTCGACCCGGCTCAGCGGCGGATCGTGAACGCAGGCTCGCGGCGCGTTCCGTCGATGCCCTCCCAGACCAGCGCGTCGACGCGCCCGAACGTCGGCCCGCGGCGAAGCCACTCGGCGAACGCGTCCAGTGCTTCGGGCGTGCCGTCGGCTTCCCCGACCACCGCGCCATCGGCGCGGTTCTCGACGTAGCCGACGAGCCCGAGCTTCTCGGCCATCGCCCGTGCGTGCGCGCGGAAGCCGACGCCCTGCACCCGGCCGGTGACCTCGAAGCGACAGCGCATGCGTCGATCGTGCCGCGAGTGACGCCGCGATGACACACCGCGGGAACGCGCAACGCATGGTTGGCGCCGAAACGCAGTCCCGCACCCCACCATGATCCGACCCGCTCCACTCCTCCCCGCCGCGCTCGCTCTCGCTCTCGCGGCGTCGACCGACGCCCAGACGTTCGTCGCGCTGCCCGCCACCGCGAATCCGGGCTTCGAACTGCCCGGCTACACGCTGGTGCCGTTCATGCAGCCGAACAGCCGCGTGCAGGCGTTCTACGACGCCGCCGAGGTCGGCGCGCCGTTCGTTGCCGACCGCCTCGAACTGCGCCACGACGGACCGATCCCGCAGGTCGGCGCACCGGGCCCGTTCTCGATCAGCAACCTCGAGATCCGCATCGGCGTGTCGAGCGTCCCCACGCCGACGGCCCGGTTCGCTGGCAACCTGACCCAACCGTTGACGACGGTGTTCAGCGGCCCGTGGACCTACCTGCCCGACAACGGCTCCGTCGCACCACACCCGTGGGGCGGTCCCGCGGGCACGCTGACGTTCCCGTTCACGACGCCGGTGCCGATCGCCGTGGGCGCCGGGCAGTGGCTCGTGATCGAGATCGCGATGCAGGGCAACAACATCAGCCTGTTCGGGTTCGCCCACGCGATCCTCGACGGCGCTGCGACGACGGGCGGGCCGACGAACGGCACCGCCGTGAACTACGGCCAGGGCTGCAGTGCTGCGACCGGCGCGCCGGCGGCAACCTCCGTCGTGACCGGCCTGATCGCGCCCGGCGGCGCGCATGCGCTCGGCGGCACCTCCCTCGGCGCCGATGCGCCGGCAATCGGCGTGTTCGGCATCAGCAACACGATGTCGTTCGCGCCGCTGCCGTGGACGCTGCCCGGCACGACGTGCGAACTGCTCGCGAGCGTCGACGCCACGGTCGGCACGGTGGCGAACGCCGCCGGGACCGTCGCGGGCGCCTCGGCCATCACCTTCGCGCTGCCGGCCACGGCGACGATCGCCGGGCTGACGATCTACGAGCAGATGGCCTCGCTGGTGCCCACCGCGAATTCGTGGGGCCTGGTGTTGGGCGATGCGGTCGCCGTGACCATCGGCGGCTTCGCACCGCCGGGGCGCGGCACCTGGCTGGTGTCGCACGAGACCGACGCGAACGCGCCGTACGCGGACGCGGTCCGGGCCTTCGGCCTCGGGGCCCGGCTGCGTACGCTCTGACGGTGTGCTGCGCACGCGAAGTACGCTCCTGTTCGCGCTGATCCTGCTGCTGTCCAGCGCGCTCGTCGTCTGGTGGACGGCGTTCCAGCTCGGCGCCAGCGCCGAGCTCGCGGCGGCGGCGCAGGCGTTGGCGGCAGGCGACGTCGCCGGCGCGGCAAAGGCGCTCGGCGCCGAAGACGGGCGCTCGCTCGCCGACCTCGCTGCGTCACGGCGGACGATGTTCGCGAGCGAAGGCGTGTTCTTGCTGCTCGTGCTCGGCGGGCTCGGCTGGCTGTGGGTCGCCTCGGTGCGGCGCGAGCACGACGCACGGTCGGCGCAGGATCGTTTCCTCGCCGGCGCCACGCACGAACTGAAGACACCGCTGGCGACGATGGTGTTGCTGCTCGAGTCGCTGCGCGACGACCGTGTGCCGACCGAGAAGCGCGCATCGTGGCTGGCGAACGGCCTGCGCGAGGCGGCGCGGCTCGAGCGCGGTCTCGACAACGTCCTGACCGCCGCCGGACTGCGCACGACGCGCGGTCTGCCGAAGCCGCAACCGGGCGATCTCGCCGCGGACGTCGGCACGGCGATCGACGCGATGCGCGAGCGCGGCGCGGCCGGCGACATCGTGATCGCCACGGACTGTCCGCCGAGCCTGCCCGCCCACCGCGATGCGACGGCCGTGCAGATCGTCGTGCGCAACCTGCTCGACAACGCCATCAAGTACACGCCGGCCGGCGGCACCGTGCGCGTGCGGCTGCGGGCCGATGGCGGCGACGCGGTGCTGGAGGTTGCCGACGACGGCCGCGGCCTCGACGCCGAGGAGCTCGCGCGAGCGTTCGAGCCATTCTGGCGCGGCAGCGACGCCGCCACGGGCGGCACCGGGCTCGGGCTGCACCTCGTGCGCGAACTCGTCGCCGCGCACGGCGGCAGCGTCGCTGCCGCGAGTGCAGGTCGCGACCGCGGCTGCACGTTCACCGTGCGGCTGCCGCGCCACGAGGTGCGCGCATGAGTCGCTGGATCCTGGTCGCCGAGGACGAACGCGCGCTCGGTGAGATGCTGTGCGACAACCTCGCGCTCGAGTCATGGCACGCCGAACACGTGCTGACGGGCCCCCGCGCGCTCGAGCGCATGGCGAAGGGCGGCATCGACCTGCTGATCCTCGACGTCATGCTGCCCGGCCTCGACGGCTTCGAAGTGCTGCGCCGGCTGCGCGCGCGCGGCGACGACACGCCGGTGCTGGTGCTCAGCGCGCGCGCCGCCGACCAGGATCGCATCCGCGGGCTCGAACTGCGCGCCGACGACTACCTGACCAAGCCGTTCCATCTGCGCGAACTGCTGTTGCGCGTCGAGGCGCTGCTGCGGCGTGGTCGGCCGCCCGTGGCCGGCGCCGACACGCTCACCTTCGGTGGCAACCGAGTGGACTTCCGCGCCATGGTCGCGACCTGCCACGACGGCCAGCGGGTCGAACTCACTGCGAGCGAGACCAAGCTGCTGAAGCTGCTGGCGGGGCACGCCGGCACCGTGGTGGCCCGCAAGATGGTCGTCGAGCACCTGTTCGGCAGTTCGGCGACGCCGACCGCGCGCACGCTCGACAACGTGGTGCTGCGCCTGCGCAAGCTGTTCGAGGCCGATCCGGGAGCACCCCGGCACCTGCACACGGTGCGCGGCATCGGCTTCCGTTTCGATCCCTGAGCGGATCGCGTCGTTCGCATCCTCGCGGGCGATGACGTAATGTCGCCACCTCCGGCCACACTGCCACGATCATGAACTACCGTCACCAGCTGTCGTTGTTGTCCCTGTTCTGCCTTGCCGCCCCCCTCAGCGCCCAAGGCGAAGTCGACCTCCGCACCACCGCCAAGAAGGGCGCATCGGTGTGGCTGCTCCAGGAGCAGAAGCAGGAGTCGACGATCGACATGGGCGGCCAGGAGATCGAGACCTCGCAGACGACGACGCGGACCGTGCACGTGACGGTCAAGGACGTCGACGACAAGGGCAACCTCGTGGTCGAGACCAAGATCGTGCGCGCCCAGGGGGCGGCCACGATGCCCATGGGCATGGGCGACTACGAGTTCGATTCGGCCACCGAGAAGCCCGCGGAAGCCGGCGCCGCGGAAGAGGACGAAGGGGGCTTCGGCAACATGGGTGCGATGATGAAGAAGATGCAGATGGCCGGCGTCGGCAAGTCGTTCACCGCGAAGGTGAGCCCCTACGGCAAGGTCGTCGAGTTGACCGACGGCGTCGCGGAGATCGTCGGCGACGACGGCGCTGGGATGATGATGGGCGGCGGCATGGGCAAGAGCACGCTGACGCAGATGGTCGAGACGGCGTTCGGCGTGCTGACCGACAAGCCGGTCGCCGTCGGCGGCAAGTGGGAGCACAAGCAGAAGGACACGGATGGGCGCATGCCCGCCGAACACACGGTCGAGATGACGCTGACGAAGGCCGACGCCGAAGCGCTCGAGATCACCGCCACCGGCACGGTCACCAAGCCCGAGTCGAAGGGCGACCCCGCCGCCGAAGCCGGCAGTGAAGAAGAGGAAATGGCGCGCCAGATGATGAAGGACATGAAGATGAAGAACGGCAAGATCGTGGGCTCGCAGAAGATCTCGCGCGTGGACGGGTTCGTGATCGAGGCCACGAACACGATGTCGATGGACGTCGAGATGGAAAGCCCGATGGGCGAGATGGCGATGACCGTGAAGGCCGTCAACACGACCAAGCGCACAACGGCCGAGGCGGCGATGGCCGTCAAGAAGGCCGAGTCCGCGAAGGAGCCCGCGAAGGAAGAAGTGGTGAAGGAAGCCGGCAAGTGAAGCCAGCCTCGGTCTGCCGGCTCCCGCCGCGACCGAGCGAGCGCCGATAGCAGCCCCCAGCGTCGCCGGCCGCAGTTCCGCGGCCGGGCGTAGCTCTCCCCACCTGCGATGCCCGAACGCGAAACCCTGCACGTCGCCGAACTGCACGGCGACGGCATCTCGGCCGAGTTGTCGGCCAGCGTGCACGCCGTTGCCGCGGCACTGCCGCTGCGCGTGCAGTTCCATCCCGTCGACCTGACGCTCGCGTCCCGACGCAAGGACGCCGCGGCCTGCTACACCGCGGCGCTCGCAGCCATGCGGGAGCATCGCCTCGCGATGAAGTACCCGACGGTGACCGAGAAGGAGAGCCCTAACAAGGTGCTGCGCGAGCGCTGCAACTTCTCGGTGATCCACCGTCCGGTCGCGAGCCTGCCCGGAGTGAAGACGCGCCACGACGGCAAGGTCGATCTGCACATCGTGCGCATCGCGGTCGGCGGCACCTACGAGGACGCCGGCCGCCGCATCGGCGACGACGTCGCGGTGTCGATCCGCGTGATCGAACGCCGACCGTCGCGTGAAGCGGCGCTGTTCGCGTTCCGTCTCGCCCGGCGCCTGTCGTCGAGCGTCGTCAGCAGCAGCAAGCACACGATCCAGCAGGCCACCGACGGCCTGTTCGAGGAGATCGTGCGCGGCGTCGCGAGCGAGTTCCCCGAAGTGCAGCACCATTCCGAGTTGTTCGACTCGCTGCTCTACAAGCTGCTGATCAAGCCCGAGGCGTACCGCGTGATCGTCACGCCGAACGAGTACGGCGACTTCCTCTCCGACATGGCGTGCGGAATGATCGGCAGCCTCGGACTCGGTGCGAGCGCCAACTACGCGTTCGACGAACGCGGCGACGTGGCGCTCGCGATGTTCGATCCGGCCGGTGGCACCGCACCCGACATCGCCGGCAAGGGCGTGTGCAATCCGTCGGCGTCGCTGCTCGCGTTCGCGATGCTGTTGACGCACGCGGGGTTCCGCGGGCTCGGCACGATGGTCGACGAATCCGTGCGAACGGCGATCGCCGCCGGCGAATCGACGCGCGACCTCGGCGGCACCAAGAACACCGCGGAGTTCACCGCCGCGGTCTGCGCGCGCCTCGCGGGTCGCTGACGCTCAGCTGCGGGGCCGGAACATCCGGTTCACGTTCTTGCTCGAGGGGAACTTGTCGGCGACCTTCCGGGTCAGCCGCATCGCCTCGGGCACCGGCACCAGCACCGCTCCATCGGGCACCGGCAGCCAGACTGCCTGCTCTTCGTTCTCCATCAGCAGGCGGTCGAACTCATCGACGTTCGCCGCCCCGGCCAGGCGCGCGAGCAACCGCATGTCGAGCAGGGCGGTGCCAGCATTGGCGAACTGACGAGCCCTTCCCAGCAGGTCGTCGGTGCTGACCTCGAACAACTCGGCCAGGGCCACCAGGTCTTCGCCGGTCGGGAAGCGGGTGCCGCTCTCCCACCGCGACACCGCCGACTCATGCACCCCAAGTCGCTTTGCCACTTGGTCCTGCGTGAGGCCACGCCGGGCGCGCAACTCGCGGAGCCGCGCCGCCAGATGGCTCGCCAACGGGCGCGGGACGAGTTCTTCGGGTTGCTCGCTCACGGGATCGGACATCGGCACCAGGACACCGTGCCTTACGTCCACATTCTCGCTCCCGGCCTGACCGAACGGAAGACGCCCAACTCCCCTTGGCGTCGCGTGCTTGGCGCGCAACATCCATCCGATTCCGGTCCGCAGCTTGACCATGTGGAAACTTGACACTTGGTCATGCCATCGCTCGACTCGGCACTACCAAAGGAGACGCCAGATGACACCCCCTGATCTGAAGACCCTGCAGCCCATCGCCTATCGGGCCGCCTCGCAGGTCGTTCGTCGCCGCCTGCTCGCCGAAGAGGCGAGCGAGCGCGCCCTGCACCTGTTGACCGTCGCCGTGCTCGAGGGCCATGCCCCAGACCATCCGCACGCGTGGTTGCGCAGCGTCGCTCGCCGCTCGGCCTTCGCGCTGCTCAAGTCGGATTGGGCGCGCATCAAGACCCTCGCCGACGAGGACCTCCAGCAGCATCAGGCTCCGTATCGCGCACCACGCTGCGTCGGCGTCGAGCAGTTGCGCGAGAACCTGCAAGCGTGCCTGTCGCCGCGGCAGAGCGATGCGCTCGCCGCCGTCGGCCGCTGCAACGGGACGCGTGCGGCTGCGCGTTCGTGCGGCATGCAGCCGCGGGACTTCCGGCGCCACCTCGTCGCGATCACGCGGAAGGCGCAGTCGGTCTTCGCGGATCGCCTCCTGACGGATCCCCATGCCGACAACCCCGGCGTGCTGTTCGAACTCGACACCTGAACGGCATGCCGCGAGCATGCGGCATCCATGCCGCTACCCATTGCCGTGCTCGCCGCCGTGAGCTTCGTCGCCTTCGCCGCCTGGCCGCAGGACCCGCGCCCTGGCTACCGCGACACGCCGAAACTGCCCGATGGCTGGCGCGTGCACGACGCCGATCGGCCGCACCCGCCCGTCGTCGCACCGGCTCCCGCCGCCGATCCGGTGCCGCCGCCTGCCGATGCGATCGTGCTGTTCGACGGCTCGAACCTCGCTGCCTGGCGCGGCCGCGACGGCGACGCGCGCTGGGACGTCGCCGACGGCGCCATGCGCGTCAACGGCACCGGCGACATCGAGACCGCAGCGGCGTTCGGCGACTGCCAACTCCACGTCGAATGGGCGTCGCCGTCACCCGCGAAGGGCGAGTCGCAGGGCCGCGGCAACAGCGGCGTCTTCCTGCTCGGACGCTACGAGGTCCAGGTGCTCGATTCGTTCGGCAACGCGACCTACGCCGACGGCCAGGCCGGAGCGCTCTACGGCCAGAAGCCGCCGCTGGTGAACGCCTGCCGCGCGCCCGGCGAATGGCAGACGTACGACATCTTCTTCCGCGCACCCCGGTTCGACGAGCAGGGCACGCTCACGGCGCCAGCGCGCGCCACGGTCGTCCACAACGGCATCGTCGTGCATCTCGACGAAGCGTTGCTCGGCCCGACCTCGCATCGCGCCCTCGCGAAGTACCAGCCCCACGCGCCTACCGGTCCGATCCGCCTGCAGGATCACGGCGACCCGGTCCGCTTCCGCAACATCTGGGTGCGGCCGCTGCAACTCGAACGGCAAGCTGCTCCCGCCGCGAAGTAGGCCTTCACGTCGCCGGCAGTTCGAGTCGGCCGTGCCGCAGCCAGCCATGCACGCGCCGCAGCTCCGCGAAATCCGGGCGGTGCACGTGCATCGGCACGCGCTGCACGTTGGCGTCGTCGCGCGCGAACGGCGGCCCGGGCACGGCATCCGCGAGGTCGCTCCACACGCGCACCGGAATCGCGACGAACACGCGCTCCGGCGGGCCGAGCTCGCGCCAGCACGCGTGCAGCCGTTCGTTCGTCTCCACCAGCAGCCGCCGCCAGTTCTGCAGCCGCAGCCTCGAGCCGTAGCGCGACTTGCCGGCCGTCTTGCGATGCAGCGGCTGGGCCTTCCCACTGCCGCGCACGACGTAGCGGCGGACCGCCTTGTGCCGCAGCAGTTCGTCCCCGTCCCAGTAACCGAACGCCATCGCGCCCGCTTGCAGGAGCACGACGACGCATGTCTCGGGTCCTCCCGGCAACCGCTGCAGGTAGCCGGTGACGCTCTCGCGGGGCTGCACTCGCGGCGCCAGCAGCGGCACGCGCAGGGTGGCCGACGGACCCGCGACGAACGTCCGACCGCTGTCGTCGGCATGCGCGTCGGGCCAGCGCGCCGCGAACGCTTCGACCTGCTCGACGAGGTCGGCGAGGTCGAAGCGCACCGCCCTTCGCGCTGGCGGGTCGTCGGCAGCCACCATGGCGAGGACCATACTGCGCCGGCCGGCAAGGTCCTTCGGCCCTGCGCACGTCCCCGGTAGGCTGCCCCGCGGCGTGCGCATCACGTTCGTCGTCCACCAGTTCCCGCCGCGCTACTTCACCGGCACCGAGTCGTACGCGCTCGCGGTCGGCAGCGAACTCCAGCGCCGCGGCCACGATGTCGACGTGTTCACCCTCGACCCGGCGTTCGGCGAAGCGACCGGACCGTGGCGGGAGTCGCGCGAAGTCGTGGCGGGCCTGCCGGTTCGCCGCATCAACTTCTGGATGAACCTGGGGCGCGACTGGGGCCGCATGGAGTACCGGCACCCGTTGATGGCCGAGCAGTTCGCGCGGCACCTTCGCCAACGCGGCACCGAGGTCGTGCACACGTTCCATCTGCGCCACGTCGGCGCCGACCTGATCGACGCTGCCAGGGCGCACGGCTCCCGGGTGGTGGTCTCGCTGACCGACTTCTGGTTCCTGTGCCCACGCACGATCCTCATGCGCAGCGACGGCACCCCCTGCGAAGGCCCGCCGGACGCCGGCCGCGGCTGCCTGCCATGCCACGCCCCGCATCTCGAGACGGCGCTCGCCCAACATCCGGCGGGCGACCAGCTGCTGCGCCTGCACACGGCGTCGCGCGGCACGTCGAAGCCCGGCTGGGACGTGCGCTCGCGCGTCGCGTCCCTGCTCGAACGCCCGGCCTACCTGCATTCACGGCTGCTCGCGGCCGACGCGATTGTCGCACCGACGGCGTTCCTGAAGTCGGTGTTCGTCGGCAACGGCGTGCCCGCGCCGCGCATCGCGCACCTCGGCTACGGCATCGATGCCGCCGGCATCGCTGCCGGCGCCGCCGCCGCGCGTCCATCCACTCGACCGCTGACCTTCGGCTTCTTCGGCACGTTCTCGCCGCACAAGGGGCCGCATGTGCTCGTCGACGCGCTGGCGAAAGTCCGCGGCGACGTGCGCGTGGTCCTGCGCGGCCGCCAGAGCGACTTCGCGGACTACTCGGCGGCACTCGTCGCGGCCGCCGCACGCGACCCACGCGTCGCGGTGCTGCCGCCGTTCACGCGCGCCGAACAGGCCGCAGCGCTCGGCGCCATCGACGTGCTGGTCGTGCCCAGCACCTGGCACGAGAACGCGCCGTTCGTCGTACTCGAGGCGCGCGCGGCCGGGCTGCCGGTGCTCGCGAGCCGGTTCGGCGGACTCGCCGAAGTCGTCGCCGACGGCCAGGACGGAGAACTGTTCGCGCCGGGCGACGTCGCGGATCTCGCCGGCCGCATGCAGCGCCTGCTCGACGAGCCATCCCGGCTCGCGCGGTATCGGGCCGCGGTGCGACCGCCGAAGTCGCTCGCCAGCGCCGTCGACGAGTTCGAAGCGATCTACGCCGGAGCGGCGAACGGATGACCGAGCGCCGGCACACGCCGTGGCGCGGCTGGCCGCACGCGCCAGCGCCGCTGGCCGTGTTCCTGCCGAACGCGACGGTCGACGGCCGCGGGCGGGTGACCCTGGTGCCCGTCGACGACGCCGGGAACGAGATCCCGATCACCGCCTGGACGCGCATCCGCGAAGCCGCGCGCCATGCCTGGCTGCGCCTCTGCACGGCGACGCTCCGCGCATGCGTCTGGCTGGCGACGTCGAAGCGCACCCCGCCGATCGGCGCGACGAAGCCCGGGCCCGGCCCGGTGGTGGTCGTGATCCCGGTGCTGCCCGACCAGTCGCACACCTTCGTCTACCGCGAAGCGCTGGCGATGCTCCGGCAGCGCCCCGACTGGCACGTGCTCGCGTTGGCACGCGACGAACGCGCCCCCGTGCACGACGAGGCGCGCGCGCTGCTGGCGCGCACGACGTTCCTGCGCCGCGACGGCATCACCGCCGCCGCCGCGCGCGTGTTGCGGTGGTTGTGCCACCGCCGCGGCCGCGAGCTGTTCGCCCTCTATCGCGGCGAACCCGGCGGCAGCGTCGGCGATCTGCTGGGCAAGCTGCCGCTGCGCGATGCCGAGCATCCTGGCAACGCGTTCCTGCTGGCGGACCAGCTGGCGCCGCTGCGCCCGCGCCACCTGCACGTCTACGCGTCGACGTACCCGGCGAACGTCGTGATGGGCGCCGCACACCTGCTCGGCGTGCCGTTCTCGATCTCGTCGTACGTCGATTTCGAGTTTCCGTACGCCCACAAGATGCTGGCGCAGAAGGTCGCGCGCGCGACGTTCTGCCGCGTCGTCACGCAGTACTGCCAGCGTCGCCTGCTCGAACTGCCCGAGGGAGCATCGCTGACGCCCGCTCGCACACCGGTCGTCCTGCTCGGCCTCGACCGGGCCAACTGGCAGCAGCGTGCGACGCTCCCCGGCAACGGCGTCGTCGTGAGTGCGGCGCGCCTCGTGGCCAAGAAGGGTCTGCACGTCGTGCCGGCGGCGCTCGCAACGCTGCGCTCACGCGGCATCGCCTGCCGTTGGCGCGTCATCGGCGACGGCCCGCAGCGCGACGCCCTGCAGCGCGAGTGTGCGGATCGCGGCGTGACCGACCTCGTCGAGTTCCTGGGCTCCCGCGACAACGCGTTCGTGAAGCAACAACTGCTGGCAGCGGACCTGGCCCTGCTGCCCTGCGTGCTCGCGGCCGATGGCGAACGCGACGGCATCCCGGTGTTCCTGTGCGAAGCGATGGCGCTCGGCGTCCCCGTCGTGACGACGCCGGTGTCCGGCATCCCGGAGATCGTGCGCGACGGCGACACCGGCTTCCTCGCCGCTCCCGGGGACAGCACGTCGCTGGCCGACGCACTCGCCCGCGCCCTGGGCGACCGCGCCACGACGCGCGCGATCGCCGAACGTGGCCGCACGGCCGCCCACGCGATGCTCGACGTCGACGACCTCGTGCGCCGCCTGATCACCGAGATCGAACGATGACGGCCGCGACGCGATTGCTGCTGCTGTTGTTGCTGCCGGTGGCGTGGCTCGGCGCGATCGCCGTCGCCGTGCTGCTGCTCGCGATCGACCTGCTGTGCACGCCGTTCGTCCGGTGGTCACGCCATCCTTCCGCCGACGAGGCGCCGCCGTCGCGCAACGCTTCGATCGTGGTTCTGAACTGGAACGGCCTGCACTTCCTGCGCGAACTGCTGCCATCCCTGCGCGTCGCCGTCGCCCGCTGCCCCGGCGACCACGAGGTGATCGTCGTCGACAACGGCAGCGACGACGGCTCGGCCGAGTGGCTCGCCGCCGAGCACCCGTGGGTCCGGATCGTGCGCCTGCCCGAGAACCGGCACTTCATCCGCGGCAACGCCGCGGGCGCTGCCGTGGCGACGCGCGACATCCTGGTGTTCCTCAACAACGACATGCGGGTCGAGCCCGACTGGCTGGTCGAACTGCTGCGCCCGTTCGGCCCGGGCGATCTGTTCGCGACCACGTCGCGGATCGAGATGCTCGGCGCTCGCACCGAGACCGGCCTCACCCGCTGCGTCGTGCGGCACGGCGAGATCCGCTTCGTGCACCTGGCCGGCCAACCCGGAGCGAGCACGCCCGTGATGTGGGCCGGCGGCGGCTGCAGCGCGTTCGATCGCAAGAAGCACGACGCGATCGGCGGTTTCGAGGCCCTGTACGACCCGTGTTACGTCGAGGACGTCAGCCTGTCGTGGCAGGCCTGGCGTCGCGGCTGGCGCTGCATCTACGTCCACGACAGCGTCGTCCACCACGCGCAGCGCGGCAGCACCGGCCGACTGTTCGGCCGCGAGGCCCTCGAACGGCTCGACTGGCGCAACCGCGAGCTGTTCTTCGTGCGGAGCATCACGGATCCCCTGCTCGTGCTCACGCACGCTGCACTGCTGCCGTGGCACCTGCAGAAGCGCGCGCGCCAACTCGAACTGCCGATCGCGAGCGGCGTGCGGGCGATGTTCGCGGTGCTGCCGCGCCTGCTGCACGCCATCCGCGAACGGCAACGCTCGCGGCGCCACTACCGACGCACCGACCGCGCGGTGCTCGCGGCGGTCAACGTCGCGGGAACGACGAGTGCACCGCCGCCCGGATCGCCGCGATCGCCGTCGCGTGCGTGAAGCGCTGCGCGACCAGTTCCCGCGCCGCCCGCGTCATCGTCGCACCGCCATCGGCCAGCACGGCGCGCAACACCCGCACGCCATCGTCGGGCGTCTCGAACCGGCGCCAATGCACGCCCTCCTGCGCCGCCACGGCTTCGGCGCCGACCGCCGTCGACAACACCGGCCGACCGAGCGCCCAGGCTTCGAGGATCTTGATGCGCGTACCGCCGCCCGAACGGATCGGCAGATAGACCGCGTGGCTGCAGGCGTAGTGCGGGATCAGGTCGTCGGTGGTGCCGACGACCTCGACACCCTCGACGCCGCGGAACGCGGCGAGCTGCCCGGCCGGGTCGCGGCCGACGAGACGCACGACCAACCCCGGGAACGCGCGCCGCAGCGCCGGCAGGTGCTGTTGCACCAGCTCGCGCACGGCCTCGAGGTTCGGCGGGTAGTCCATCGCGCCGACGAACAGCAGCCGCACGGGGCCGGACGTGGGCGCCGCCGGCAACGGCGACAACCGCTCGACATCGACGGTGTTCGGCACGCAGACGACGTGCGCGCCCGGCGCCATCGCGAGGGCGGCGGCCCGTTCGGCGTCCGACACGGTGATCGTGCAGCGCGCGCGTTGCACCGCGCGGCGTTCCGCGGCACGGACCAACCGCGCTTCCACCGCACGGGCCAGCCGCGCACGCATGGGCCGGGCGGCGCCGTCGTCGCGCGCGAACACCGAATGCTCGAGGTTGTGCAGGTGCAGCAGCAGGGCCGGGTGCGGCGGCAGCACCGGCAACACGAACGAACTGTCGGCGACCAACAGGTCGGGACGCAGCTGCTGCGCCAACCGGTGCACGACGGAGCCCGCCGCCCCCCATCGACGGGCGAGCAGTTCGGACTGCCCTCGCAGCCAGCACCCGAGCTTCGCGGCCATGCCGCGGTTCTCGAGCCCTCGCCCGGGCAGCTCGTGCACTTCGATCGCCGCTTCGCGCGCGAGTTCTGCCGCCCGCAGGCGGTCGTCGGCCAACACGATCGGCACCGCGAGGTGGACAGCGCCTTCGTCGCGCAGCGCGTCGAGCAACACCCGCGACCGGATGCTGCCACCGTGCGATCGTGGATGCGGCACGTACGGGGCGAAGACCAGGATCGTGCGCATCGTGGCGGCGGCGGTGCGAGCGGCGACCGCAAGGTATAGTCGGGCGCGTGACCTCGCCATCGTCCGATCCGGCCGCGACCGCGGCCCTCACGCGCTGCGCCGACGAACTGCGGGCGATGCGCACCAGCCTCGACGCACTCGTCGGCGAGAACCGGACGCTGCGGGCGCGACTCGAGCAGAGTGAAGCGGCCCGAACCGACCTGGTGGCGCAGGTCGAACACGTGATCGAGCTGCTCGCCGAGTCGAGGACCGCGCTGCGCAAGCTGCAGGGAACGGACGCGCCGGCGAAGCCCTGAGCCCGGCGCGGCCCTAGCCGATGCCGCGCTCGAGCCGCCGGCCCAGCAGCCGCAGGAACGTCCCTTCCGGGCTCGGCAGGTCCGCACCGGCACGCGCGCCGACGAACTGACCCCAACACTGCCACTTCACGTACTCCACGGTCCACTTCAGCGCCGCGGCCTCTTCGGCGGCCGGCAGCCCGAGGCTCCGCACGTAGTCGCAGTGCTCCTTGGTGCCGTGCTCGATCGCGCCCTGCAGGCACGCGCGATCGGGAATGCCGACCAGCCCGAACAACCGCCGGAGGTTGCGGTGGTCGCAGAACGTGCGCTTGCCCTCGGCCCACGCCGAACGATCGTGGCTGTGCATCACCACGGCAGCCCCTTGGTGCGCGAGCGTGCCGCCGCTCTCGATCACGCGCTTGCCGAACCACACGTCCTCGCCGAAGCGCCGTGGGCCCAGCGGGAAGCGCTGCCAGGCCGTGCGCCGGATCGCCGACGCGACGTTGTCGAACGCGCAGAGCATCAACTGCTCGAACGGCGGCAGTTCGGCGAGCCGCTTGCCCGCCGGCAGCTTCTTCTTGGTGACGCCTTCGCCCCAACCCGGCCAGCCGCGGATGCGCCGCGACAGCACCGGCTGGCACTTCGGCCGCGGGATCTGCCGGCACCACACGCCGGCGACATCCGCGTCGGCGAACGGTTCGACCATGCGCGCGAGCCAGTCGGAGCCCTGCATCGTCGCGTCCTGCACCAGCAGGACGACGACGTCGCCGGTGGTCGCCGCGATGCCGCGATCGCGTGTGCCGCCGTGGTCGAACTCCCGCTGCGGAATGCCGACGACGCGGAAGCCACGCCGCTGCAGACGTTCCTGCGTGCCGTCGCGCGAACCACTGTCGATGGCCAGCAGTTCGGCGAACGTCACACCGCGTTGCGCGAGGACCGCGTCCGCCACTTCGTCGAGCAACGGGCCGGCGTTCCACGTCGGCATGACCAGCGAGATGCGCACGGGGTCATCGTGCCGCGCGTCGGCGGCGCGTGCCACAGCGGTCCCGATGCGGGTCCGGCCGGCGGACACCTCGGCGGCCAGCGCCGCACGATCGTCGCAGACTCAGGGCCGCTGCCAGTCGAGCTTGCGACCGAGCATCGCTTCGAGCCGCTGGTTGTGCGGAGCGAAGAACCGCACCAGCCGCTCGCGGATCGGGTCGTTCTGCTTCTTCTCGTACTCGCCCTTCAAGAACACCTCGTACTTGCCCGACCGGTGCTCCGGCAGATCGAGGAACTCGAACACCCGCGACGTGACCTCCGCCGGCTGCGCGTAGAGGTCCTCGCTCGGGATGACCAGCAGCCGGTCCTTCGGAAACGCCGTCAGCCAGTTCTCGAGGAAGTAGACGTAGAGCGAGAGCCACACGTAGCCCTTCTCGGTCTTCCAGTACTCGTCGGCATCGTGGAAGGGGCGCGGCAGCGCTTCGAGGATGTCCAGCTCGCGGGTGAGCGCTTCCTCGTAGGAACGCGCCTCGCAGCCGATCTTGCGGTCGTGGTGGAAGTGCGAAATGGTCTTGTCGACCGGATCGCGCACCAAGGCGATCAGCTTGACGTCGGGGAACTGCTCCCGCACCCGGGTCTTCGCGTCCCAGATGCTCATGTAGCAGGTGCTGGCCTCGCCGGTCACGAACCGCGGCCCGAAGTTGGGCACCCGCGGGAAGTGCGACAGGTACCACTCGACGCCGAACTGCGGGAAGCGGAAGTACTCGGGCTCCTTCCACAGGATCTGCAGCACCTGCGGGTGCTGGGCGAGGTACTCGTAGAGCGACGTCGTGCCGCACTTGGTCGCGCCGATCATGATGAAGTCCGGGCCCTTCACCGCTCCATCCGCCCAGTGCTGCTGCACGTAGTCGGGCCGATCGAAGCGCGTCTTCAGCTCGATGCCGCGGCGCAGGTGCCGAGCCGCCGCGACGGTGTCGCCGCGCAGCGTCAGCGCGTGACCGTAGTTCAGGTGCAGCCAGTCGCTCGTCCACCCGGTGTCGATGCAGCGCTGCCAGCTCGCCATCGCCGCATCCATCTGGCCGTTGGCGACCAGACGCCGGTGCAGGTCCGGGTTGAGCCAGAAGTCATGGTGGTGCGCGAGCACGTTCCCGAGTTCGAGGTGGACCCGCCCCCACTGCGGCAACAACGCGGCCGCCCGTTCGCAGGCGGCGATGGCTTCGGCGGGCACTCCGGCCGCGAAGTGGCGCTTCGACTCGGCGAACAACGCCTTGGCCTGGGCTTCGAGTTCGGCGTAGCGCGACGCGGCATTCGACATGGTCGAACCCATCCTCGCGGCGACCGACGAATTGGCAAGCTCTCGGATCCGGCCGCCTCGATCCCGACTGCATCCGACCGGCCCGAACTGCCGATACGAGCGAGCCGAACGGGGCAGTCTCCCCTCCGCCGCCCCGCCGACGATCGTGCGCCATCGCCGAACCGCGCCTCGATGAACCTGCGTCCTATCGTTAGCCTGCTCCGCCCTCGTCCGCCCAGCCGGTCCTGACATGGCAGCCGCCGAAACGCACAACTCCTGGCCGGTCGACCGCGCCTCGCTCGATGCAACGCGCCGCCGCTGCCACCGTGCGGTGCCCGACGCCAAGGCCTGGACCGCCTGCTCGGCGCCCAGCGAAGAACTGGTGATCGACGCCGACGGCGCCGTGCGCGCCTGTGAGTTCGGCGCCGCGCCGATCGCCCCGCCGGGCGCCGCCGACGCGAGCGCCGCCTGGCGCAGCGCGGCGATCCGCCAGGACCTCGCCGCCGGCAAGCTGCCGATGCCGCACTGCAACGGCTGCGCGTTGTGGCTCACCCACGAACTGGTGCCGCACGTGCCGGTGCTGCGAACCGAACTGACGGCCGCGATCGGCGGCGGGGCGCCGCGGCGCCTCGTCCTGCGCCTGCCCCCGGCAAAGCGGGCGTGGCCGCAGGCGCTCGTCGACCAGGTGATGGCCCTCGTCGCCACCGCCGAGCGCGTCGTCGTCGAGGCCAGTCGCCTGTTCACCCACCCGATGCTCGCGCCGCTGGTGACGGCCGTGAAAGCGGCACCGCAGCCGCCAGCGCTCGAACTGCGCACCCACGCCATCGGCGCGGTCGATCGCATCGCCAAGACGTTGGCCGGCGTGCGCGTCGCGAGCGTCGAACTCACGGCCGCCTCGCGCAACGTCGAGGCCGCCAAGGCGGCGCAGCTTGCCGCCCGACTCGGGTGCCAGGCGAGCGTGCGGTTCGTGTTCGGGCCGGAGAACTGGTTCGACTTCGAGGAGACCGCGCGCACCGTCGCCGCGGCGAACCTGCCGATCGACTTCGTCGTGCTGGATCGCGATGGTCGAGTGCCGCTGCGAGAACTCGCCCCAGCCGATCTGGCCATCGTGAAGGACGCCGTGGTGAGCGCGTGGCCGCGATGCGGCTCCGCCACGCGGCCCAAGTCGATCCGCGAGAACGCGTTCGACCACCTCTGCGCCGAAGTGCGTGCGTTGCTGCGCCACACCGGGGAGGCAACGCTGGCGAACCGTTCGCCCGAGCCGGCGACGTCGATCGACCTGCCACCGATCGACCACCCCTGGTACGCCGACCGGGCGCTGGCGGATTGGTGGATGCCGAAGCTGTTCGGCAACACCGGCATGGCGACGATCTCCACCTGGGCAGTGAAGGAGGCGACCGGGCGCGCCGGCGCCAAGGTGCTCGCGGAGTCGGCGTGGCTGCGCGTGTTGTGCCACCGCATCGCGCGTGACCGGCAGCCACCCGCGCTGCTGGCCGCACTGCGCAACGCCTACGCCGGCGAAGCCCGCCAGCGACTGGCCGAAGCCGACGACGCGTTCGTCGCCGGTTTCGACGTGCGACCCTACGGCGGCCCGTGGGCGCCGGAACTGGGTCTCACGCGCGCAGCGCCGCGCACCCGTCCGTTCCCGATCGGCAAGGCGAAGCAGCCAACGCGGAGCGCCAAAGCCGACGTCACGGTGCTCGTGCCGTCGTTCCGCCACGAGGCCTATGTCGAGGAGGCCCTGCGGAGCGTGCTCGCGCAGACCTACCCCAACTTCAAGCTGCTCGTCGTCGACGACCGGTCGCCGGACGCCACGGTGGCGCGTGCACGCGCCGTCGTCGACTCGCGCCTCGAGGTCGTCGTCAACGCCTCGAACGTCGGCCTCGGCAACAGCGTGCTCGCCGCGCTCGAGCGCATCGACACGCCCTACGTCGCCCTGCTGAACTCCGACGACCTGTTCCATCCCGAGCGCCTGCGGCGGTGCCGGGAAGCGCTGCAGACGAACGCGAAGGCCCAGCTGGTGACGACGGGACTCTCCCTGGTCGACCACGACGGCGGCGAGCTGACGACCACGAACACGAGCCCCCTGCTCGACGGACGTCTGGTCCACGACTGGGTCGCGTGGTACGCGGCGGCAACGCCGCCGACGAACCTGCCGGCGGCCGAACTGTTCGGCACCCTGCTCGAACGCAACTTCCTGGCGACCAGCACCAACTTCGTCGCCCGCACCGACTGGTTGCGCGCGCAGGCCGAGTCGCTGCGGAGCCTCAAGTACTGCCTCGACTGGCAGTTGTTCCTCGAGGCCGCAGCCACCGACGTGCTGGTCCACGTGCCCGAGCCGCTCGCGGCGTATCGCCTGCATGCGACGAACACCGTGTGGTTCCGCGAAGGGCGCCGGTGGTCGTACTACCTCGAGGTGAATCGGGTCGTGGCGCACGCGCTGCGTCGCTTCGCGAGCATGGGGCAAGAGCGCAGCGACGCCACCTGCCTGCGCGTGCTCGAGGCCGTGAGCCGCCACGCGATCAAGAACCGCGAGACCGACGGCTTCGCGCTGTTCCTGCACACCGCCTTCGAAGCGATCCAGGTCGACCGGCTCGCAACGACCTCGCCGAAGGCGCAGGCGTTGGTCGAGGGCCTCAACGCCGCGGCCGAACGCGTGCGAACCGCGCTCGACCACGCCGCCCAGACACGGAACGAGGACGCGCCGCAGCGGCGGCTGCGTACCCTGCTGAGCGACCTGTCGGAGGAGCAACTGCGCGTCGAGCGCGGCAATCGCCGCTGGCTCCAGGGCTATGTCGACACCTTGGAGGCACGGCTGCGCGAGACCTTCGGCCAGGTCGACGTGCTCGTCGGCGAGAAGGCCAAGCTGCATCAGCGCCAAGGGGAGCTGGACCACCGCGTCGCGGAGCTCGTCGCCGAGACCCAACGCCTGTCCGCGGCCCTGAAGACCGAACGCGAGCGCGCGGGCGGCCTCGATGGACGCGTCCAGCAGTTGCAGCGCGACCTCGACGGCGTGCGCGGCGACCTCGCGACCGCCCGTGGTGCCGCTGCCGCGATCGCCGAACTGCGGGAGCTCGTTTCCCGCGAACTCGCGGCGTCGCGCAGCGAGCGCGACAGCGCGAGGCAGGAGCGAGATCGCCTGCAGGCGACGCTGGCCGGCGAGGCCAGGAAGGCACGTGAACAAGCCGATGCGGAGGCGACGAAGCTCCGCGACGAGCTGGCAACTCTGCACCGGAGCCGCGAAGAGGTCGTCGCCCGCCGCGACGCGCTGGCGAAGGAACGCGAAGAACTCGTGCGCCAGCGTGACGCCGCGGCCACCGAACGCACGGCGCTCGCCAAGGAGAACGAGTTCCTGATCCGTCAGCGCAACGTCGTGACGGAAGAACGCGATCGACTGGCCAACGACCATGCGGCTGCGACTCGCCAGCGGGACGAGCTCTCGTCCGCGTGCGAGGCCTTCGCCAAGGACAAGAGCGAACTCACTCGTCGCCGCGACGAACTGACCGCCGAGCGCGATGTGTTGGCGAAGGACCGGACCGAGATCACGCACGAGCGCGACGCCCTCGCCAGGGACAAGGCCGAACTCACCCAGCGCCGCGACGCGCTGACCGCCGAACGCGACGCCCTCGCCAAGGACAAGGGCGAACTCACCCAGCGCCGCGACGCGCTGACCGCCGAACGCAACGCCCTCGCCAGGGACAAGGCCGAACTCACCCAGCGCCGCGACGCGCTGACCGCCGAACGCGACGCCCTCGCCAGGGACAAGGGCGAACTCACCCAGCGCCGCGACGCGCTCGCCGCCGAGAAGGCCAAGCTCGTCCAGGAACGGGACGCGCTGGCCAAGCAGCATCGCGAAACCACCGAGGCGCTGACCAAGGAGAGGGCTCAGGTGCACACCCTCGGGCAGGCGAAGAAGGACCTGGAGTCGGCTCGCCAGAGCCTGGTCCACGACCTCGGGCGCACGCGCGAAGAGATGGACAAGTTGGTCCGCTCGCGCGAGTTCCGCTCAGGCAACTTCCTCTGGAACAAGATGCCTCTCGCCTACTTGTCTCGCCGCGGCAAGAAGTGGTACCGCCGCTTCGTCAACGCCAAGGACCGGGCCCTGTCCGTCCTGCGGCGCCCGCGCCGCGCCGAAGGCGTCGCCATCGTCGCGGCCTGCTGGCAGTGGCCGATCTACAGCCACACGTTCGTCTACCAGGAGATGATCGGCCTCACGCACATGGGGCTCGACGTCCGGATGTTCCACTGGGACCTCGGCGACACCGGGCAACTGCACAAGGCATTCGCCTACCTGGCCGACCACCGCACGCAGCTGCAGCCGCTCGGGCCACAGCACAAGAAGGACAAGGAACACTTCGAGAAGACCAAGCCCGGCCGGCTGCGCGCGTTCCTCGAACTCGTGGCAAAGCACACGGGTCGCAAGGTCGAGGATCTCGAGAAGGAGTCGCTGGTGATGCAGGGCTGCACGTTCGCGCGCATGGCGGAACTCGCCGGCGCCAAGTACCTGCACAGCTACTTCTTCTACGACCAGTCGTTCATGGTCATGCAGGCGGCGTGGTTGCTCGGCATCCCGCGCGGCGTCTCGTGCTACGCCGACCACATGCTCGACGACTACCCGTTCAAGCTGGTCGGCCTGCACGTCGAGCTGGCGGACGTGATCGTGGCGACCAGCGCGCGCATCAAGCGCGAACTGTCGGCCAAGTCCGGCGGCAAGTTCGACGACAAGATCATCGTCAAACCCAACGGTGTCGACGGCGCGCGCTTCCCGGCGATCCAGCGGGCCGACCGCAAGCCCGGCGAAGCGATCGAAGTGGTCTCGATCTCGCGCATCGAGCCGAAGAAGGGGCTCACCTACCTCGTCGAAGCGGTCGCCGAGCTGAAGCGACGTGGCCATCGGCTGGTCGTGCACGTGATCGGCAGCAAGGACCCGCACAGCAAGGGCAGCCTCGAGTACGCCGCCGACTTCGAACGCCGCATCGCCGAACTGGGCGTCGAGGAGCAGTTCCTGCTGCACGGCATGAAGAAGCAGGAAGAACTGCCGCCCATCCTGCAGCGCTGCCGCGCCTTCGTCGCCCCGTACGTCGAGGTCGAGAACGGCGACAAGGACGGCATCCCGACGGCGATGCTCGAAGGTCTCGCGTCGAGCCTGCCGGTCGTCACCACCGACTCCGGCTCGATCCTCGAAGTGGTCACCAACGGCGTCGAAGGCCTGATCGTGCCGCAACGCGACAGCAAGGCGCTCGCCGACGCCTTCGAGCGGCTGATCCGCGAGCCCGCGCTCGAACGCCGCCTGGCCAAGGCCGCGCGCGCCCGCTTCGACCGCGAGTTCGACATCCAGGTCACCGAGAAGCGGCTGCACGAACGCGTCGCGAGACTCGTCGGTCGCGCGGTCAAGCAGCCGTGACCCGATGCGGCTCCTGTTCGTCGTCCACCAGTTCTTCCCCGACTGCCGATCGGGCACCGAGCAGTACTGCCTGGCGGTGGCTCGCGAAGCGCGCGCGCGCGGCGACGACGTCACCGTGCTGTCCTTGCACTGGGACCACGACCGCGACTGGCCGCCGATCAAGCTGTTCGAACAGCCGTACGACGGCTTCCGCGTGCTGCGCCTCAACCACTGGCGCCGGCTGAACCCCAACGAGCCGCTGCGCGACTACGAGAACCTGCACCTCGACGGCTGGTTCCGGCGCGTGCTCGACGACGTCCGCCCGGACGCGGTGCACTTCTTCCACCTGCGGCAGCTCGGCTCGAACCTGATCGGCGTCGCCCGGGCGCACGGCGCGCGCACCGTCGTCAACCTGATGGACTTCTGGTTCCTCTGCCCGCGCTTCACGCTGCTGCGCAGCGATGGCGGGCTGTGCGAAGGCCCGCCGGACGGCGGCCAGGGCTGCGTGCCCTGCCACCAGCCCGATCTCGCGGGAGCAACGCCCGCGCCCGCCCCGCCGCCGCTGACCAGCGACCCGCCAGCTCGCCTGCGCGCGCTGCTCGATCGCAAGGGTCGCCAGCTCGCGAACCTGGCGCTCGCCGACGCGGTCGTGGCGCCGTCGCGCTTCCTCGCCGGCATGTTCGCGAAGAACGGCTTCCCCGCCGATCGCGTGACCGTGGTGCCGTACGGACTCGCGCCCGGTCGCATCGCGCCGCTCGCGGTCACACGACCACGCACCCCGCTGCGGCTCGGGTTCTGCGGCGTGCTGTCGCCATGGAAGGCGCCGCACCTGGTGATTCGCGCCGTGCGCGACAGCCGCGCCGCGGTCGAACTGCGCATCCACGGCAATGCCGACGAGTCGATGTTCGCCGACTACATCGCCCGCTGTCGCACGATCGCCGGCGACGACCCGCGGATCTCCTTCCGCGGCGCCTACGGCGAGAACGAGGCGGCCGGCGTGTTCGCCGACCTCGACGCGCTGGTCGTGCCGAGCACCTGGTACGAGAACACTCCGTTCGTCGTGCTCGAGGCGTTCGCGGCCGGCTTGCCCGTGATCGCGTCGGATCTCGGCGGCCTGGCGGAGGTCGTCGCCGACGGCAAGAACGGGCTGCTGTTCGCGGCCGGCGACCCTGGCGCGCTGCGCGCTGCGATCGAGCGGCTCGCCGGCGATCCGGCCCTGTACGCGCGGTTGCGACCGCAGCCGCCGCACGACGTCGCCGCGGACTACACGACCTTCCGCGCTCTCTACACGCGCGGCTGACCCGACGGCGGGCTCCGCCGCGAGCGCTGGCTCAGACCTTGCGCCCGCCGCGACCGAGCGTCGCGACGTTCACCAGCGCGTTGCCCCACCGCCACTGGCGGCTGGTCTTCATCTCGAGCTCCCTGCGCTTGTGCGTCTCGAGCTCGGCCGTGAGCTGCGCCACCCGCGAACGCAGCGCGTCGATCTCGCGACTCGCCGCCCCGTCCGAACCGGCGGGCTGCGCCGGGTGGACGTCGACGCGCGTCGCCACACCCGAACCGGCCAGATGCGCCCGGTAGACGTCGACGCTTCGCTGCGCGATGCCCGTGTCGGTCAGGCGCTTCTCGACCTCGGCGCGGGCGGCAGCACCGCAGCGCGCGCGCAGCCCGTCGTCCTCGATCATGCGCGTCAGCGCGGCGACGAACGACGCCGGGTCGCCGTTCCTGGCCAGCACGCCGGTGCGGCCGTCCTCGATCAGCTCCGGCATGCCGCCGCAGTCCGAGGACACGATCGCGCGACCGGCCGTCATCGCCTCGAGGCAGCTGTAGGGGCAGTTCTCCCAGAGGCTCGGGATCAGGAAGATGCTGCTCGCCTTCAGGCAGGCGCGCACCTCCGGCAAGCCGAGCTGGCCGAGATAGAAGAACCGGGACTGCAGCTGCCGGTCCTTCACCCACGGCAGGATCTTCTTTTCCATCCAGCCGAACAGGTCGCGGCCCGCGAACACGAACGCGATGTCCGGGTACTTGGCGAGCGTGCCCTCCACCATCTTCTGCACGATGTGGATGCCCTTGCGCTCCTCCATGCGGTTGGCGAAGAAGATCAGCTTCTTGTCGCGCGGCAGGCCGAACTTCGTGAACACGTCGATGCCGTCGTCGCGATCGAACATCGGCACGTCGATGCCGTTCGGAACCACGTGGATGGGCTTCCGTTCGCCCATCTTCGCGTGCACCTCGTCGGCGAGGAACTTGCTGCACGAGGTGAGCACCTGCGCCTGGTTGATCGCCAGCTGCTCGGCGACACCGGTCAGCACGCGGTCGATCTTGGGCGTGTCGTAGATGCCCATGATCAGGCGGGCCGGCGAGTGGAACTTGATCGCCGTCGGGATCGCCAGCAGCGTCGTCGTCACCATCGCGTCGGCGCCGCACTCCGGTGCTTCGACGAAGTCGAACGGCTTCTTGGCGTGCGCCTTGGCCAGCACCGCGAACGCGTCGGCCGCCGTGGTCACGCGGTTCTGGAACCACCACGCGCGCTTCTTGCGCGCATTGTCGAGCAGACCCGACACCACGCCCTCGCGCTTGATGCGCGTGACCTTCACGCCTTCGTGCTCGCTGTGGAACACGCCGGGCTTCACCGCGCCCGCGAACACGTGCACGTCGTGGCCGAGCTTGGCCAGCGCCCGCGCCTGGTAGTAGGCGTAGGTGCCGATGCCGCCGAAGCCGGTCTCGGGTGGGTACTCGAAGCTCAGGATCGCGATGCGCATGTCACTTCACTTCTTCGGCAGGGTCAGCTGCCAGCGCCAGGCGTCGGCCATGCACTGGTCGAGGGAACGCTGCGCGCGCCAGCCGAGGCCGGACAGGGCCTTGGCGGTGTCGGCGTACGCGGCGATGACGTCGCCGGCGCGGCGTGGGGCCGACTCCCAGGCTAGCTTCTGCCCGGTCGCACGCTCGAACGCCGCGATCACCTCGAGCACCGTCGAACCCGTGCCGGTGCCGAGGTTGAACACCTCGACCGCCTCGCTGCCCTTGCCCGCGAACAACCGGTCGAGCGCCTGGACGTGCGCCAGTGCGATGTCGACGACGTGGATGTAGTCGCGCACGGCCGTGCCGTCGCGCGTCGGATAGTCCCGGCCGAACACCTTCAGCGGCCCGCGCAGGCCCGCGGCGCTCTGTGTGACGAACGGCACCAGGTTCTGCGGCACACCGAGCGGCAGCTCGCCGATCTTCGCCGACGGATGCGCGCCGATCGGGTTGAAGTAGCGCAGCGCGATGGCGCGGAAGCCGTGGGCCTTCGCCGCGTCGCGCAGGATCTCCTCGCCGACCTGCTTGGTGTTGCCGTACGGCGACTCCGCCGGCTTGATCGCGGCGTCCTCCTTCACCGGCAGCGAATCGGCCTGACCGTAGACCGTGCACGACGAGCTGAAGATGAAGCCGCACTTCGGATGCGCGGCGACGAACTCGAGCAGGTTGACGAGCGAGCCGAAGTTGTTGTGGTAGTAGGCGAGCGGCTTCTGCACCGACTCGCCCACGGCCTTGTGCGCGGCGAAGTGGATGATGCCGTCGACGTCGCCGTGACGAGCGAGCAGGGCCGCGCACGCGGCGCGATCGGCGAGATCGACGTTCGCCCACTCGGGACGCTTGCCGGCGATCGCCTCGATGCCGTCGAGCACCTCGGCGCGCGTGTTCGAGAGGTTGTCGACGACGACGACGCGGCAGCCGCGCCCCAGCAACTCGACCGTGGTGTGCGAGCCGATGAAGCCGAGGCCGCCGGTGACCAGGACCTTCTTCATGGCCGCGTCACTTGCGCGCGTAGCCCTGGAAGTCGCGGTGCTCCTGCTTGTGGAGCACTTCCTTGGGCAACGCCTGGAATGCCGCGTAGGTGATCTTCAGTCCTTCGGCGCGCGACACCTTCGGCTCCCAGCCGAGGATCTTCTTCGCCTTGGTGATGTCGGGGCGCCGCTGCGTCGGGTCGTCCTTCGGCAACGGCTTGAAGACGATCTTCTGCTTGGTGCCGGTGAGCTTGATGATCTCCTCGGCGAACTGCAGGATCGTGATCTCGTCGGGGTTGCCGATGTTCACCGGGTACGGGTAGTCGCTGTGCAACAGGCGCCAGATGCCCTCGACGAGGTCGTCGACGTAGCAGAACGAGCGGGTCTGGTTGCCCTTGCCGAACACGGTCAGGTCCTCGCCACGCAGCGCCTGGCCGATGAACGCCGGCAGCACGCGGCCGTCGTTGAGGCGCATGCGCGGGCCATAGGTGTTGAAGATGCGGATGATCCGCGTCTGCAGCCCGTGGTAGGTGTGGTAGGCCATCGTCATGGCCTCCTGGAAGCGCTTGGCCTCGTCGTAGACGCCGCGCGGGCCGACCGGGTTGACGTTGCCCCAGTACTCCTCCGTCTGCGGGTGCACGGTCGGATCGCCGTAGACCTCGCTGGTCGACGCGACCAGGATGCGCGCGTTCTTCGCCTTGGCGAGGCCGAGGCAGTTGTGCGTGCCGAGCGAGCCGACCTTCAGCGTCTGGATCGGGATCTTCAGGTAGTCGATCGGCGACGCTGGCGACGCGAAGTGCAGGATGTAGTCGAGCGGCCCCGAGACGTGCACGAAGTTGCTGACGTCCTTGTGGTGGAACGTGAACTCCTTCTTCGGGAAGAGGTGCTCGAGGTTGCGCAGATCGCCCGTGATGAGGTTGTCCATCCCGACGACCTCGTAGCCCTCGCGGATGAAGCGGTCGCAGAGGTGCGAGCCGAGGAAGCCGGCGGCGCCGGTGATCAGGATGCGTGGCATCGTGGGTCTCCGTTCACTTCACGCCGATGCCGGCGTAGGCGAAGCCCATCGCCCGCAGCTCGGCACCGCTGTAGATGTTGCGGCCGTCGAACACGACCGGCTGTTTGAGCGCCTTCTTCACGCGATCCCAGTCCGGCACGCGGAACTCGCGCCACTCGGTGACCAGCAGCAAGGCGTCGGCTCCCTGCAGCGCCTCGTAGGCGTCCTTCGCGTAGCCGATCTTGTCGCCGATCATGTGCTTGCTCTCCTCGACCGCGACCGGGTCGTAGGCGACGACCGACGCGCCCGCCGCGAGCAACTGTTCGCAGATCACCAGCGAGGGCGCCTCGCGCATGTCGTTGGTCTCGGGCTTGAACGACAGCCCCCACATCGCGAAGCGCTTGCCCTTCAGGTCGCCCTTGAAGTGCTTGTGCACCTTGGTGAACAGCACGTGCTTCTGCGACTCGTTGACGTCCTCGACCGACTGCAGGATGCGCAGCTTGTAGCCGTTCTCGCTGCCGGTCTTGACCAGCGCCTTGACGTCCTTCGGGAAGCAGCTGCCGCCGTAGCCGATGCCCGGATAGATGAAGCGGTTGCCGATGCGCGGGTCGCTGCCGATGCCCTTGCGCACCTGGTTGACGTCGGCACCCAGCAGTTCGCAGAGGTTGGCGATGTCGTTCATGAACGAGATCTTGGTCGCCAGCATCGCGTTGGCCGCGTACTTGGTCATCTCGGCCGACGGCACGTCCATGAACAGCACCGGATGGCCGTTGAGCGTGAACGGCTTGTAGAGCCGCGCCAGCACTTCCTGCGCACGCGGGCTCTCGACGCCGCAGACGATGCGATCCGGCTTCATGAAGTCCTCGATCGCCGCGCCCTCCTTCAAGAACTCGGGGTTGCTGGCCACGTCGAACGGCAGCTTGCTGCCGCGCTTGTGCAGCGCGGCGGCGAGTTCCTTCTTCACCTTCTCGGCAGTCCCGACCGGCACCGTGCTCTTGGTGATCACGACGAGGTAGTCCTGCATCTGCTCGCCGATCTCCCGCGCGACCGCGAGCACGTAGCGCAGGTCGGCGCTGCCGTCCTCGCCGGGCGGCGTGCCGACGGCGATGAACGCGGCCTCGGCCCCCACGATCGCCTCGGCGAGTTTGGTCGTGAACCGCAGGCGCCCCGACTTGGTGTTGCGCGCGACGATGTCCTCGAGCCCGGGCTCGTAGATCGGCAGGATGCCGCGCTTCAGGTTGTCGATCTTCTGCGCGTTGACGTCCACGCAGGTGACGGTCATGCCGACGTCCGCGAGGCAACTGCCCGTGACGAGGCCAACGTATCCGGTGCCGACGACGGCGATCTTCATGGGCGAGCAGTTCTCGGGGGTCTGGGGCGCGGCGCGCGCCGTGCGTCCATCGGCAGGATCGGGCGTCCGCGGCGAGCGGAATCCACGGCTCGGACGGGCGCGCTTGGACGCGCCTGGACCGGCACAGAACGCCGATGGGGAGCGACGTTCTAGCCGAACACCGAGGCGCTGGTCCACAGGACCAGCACGCCCTTGCCATGGCATCCAGCGTGCGCGAGCCCCGGCCACGCTGCATCATCTCCGACATGGCCGAACCCCGTTCCTGGCGTGTCGCGATCGTTGGCTCCGGCCCGGCCGCGTTCTACACCGCTGAGGCCCTGCTGAAGGCAGCGCCCGGCGGGGTGCAGGTCGATCTGTTCGACCGGCTGCCGGTGCCGTTCGGGCTGGTGCGCGGCGGCGTCGCGCCCGACCACCAGAACATCAAGGGCGTGGTGAAGGTCTACAACAAGATCGCCGCCACGCCCGGGTTCCGCTTCGCCGGGAACGTGCGCATCGGCCAGCACGCGACGGTCGCCGAGCTGCAAGCGCACTACCACCAGATCGTCTACGCGTTCGGTTGCGAGAGCGACCAGAAGCTCGGCGTGCCGGGCGAGGACGCGGCCGGCGTCCATGCCGCGACCGATTTCGTCGGCTGGTTCAACGGCCACCCCGACCACCGCCACCATCGCTTCGACTTGTCGCGGGCACGCCGGGTCGCGCTCGTCGGCAACGGCAACGTCGCGATGGACGTCGCGCGGATCCTGCTGGCGTCGCCCGACGAACTCGCCAAGACCGACATCGCCGACCACGCGGTGGTGGTGCTGCGCGAGAGCGCCGTGCGTGAAGTCGTGCTGCTCGGCCGCCGGGGCCCGGCACAAGCCGCGTTCTCGCCGAAGGAGATCGAAGAGATCGCCGAGCTGCCCGACGTCGACGTCGTGGTGTCCGCCGCCGATGCGCACGTCGATGCGGCGAGCGCGGCGTGGCTGGCCAAGGACGGCGCGCGCAGCCAGCAGCGCAACGTCGAGTTCCTGCACGGGCGCGTGGCCCTGGGCGAAGGCGACCGGCCGAAGAAGCTGCGCTGCCGGTTCCTGGTCGCGCCGACCGAAGTGCGCGCCACCGGCGGCCGGCTGAGCGGGGTGCGTCTGCAGCACATGGAACTCGTCGCCGAAGCCGACGGCTCGATGCGGCCGAAGGCCAAGAACTCGTTCGAGGAGCTGGGCGTCGACCTGATGTTCAAGGCGATCGGCTACCGCGGCATCCCGTGCCCCGGCGTGCCGTTCGACGAGAAGAAGGGCATCGTGCCGAACGTCGACGGGCGGGTCGTCGAGGCTCCCGGAGGAGCGGTGCGCGTCGGCCACTACGCGTCGGGCTGGTGCAAGCGAGGGCCGACCGGCCTGATCGGCACCAACAGCCTCGACGCCAAGGCGACGGTCGAGGCGATGAAGGCGGATCGCGCCGAGGGCCGCCTGCTGCAACCGACCGACGACGACCTGCTGCCGAAGCTGCGCAGTCGCGGCATCGACGTCGTGAGCTGGGACGACTGGCAACGGCTCGATGCGTGGGAAGTCGCCGAAGGACAGCGCCGCGGCAAGCTGCGGCACAAGCTGCCCGACGTCGGCGAACTGCTCGCCCGCATCCGCGCGCTGCGCGGTTGATCGCAAGCGACGTTCGCACGCAGTCCGGAACGTCGCTAGCCTGCCTCGCCCGATGGGCGCCACGTTCGAGCTGTTCGCCGCCTGCCTGCCAGGCCTCGAGCCGACGGTCGCCGGCGAACTGCAAGCCCTCGGCCTGTCGCCGACGAACTTGCGCGGCGGCGTCGCGTTCCGCGGCGGCGTCGTCGACGCGATGCGCGCGGCGTACTGGCTGGGTGCCGCGAGCCACGTGCTGGTGCGGCTCGCCGAATTCCGCTGCCGCGCGCTCGGCGAACTCGAACGCAAGGCCGCAGAACTGCCGTGGCGCGACTGGTTGCTGCCGCGGACGCCGCGGACGGTGCACGCGACGACCCGCGGTTCGCGCATCTACCACACCGGAGCCGCCGAGGAGCGCGTCGGCAACGCGATCGAGCGCGTGCTCGGCGCCGCTTCGCCGGCGGGCGCTGGCGACGACGATGCCAAGGCGAACGTGCACGTGCGCTTCCGCGACGACGTCTGCACGCTTTCGATCGACGCCACCGACACGCCGTTGCACCGGCGCGGCTGGCGTCTCGAGACCGGCAAGGCGCCGCTGCGCGAAGACCTGGCGCACGCGCTCGTGCTGGCCGCCGGCTGGCGGGCCGACGAGCCCCTGGTCGATCCGTTCTGCGGCTCCGGCACGATCGCCATCGAAGCCGCCGGCCTCGCGCGTGGATTGCCGCCGGGTCGCCTACGGCCGCCGCCCTTCGCCCACCTCGCGCTGTTCGACGAGGCGAGCTGGGCCGCCGTGCCGAAGACGGCGACGCCGAGCGGGCGGACCGTGTTCGCCTCCGACCGCGACGCGGGGGCGATGGCGGCGACCGAACGCAACGCCACGCGCGCCGGGGTGCGCGAGGTCCTGACGCTCGAGAACGCCGCGATCGGGGCCACGACCACGCTGCGGCGCGACGTCCAGGCCGAGCACGGCTGTGTGGTGACCAACCCACCGTTCGGCCGTCGCGTCGGCGCCGGCAAGGACCTGCTGCCGCTCTACCAGACGCTCGGCGCCCGGGTGGCGGCGCTCGGCCCCGGCTGGCGCCTGTGCGTGGTAGCGCACGACCCGCGGCTCGCGCGCGGAACGGCCGTGCCACTGCGCAGCGTGTTCACCACGCGCCACGGCGGACTCGTGGTCAACGCGCTGGCCTCGGCACCCCGCCCGTCGGACTGACGGCGATCAGGCCTGCGGCACGGGCAGCATGCCGCGCAAGCGCAACGCCTCGGCGTGCCCCGCCTCGAGCTGCAGCGCCCGATCGCAGGCGATCGCCGCGTCGGCGAAGCGCTTGGCATGCCAGAACACCCACGCCTGCTGCACGTGCATGTTCGGGTTCTTCGGCGCAGCATCGATGGCGCGCGACGACATCGCGGCGGCGGCATCGAAGTCACCGAGGTGGCCGTGGGCATGCGCCAGGGCCGAGAACGCCCCGGCAATGGCGACCGCATCGGATTCGCCCTCGACGTTCTTCGCGGCGATCTGGGCGTCGGCGAGCGCCTCCTGCCATCGCTGCTGGTCGAGGTTCAGCCAGGCACGCTCGGTGAACGCTTGAGCGCCGCGGCGATTGAGCGCCGCCGCCGCGTCCAACGACCGCCGGGCCTCGTCGAGTCTGCCCATCCGGCGCAACACTCGCCCTTCGAGCATCAGTCGCGCGTAGTAGCTCTGGTGCTCGGCGTCGACGCTGGCGACCGCCCGCAGCGCCTCTTCGAGCTTGCCCTCGCCGACCAGGCTCCAACCCGTCGAGACCGGGTCCTTGGCGAAGCGCGCCCGCTTGATCTCCTCGATGCGCGCCCGCTGCTTCTCGTCGGCGTTCTTGTGCAGGGCCTGGACCGCGGAGGTCCACGTCTCGCCGTTCCGCGGCAGCTTGCTGTAGCCCTCGCGCGCATCCATCTCGTCCATGCGCTTGGCGATCGCTTCGAGCTCGGCCGCGGGCAGCGTGTAGAGGCTGCAGTCGGCCGGGTTGACGACGGTGTTGATGAACACCTTCACGCCGCGCTCCTCGCCGTAGCGCAGGTAGTCGCCGAACTCGTGCCAGTTCTGGCGCATCAGGCAGTACGTGAGGCTGAAGTGCGTGCGCCGACGGCGCGTGTAGGCCAGGAACCGCTCGACGTTCGCCCGCACCTCTTCGAAGTTCGCGTTCACCCGCACGCTCTCGACGGTCTGCTTGGTGGCGCCGTCGAGCGACACCGAGATCGAGCACGGCAACGCTTCCAGCACCCGCTCGACCTTCTTGCCCCACTGCGTGCCGTTGGTCGTGACGTGGCACGGGATGTTGATCCCGTCCTCGATCATCATGTCCCAGATCCGGTAGTTCTCCTGCGCGAGGAACGGCTCGCCGCCGAAGAACTTGGCGTCCTTCAGGTGCGGCAGGAACTTGCGCAGGTCGGCGAAGAACCGGTCGTCGTAGACCTTCGGCAACGGCGGCAGCTTCTCGCGATGCGCGCGAATGGTCGAGCTGAGCACCCCGTAGCACATGACGCACGCGAGGTTGCAGGTGTTGCTGACCGTGAACTCCATGCGCGCCGGCCATTCCGCGTCGAGGCCAGCCACCGGCAGTTCATCGAAAATCGTCGCGTAGACCTGGTCGTACTGCCCACCCTGCAGCTGCCACTCGCAGAACTCGCAACCGACGCCGAACTTGTAGTCCTTCAGCGCCTTGCGCATCGCGTTCGCCTTCTTGCCGCGCCAGATCTCCTCCAGGCTCTGCGTCGCGACGTTGCCGAGCACGTAGGTCGTGTTCTTGCAGCAGGCGATCACGTCGCCGTTGGTGTTGAAGTACAGCGACGTGTACGGCGCGTAGCACGCGGACCGGAACGGCTTCTGCGCCATTCCCTTCCGCGAAGCCTCGTAGGCGGCGATCTTGCCTTGGTCGATGGTCATGCAGTGAATCCGGTAGTAGATGCCGGGTCAGGAGGTCCGGCAAGTCCATCGGGTGACGGCGCCGTGGGACTCACGCGCTCGCGCAAATCCCCGTGCGGTGGTGTACTCGCCGACGCCGCATGAACATCGTCAACGCCTCGTCCTGCATCCTCGCCGTGTGTGGGCTGCTCACCGCCCAGGCTCGCATCGACGACGCCGCCAAGGCGGCGAGCCACGAACGCATGGTCAAGACCCTGCGCGAGATCGCCGAACGCGCCGTGCACGACCACAAGTACCACGGCGACGCCGCGGCCAAGGAACTGTGGGCCGAGATGGCGCGGCTCGGCGACAAGGCGCCGTGGAAGCTGCGGCTCGACGCCGCGCTGGCGCACCTGCGCCTCGGCGCGACGCGCGATGGCATCGCGATCCTCGAGCAGGCCCACGAAGGCCTGGGCAGCGGCGCGATCGACGGCGACGTCGACGCGAAGAACGCGGTGCGCTTCTACCTCGGCATGGCGTGGCTGCGACTCGCCGAAACGGACAACTGCTGCGCGCGCAACACGCCGGAGAGTTGCATCCTGCCGCTGCAGGGCGGCGCCCTGCACACGGCGACCGAGGGTGCGGCCAACGCGATCCCCTTCTTCGAACAGGTGATCGCGAACACCCCGGCCGGCGACTACTGGCACCTCGGCGCGCGCTGGTTGCTCAACCTCGCCCACATGGCGCTCGGCCAGTGGCCCGCAGGCGTGCCCGAGGCAGCGCGGCTGCCGGCCGACACGTTCACGTCCAAGGTCGCGTTCCCGAAGTTCCCGAACGTCGCATCGCGCGCCGGACTCGACGCGTTCGGAATGCTCGGCGGCATCATCGCCGACGACTTCGACGGCGACTTCGACCTCGACCTGATGATCTCGAGCTGGGGAGCAGCCGGGCCGCTGCGCTTCCTGCGCAACGACGGCGCTGGCCGCTTCGTCGACGACACGCAGGCAGCAGGCCTGGTCGGCATCACCAGCGGCATCAACATCTTCCAGGTCGACTACGACAACGACGGCGACCTCGACGTGTTCGTCTGCCGCGGCGCCTGGCTCTACGACGGCGGTCGGCACCCGAACTCACTGCTGCAGAACCAGGGCGGCGGGCGGTTCGTGGACGTGACGTTCGCGGCCGGCCTCGGCGAGGTGCACTTCCCGACGTCCACCTGCGACTGGGCGGACGTCGACAATGACGGCGACCTCGACCTCTACGTCGGCAACGAGACGTCGCCCAAGATCGAGGCGCCAAACCAACTGTTCCGCAACGAAGGCGACGGCACGTTCTTCGACATCGCCGCGCGCGCTGGCGTGCAGAACCTCGGCTACACCAAGGGCATCGCGTTCGGCGACTACGACGACGACGGGAACATCGACCTCTACGTCAGCAACCTGCACGAACCGAACCGCCTCTACCGCAACGCCGGCAACGGCCGCTTCGTCGATGTCGCGAGCAAGGCCGGCGTCACCGAACCGATCGAGAGCTTCGGCGCCTGGTTCCTCGACTACGACAACGACGGCGCGCTCGACCTGTTCTGCGCCGCCTACAGCACCGGCATCGGCGACGTCGCCGCCTACCACCTCGGCGTCGAACGGCCGCACAAGGAGGTCATGCGCCTGTGGCGCGGCGACGGCAAGGGCGGCTTCACCAACGCAGCGCCGGCGCTGGGCCTCGACTATCCGGCACTGCCGATGGGCGCGAACTTCGGTGACCTCGACAACGACGGCTTCCTCGACTTCCACTTCGGCACCGGCGATCCGTACTACTACTCGCTGATGCCGAACCTGATGTTCTGGAACCGGGGCGGCAAGCGGTTCGACGACGTCACCATGGCGGGTGGTTTCGGCCACCTGCAGAAGGGCCACGGCACCGTGTTCGCCGATCTCGACGGCGATGGTGACCTCGACGTCTACTCGATCCAGGGCGGCGCCTACCCCGGCGACGCGGCGCACGACGTGCTCTACGAGAACCCGGGCTTCGGCAACCACTGGCTCGCAGTGGTCGCAGTCGGGACGCACAGCAACCGTTCGGCCGTCGGCGCGCGCATCCACGCCGTCGTCGAGGAGAACGGCGTCGAACGTTCGATCTGGCGGGACGTGGGCAGCGGCGGGTGCTTCGGCAGCAATCCGCTGCGCCAGCACTTCGGCCTCGGTGCGGCGACGAAGGTCAAGTCGCTGTCGATCCGGTGGCCACGTTCGCGTGAGGTGCAGGTCCTGAACGACGTGCCGGCGGACCGCACGATCCGGGTCGTCGAGGGCACGGCCGGCTTCACCGAGATCGTCCTGCCGCGGGCACCGCTCGGCGGTACACGATGACGACCTGCACCGCGTCACTTCGCAATGCAGGTCGTCGGGGAATCGAGGGGCGCAGGACGCGCCCCTCGCTCGAGCCGTTGGCTCAGTAGCCGACCACGATCTCGGTGCCGTTGGAGACGATCACGCCGAACGGGTTGGCGCCCGGAGCGAGCGCGGCACCCTGCACGGTCGCCGACGCACCAACGAGGCTCGGGTTCGCCGGCATCGGGAACGGGATCTGCGCCGTGGTGCCGACCGTCGGCAACGTCGCGAACGCGCCGAATTCCGCCGTCGACCACTGCTTGCACCCAGGCATCCCGAGCCCGATGAGGTCCGTGCCAGGGGCCTGCGCGGAGCCGAAGAACACGGCCGCCGCGGGCGACGTGGCCGGCACGTTGCGGACCTCGAGCGCGTAGGCCGAGTTGCCGATGAAGGGCACGCCGACGCTGGTCAGCTGCAGTTCCAGCGAGGGGACGTCGGCGACGTTGATCGGATAGGCAAGAGTGTTCGAGAGGTCCGTCGCACCCGGATCCGCGGACGCGCCGGCGACCGAGTAGCCAACCAGGTAGTTGTTACCGGCAGCGCCCATCGTCACGAACATCATGGTGATGTCGCCCGTCGCCAGGTTGAACTGGAACTGGAGCGTGTCCGCCACGGTCGTCTGGTGGCTGACGACCGCGTCCCACGTCACGTAGGCGATCCCGCCGGCTTCCTCGAACTTCACCGACCCACCGAGGGTGTTGTTGTAGTCGTGCCAGCAGCAGACCGCCGTCTGCGCCCAGCCCAGGAAGGCCGCGAGCCCGGGCGTCCAGGCAGCGCCGATGCCGGTCGGCGACAGCGTGATGACGCCGTTGCTGCTCACGTGCAGGCTGCTGGTCGTGCCGCCGCCGGGAACCGGCATCGGCGCCGACAGGGCGACGGGCGCCGTGACGTCATCGCCGACCACGATCGTGGCCGCGTTCGTCGTCGGCTGGAACATGCCAGCGAACGCATCGAGCACCGTGTAGCCCGTCGAATTGCGCAACATGGTGATCGTCTTGCCGGTCAGGTCCATGGCCGCGGCCGGGCTGAAGAACTCGTAGAAGCTGTCGGGGTTCTTGTAGCAGCCGACGCCGTAGTTGGTCGACGACGCGCAGCCGGACGGCGGCGCCACGAGCCAGACGTAGCCCGGGTTGGTCGGGATGATCTGCACGGTGAGGCCCTGCATGTCGAAGCCGAGCGCGGCGAACGTCTCGAACAGCGTGTTGTCCGTCGTCGTTCCGCCGAGGCTGAAGTCGCTGGCGGCCGGCAGCGTGACACCGCCGCCCGGCGACAGCCCGACGAGGCCCGCGGCATAGGCCGCGCTGAACGTCGAGTTGTTCGTCGTGTTGGCGTCGTAGATGAACCGGATCTCGCCAGTCGGGAAGAGCTGCGCCTGGTACGAGAACAACGTCGTGCCGCCGAAGTTCACAGCGCGATCCCACGTGATCGTGCACTTCGCCGGCGAGCTGTTGATGTAGACGTTGGCGCCGTTGGCGGCCAAGAGGTTGTCGTCCGACCATTTCGGGCAGATGCGCGGCGAGCCGGACGCGAGTTCCGCGGCGGTCGACGTGCCATCGCCACCGCCCGGTGCCGGGGTGCCGGCGTTCGAGAGATGGAAGAAGCCGTTGGTGCAGATGTGGACGTCCGTGTACGTCGTCCCCGCGAACGGGAACGCGAAGCCGATCGGCTGGATCGTCAACATCACGTCGTCGCCGTTGCCGACGACCACGCCAAGGTTGCGTTCCGGGCAGATTTGGGCGAGGAGTGGCGACGCAATCGCCGCGAACAGGACAGAGGTCAGGACTCGATGCATGGAAGTTCGGGACGGGGCAGGAAGAAACGCGGCGGCGAAAGCCGCCACCGCAGGAACGTGGGGCAGCCTACCACGCGAACTCATCGATCCAACCCGCGCGGCGGCGGTCTACGGCTCGGCGCATCGTCGTGACGAAGGCGCGGATCGCGGCGCCGCCAGAGGCGCGCGACGCCCACCTGCCCGTGCCGCCGGCGCGTCCTGCTACTGCCGGAACCAGTCGGCCAGCGTCGTGCGCAGCTCCTCGAGCAGCGGCTTCATGCGCGTCGCCATCGTCTTTCTCGCGGCAGCAACGACCTCGCCGCGTTCGCGCGTTCGCTCCGAGAGCTGCTGCAGCGACTCCGCCTCGACCGCGCCGGCCGCGCTGAGCGCCTGGTGCAACGCTTCGCGCAACTCCTCGGCCCGCTCGGCAAGGAACGCCTCGTCGAAGCACTTCGTCGCCGCCGCCCGCGAGTCGCGGCTGGGCTTCGCCAGAGCCTTGATGGCCTTGTCGACGGCTTTGTCGTGGCGCGACTTGGTCTCGCGCGTCTTGGCCATCGCCTTCTTCCATTCAGCGTGGTCCGCGAACGCCCGGTCGGCGATGGAGAACTGCGGCGCCCATTCGCCGAAAGCCGCGTTCGGTGCGAGCGCCGCGCCATCCGCGAGCAGGGCCTGGGAATGCACGAGCACCGCCTTGTCGAGGAACGCCTGCATCGCCTCGATCGCCGGGGGCAACGCGGCCTTGTCGGCGGGATCCGCCTTGGGCAGCAGCTTCTTCGCCCGGCCGAGCAGGTCACCGACCACGCCGAGATCCGGCATCTCGCGCTGCAGTTCGCTGACCGCGGTGCGCATGGCCTGCGCCGCGGACTGCGTGGAGACCTGGTCGAGCCACTCGAGCATCGATGCGACCTGCACGGGCAGCGGCCAGTGCCCGCTCTGCTCGGTGAGCCCGTCGACGATCTCGAGCCGCACCTTCGCGTAGCCCTGTTCGCGGTAGATCTTGTCGGTTCGGATCGCGCAGTCGACCGGCACCACCGCGTCCGCGCGACCGTGCAGGATGCCGATCGCGACTTTCTGTTTCGCGAGCTTGTCGTGCTTGACGTCGAGCACGTTGCCGGCGTGCGCGACGATGCCGTCGACGAGCTCGGGGTGCTCGCCCGCGAACCAGTAGCAGAAGAACGCGCCTTGGCTGTGGCCGTAGAGGTAGACCCGGCCGATCGGGAAGCGCTTCTTGAAGTCGGCGATGAGTCCGGCGATCTGCTCGCCGTCCTTCGGCCCTTGCACGAAGTTGAACGTGTCGCCGTTGCCCGGAGTGAGGCCATCGGGCGACACGACGATGTCGCGGCGGCGGAAGTCGCCGAGGATCGGGTAGTTCCAGAAGCTCCAGCCGTGGTTCATGCCGGTGCCGTGCAACATCAGCAGCAGGTCCGGCGGGTTCTTGGCGTCGATGTCCTTCGGCACGCGGTACCAGTAGGGTCGACCCTGCGCGCTCTTCCATTCGAGCAGCTTGCCGCGCGGCACCTTCGTCGAGGGTTCGACGATCGCGTCGGCATCCTTCTGCGCCAGGACGTGGGCTGCGGCGATCGACGTGACGAGGAACGCGAGGAACGTGCGGTGCATGGCGACTCGGTCTCGACGATACCCGGCGCAGGCCGGCCCTCGTAAGGCACGCGTCAGCCGTTCGCCCGGAAAGACGCGGCACGCAGCGGCGGAACCGCGGGCTGCCGCGCAGGCGGTCTGCCGATAGGCTGCAGGCATGCTCGTCGTCGCCCTCGTCAGCGCTCTCGCCGGCCCTCCCCAGGATCCGCCTCCCGTTCCCGACGCCGACAACTTCCGCCAGTGGCAGACGCGCATCGAACCGGATGCGACGGAGCTCGCCTACCTGCGCGTCGCCTGGCGCAACGAGTTCTGGCCGGCGGTGCTCGAGGCCCGCGAGCTCGGCCGACCGATCCTGTTCTGGACGATGAACGGGCACCCGCTCGGCTGCACCTGAAACAACGGCGTCCGTGGACGCCAGGTGGTCTGGTCAGACCCCGAAGTGCAGAAGCTGAGCCGCGAGTTCGTGACCGTCGCCGACGAGGTCTATCTGCTCTACCCCGAGGATCCGCACAACCTCGCGCGCGTCGCGAACGATCCGGGGCACCTGCTGTTCAAGAAGTTCGGCGAAGCGATGCCGCGCGGCGCGTGGCATCACCCGGGCACCAAGCAGGGCATCTACATGCTCGGCCCCGACGGCGAGTACCTCGAGGGACTCGGTGCCGCCAGCGGCGATCCCGCCGACATCGCGCGGCGCCTGCGCACGGCTCTCGAACGCTGGGACGCGCTGCGCAAGGAGAAGCGGTACCGGAACGCACCGGTGCCGGCGAAGGGCGTCGAACTGCCGTGCGATCTCGACGCCCGCCGCACGACGTTGCGCGTGTCGTTGCGCGATCTCGTCGGCGACGACGGCACGACGCCGCGCTACGAGAAGGGCGCCTACGACGACCGCAACTGGACGACGTGGATCGGCTGGGCGTGGAACCAGAACTGGTTCCAACTCGACGATCCGCGTGATTTCGTCACCGACGGAGCGCAGCCGCGCGACGTGCCGGCAGCCACGTTCCGACGTCTGTGCCGCGAAGTGCTGGTCGACAACGTGCGCGGCCAGGCGCCGCACTGGGAGGACGGGCACGTGCAACGCGCGTCGCTGACCGTTCGCCGCGTTTCGGCCGGCAAGACCTGGACGCTCGAGTACTCCGGCGAGGCGAGCATGGAAGCGCCGAAGGCGGCGCTGGCCGTGAAGCTGCACGGCCGCGCCGAGTGGGATCCCGCGGCCAAGCGGTTCGTCCGGTTCGACCTGGTCGCGCTCGGCACGCGGCAAGGAGCCTGGGGCGCGAACCAACGCGAACAGCAACGCGGCCCATCGCCGATCGGCATCGCGTTCCGGCTGTTCCCGGGCGAAGCGCGCACGGGGCGCTGATGGAGTACCGCGAGGTCCCGGGGACGCCACTGCGGCTGTCGAGCCTCGCGTTCGGCGGGTGGTTGACGCTCGGTGATCGGCTCGACGACGCGACGTCGATGCGCCTGCTCGACACCGCCGTGGCCGGCGGCATCAACTTCCTCGACCTCGCCGACGTCTACGGCAACGGCGGCGCCGAACGCGTCGTGGGCGAGTTCCTGCGCGCCAACCCCGGCGCCGACGTCGTCGTCAGCAGCAAGGTGTTCTGGCCGACCAGCGATCGCGCCGAGGACCGCGGTCTCTCGCGCCGCCACATCCACGCCAGCATCGACCGCACGCTGCAGCGGCTCGGGCGCGAACAACTGCACGTCTACTTCTGCCATCGCGAGGATCCGACCGTGCCACTCGCGGAGACCGTGCAGGCAATGGGCGATCTGGTCGTCAGCGGCAAGATCGTCGCGTGGGGCACCAGTTGCTGGCGCGCGGCCACGCTGCGCGCGGCGCATCGCCTCGCCGCCGAACTGCACGTGCCGCCGCCGCGACTCGAGCAACCCCGTTACAGCCTGCTCGTGCGCGCGATCGAGAACGACGTCGTGCCGTGTTGTCGCGAACTGGGCATCGGCATCGTCGCCTGGAGCCCGCTCGCCGGCGGCGTGCTGACCGGCAAGTACCTCGATGGCATGCCCCCCGGCAGCCGCGGGGCCACGAGCCGCTGGCTCGACGACTACGGATCTCCTCGCCAGCGGCGGGCCGTAAGCGAGTTCGTCGCCGCGAGCCGCCAACGAGGCATCGCGCCAGCCGCAGCGGCACTCGGCTGGGTGATGCAGCAACCCGGAGTCACTTCGGCGATCTGCGGCGCCACCTCGGACGTCCAGATGCGCGACAACCTGGTCGCCGGCGAGCTCGCCAGCCGTGGCGGCGCGTTGGGATGGGCGGAAGCACCGTTCGCACGCAGGGAATCCCGATGGCATCGTCTGCTGCGGCGCCTTGGCGCCCGCTGACCGTTCACGCCAGCGCTTCCTTTTCTCGCCATCGGGGGTAGCATGGACTGCCACGAGAACGAGAGCTGGACGTTGCGGCGCCCTCGATTCCCGCGACATCCAGCAGCAGCCATCATGATCCTCCTGTCGAATCTGTGCGTGCTCGCCTTCCTTGGCGCCGACGTGCATGCAAACGTCGCCATCGCCGCCGACCACGCGTCGCCGATCGCGGCCGTCGAGCCACAGGGTCCGCCTGTGCAGTTCTTCCCGGATGCAGAGGACACCGTGGGGCCCAGCGGCGGCACGCCCGAGCCGGGCTCGATCCTGCTGCTCGTCGGTAGCGCGCTCGGTTACGGGGCCTGGCGCCTGAAGCGGAACAAGGACACGAAGGAGAGTTGAGCGGCGTGCGAGCCGCCATCGCGGCCGCGATCGCCCTGTTGCTGGTCTACTGGGAGACGCTCGAGAGCTACCTCCTCGACCAGTACTACCAGGAGCACTTCCTCTACCTCTGGGTGTTCCTTGGGCTCGCCCTGACGCGAACGCTCCGCGGCCCGTTTGGCACGCACTTCGCGCTGAACTCCGCACGCAGCAGAGTCGGCTTCGGGCTCGCGATCGCAGCGATCCTGTTGCTCGGCGCGAGCGAATCCGTCGGCTCGAGCACCGGCACCCGCGCGTCGCTGGCCGTGTTCCTGACGGCACTAGCGGTTCTGGTCGTTCCCGGCTGGCCGCTGACGCGCTGCCTGGCCCATGGCCTGCTGCTGCTGCTGTGTTTCGGGCTGCCCTACGCCGTCTGGTATCCGATCACCTCGCACCTGCAGTGGGGTGTTGCGCAGGTGATCGCTCTGCCGAGCCACCTCGGCATCGCCAACTACACAGTGCGCGGCGCCATCGTCGACTTCCCTCACTACGACCTTGCGATCACCGCCGATTGTTCGGGACTGGGGCAACTGCTGACGTTCTCCGGAATCGCCGGCCTCGCCATCCTGAGCTCGGCACGCAACCGCCGTCGCGCCGCGACCCTGATGCTGCTGGCGGTCGTGCTGGCATGGCTCTCCAACCTCGCCCGCGTCAGCGCCTTCGTGTTCTTCGTCGGGATCGGCTGGACCACGGCGGTCGACGACCCGACCTGGCACGCGCTGCTCGGCTTCGGCGTGTTCCTGCCGTTCGTGACCGTCCTGGTTTGGCTGGCCCTGCGCACCCACCGACCACTCCCCCCGCCGGTGGCGATGCCCTCGGCCGCGCGCGGTCGCTGGCCGGTGTTCGGGATCCTCGTGCTGTTGGCCCTGGTCCACTTCGCCTGCCGGCGGCCGGATGACGTGGACTTCCCAGCGCCGGCGTGGTTCGCGGAGCTGGCCGCCCCCCCGGACCACCGGCTGCTCCGGCACGCGTCGTCGGAGGCGAGCGACCGCCTCGCCTACGGCACGCGCTGGCTGCACAACGCCCGCTACGAGAGCACGCAGGGGCATCAGTTCGACCTGTTCCACTACACGACGCGCTCCCGCAGCCACCTGTGCGTGCACAAGGTCGCCGCGTGCGTCGCCCGGCCAGGACTCCAGATCCGTTACGCCGCACCGGTAGAAGTCGCCGGCCAGACGTGGTGGCCAATCGCCCTCGACAGCGAACGCGAACTCGAGTCCATGCACGTCTACTACGCCTTCGAGGTCGGCGGCCAGCGCTTCGACGACAGCTCGGCCACGCAGCTGCACGTCTTCCAGCAACGCCTTCTGGGGAAAACCTGGGAAGTACGACTCACACGAGCCACCTTCCCCGGGCGACTGCCTGCCGCGCCCCACGCACACGCAGCGGCAATCCTCGGGTGGCTCGGAAAACTCACGAAGTCTTCGGGCTGAGTCGGGTCGCGGCCGCGTAAGGAGAGGCCACCACCCCGCCGGATCGGCACCGGCGCCCCCCCCGTCATGTCCGACCCATCCGAACCGCAGCGGACGGCTGCGCATTGGCTATCCGCGTCACAAGCGGATCCCCAACGCGCGCGGACCGGACCCTGGCTGGCGGTGGTGCTCGCGATCTGGGCCGCGGCGGTGCTGCTGGCGATTCCGATGGGGATCGGCTCGTCCTGGCGCGAATGCGACACCCAGGCGATCGCCCGCAACATGGTGAGCGAGGGGTTCGATCCGCTGCGGCCCCGCGTCGACTGGCGAGGCGACACCGATGGCGCCGTCGAGTGCGAGTTCCCGTTCTACCAGGCCATGGTCGCCGCGGTGATGGCGGTGGTGGGCGAAGCCGAGTGGCCTGGGCGGGTGATCTCGGTGCTCGCGATGCTGTTCGCAGCCATGTCGCTGCATCGCTTGTGCGCCGCGCGCGCCGGCCCGGCGGGAGCCCTCGCAGCGACGATGGTGTTCTTGACCGGCGGCCATGCCTTCTTGCTCGGCGGCCGCGTCACGCCCGACGCCACCAGCACGGCCTTGGCCATCGCGGGGACCGCCGCGTTCGTCGAGTTCCTGGCGTCGGGGCGAACGCGCACCCTGTGGCTGGCGACGGCCGCGATCACCCTCGGCTGCCTGACCAAGGCAACGGCGCTGCAGGTCGGCCTCCTGCTGTTCCTGTGGACGCTCGCCGCCGCCCCGTCGCGGCTGCGGGAAGCGAGGCCGTGGCTGGCGTTCGCGACGATCCTCGCCGTCTGCGCGGCGTGGGTCTGGCATGGCGTGCAGCTGCACGCGGAGACCGGGTTGACGTTCGGTGTGGCGTCCGGCGGCGAGACGAAGTTCCCGACCCTGCGCAGCCTGCGCAATCCGGACCACTGGCTGTCGCTGTTCCGCACGACGATGGAGTACGGGTTCGGCCCGCTCGGGCTGATCGCCTTGGCTGTCGTCGCCGTCCGCCGGCGCCTCGACCGCTGCGATCTCGGCCTGCTGCTCGTCGTCGCCCTCGGCCTCATCGGCACGTTCCGCTACAGCTTCCACCACGGCGTCGGCCCGCAGTACCACGTGTTCGCGGCGGTCGGCGGCGCCTGGTTCGTCGCCCGCGTGTGGCCGCAGCAAGCGCGATGGTCCCTGTGGGCCCTGCTCGCCGTTGCGATCGTGGCGCAGGGATCTCTCCACCTCGCCAAGGAGCGAGCCACTCGTCTCTCGTGCTTGGACTCGGGTTTCGCCGAGGTCGGCGCCGCCGTGGCGGCGATCAGCACTCCTGACGAACTCGCCGTCGTGCGCGGCCACCGTGAGCGAATCGACGAGTACTGGCGCCGGCGCACCAACTTCGAGGAGCCGATGATGCTCTACCACGCCCGCCGCCGTGGTTGGGTGTTGCCGCGCGACGACTTCGCGCCGGCCGAACTCGCCGAACTGCACCAGCGCGGCGCGCGCATCGTGATCGACCAGATGCCGGCCGAGACGTCGGCGCCGACCAGCGAGTGGCTCGCCTCGCACGCGGACCTCGTGCAGGAACGATTCGGCCGCCGCATCTACCGCCTGCGCGCATCGTCCGAGTAGGACGTTCCCGGATCGCGCCTCAGCGTGCGGCGTCGCGCAGCCGGAACTCGACGACGACTTCGGTGGTGCTCGCGACCGGCACGCCGTCCCGCCGGGCCGGCACGAACCGCCAGGCGCGCACCGCCCGCAGCGCCTCGCGATTGAGGCCGGGGAACGGCGCGGGCGTGCGCAGTTCGATGCCGGTGACGGCGCCGAGGCTGTCGATCGAAACCGCGAGCACCACCACGCCTTCATGGCCGGCGCGGCGTTCGTGGTCGGGGTACTGCGGCGGGACATTGTCGGCGCAGCGCTGCGCTTCGACGAAGGGCTGCGCCGCCGCGGCGGTCGCCGCGGACGACGGCTCGGGCGTTGGTTCCGGCGGCGGCCGCAGTCGATCGCGCGTCGGCTCGCGCCGCGGCGGCGCAGGCGACGGTTCGGCGACGGTCGCGACCGGCGGCGGCAGCGGTTCGACGACCGCCAACTCGTGCGCCACCATGTCGACCACCAACGCCTCGACGACGACATCGGGGCGGGGCGTTTCGGCGGGCGCCACCGGCATGCTGGCGACCGAACTCGCGATCGTGACGTGCGGCAACGGCGGCGGCAGCTGGCGCCGTGCGTACGCACTCATCACCAGACCGCAGGCCATCGCGGCCGCGTGCACGACGATCGAAGTGACGAGAAACCCGGAACGCACGTTGGGACGCGCAACGATACCCGACGAGCCCCGGTTCGCAGCCGCGCCTACTTCGGGGCGGGAACCAGCCGCCAGACGCGCCCCTTCTTCCCGTCGAACCCGGTCAGCAGCAGTTCGCCGTCCGGCTCCTCGGCGAAACTGGACACCTGCTGCGGCGCGCGGGCGAGCGTGACCACGGCGTGCTTGCCGCCCTCGCGGTCCTCGCGGCACGCCCACATCTTCAGCGTCATGAAGTCGCCGTAGACGAACCAGCCCTGCAGGCCGGGCAGAGCCTTGCCGCGATAGACGTGGCCGCCGGTGATCGACAGCCCCTCGCCATGGTCGTACTCGGCGACCGGCGCGATCGCGCCGGCCGGCACGGCGCGACCCTTGCGCAGCGTGAACACCTCGGTGCCTTCGAGCGGGTTCCAGCCGTAGTTGCCGCCCTTCACCAGGCGGTCGACTTCTTCGAGCCGGTTCTGACCGACGTCGCCGCACCACAGATCCCCGGTCGCGCGATCGAACGCGATGCGCCACGGATTGCGCAGCCCGTAGCACCAGATCTCGGCGCGTGCCTTGTCCGTGCCGACGAACGGGTTGTCCGCCGGGATCGCGTAGCGCTTCTCGCTCGTGGCGCCACGCACATCGATGCGCAGCACCTTGCCGAGCAGCGTCGCCAGCGATTGGCCGGCGCCGAACGGATCGTTCGCAGCGCCGCCATCGCCGAGCGCCACGTAGAGCATGCCGTCCGGACCGAACACGATGGTGCCGCCGTTGTGGTTGCCGAACGGTTGGAACACCTCGAGCAGCCGCAGTTCGCTCGCTGCATCGACGACGCGGCCGCCATCGCCGGCCACCGTCGCGAACCGCGACACCACCGACTGGCGGTTGCTGCGATGGGTCTTGCCGTTCGGCATCTCCGCCTCGCGCACTTCGATGCGCTCCGACCAGCAGACGTAGACCAGGCCGTTCTCGGCGTAGGCCGGATCGAAGGCGAAACCGAGCAGGCCCTCCTCCCAGTTGTCGAGGAACACCGCCTTGCCGAGATCGAGGAACGTGCGCCGCCCTGCGTTCGTTCCGTCGCGAGTCACGACGAACACCTGCCCCGGCTGCGTGACGACGTAGGCGTGCTGCGGATCACTGGCGTCGAACGCGACGAACAGCGGGCGATCGAACCCACCCTGCGCCGGGAACGCGTCCACGTAGGCGATCGCCGGACCGGTGGGCAGACCGGGCTCTTCCTCGTCTTGCGCACGCACGGCATTCGCGAGGATCGACACGAGCAGGAACGGCACGACGCGGCGATGCATGCGCATTGCTTACGCGACCGGCGCCGGCACCGCACGCGCCTTCGCTGCGCGCCGGCGACCCGACCCGGGCTTGTCCCGATCCGATGCGGGCTGTTGGTGCCGAGGATCGTGAACGGCGTTCGCGACTCCGCGGCACCAGATGCTCAGTGCGCCCAGATCCGGATCACGTGGGCACGCTGGAGGCTCTCCTCGGACCGCCCGTCGAAGCCGTAGACGTTGAGGGCCATGCCGCCGACCGGCTTGAGCCACAGCAGGTTGTTCGCCTGGTCCTGCCAGATCACGACCCCGGTGGGGTCGTTGCGCACGTCGGCGAGCGACGTGCCGGTGTTCGCGAACATCCGGGTCTTGTTCTGGGCGATCTTCTGCGCCTGGGACAGCGAGTCGTAGCCGGCGTCGTAGCGGCCGGCGGCCCGCACCGACCCTGGCCACGGCAGGCCGAGCACCAGCGAATCGTCGGCCCGGAAGGCGTTGTGCATCGTGACGCGCAGCGCCGTCTGCGGCATCTGGCCGCCGGGGAACGACAGGCGATACGTGCCACCGCGCGCCACCGAGAACGACCGCATGCCCGGGAAGAACAGCGCCTGCGCCGGGTTGCCGACGGTGTGCTCGTCGACCACGCCGAGATTGCCGTCGAGGCGCTGCAGCCGCAGGGCGATCAAGCTCGGGCCCATCCACGCCTGCGTCAGCTGGTTGTCGAGCACGACGTCCTGCAGGCCGTAGAACCGGTGCGGCGTCGACCAGGTGCCGCTGCCGCTCGGCGCCACCGCGACGAGACTCGCGAGGCCGTGCACGTAGAACGGGCGGTCCGGGATCAGGTAGTTGCCCGCCGGTCCCCAATAGCCGTGCGGATCGTGGATCGCGCCGGGCAGGGTCCAGTAGCGCTGCTTGCCCGCGAAGGCAGTCGTCAGCGGGAAGCCGTCGAAGTACGGCGGCGGCGTCAGGTAGCCGGCGTGCGAGTTCGTCAGCAGCCAGCCGGAGTTGCGGAAGCCGCCGAGTCCGATCGACTTGGGGTACAGGTCCGACGAGTCGAACACGCCACCGCCGAACACGAACTGCGAGTTCGCGGTGATCGTCGGCGGCTGGAACGGATAGTCGAGCGCGACGAGGTCCTCGACGTCGAGCTGGTAGTGGTAGCTCGACAAGCCGATGCGCCGTGGATCCATGAACGGCGTCGCGGAGTTGAGGCTGCGACACACCAGCAACGTGCCTCGCATCACCGAGGTCATCGCCGAACCCGTGAAGTCGCGCGTGTTGTTGTCGGCGGCGACCCAGTCGAGGTAGGTGCCGCGGCCGACGCGGTTCTGGTAGCCGCCCTCCTTGTTCTTCCACACCACCCCGCGCGACAACGTGAACGGCGTCGCCGGCTGGTAGCGGATCGACGCGAAGTTGCCAGCCTCGTCGGTGACGACGAAGTCGGTCATCATCCCTTGCCGGCGGTTGCCGTGGCCGACGTTGTCCTCCTGCAGCCGGATCGTCAGCGACGACGGCTGGATCGGCACGTTGCGCGAGGCGCCGCGGCACGCCGCGGCGAAGCTGTTCCAAAGACCACGCCCGTCGCAGTCGCTGCCGCGGTTGCCGACCACCACGTTGTCGGGGTTGGTGATCCAGAAGCCCGACGCATCGGCGTCGTGCACCTTGATGCGTGCACCGATGCCAGGGTCGCGCACCTTCATCGCCACGCAATCCCGCAGCGTGTTGCGTTGCTCGCTGCCGTCCTCGAGGAAGAACGCGTGGCCCTTGATGTCGACCGCCGTGACCCGTTCGACGAGCACGCCGCAGGTACCGTGGATCGTCACGCCGCGATTGCTGCTGCCGACGATCGTGCACTCCCGCAGGTAGTGCCGGCGTGCACTGACGTCGCCGACGAACGCCCCGCCGCCCTGGCCCTGCGCATTCGCAGGCGTCCACGACAACATGTGCCAGTGGAACGGATAGCGGCCCATCGCCCGGCGCTGGCCACAGCGGCGGAACTCGACGCCGCTGACCTGGGCCGCGCTGGCGTACCCCATCACCATCACGTGCGCGCCGAAGCCGTGTGTGTTCCAGTCGGCGTCGTCGGCGCCCTGCACGACGATCGAGCGCGTCAACAACGCCACCTCGGCGCGTTGGTCGAGCACGCGCGCCGTGCTGGCGCGCGGCGTCCAGAACGGCGCCGGCGCCAGCCCGATCGACTGGCCCGCGATCGTCGCGCTGCGTGGGTACTGCAAGCGGCCCCATCGGGCCGTCGGCAGCGGCTGCATGGTGGCCAAGGTCGTGCCGTTGGCGTCCGCGGCGAGGGTCAGGATCGCGGTCTCCCCGACGCCATGGAAGTCGGTGGTCGACACCGCGATGCGATCGCCGGCGCGCCAGGCGACCGGGTCGGCGAGGTGGAGCGTGCGCACACCGGCTGCGGCGTGATCACCAAGCCAGGTGCGCGTTCGCGAAGGGACCGCGCCGCACAGGCGCAACGTGCCGCCGCCGACGACGTGGATCGCGCGCGAGCGCCCGTCGTTGTCCAGACCGCCGTCCTCGGTGCGCGGCGTGTGCGCGCCGCGCGAACCGGTCAAGGTGATGACGGCGCGCCCCGGGAACGGTCGCGCCTCGGTCCCGATCTCCAGCACCCCGGTGCCGAGCACGTCGATCGTGTTCGCCGTGATCGCGACGTTCGCGTCGATCGCCGTGTGGGCGCGGAGCGTGCCTTCGATTCGCAGCTGGTCGAGCGCGGCCGTCGCCGTGTCGAGCACGACCGTATGCCCTGGCGGAATGTGCACGCGGCTGCCAGGACCGGGCACCCGGCCGTGCGGCCAGGTGGCGGGATCCGACCAACGCTGCGTAACGGGAGACTGGGAGGGCAGGCTGACCAGGCCGGTCAGCACGATGCCCGCGAGCCATCGGTGCATGGGTGTCGTCTCGAGGTGCGGTTCCACGCGCCAAGCGGCGCGGGAACGTGGCTCGCGGGGGGCGACCGCGAGGATCGCGTCCATACGCGAAGCACTCGTCACGACGGACCACGATTTTCGCGCGAATCTCCCGGTGGCAGCGCCGATACGGCGCGCCGTCGCGGTGGGCTACGTGCGAGCGTGAGGTAGCGAACCTCGCTGGCCGCCCGGGAACGCAGCCGCCAAGATGCCCGGATGCTCTCGATCACCGGTCTGCGCAAGGCCTACGGTGCGTTCGTCGCGCTGCACGGCCTCGACCTCGCGATCGCACCCGGCGAAGTGCTGGCGCTGCTCGGGCCCAACGGGGCCGGCAAGTCGACGACGGTGAAGTGCCTCGTCGGCCTGCTCCGCCCCGATGCGGGCAGCATCCGGATCGCCGGCATCGACGCGCTCGCCGACCCGGCCCCGGCGCGAGCCGCCGTTGGCTACCTGCCCGAGGTGGCGCGGCTGCACGAGGTACTGACCCCGTGGGAGTTCCTGCTGCTGAAGGGGCGGCTGTTCGACCTCGACGACGGCACGATCCGCACCCGCGGCGAACGCATGCTCGGTGGCTTCGACCTGCTCGACCGCGCCGACGAGCCGATGGTCGGCTTCAGCAAGGGCATGCTGCAGAAGGTCTCGATCGCCGGGGCGCTGCTCACCGACCCGAAGCTGCTCGTGTTCGACGAGCCACTGTCGGGGCTCGACGTCACGACGACGCTGGTGGTGAAGGAACTGATGCGCGAGTTCGCGGCCAAGGGCGGTGCGGTGCTGCATTGCAGCCACCTGCTCGACGTCGTCGAGTCGACGGCGCATCGCATCGCGGTGCTCGACCAGGGTCGGCTGCTCGCGTGCGGCACAGCCGCCGAGTTGCGCCGACAAGCCGGTGCTGGCGCCGACGCCCGCCTCGACGCGGTGTTCCGTTCGCTGGTGCGCGCGAGCGATCCGCGGGCGGCGGCCCGCGCGATCCTCGGGTAGCGAGGGCGACGTCGAGGGCGCGGCCGATCATGGCGCTTGCCGCTCGCGGCGCAGCTGCCTAGGGTGCGCAGCACGCAAGGGTGCCGATCCGCCGGATCGCGCAGGCAAGCACTGGTCGGGCCGCCAGGGCATGGATCCGCGGCGGCACCGGCCGCCCAGGAGCGAACCGATCCGATGCAACCGCCCCCACGACTCGACCACGGCGTGATCGGCAACGGCCGCGTGCTCGCGCTGATCGCGCCGAGCAGCGCGGTCGAATGGCTCTGCCTGCCGCAGTGGGACTCGCCCTCGGTCTTCGGATCGCTGCTCGACGCGAACCTCGGCGGCACGTGGAGCGTGCAGCCTCCGGACGCAGCGATCGCTGGAGCACTGCGCTACTCGCCGAACACGAACGTCCTGGAGAACCGGTTCGAACACGGCGGCGCTGCCTGGGAGATCGTCGACTTCGCACCGCGCATTCCTGCAGGCCTGGACGTGCGCGCGCCGTACGAACTCGTCCGCCTGATCCGACCGCTGCAAGGCGAGCCACGGCTCTGCATCCGTTTCGACCCGCGCCCGGACTACGGTCGCGACGCCGTGCGCCTGATCCCGAGCGAACAGGGCATCGACGTCGAGAGCCCGTCGTTGCGGCTGCGGCTGGCGACCAACGTTCCTGCCCCGTTCATCCTGTCCGGCCAGCCGTTCGTGCTGCGCGAACCGGTCTACATGGTGCTCGGGCTCGGCAACAGCCCGCAGCACACCAACCTCGCGGCCGTGCTGCGCAGTCTGCACCTGACCGTCGAGGGCTGGCGCGCATGGGCACGCTCGTGCGCGCTGCCGCCGTTCCGCCAGCAGGAAGTGCTGCGCTCGGCCCTGTGCCTCAAGCTGCACGCCCACCACGACACCGGCGCGATCATCGCCGCGACGACGACGAGCATCCCCGAGGCGATGGGCACGCAGCGCACGTGGGACTACCGCTACTGCTGGCTGCGCGACGCCGCGTTCGTGGTCGAGGCGCTGCGACGGCTGAGCCACCTGACCGAAGGCGAAGCGTTCCTGCGTTTCTTGCACACTGTCGCCGAGTCGGGCCCGCTACAGCCCGTCTACGGCCTCGACGGTCGCCGCGACCTCGAGGAGCGCATGCTGCCGCACCTCGCGGGCTTCGGCGGCAACGGCCACGTGCGCATCGGCAACGCCGCCTACAGCCAGCGCCAGAACGACCTGATGGGCGAACTGATGCTCAGCCTCGAGTCGTTGCTCGCCGACCCGCGGCTGGTCCACGACCGGCCGGAACGCCTGCTGCCGCTGGTCGAGCGGTTCGTGCGCGAGGCGATCGCCGCCGCACCGACGCCGGACACCGGCATCTGGGAGTACCGTACGATCCTGAAGCAGCACACGTTCTCGCGCGCGATGTGCTGGGCCGCGATCGAGCGGGGCGCGCGGCTGGCGCGGCGTTGGCACCGGCCCGAACTCGCCGACGCGTGGAGCGTCATCGCCGTGCGGGAACGCGACGAAGTGCTGCGGCGCGGCTTCAACGACGAGCTGGGCTTCTTCACCCAGGGCCTCGACGGCACGAACCCGGACGCGGCCAACCTGCTGTTGCCGACGATCGGGCTGCTGGACGCGCGCGATCCTCGCTTCGCGCGCACGATCGCGGCCTACGAACGGCTGCTCGTCGATCGCGGCTTCATGCTGCGCTACCGCAACCTCGACGACTTCGGCGAAACCACGAGCGGCTTCACGATCTGCAGCTTCTGGTGGGCCGAAGCGCTCGCGTTGTCCGGCCGGCTCGACGACGCGATCGCGATCTTCGACCGCATGTGCGGGCACGCCAACCCGCTGGGCCTGTTCTCGGAGGACGTCGACCCCACCAGCGGCGCGCTGCTCGGCAACTTCCCGCAGGCCTACACGCACGTCGGCCTCATCAACGCCGCGGCGACGATCGGCGAACTGCTGGCCGCGCGCGACGGCGTGGTGAGGGCCTGGGCATGAGCGATCCTCGACTGTTGATCGTCGCCAACCGGCTGCCGCTGACCGTGTCCGCCGGCCCGGACGGGCCGCGTATCGCGCACAGCACCGGCGGGCTCGCCACCGGCCTGCGCGGACCGCACGAGTCGGGCAACGGGTTGTGGTTCGGCTGGCCGGGGGAACTGCGCGGCATCCGCGGCGCCGTCAAGAAGGACGCATTGCAGCGGTTGGCCGCGCAGCGCTTCGTGCCGATCGAACTCAGCCGCAAGGAGGTCGACAGCTACTACAACGACTTCAGCAACGGCGTGCTGTGGCCGACCTTCCACTACCTGATCGACCGGCTGCCGCTGCAGACGCCGGACTGGCAGGACTACGTCGCGGTGAACGAACGCTTCGCCGCCGCGGTCGTCGCCCACTGGCAGCCAGGCGACGTCGTCTGGGTGCACGACTTCCACCTGATGCTGCTGCCGCGCCTGCTTCGCGCGAAGCTGCCCGACGCGCGCATCGGCTTCTTCCTGCACATCCCCTTCCCGGCGTCGGAGGTGTTCCGCGTGCTGCCGTGGCGCGAGGAACTGCTGCGCGGACTGCTCGGCGCCGACCTGATCGGCTTCCACACCCTGGGCTACTCGCGCCACTTCGCCGCCGCACTGCTGCGCCACCTCGGCATCGAGGTGGCCATCGACCGGTTCCTGCACGAGGGTCGCGACGTGCGTCTCACCGCGCTGCCGATGGGCGTCGACGTCGACACCTTCACCGGCTTCGCCAACGACCCGACGGTCGTGGACGAGGCGCAAAAAGCGCGCGACCGCCGCGGCGCCGCCCGCGTCGTGCTCGGCATCGACCGCCTCGACTACACCAAGGGCCTCTTGCGCCGGCTGTACGCGTTCGAGCGCCTGCTCGAACAGCGCCGACCCGACGAGCCGCCGGTGCAGCTGATCCAGGTGGCCGTGACGTCGCGCGGCGACGTCAAGGAGTACCAGCAGTTCAAGCGCGGCGTCGACGAGCTGGTTGGTCGCATCAACGGGCGCTTCGGCACGCCCGACTTCACGCCGATCCGCTACGTCAACACCGGCCTCTCGCCGCGTGAGGTCGCGACGCTCTACCTCGCCGCCGACGTGATGCTGGTGACGCCGCTGCGCGACGGGCTCAACCTCGTCGCCAAGGAGTTCGTCGCCACGCGCCAGGACGGCGACGGCGTGCTGGTGCTCAGCGAGTTCGCGGGCGCTGCCGCCGAGATGCCCGAGGCGCTGCAGTTCAACCCGTACGACATCGAAGGCGCCGCCCGCACGCTCGCCCAGGCGCTGGCGATGCCGGCGGAGGAACGGCGTCGACGCATGGCGTCGCTGCGGCCGGCCGTGCTGCGCCACGACGTGCACGCCTGGGTGCGCACCTTCCTCGGCGAGCTCGCGGCCGATCGCGCGCCAGCCCCCGAACCGCGGTCGGGACTGCCGATGATCGTGCAGGCGCTGCAGCAGTTGCAGCCGCACAAGGCCGGGCGCCCGCTGTTGGCGTTCGTCGACTACGACGGCACGCTGGTCGGTTTCGCGCCGCGCCCCGAACTGGCGACGCCCGACGTCGAACTGCGAGAACTGCTGCGCCGCCTCGCCACCACCCCCGGTGTCGAAGTGCACCTCGTCAGCGGCCGCGCCCGCGAGTTCCTCGACGATTGGTTCGGGGGCATGGGCCTGCACTTGCACGCCGAACACGGGCTCGTGTCGCGCCTCGCCGGCGACGCCGCCTGGTCGAGCGGCCCGGGCGGCGAAGCCGCCTGGCGCAGCCGCGTGATCGCGCTGCTCGAACGCGTCGCCGCGCACATCCCGGGCGCGCATCTCGAGGTGAAGGCGCAGTCGGTGGCGTGGCACTACCGCCAGGTCGAGCCGGCGTTCGCGGCGGTGGTCGCGAGCGAGCTGCGCCTGCACTTGCTCGAGCTGCTCAGCAACGTCGGCGTGTCCGTGGTCGAGGGCAAGGCGGTGCTCGAGGTGCGGCCGCAGGGCATCCACAAGGGCATGGTCGTCACGCGCGCGCTGGCGGCGACGTCGGGATCGCCCAACGTGGTCGTGATCGGCGACGACCGCACCGACGAGGACATGTTCGTCGCCGCCCCCGCGGACGCGCTGACGATCCACGTCGGCTCGGGAGCCAGCGCGGCGCGCTACCAGGTGCCGGATCCGCGCACGGTCCGATTGCTGCTGCACGCGCTGCTGCCGCGCGCCGAGGAAGCTGCTCGCGCGACCTGAGCGCGTCCGGCGCGGCAGTGGCTGGGATCCGCCGCGCTCGAGGGACAGACGATCAGCCGTTCGCGTCGACGGCGTGGCGCGATCGCTGACGACCGCCGCCGCCACCCTCGCGACCCCGGCCGCGCGAACGTCCACCACCACCACCACGCCCGCGACCGCCGTGCCCACCGCCGCCCTCGCGGCGCTTGGGCATGCCGTAGCCGCGGCCGGCAGCAGGCACGCTCCTCACTTCCTTGCCCTGCAGGTGCCCCTGCACGACCGCGAACAGGCGCTTCTCCATCGGCGCGACCAGCGACAGCGCGCGCCCGGATTTGCCGGCGCGGCCGGTGCGGCCCGAACGGTGGATGTAGTCCTCGAGGGCGAGCGGGAAGTCGTAGTTCACGACCAGCTCGATGTCGTCGACGTCGATGCCGCGCGCCGCGACGTCGGTCGCGACCAGGAAGCGCGTCTTGCCGCGCGCGAACGCCTGCAGGCAGGCGTACCGCGCCTCGGCGCTCTTGTCGCCGTGGATCGCGTCGGCGGGCAGGCCGGTGCGCTTCAGCGCGTTGCCGAGCCGTTCGCAGCCGAGCTTCTTGTTGACGAAGATCAGCACGCGGCCGTCTTCGCGCAGCAGGATCTGCTCGAGCGCGTGCTGCTTGTCGTGCGCGTTCACCGCGACGAAGCGGTGCGAGATCGTCGAGGCCGCCTGGCTGCGCGCGCCGATCTGCACGCGCTCCGCGTTCGGCAGGAAGTCGCCGACCAGCCCTTCGACTTCCTTCGGCATCGTCGCCGAGAACAGCAGGTTCTGCCGTTCCTGCGGCAGGCGCACGAAGATGCGCCGGATCTGCGGCATGAAGCCCATGTCGAGCATGCGGTCGGCTTCGTCGAGCACGACCATCTGCACCTGCGCCAGCGAGATGTTGCGCCGTTCGAGGTGGTCGATCAGCCGGCCCGGGCAGGCGACCAGCACGTCGAGGCCGCGCTTGAACGCGCTCTCCTGGATCGACATGTCGACGCCGCCGAACGCCGTGCAGACGTGCAGGCCGGTGTGGTGCGCGTAGACGCGCAGGTTCTCGGCGACCTGCACGCACAGCTCACGGGTCGGGACGATGATGACGCCACGCAGGCCCGGCGGGCCGCCGCACAGCTTGTCGAGCATCGGCAGGCCGAACGCCGCGGTCTTGCCGCTGCCGGTCTGGCCGAGGCCGATGATCTCGGCGCCGCCGAGGATCTTGGGAATGGCATGCGCCTGGATCTCCGTCGGCGTCTCGTAGCCAGCGGCTTCGATGCCACGGAGGATGGGCTCCTTGAGCCCGAGGGAAGCAAAACTCACGCAGTTCTCAGGTAGGGCACCGGCGGGCAGGATGGCCCGCGGATGCAGGGGGAGTCGGACCGGCCTTGGCATCGGCATTCCGCGAACTCGACTGGAGACCGCGGCGACGAGACCGTGCGTTGCCGGAACCCCGGCACCTTCCGACGCCCCGGGATGGTAGGCGCCGGCCGTCGCTCGCTCAAGCGCGCCGCGCCCGCAGCCCTTCAGACGCCGAGACGACGCGACAAGTCGGTCTGCAGCAGGCGGTCTGGATCCCACTGCGCCTTGAGCGCGCGGAACTTCGCGACCGTCGGCTCGCCGTGCACGCGCGCGAACGACGACGCCAGCAGCACCGCGTCCTTCGCGTAGTAGAAGCGGCCGCCCGCGGTCAGCACGATCTCGGCGAGCTCGCGGCACAGCGTCCACAACGACTCGCGGGCCGACTTGCGCGCGCTGACCGCGAAGTCCATCGCCATCGAGTAGCCGTCGACGGCGTGCGTCATCAAGAACGGGTCGGGCCGATGGCGCTTGAGCACGCCGAGGTACGGCACGTGACCGGCGGCGTGGCACTTCTCGATCAGAGTGCGCAGCACGCGCGCCCCCTCCGCGCGTGGCACGAACGGCTGGAACTGGATCAGTCCGCCTGGCTTCGTCATCCACTGCCAGCGCGGCACGTAGTCGAGCAGGAAGTGGAACGCGCCGTGCGTCTGCAGGTACGGCGACTGCCGCTGCTCGCGCGCGCCGACCGCGAACTTCATCGCGTTGACGAGCCCGACGCGGCCGAGGTGGACCGCGCACCACATGCCCGGCCACAGCCAGGCCTTGGGCACGACGCCGAACAGGGTCGACGGCACTTCCTGCAGCCCCGGATCGAAGTAGCGCAGGCCGTCGGGATCCTCGCCGGGACCGAGATGGTCGGCGCGGTGCATCAGCCCACGACCGAGCCCAGCCCCCTTGCCGTGCAGATCGACCCACGACACCAGGTAGTCGGCCTTGTCGCGCAGATCCTCGAGCAGCTGCAGGTTGTGCTCGAGGTCCTTGGCGACGATCCCCCACACCCGCAGCCGCCCCGAGTGCACGCGCTTGGTCTCGATCCACAGCCGCGTGAAGCAGCCGAGCATGCCGAAGCCGCCCAGCGCAGCGTGGAAGAGCTCGGGCTGCCCCTCGCGCGTGCAGTGCACGAGCTCGCCGCGCGGCGTCAGCAGGTCGAACGCGCGCACGGAATCGCCGAAGCTGCCGAGCACGTAGTTGTTCTTGCCGTGGATGTTCATCGCCGCGGCACCGCCGAGCGACACGGCCATGGTGCCGCTGACGACGCGCGGCCAGTGCGCGTGCTCGATCGACCGACGCCACAGGTCGCGGATCGTGGCACCGGGCTCGACGATCGCGACGCCGGTCGCCGGATCGAATGCGTGCACGGCCCGCATGCCGGACAGGTCGAGCACGTGGCCGTTGGTGTTGGTCGCGGCGTCGCCGTAGCTGCAGCCCGCACCGCGCAACGCGATCGAACCGCCGGCCGCGCGCACCGCCGCGAACGCATCGGCGACCTGCTCGACCGTCGTCGGCCGGAACACGCGCGCAGCGCCACCGACCGCCATGCCGAAGCCCCGCACGTCTTCGTCGCGCCAGGCGATGCTCGTGGTCTCGGTCATGGGGCGTGCGGGGTGCACCGTCGGCTCATCGGCTCGCTGCGGCCGCGGTCTTCGGCTCGATCGGCCTCAGATCGAGAGGCGGCGGAACAGGAACGATGGGATGTTGCGGATCACGAACATGATCACGCGCCACTTGCCCGGCACGTAGGCGATCGCCCGGCCGCGATCGCGCGCGCGCAGGATCAGCTCGGCGGCGCGATCGGCGGGGATCGCGTTCTTCAGTCCGAGGTTCGCCGTCATCGGCGTCTGCGTCGGCCCGGGCTTGATCGTGGTGACCTGCACGCCATGCCGCCACAGCCGGTTGCGCAGCCCTTCGAGGTAGCAGTCCATGCCCGCCTTGCTGGCGTTGTAGACGGGCCGACCGACGCGACCACGGTCGCCGGCGACCGAGCCGACGCCGACGAAGCAGCCGGCCCGGCGCGGCAGGAATCGCCGCGCGGCCGCGTTGCCCCAGGCGATGCAGCCAAGCATGTTGACCTGCACCTGCAGGCGGTCCTTGCCGACGTCGAACTCGTCGATCGCGACTTCGGGCATCACGCCGGCGACGTAGTGGACCTCGTCGACCGGGCCGAGTTCCTGCTCGATGCGCGCGAACAACGGCTCGACGGCGTCGAGATCGGCGGCGTCGTGCACGAACGGGAACGCCCGCTGCTGCGCCAGCGCGTCGTTGACGGTCGCGGCCTGCGTGCGCAGTTCGTTCTCGCGGCGCGCGAGCATCGCGACCTTGCGCCCGGCGAGTGCGAGCCTGCGCGCGACCGCGAGACCGATCCCGGACGAACTGCCGACGACGATGCAGGTGCCGCTGCCGGATGCCATGCAGAAAGCGAACGGCGGCCCGCCATCGATTGCAACCGGCGGGCGGCATCGTGTCGTTGCGGCGGGCAGCCACCTGCCGCATCATCGGCGCATGCGCATCGTGTTCTCGCTGCTCGCCCTGTGCGCTGCCGTGCCGGCCCAGCAGCCCCGCCGCCTGCAGTGGTATCCCGTCGATGGCGTCGTCGCGACGGTCAACGACAGCGCGATCCTGCGCAGCACGCTGATGACGATCACCGCGGGCAGGATCAACACGCTCGAAGCCGAGCACGGGCCGCTGAATGCGCGCGAGCGCGCCGTGCTCAACAGCGAAGCGCTGCGCGACCAGATCAACCGCCACCGGCTGGCCCACGCGGCCCTGTCGCTGGGCTCGATACCGCCGGCCCAGGTCGAACAGATGCTCGCGAGCACGTTCGACCGCGAACGCCAGGATCGCATCCGCGACCTCGGCAGCCTCAACGAGTTCTCCCGCGAACTGCAGCGCACCGGCCGCACCTGGCCGAGCTACGAACGCGAGCAGCGCATCACCAAGCTGTACGAGGTCGCCGAGGAGTTCGGCATCTGGGCGCGCATGGGGCAGCAGCGCAACCTGTTCCTGACGCCGCGCATGCTGCGCGAGACCTACGACGAGAACCGCGGTCAGTTCGTGCGTGAGGCGTCGGCACGCGTGCTGCTGATCCGGTTCACTGGCCCCGACCGGCAGGCCCAGGCGACGGCGGCCGCGGCGGCGTGGGCCGACGAAGCCGTCGACGCCCGGACCCTCGCGGCGCGGCATGCCGCCGCGCAGGCACTCGGCGAACTCCCCGTCGCGTCGTTGTCCGAGGACTTCGCAGCGGTCGCCGCGTTCGCACTGGCCGGCCCGGTCGACGCGGTGTCGGCCCCGGTCGCCGTCGGTGATGCGCTGCTGGTCGCCAAGGTGAAGGCCTGGACCCCGGCCCGCAACGCCGCGTTCGAGGACCCGCAGGTGCAGGAGGAACTGCGCGACCTCTGTTTCCGGCGCGTCGTCGGCGAGTTCCGGCAGCAGTCGCTGGAACGAGCGATCGAGCGCACCGAAGTCTGGCCGCCGCAAGAGGCTCGGTAGCGTTCGCCGCGCCGGCGCCGCGTCCGGCCCGGGGTGTGGTGACCCGCGCGTGGCAGTCCGGCGAAGGCCGACGCCCGACGGTTGCCATGGCCCGCCGCCATCGCTCTACTGGCGCGCCCTCTCTGAACCGAACTGCGGATCGCGCCGTTGTCTGCGGCCGACCGCTGGGCTCGGTTGCCGTCATCCCGTCGGCAGCGCGAGCCCTTCCGGGTTTTGCCCCCCGGCAGTGCGGATCCCAGCGCCTGCTACAGGAGCCGTCATGGCCCAAGTCGACCCGACCAAGATCAAAGTCCAGTCCAACGCGCTCCCCATCTGGGAGACCGAGGTCACCTTCCAGGAGATGATGGCCGAGCGCCTGCGGGCGGCACCCTGGCTGATCCTCTCCGCGGGCATCCACGCGGTGCTGCTCCTGGTGCTCTGGGTGCTGACGCCGCCGGACGACGCCAAGAAGATCGAGAACAAGGCGGAGATGGCGATCCAGGAGAACAAGGAAGTCGAGGAGCCGCCGCCCCCGCCCCCGCCGGAGACCAAGCCCGAAGAAGTGACCGACGAAGTCGTGGTCACCGAGAACACGGTCACCGAGGAGCAGACGTTCGAGACGGTCGACGAGGTCAACCAGAAGGAGTCGGCCTTCGACAGCAACCAGTGGAACAGCGCCGTCGGCCTGGGCGGTGGTGCCGGTGGTCGTTACGGCGGCCGTGGCGGCAAGGGCGGCAAGGGCGGCGGCGGCAAGTCGTACGCCGAGGCCATCGACGCCGGCCTGCAGTGGCTGAAGAACCACCAGGACGAGGACGGCAAGTGGGACTGTGACCAGTTCATGAAGCACGATGACCCGGCCAGCGACATCTGCGACGGCCCGGGCAACGCCGTGCACGACGTCGGCGTGACCGGGCTCGCCCTGCTCGCCTTCCTCGGCGACGGCAGCACGATGCGCGGCGGCGCCTACAAGGACCAGATCAAGAAGGGCGTCATCTGGCTCAAGGGCCAGCAGGACGAGCGCACGGGCCTGTTCGGCACCGCCAACTCGCACGACTTCATCTACAACCACGCGATCGCCGCGTACGCGATGTGCGAAGCGTTCGGCCTGTCCAACTACCAGCTGCTCAAGGACACGGCGCAGCGCGGCATCAACTACCTCGAGTCGCACCGCAACCCGTACTCGGTCTGGCGCTACCAGCCGCGCGACAACGACAACGACACGTCGGTCACCGGCTGGTGCATCATGGCCTACGAGTCGGGCGAGTTCTTCGGGCTCACGATCAACAAGGAAGCCCTGAAGTACAGCGAAGTCTGGCTCGACCAGGTCAGCGACCCGACCGGCCGCCACGGCTACAGCAAGCAGGGCGAACCGAGCTCGCGCAAGCCGGGCGATCACGGCACGCGCTTCCCGGTCGAGAAGGGCGAGTCGATGACCGCAGTCGGCCTGTTCTGCCGCTACTTCATGAACCAGGATCCGAAGGAGAAGCCGGTGATGAAGGCCGCAGCCGACCTGATCGCCAGCAAGCCGCCGGTCTGGGACGAGAAGGCCGGGACCATCGACCACTACTACTGGTACTACGCGACCTATGCGTTGTTCCAGGCCGGTGGCACGCACTGGACCAACTGGCAGAAGAAGCTCGAGACCGCGGTCATCAAGAACCAGCACCGCGACAAGGCCAAGAAGAACCTGTACGGGTCGTGGGATCCGAAGTGCGCCTGGGGTGAGGACGGCGGCCGCGTCTACAGCACGGCGACGCTGGTGCTGACCCTCGAGGCCTACTACCGCTACAGCCGCTTGGTTCGGTGACCGGTTCGGTGAGCTGACCCGCTCGCCCACGAGCGAGCGAACACGCGGCCCGCAGTTCCCCGAGGAACTGCGGGCCGCGTTCATTTTGCGGCGAGAGTGCTGGCGCTGCGTGCTGCGTGCTGCGTGATGCGGCGGAGAATCCACGACGCGTGTGATCCGCGCGCGGCGTCGCGGCGTTGTCCCGCTTCGTCCGGCGCGTTCGCGCGCGCCCCTGCCGCAGCCGAGGCACTGGCTGCAGCGAAGACAGGAGGCTCCCTCTCATGCATCCCTCTGCGCCACCGGTCCGTACCCATGACGACCCGATCGGCGAATCGTCGTTCCAGGAACTGATGGCCGAACGGCTGCGGCAGGCGCCGTGGCTGGTCGCGTCCGCCGCTGCGCACGCGCTCGTGCTGCTGCTGCTGTGGGTGCTGTTCCCGGCCGAGCCGAAGGCGGCCACGGAGAAGCACGTGGCGCTGACCGCGCCGGACCTGGTCGACGTCGTCGAAACGCCGCCGCCGCCCCCGCCCGTGACCGAACCCGAGGACGTGCCCGATCCCGTCGTCGTCGATCCGACCGTCATCGAGGATCCGGTCGAGTCGCCGAGCGAACACGACAGCGAAACCGATCGCTCCACGCCGTCGGCGTTCCCCTCGAGCGGCGACAATCCGGCGGTCGGCATCGGCGGCGGCGCCGGCGGGCCCTACGGCTCCCGCTGCCTGGGCCCACGCGGTCCCCGCGGCCCGCGCGGGCCCGGGCCCGAGGCGATCGAACGCGCCCTGCAATGGCTGCGCGAGCATCAAGACGCCGACGGCAAGTGGGACTGTGACCAGTTCATGAAGCACGACGACCCGTCGCTGCCGGCGTGCACCGGTCCCGGCAACGCCGTGCACGACGTCGGCGTCACCGGCCTCGCCCTGCTCGCCTTCCTCGGCGACGGCAACACGATGCGCAGCGGTCCCTACCGCGACACCGTGCGGGCCGGCGTGCTGTGGCTGCGTTCGCAGCAGCAGGAGAACGGCCTGTTCGGCACCGCCGCGTCGCACGACTTCGTCTACGACCACGCGATCGCGGCCTACGCGATGTGCGAGGCGTTCGGGCTGTCGGACTACCGGCTGCTCCGCGACACCGCGCAGCGCGGCATCAACTACCTCGAGTCGCATCGCAACCCGTACTCGGTCTGGCGCTACCAGCCGCGCGACGGCGACAACGACACGTCGATCACCGGCTGGTGCATCATGGCCTACTGCGCGGCCAAGCACTTCGGCTTGCAGGTGAACGACAGTGCGCTGCAGCTCTCGGCGACCTGGCTCGACCAGGTCACCGAGCCGAGTGGCACGCACGGCTACAGCCGGGCAGGCGAGGGCAGTTCGCGCAGGCCGGGCGATCACGGCACGCGCTTCCCGATCGACAAGGGCGCGGCGATGACCGCGGTGGGCTTGTTCTGCCGCTACTTCCTCGGCCAGGACCCGGAGCAGAAGCCGATCATGCTCGCCGCGGCCGACCAGCTGCTGCGCAAGCCGCCGGTGTGGGACGCCGGCGGCAGCGCCGTCGATCACTACTACTGGTACTACGCGACCTACGCGCTCTACCAGATGGGCGGTCCTCGCTGGGCCGCCTGGAAACGGCAGATCGAGCCGGTGCTCGTGCAGCGCCAGCACCGCGACCGCGGCAACCGCAACACGTTCGGGTCCTGGGATCCCGCGTGCGCGTGGGGCGAGGACGGCGGCCGCGTCTACAGCACCGCGATCCTGGCGCTCACCCTGCAGGCGAACTACCGCTACACGCGCCTCGTCCGCTGACGGCCGGGCGCGTCGCCGATCACTTCATCGCCGCAACGGCGCGCGTCGCCTGGCTCTTGCGCCGCGCCGCGTTGTTGGCGTGGATCACGTGGCCCTGCGCGGCCTTGTCGATGATCTTGCAGACCGTCGGCAGCATCGCCGTGGCCTTCGCCTTGTCGCCGGCCTTGACGAGCGTCATCAGGCTCTTCATCGCGCCCTTCAGGCGCGACATCTTGGCCTTGTTGACGAGGCGGTTCTTCTCGCCCTGTCGGGCGCGCTTGAGTGCTTGCTTGCTGTGAGCCATCGGGATTTCTGGGTCGGTGGTGCGTTCGAGGAAAGTGAGCTGTGGCGTCGATGTCAGCCCTTGAGCTGCTCGACCTTCTTGGCGACATCGCGGAAGCCGATGTCCTGTTCGAGGATGCGGGTGTAGTGGCGCAACGCGTCGTCGCGCTTGCCGAGCGACTGGCTGATCGCGCCCATCTCGTAGAGCGCTTCCTTGGCCAGCACGCCGGTGCCGGCGGCCGCCATGGCCTTCTCGAACTGGCCGAGCGCCAACTCCGGCAGCTGCTTCTGCTGGAAGGCGCGGCCGAGCGCGAACAGCGCGTCGTTCTTCTTGCGCGGGTCCTTGACGGCCTGCTGCAGTTCGGCGATCGCCGCGTCGACTTCGCCCGTGGCGAGCAGGCCCGAGCCGAGATCGAAGCGGGCCGCGAGGTCGGCCGGGTTGCGCTCGACGCGCCGACGCGCCTCGGCGACCCGCAGCTGGTGCAGCGCCGCGCGCGCCCGGCTCGCCGCCGCGGTGTCGCCGGCCTTCTCGGCCTTCGCCACCATCTGCTCCTGCAGGCGGATGCGCAGGTCGCCCGCCAGTTCGGCGATCTCCCCGTCGCCGGGCTGCAGACGCGCCAGCTGTTCGACGAGATCGAGTGCGCCGGCCAGGTCCTTGGCCATCTCGCGCAGCCGTGCGCCGCGGCGCAGCAGCTTGCCGTCGTTCGGGGCCGCCTGCAGCTTCTCTTCGATCTGCGCCAGTTCGGCGTCGAGCTCCTCGGCGCTGAGCTGCAGGCGTTCCTGCCGCTCGAGCTGCCGTTGCTGCTCCTTGTCCTTGATCAGCTCGCGCGAGCTGCCGGCCTTCTCGATGCCGCTGCTGCGCAGCGCCCCTTCGGCGGCGAGGTCCTTGCGCGCCTTCAGCGATTCCTGGTCGCGCGGGTCGACCTTCAGCGCGGCCTCGTACATCGCCAGCGCCTCCGGGAACTTGCCCTGCCCCTGGAAGAGCGCGCCGGCGGCGCGGCAGGCATCGAGGCAACGCGGCTGGTGTTCGGCATACGCCGCGAACACGGCCAGCGCCGAACGTGGATGCCCCGCCCGCTGCAGCGACGTTCCCAACGCGAGGTTCGCCCCCTCGGCGAGCGGATCGTGCACGAGGTACCGCTCGTAGGCGCGGGCGGCCGCGGCGTGCCGGCCGAGCGTGCGGCACAGGCGCGCCGACAGCAGGTGCACGCCGCCGAACAGGATCGCGGTCAGCTTCGAGGCCGGCTTCTGCGCGACCTTCTGGAACAGCACCTTGCGCAGCCCCGCGCGCGCCTCGCCGAAGTCCGGCTGGATCTGCAGCACCTGGCCGTAGATCTTCACCGCCATCGCGTAGTTGCGGCGTTTGCCGGCGTCGGCGGCCTGCTCGAGGTACTTGCTGAGATCCATGCGGTGGCGGGAGTCCGCCGGCAGCGCGCAGGGCGCTTGACGCCGGCGAAAGGGGCGAAGAATCTACTCCGCGCCGAGAAGAGCCGCAACGGCCGAGCCGACCACCGAGGCCGCCGTTCGCCGCCCTGCGGGCCGTTCCGATGCACGTACTCGTCTACCCCGACCCCATCCTCCGCCGCGGCGGGAAACCGATCACCGGCTTCGACGCCGAACTGCGCTCGCTGGCCGAACGCATGTTCGAGGCGATGTACGTCGAGGGCGGCGTCGGACTCGCGGCCCCGCAGGTCGGCATCGAGCAGAAGCTGCTGGTGCTCAATCCCTCGGGCAGCAAGGACGATCGCAGTGGCGAACGCGTGCTCTGCAACCCGCGGTTGCTGCGCAAGAAGGGCCGCGAGTTCGGCGAGGAGGGCTGCCTGTCGTTCCCCGGCATCCACGCCGAAGTCGAGCGCTGGGTCGACATCACGGTCGTCTACCAGGACCTCGACGGCAAGGAGCAGACGCTGCCGTGCAGCGGCTGGCTCGCGCGCATCGTCCAGCACGAGATGGACCATCTCGAGGGCGTGTTCTTCGTCGACCGGCTGACGGCCTCGGACAAGCTGCGCGTCAAGCCGACGCTGCTGGAGCTCGAAGCCGAGTACCGCCAGCGCGTGTAGCTGGCCCGCCATCGCACGCCATGCGGCTGATCGAAGGTCTCGACGCGCTGCTCGCCTTGGATCTCGTCGGCCTCTACGGCGACAGCCCGTCGAGCCGTTCCGTCGTCGCCGTCGGCGTGTTCGACGGCGTGCACCTCGGCCACCAACGCCTGCTGCACGACCTGCTCGAGATGTCGTCGGCGCTGCCGGGCATGCCGACGGTGGTGACGTTCGCCAACCACCCCGACCAGGTGCTGCACGGCCAATCGCCACCGCCGCTGGTCAGCGTGCCGCACCGGCTGCGCCTGCTGCGACGCGCGGGCGTGTCGCGGCTCGTGCTGCTGCAGTTCGAGCCGAGGCTGCAGAACATGACGGCGCGCGAGTTCACGCAGCAGGTGCTCGTCGGTGCCTTGCGCACGCGCGGGCTGCTGCTCGGCTACGACAGCGCGCTGGGCAAGGGCCGCGAAGGCACGCCGGCGCGTTTCCGCGAGCTCGGCAGCGAGTTCGGCTTCGAAGTGCACGCCGGCGCGCCGTTCCTCGTCGACGGCCAGGCGGTTTCGTCGACCGCGATCCGGGCGGCGATCCGCGCCGGCGACCTGGTGCTGGCGCACCGCTACCTCGGCCGTTTCCCCGGCGCCATCGGCGCCGTCGTGCACGGCGACGCGCGCGGCCGCACGCTCGGCTTCCCGACGGCGAACGTGGTGCCGCAGCCCGGCGTACTGCCGCCCGGCGGCGTCTACGCCTGCGAAGCGATCCTCGACGGTGTCGTGTTCCGCGCCGTCGCCAATCTCGGCACGCGGCCGACGTTCGGCGGCGGCGGTGCCGCGGACGAGCCCTGCCTCGAAGTGCACTTGCTCGACTTCCACGGCGACCTCTATGGCCGCGAACTCGAAGTGACGTTCCGCCGGTTGCTGCGCCCGGAGCGCCGCTTCGCCGACGCCGCGGAGCTGCGCGCGCAGATCGAGCGCGACATCGCCGCGGCCCGGGCCGCGCTGCAAGCCTGACCGGCGAGCGTCAGCCGCCGGCGCGGCGGAAGCGCAGGTGCGCGACGCCGATGTGGCGCTCGTGGAAGCCGGCCTCGCAGTAGGCGAAGTAGTAGTCCCACGCGCGGAGCAGCGCTTCGCCGCCGCGACGCAGGAACGGCGCCGGATCGCGCAGCATCGCCCCGCGCCAGTGCTGCAACGTCGTCCCGTAGTGCGGGCCGAAGTCCTCGACGAACTCGAGCCGCAGATCGGTGTGGCGCGCGGCGGCGGCGGCGATCGCCTCGACCGACGGGATGAAGCTGCCCGGGAAGACGTGGCGCCGGATGTAGTCGACGCTGCGCAGCGCGGCCGCGTAGTGCCGGTGCGCGATCGTGATCGCCTGCAGGCCAAGGCACCCACCCGGCCGCAGTCGCGCGACACACGCGCGCAGGTAGGCCGGCAGGTACGCCGCGCCCACCGCCTCGATCATCTCGCACGACAGCAGCTTGTCGTAGGTGCCCGGCACGTCGCGGTAGTCGCGCTGCAGCAACTCGACGCGGTCGGCGACGCCGGCCGCGCGCACGCGTTCCGTCGCCGCGGCGAACTGGTTCGCCGAGATCGTCGTCGTCGTCACGTGCGCCCCGAACTCCGCGGCTGCGGTCGCCGCGAGGCTGCCCCACCCGGTGCCGATCTCGAGCAGGCGCTCGCCGGGCTGCAGGTCGACGAGCCGGCACAGCCGCCGCAGCTTGGCGCGCTGCGCGTCGACGAGGCTCTGGCCGTCGTGCTCGAACCAGGCCGCCGAGTAGGTCATCGTCGGGTCGAGGAAGTGCGCGAACAGCTCGTCGCCGAGGTCGTAGTGGTCGGCGATGTTGCGGCGGCTGCCCGAACGGCTGTTCTGCCGCAGCCATTGGCCTGCCCGCAGCAAGGCCCGGCGCGGCCACGACCACGGCGTTTCGTGCAGGGCCAGCATCACGTCGCGATCGCGCACGAACAGGCGCAGCAGGCGCACCAGGTCCGGGCTCGACCACTCGCCGGCGACGAACGCCTCGCCCGCGCCGACGTCGCCGCCGGCGGCGACCGCGTTCCAGAACGACGGCGCGTGCACGGTCAGCGGCACGATGCCGAACGGCCCGGCCGGGTCGCCGAGCAGTTCCTCGCCCAGGCCACAGCGCAGCCGCACCGCACCGCTGCGCAGGCCCCGCAAACGAGCGACGACGCCGCGGCGGATCAGCCGCTGCACCAGCGTCGGCGGCGCGACCGGTCGAGCGACCTCATCTCCCTCGCTGCCAGCGATCAGGATCGAACCGGACATCGTTCGGCGCGCTGCTTCTTCGGGTGCGTGTGGAACGTGGCCCGCTTGCACCACAGCAAGAAGGCGTGCAGGTAGATCATGCCGACGATGCGGACCGCCATCCACGGATGTCTGCACCAGGCGCGCAGCAGGTTGCCGGTCGTCCACGGCCGCCGCTGCAGCGTGAACGCCGCGTCGAACACGAGCTCGCCGCCCTGGCGATTGGCCATGTGCACGACGAGCCGTTCGCCCGGCGGTTCGCACGCCCAGTGGTAACGCTGGGCCATCGGCTGGAACGGGCTGACGTGGAAGGCCTTGTCGAACTCGCCGTGCAGCGTGCCGCCGCTGCCGTCGCCGCCGAGCACGTAGTGATGCCGCTCGCGCCACGGCGTGTTGGTGATCTGGGCGAGCACCGCGACCAGCCGTTCGGAGCGGTCGAAGCAGTAGTAGAGACTGACCGGGTTGAACACGACGCCCCAGCAACGCAGCGTCGTCAGGATGCGCACCGGGCCGTCGGGGCGCGAACCGAGTTCTTTCGCGACGGCGTCGCGCACCTCGTCGGCGAGTGGCCGCGTCGGGTCGCCGAAGTAGTCCGCGCGCCGGAAGCGCATTGGCGCGAGGCGCCGCGCCGACCAGAACCAACGGCCGGCGAACGCGGCGTCGAGATCGTCGAGGTCGAGGTAGAGGTAGCAGACGCGCACGCCGAAGCGATGACCGACGCGGTCGAACCGGCGGTGCTGGACACGCCCGACGTAGATCGCGTGGTGCCGCGCCTCTGCTGCGAGCGTCATGCTCCCGCCTCCTGCCCCGTGGCGGAAAAGTCGGCGGCGACGCGCAGCGCTGCCTGCACGCCGTCCTCGTGGAACCCGAACCCGCACCAGGCACCGCACCACCAGACGCGACCGCGGCCATTGGCTTCGGCGATCTCCGCCTGCGCCCGCACGCCCGCGCCATCGAACACCGGGTGGTGGTAGACGAGACGCCGCAGCACCTTCGCCGGATCGATCGCCTCGGTGCGGTTCAACGTGACGCAGTACGTCGTCGGCCCGGCCAGCCCCTGCAGCACGTTCATGCAGTAGGTCACCGTCGCCCGCCCCTGCGGCGTGGTCGTGGCCGGCAGGTGGTAGTTCCAGGCCGCGCGGGCGCGTCGGGCGCGCGGCAGCAGCCGCTCGTCGGTGTGCAGCACGACGTCGTTCTCCTGGTACGGGATCGCGCCGAGCATGGCACGTTCGGCCGCGGCAGCGTCACCGAGCATTCGCAGCGCCTGGTCGGCATGCGTGGCGACCACGGCGGCATCGAACCGCTCCGGGCCCTGCCCCGCCACCGTGACCAGAACGCCCGTCGGCGAACGCCGCAGATCGACGACCGGGGCGCCGAGCCGGATGCGGTCGCGGAACGTGGCGGTCAGGGGTTCGAGGTAGCGGCGAGACCCGCCGACCACCGTCATCCACTGCGGGCGGTCGTTCACGGTCAGCATGCCGTGGTTGGCGAAGAACCGGACGAAGAACCGCGCCGGCATCGCCAGCAGGCGGGCGGGCTCGGCCGACCAGATCGCCGCCATCATCGGCACCAGGTAGTGGTCGGCGAACGCACGGCCGTACCGCCCGCGAGCCAACACGTCCTGCAGCGTCGCGTCGCTGTCGGCGAACGTGGGCGCCTGCCGGTGGAACCGCAGGATGTCCCGGAGCATGCCCCAGAACGACGGGCGCAGCAGGTTGCGGGGCTGCGCGAAGATCTCCGCGAATCCGCCGCCCGCGTACTCGAGCCCGGTGCGTTCGCAGCGCACCGAGAAGCTCATCGTCGACGGGCGCAACGGCACGCCGAGCCGCCGCATCAGCTCGAGGAAGCCCGGATACGTACGGTCGTTGCAGACGATGAACCCGGTGTCGACCGCCACCGGGCCCGTCGGCCCCTCGACATCGACGGTGTGGGTGTGACCACCGATGCGGGTGTCGGCCTCGAACACCGTGACGTCGTGATCGCGGGCGAGCCGTTCCGCCGCGACGAGACCGCTGATGCCGGCGCCGACGATCGCGAGCCGCTTCCTGCCCGACCCGAGGAACCGCGCCGCGCGCGTCATCCGCGCCGTGCGCGCAACCGCCGCTCGTCGGCACGCGCGCGCGCCGGCAACGGCCGCAGTTCGTGCACGAGCCCGAACATCGCCATCAACCGCAGGGCGTAGTAGGACACGTCGATCTCCCACCAACGGAAGCCCTGCCGCACCGTGCCCGGGCACCAGTGGTGGTTGTTGTGCCAGCCCTCGCCGAGCGTCACCAGCGCCAGCAGGAACGAGTTCCGGCTTTTGTCCTTGGTCGGCCAGACGCGACGACCGAACAGGTGCGCCAGGCTGTTGATCGACGCCGTGCCGTGGAACAACGCCGTCGTCGAGATGCAGAAGCCCCACACGCCCATCTGCAGCGCGTTCGTGCCGAGGCTCGGCGCAACCGCCTCGAGCAAGGCGCCGAGTCCGAGCATCGACGCCAGCAGCACGAGCGGCACCGCCAGGTCGTTGCGGTCGAGCCAGCGCAGTTCGGGGAAACGCGCCAGGTCGGGCACCTGCGCGTAGTCCGTGCGGTAGTTGGCCCGGCTCGCGATCCAGCCGATGTGCGACCACAGGAAGCCGTGCGCGTGCGGCGAGTGCGCGTCCTGCTTCGTGTCACTGTGCCGATGGTGCTGGCGATGGTGCGCCGCCCACCACAACGGACCCCGCTGCGTCGCCGACGCGCCGAGCAGAGCGCCCACGAACTGGACGACGCGGCCGACGCGGAACGAGCGGTGCGAGAAGTAGCGGTGGTAGAACGCAGTGATCCCGAACATCCGCACGAGATACAGTGCGACGCAGACGATGACCGCGATCGGGCTCCAGCCGACAACGAACACCAGAAGGCAGCAGGACTGCAGCAGCAGGAACGGCCAGATGCGCGCCCACTCGATGCGCTCGCCGGGCAGCCGCGAAGGCGGCGGCTCGGCCACCACCGGAACGACCGCCGCTTCGTCTTCCTCGAGCAGGGCAGTGGAGGTCGCGGCGTGAAGTTCGTCGGGTTCGGCCAAAGGGATGTGGTGGGTCGCGAAGCGGAGCGAAGATGCAACCGGCTATCGCCCCGGCTCGTCAACGACACAACCGTGAATCGGCGAGGAAGGTGAGGCCGTGAGTCCGATCGTGATCGCCGCTGCGGCGTGCAGCGTCGTGTTCGCCCTGCTGTGGTGGCGGCAGACGCGCACCCGCAACGCCACCTCGGTCGATGCGGCCTGGGCGCTCGCGATCGGCGCGCTCGGCGTCGGCAGCGCCGTCTTCGGCGACGGCGCCCCGCTACCGCGCTGGCTGGCCGGCGCCATCGCCGGCCTCTGGAGCGGGCGGCTGTCGTGGCACCTGCTCGTGCACCGGGTGTTCGGGCATGCGCACGAGGACGGCCGCTACCGGGCGATGCGCGAGCACTGGGGTCCACGCGCGAACGCCAACCTGTTCTGGTTCTACCAGGCCCAGGCGATGGCCGCGCTCGTGTTCGCGATGCCGTTCCACCTGCTCGCATCCCACTCCTCGCCGACGCTCGCCGGCATCCAGTGGGGCGGACTCGCGGTGATCGCCGTCGCGCAAGTCGGCGAGACCGCTGCCGATCGGCAACTCGAACGCCACCGCCGCGATCCCACGCAGCGCGGCCGCACGTGCCGTTCGGGCCTGTGGCGCTTCAGCCGCCATCCGAACTACTTCTGCGAATGGCTGACGTGGTGCGGCATCGCGCTCGTCGCAGCACCAGCGGCGGGGTGGCTCGCAGCGGTCCAACCCGCGGTCATGTTCGTGCTGGTGCGCTTCGTCAGCGGCGTGCCGTTCACCGAGCTGCAGTCCATCAAGAGCCGCGGCGACGACTACCGGCGCTACCAGGCCGAGACCAACGCGTTCGTGCCGTGGTTCCCGCGCGGCGACGGCGAACGATGAGCCCGCGACTCGATCGCTGGCTCGAACGCGGCGTGCTGCCGGACTGGCTCGTTCGACTCGGCATCCGGCGGTTGCTGCGCGCGCGCCTGCGCGACGAGCACGCGCACGACCCCGAGCGCGCCGCCGCCCGCCTGCAGGCATGGATCGCCGCGTGCGACCGCAGCCCGATCGCGATCGAGACCGGCGCCGCCAACGCGCAGCACTACGAAGTGCCGGCCGCGTTCTACGCGCGCGTGCTCGGCCGGCACCGCAAGTACAGCAGCGGACTCTGGAGCGACGGCGTGCACGACCTCGACGGCGCCGAGGCGGCGATGCTCGCGGTCACCTGCGAACGGGCCGACATCCACGACGGCCAGCGCGTGCTCGATCTCGGCTGCGGCTGGGGTTCGGCGTCGCTGTGGATCGCCCGCCACTTCCCGAACTGCCGCGTCGTCGGCGTCAGCAACTCGGCGAGCCAGCGCGCCGACATCCTGGCGCGCGCCGCGCAGGAAGGGCTCACCAACGTCGAGATCGTCACCGCCGACGCCAACGCGTTCGCGCCGAGCGGCACGTTCGATCGCATCGTCTCGATCGAGATGATGGAGCACACGCGCAACTGGCGCGCCCTGCTCGCGCGCGCGGCGCGATGGCTGGTGCCCGGCGGGGCGATGTTCGTGCACGTGTTCACGCACGCGACGGTCGGCTACCCGTTCGCGGTGGACGGCAGCGACGACTGGATGGGGCGCCACTTCTTCACCGGCGGCCAGATCCCGGCGGACGCCCAGATGCTGCACTTCCAGGACCACTTCGCCGTCGAGGCGCACTGGCGCGTGTCCGGTGTGCACTACCAGCGGACCGCCGAGGCGTGGCTCGCGAACTTCGACCGGGCGCGGCGCGAACTCGCGCCCGTGCTGCGCGAGGCATACGGCGATCGCGCCGAGGCGATGGCGAACAACTGGCGCGTGTTCTTCCTGGCGTGCGCCGAACTGTGGGGCTTCGCCGGCGGCCGCGAGTGGCTCGTCTCGCACTATCGGCTGCGGCGCCGCGACGTGCTGCCGGCATAGGCCGACACCGCCGAAGTGCGCGCTTGCGCGTCGTCGTGGACCTCGCTAGCGTTCCGCGCCCCGCGGATCCTCCGGGAGCCGCGGCGCTGGTCGGGCAGATAGCTCAGTTGGTAGAGCACGGCACTGAAAATGCCGGGGTCGCCAGTTCAACCCTGGCTCTGCCCACCAGTTTCTTCCGTTCGGAAGCGGCCGCGCGGCGCTCGTCGGATCGCGGCGCGACAGCGCGGCTACTCGACGACCTGCAGCCAGCGCACCGCGTCGACCACGAGCATCCCGCCGGCCGCGGTGATCTCGACGGTGGCCACCCCGCCCGCCGCAAGCGTGCACTCACCGAGCACGCGCCAGGCTCCCGGCGCGACCGGCACCGACTCACCGCCCGCCACCCCGGGCAACGCGACGCGCCAGGACGCCCCCGCCGCGAGCGGCTGGCGCCCGAACGCGCGCCAACGCCCGGCGAACGGCAACTCGGCCACGAACACCGCGCGGGCCGCACGGTCCTCGCACGTCGCGAAGTCAGCACCGTGGAACCCGCCGCCATCCTGGCGCTGCCGCCAGCCATCCCCGTGCAGTTCCGCCGCGTCGTCGTCGACGACGACCACGGCCGGCGCCCGCAGCAGGATCGCGTTCGCGACGGCGCGTTCCCCGGCGTGGTCGAACTTGCGGTTGTCGCACGGGTGGTTGACGACGCCGAGCCCCGCGAGCCACATCGTGGTGCTGCCACCGCCGTCGAGGTTGAGCGCGTCGCTGCAGCCGAATGCCTGCAGAACAGTCGCGGTCTCCTCGAACGTCATGCCCGCCGCCACCGCGTTGCGGCCGTCGATCGCGAGCAACACCACCGCGTCGGGCGCGAGACCGAGCGCCGACCGTGGATGCCGGATACCCCGCTGCCGCGGCCCGTGGTCGACGACCTTGCCGGCGACGAGCAGCATCGGCCCGGCCCCGAGTGCGTCGTGCACCTCCGGCCAGTCGCCGGCATCGCGCGTCGCGAGCACGGGCCAGCCACGCGCATCGAAGCCAACGCTCGCCTGCCCCGGGCTGGCCGCCGTCACGAGGTTCCCGTCGAGGCGCAGCAGGCCACGGGACAGACCGGTGGTCTCGATCTCGAAGAAGCCGCCGTTGATCGCGGCAAGGGCGCCACCGGCCTCGCCCATCGCGCTCGTGCGGGTGCGCCGGCCAGGAGCCACGACGTCGAAGCGCGACGTGCCGCCGCCCCTCACCACCAGCACGCTGAGGCTCTGGGGGGCGTCGAACAACGAAGGGAAGCGGCGCTGCCGCAACTCCACCCCTTCGCCGACCTCGCGACTCAGCCACGCGCCCGGCTCGACGATCTGCGCCGCGACGGCGCCAACCTCGGCCTGCGCGCACAGCGTGCGCGCCAGCGCGAGCAGCAGCGCCGCAGCACCGAGCTGCGGCGCGTTCACGCGATCACCAGCGACCGCCGCCGCCGCCGCCATCGCGACGACCGCCACCACCACCACCGCCGCCGCCGCCGCTGCGCGGCTTGCGTTCTTCGGCTTCGTTCACGCGCAGCGCGCGGCCGTCGAGCTGCTTGCCGTCGAGGCCCTTGATGACCGCCGGCAGGTCGGCGTCGTTGACGAGATCGACGAACGCGAAGCCGCGCGAGCGGCCGGTCTCGCGATCGGCGACGACCGTGATGCTCGAGGTTTGCCAGCCGCCCTGCTGGAACAGGGCAGCGAGCCCGTCCTGGGTGGTGTTGAACGACAGATTGCCGACGAAGAGACGCTTGGCCATGGAGACAGTCCGGATGCCGGCGCAGACGCCGGGCGGGGATGCAGTCGGGGGGACGATCCGGAATGCGTCGACTGCCCGCGGTTCCAGAGGGGCGGAAAGCTACTCGTCGCCCCGCGCAGGTGCAAACGCGCCGCGGCCCAGCACCCCTGTTCAGCGCACGTCGACGCGGTGGACGGCCGATCGTGTCGTGTTGCCGGCGGCATCCGTCGCCTCGACCACGAGCGTCATCGGCCCGCTCGCCGGCGGCAACCGGACCCGCCACAGGGACTCGCCGTACCACTGCGCCGGGAACACCTCGTCGCCGCCATCACGCGTGCAGCGCACGACGACCTGGCGCCAGTCGTGCGGCATGCACGGGCTCTTGCGGTCGTGCACGCGCACACGGACGAGCACCTGGTCACCGCTCGCGGCCCGCGACGGCGCGTCGATGACGCCGACGAAGGGCAGCCCGGTGTCGGGCGCGATCGCCTTGCCGAAGAACACCTTGTCGGCCATCGCGCCCTTCACTTCGCCTTGCGCGTGCACGACGTCGATGCGGCGGTCGCCGTCGAGGTCGGCAAGTGCCACGCCCATCGTGCCGCGGGTCGGATCGCCGGCGAACACCGGCGCTCCGGCCTGGAAACGCCCCTTGCCGTCGTTCACCAGCAGACGATCCGGGCCGTCGAGCGAGCCGATCAGGAAGTCGGCGTCGCCGTCCGAGTCGTAGTCGAGGAACGCGATCATGTTGTCGTCGAAGCTCGGATTGTCGGCAGCGGGCCAATGGCTCGCCGTCGCGTCGCGGAAGCCGCCCTTGCCGTCGCCGAGGAACAGGTGCTCGCTGAAGCGCTGGGGCGCCACGCCGTCGTTGATCGTCACGACGTCGAGCACCGCGTCGCCGTCGACGTCCATCGCTTCGAACTCGTAGTTGTTGGTGAACTGCGGCAGCTGGCCGTCAGCCGCGGCCTTGAACGTGCCCGCACCGTCGTTGTGCGCGAGGAACGAGCCCGCCGACCGCTTGCTGCTGACCAGCAGGTCCAGATCGAAGTCGCCGTCGACGTCGAGCAGCTCGAGCTCCCAGCAGAACTTCACGCGCCACGCCGGCATCGCCGCATCGCCGGCATCGACGAAGCGCGCGCCGTCGTTGCGCCACAGCCGCGGCGGCGCCCCTTCGTTCTTCATCGGCGAACCGTCGCCCCAGACGCCGAGCACGAGGTCGAGATCTCCGTCGCCATCGACGTCGCCGAACTCGACGTCGCCGACCGACTGCAGCATCGCCGGCAGCCGCTCCACAGTCGCATCGACGAAACGGCCACCGCCCTGCCCCACGAACAGGCGGCTCTGCGCCTGGAACGCCATGCCGACGAACACGTCCGGGATGCCGTCGCCGGTGCAGTCGCGCACCTTGATCACGCGAGCGCAGCCGCGCAGGTCCCCGAACACCTGCGTCGTGATCTCCGGCCACGGCCCCGTGGCGACGTTGCGGAACACGCGGCTCGGCACCGGCTCGCCGGCCTCGTCGTAGTCGCCGCCGTTGCTGAACAGCACGTCGACGCGCCCGTCTTGATCGACGTCGGCGAGTTCGACCTTGTTGCTCCACTCGCCGACCTCGCCGATCGTCGCCGCCGTGACGTCGGTCCACAGGTCGGCCGGCAGGGCGAGCGTCGGCTTCCACTCGGGCCGGCGACGCCGCGGCGGTGCAGGATCCTGGGTCGGTTTCGCCTCGGCGCCCGCGGGCGGCGTCGGCGCGGGCGTCGGCGTCTGCGCTGGGGCAACGGCTACGGCGATCACGGCGAACAACGCACTGCGCGCGCAGCGCCCGAACTTCGTGGCGGACATGGCGCGGGCGACCATACCGCGCCCGCCGGCAACGACGCCTACCGCATGTGCGCGATCGTGATCGCCGCGAGATCGGGCAGCACGACGTGCGCTCCGAGTTCGCGCAGTTCTTCGGCGTCGTGGTTCGTGCACACCGCCACGACCCTCATGCCGGCTGTCAACGCCGCGCGCACGCCCGACGGCGCGTCCTCGACGACGACGCAGTTCGCCGGCGGCACGGCGAGCAGTTCGGCCGCGCGCAGGAAGATGTCGGGCGCCGGCTTGCCGCGCTGCACCAGGCCCGCGTGCACGACGCCGCCGAAGAACGGGCGGATGCCGCCGCCGTCGAGGATCAGATCGACGTTCTCCCGGGGCCCGGACGTGCCGACCGCGAGAGCGAGGCCATGGCCGCGCAGTTCGCCGAGCAGCTGGCGGCAGCCGGGCGCCAACGGCACCGCAGCCCGCACCGCGTCGCGGTAGGCGCGTTCCTTCCGTTCGGCGACCGCGGCGACGAACTCCGGCGTCGCGCGCGCCCCCCACAGGCGCGCGCAGATGTCCTGGTTGGTCATGCCGTTGACGGCGAGGAAGTCCGCCTGCGTCAACACGCGCCCGTGTGCTGCCGCGGTGTCGCGCCACGCATCCCAATGCGCCGGGCCGCTGAGCACCAGGACGCCGTCCATGTCGAAGATCACCGCTGCGGTCGTCATCGGGGCGGCGAACGGTAGCACGGTGCTTCGGCGGTAGCATGCGGACCATGCGCTCCTCGATGCGGCTCGTGGCCGTGTTCGTCCTGCTCGCCAGCGCGGTCGCGGCGCAGGGCATCCGACTGGTGACGGTGCCCGATGCGGTGCGGCTGCCCGCGGCGGCCGGCCAGAACCTCGTGCTCGAGGCGGCGGTCGGAGGCGAGCCGAGCGAGGTCTGGCTCGCGACCGCGGCCACGGCGACCGATCGTGTGCGACTCGTCTCTGCCGGCGCCGATCGCTGGCAGGTGAATCTCGCCGACCCACGCGTCGCCGAACTGCTGCCGACTGCGCACGATGGCGGCGCCCTGTTCGTGTTCGCGAGGATCGACGGGCGCACGACACAGAGCGCCGCGGTGATCTGGGCGCGAGCGACTCGGGACGACGGTCACGTGCTTTGCTTCGTCCGCCGACGCGACGGCACTACAAGGACGGTCGTCGCGGGGACGCTCACGTGGCTCGACCTCGCAAACCTCGACCGCCTCGAACTGCAGGGCGTGGGCGCCCGGCAGACCGCGGCGGTGGCGCAGCTCGGCGAAGTGACGTTGCCGTTGCAGCGGCGTGAGGCCGATGGCACCTGGGTGCTGGCTTGCGACGAGACCACGCAGCGCCACCTGCGCGACGCCGACGCTCTCCAGCTCGAAGCGAAGCTCGGCAGCGGCAGCGTGCTGTTCCGGTTCGCCCTGGTGCCCGCGCGGCTCGAGCTCGAGGGCGGCGCAGCCGAGTTCGTGGTGCAGCAGCGCCGCGAGGCGCCGGTTCCCGGCAGCCGCGGCTGGCTCACGGTGCAGATCGACGACATCACGATGGGCAGCACGTTCGTGCGCGTCGTCGACGGCGTCCGCGCCGAGGTCGTGGCGACGCTGGAGATGTTCGCCGGCGACTTCGTACCGTTCGCGCTGGCCGACGAACGCTACGTGCTGGTCGTCGAGCGGCTCCGCAACCAGCTGATCGGTGAAGACCGCGCCGTGCTGCGAGTCCTGCCAGAGCGCGGCTTCCGCCCCAACCGCATCGCGCAACTCGTGCGCGCCGTCGGCAAGAGTCCCGACGCCTTCGTACGCGAGGGCGTCGAGTACGACGGCGCGACGGCCAAGCAGTTCTTGGTGGCGAAGGTCACCAACCACAAGGGGGACGTGACGCTCGAGCACTTCCTGACGACGCTGGCGAGCGTCTCGGGCCAGACGGGCGAGGCGTACCACGTTCGCCGCGTCGACGGCAGCACGACGACGATGGAGGCATGGCTCCGCGCAGCGCTCGCCACGATCGAGGCCGAAGAGCGCAAGGCCGCGACCCCGCCCGCCGCGGACCCGGCGCGGCGCTGACGGCGTCGCAAGACCGTCTTTCGGCGACGCGGTGTTGGACCCGGCGGCAGGGTTGCGTAACACGCGCCCTTCATGGCTGCCCGCGCCCTGTCGTCGTTCCTGCTCGTCTCGATCGCGGCCCTGCACGCCCAGGATCCACCGGGCGGCCCGCCGGGTGGTGGCTTCCCCGGTGGGCCCGGCGGTCCGGGCGGTCCGGGCGGCATGGGCCAGTCGCTGCAGGTGAAGGAACGGTTCGACGCCGACAAGAACGGTCGCCTCGACGCCGAAGAACGCACGGCGGCGCGCGCATGGGTGAAGGAGAATCGACCGCAGCGCGGCCGGCGCGGCGGTGGTCCCGGTGGCCCCCCTGGCGGCCCCGGTGGCTTCGGTGGCCCACCTGGCGGCGACGCGCCGCGCGATAGCGGCCAGCCGAAGGTGGGCGGCAAGGTGTCGCCGGGCTCGGTGCCGAGCCACGAGGGCAAGCCGTTGTTCGACCCGGGCATCGTGCGCACCTGGTTCCTCGAGCTGCCGGGGGACGACTGGTTCGCCGAGCTGACGGACTTCTACCGCACCGACGTCGCGCTGCCGGCGAAGCTGGCCGTCGACGGCAAGACGTTCGCGGACGTCGGCGTGCAGTTCCGCGGCAACACGTCGTTCGCCATGGCGCCGGGTAAGAAGAAGTCGATCGACCTGCAGTTCGACTTCGCCGACGCCGAGCAGAGCGTGCTCGGCGTGCGCAACCTCGACCTGCTGAACTGCAACACCGACGCCTCGTCGTTGCGCGAGATGGTGCACGGCTGGCTCGCCAACCGTTACTTCCCGGCGCCGCGCGTGGCGCTGGCGCGCGTCGTGATCAACGGCGAGGACTACGGCGTCTACGCGGCCGTGCAGCAGTTCGACAAGGACTTCCTCGAAGACCACTTCGGCAGCAAGAAGGGCGATCGCTTCAAGGTGCCGCCAGACTTCAGCGGCGGCGGCGGACTGCGCTACCTCGGCGAAGACCCGCAGGCGTATCGGCGCAACTACGAGCTCAAGTCCGGCGAGAGCGAGCAGGCCTGGCGCGGGCTCGTCGATGTCTGCGCCGCGCTCGAGATGGCGCCGGCGGACCGGCTCGAAGCGATCCTGCCGCAGCACCTCGACGTCGACGCGGCGTTGTGGTTCTTGGCGATGGACAACGCGGTCGGTGACGACGACGGCTACTTCTCGCGCGCCAGCGACTACGTGCTCTACCGCGATCCGAAGGGCCGCTTCCATCCGATCCCGCGCGACAACAACGAGATCCTGCTCGGCGCGCGTGGTCGTGGCCCTGGCGGTCCTGGTGGTCCCGGTGGTCCTGGTGGTCCTGGTGGACCTGGTGGTCCCGGTGGTCCCGGTGGTCCCGGCGCTGGCGGTCCGCCCGGCGAACGGCGCCCCCCCGATGCGCCGCCCGGCGGCGAGGCTCCGGGTGCCGGTCCCGGCGGCCCGCCGCCCACGGGCCCTGGCGCTGGCCCCGGCGGTCGGCGCGGCCCCGGCGGCGGCGGCACGGCGACGACGCCGCTGCAGGGCGCGTCGCGCGCCGATCGACCGCTGCTGCACAAGCTGTTGTCGGTGCCGACGTGGCAGAAGCGCTACCTCGCCAACCTGCGCGAGATCGCGACGGTCGGCATGAGCGACGACGTGCTCGGCGCGCAGCTCACGGCCTGGCGCCGGCTGCTCGAGCCGCTTGTCGAAGTCGATGCCCACTCGCTCTACGGCCTCGACGCCTTCCGCGCCGCGTTCGCGACCGATGACGCCGGCAAGCCCGCCGCGCGTTCGCTGATGGCGGTCGTCGCCGCACGCAGGAAGGCGATCCTCGACGACGCCTCGATGCAGGGCGCGTGGCCCGACCTGGCGCCGCCCGAGACGACGGCACGGCCGCAGAACGACGGGCAGCACGTGCTCCACCTGACCGCCAAGGTGACCGGCGCACCCGCTGCTACCGTTCGCCTGCACCACGACCAGGGAACGTTCGGCGCCTACACGACGATGGAGATGGCCGACGACGGCCAGCATGCCGACGGCCGCGCCGGCGATGGCGTGTTCGGCGCCAGCCTGCCCGCCGTCGAGGCCGGCACCACCGTCCGCTACTGGCTCGAGGCAGTCGCCGTCGGGTCGGGCAACGTCGATTGCCAGCCGCCTGGCAACGGGGCCCGGCCCTTCGTCTGGATCGCGCCCAAGTCCGGCAAGCGGAACTGAGCACCGCCGAAGAACTCGTCCCCGTCAGCGCCGGAGGTTGCCGAGCAGCCAACGCAGCCGTTCGGCGTACTCCTCCGGCCGCTCGACGAACACGCGGCCATGCGTCGTGCCCGGCGCGATCCAGAGCTGCTTCTTGCTCTCGTGCATCGGCAGCCGCGCGAACAGGCGTTCGACGGTCTCGGCCGGCACGCGGTCGTCGATGCCCGCACCGACCACGAGGACCGGCAGGTCGAACGGCAGCGTCGCCAGGACGTCGGACGGCACGATGCGCGCGAGCTCGACGTCGGACCAGGCTTCGAACGCGCGCAGCACCAGCGACGCCCAGGGTTCGACGACGCGAAACCAGGAACGCTTGTCGCGGGCGAAGCCGAGCAGCCGGTGCGCGCCGGCGAGCATGTCGTCGATCGGCGCGTCGAGCACGACGCCCTTGATGCCCTCGAGGCGCGGCAACGCCATGCTGACGGCGACGGTGCCGAAGCTGACGCCGTACACGACGATGTCGGCGTTCGCACGACCGGGCTGCGCGCGCACGTGCTGCACGGCCGCCACCACGTCGTCGCTCTCGCGCAGGCCGGCACCGAACGGCGCGCGCGTGCTGCCGCCGAAGTTGCGCAGCTCGACCAGCCAGCACTCGCAGCCCTGCGCGCGCAGCATCGCGGCGACCGGTTCGAGTTCCATCGCCGAACGGAACAGGCCGTGCACGAGCACGGCGACGGCGACCGGCGGTTCGGCCTTTGCCTCGAGCCGGAACGCGCGCAGCGTCACGCCGTCACGACTCGCGATCGAACGCACGCGCGCCGCGGCGGCCGCCGCCACGTCGGGAGCGACCGCGGGGCGACCCGCCTTGGTCTCGGCCGCGAGCGACTCCCAGGTCTGCACGAGCACCGCACCGTCCACCCCCAGCCGCGGCCCGGCGTAGGCCCATTCGTGCGGGCGCGTGCCCAGCCCGCGCGAGCCCAGCAGCCCGAGCGCCACCGGGAACGTCGCGAAGCAGTGCACCGGCAACAACGCCGCGTGCGCCCACAGCACGCGGCCGAAGAAGCGCGCCGGCCGCCGCCCGAACCACCCGAGCACGACGCCGAGCAGCGTGCACGGCAGCAGCGTCGCCAGCGTGAACGCCAGCGCTGCGACCAGCGGGAAGATCACGCGTCCTCCCGGAACGGCGACGGCCCATCGGCCAGCAGCCCGGTCGCGCGACCACGCGCGAGCAAGTCGAAGATCGCCCGGCGCCCGACGTCGCCGAGGTCGACCGTGAAGTCGTTGACGTAGAGCGCAATGTGCCGATCGCAGACGTCGTCGGCGAGTTCCTGCGCGTGCGCGCGCACCCAGGCGCGCGGCCGTTCGGGCGCCGCTCGCGCGAGTTCGACCGAAGCCCGCAGCAGCGCGCCGACGTCACGGAACGTCGCCGCCGGCAGATCACGACGCGCCGCGATCACGCCGAGCGGCAACGGGCCGCCGGTCGCCCGTTCCCAGAGCTCGCCGAGGTCGGCGAGCGCACGCAGGCCGTGCGCGGCGAAGGTGAAGCGGCCCTCGTGGATGACCAACCCGGCGTCGAGGTCGCCGCGCGCGACGGCGGGCATCACCTGCTCGAAGCGCATCGGCACGACCTCGCGCGGCGGTACGGGTGACAGGCTGCGCAGCAGCAGGTTGGCGGTCGTGTTCACGCCGGGAATGGCGACGCGGGCGGTGGCGAGGTCGGCCAGCGAACGCAGCGGCGAGTCGGCGCGGCACACGACCAGCGGCCCGCAACGAAAGCCCAACGCCGCGCCCGCCGGCAGCACCGCGTACCGATCGGCGAGTCGCGCCAGGGCGGGCAGACTCAGCTTGGTGACCTCGGGCGCATCGCCGCCGGCGAGTGCCCGTTCGTTCAGCGCCTCGATGTCGGCGAGTTCGGGCACCAGCACGACCGGCGACGGCACCACGCCGTGCACGGCGGCCCAGAACGCGAACGTGTCGTTCGGGCACGGCGAGAAGCCGAATCGCAGCCGGCGCGGACCGTTCACCGCGCGCAACGTAGTCTCACGCGCCAGCGCCCGACAAGCACAGCCGCATTGGCACGGGCGGTCGATTCAGCACCGTGTAGACGCCGGGGGCGAGGTAGCGCAGCGGATTGCCGATCACGACGACGCCGTTTTGCGGCGTCAGGCAGAGTTGCCGCAGGTCGAACTCGAGCGGACCGGTGGCCAGCGTGCCGTCCGGCAGCCAGAACGCCGCGACTCCCCACTGGCTCGGCAGGGCAACCCACGTTGCCGAGAACATGCGTCCGCGCGCCGGCGGCGTCAGCGTGATCCCGGGCGGCACGCTCGCGAACAACGAACCGGTCGCCGCAAACCAGACACTCTCGCCAGCGGTGGTGCGCACCAGCAGGTCGGGGATGGGGCCGAGCGTGCCGCCGACCTCGGGCGTCCCGACGAGCCCCTGCTGCACGACCGCCTGCGTCCCGACGATCGCGTCGATCCGGCGCAACACCTGCGCCCCCGGCGGACCTTCGACGGCGAGCACTTGCCCATTCGCTTCGACGGCCTGCACCGGCGCGATCGTGCCCGACGGGAACGGCTGCACCATCGAGCCGGTGCCGGTGAGGTTGGCGACCACGCCGCCTGCCGGCGCCAGTTCGGCGCGGAACCAGTCCATCTGCGCCGGATCGCCGATCGCGATCAGCAGCCGATCGCCGCGGAACCGCGGCAGGATGTGCACACCGATGTACGGCTCGAACACCGCGTCGGCAGTCATCGCCAGCGCCGGTATGGCCCCGGTCAGGTCGAGCAACCACAGCTCGTCGCGCACCGCCGACTCGACGAAGAAGAGCCGCGTGCCCGCGTTGTTCAGCAGCATCGCCGGTTCGCCCGGATCCTCCGGCAGGTAGCCGGGCTCTTCGTACTTCCCCGGCGGCGGCGGCAGCACGCTGCTCGTGCCGACCTCGCCGCAATGCCACAACCGCTGCTGGTCGTCGGGACCGTAGAGGAACACCAGATGCGCGCCGTCGGGCGAGATCACCATCTGGTCCTTCAGCTCAGCGAGCGGCTGGCTCGGCGGCGTCACGTCCACCGGCTGGGCGCCGTCGGCGACCGCACAGCGATACAGCTGCGGCGCGCCCGCACCGGCCTGGAACCAGACGCTCGCTGCACCGACCATCACCGAGGTCGGCACGACGTCGACGCCGGGCGCCACGACCTGACGCCACGGCGCGCCGGTGCTCGCGAACGTGCCGCCGTCGAGTCGCGCGACGACGAGCCCCCCGGCGGCCAGCGCGAACGCCGCATGCCTGCCGTCGGCAGCCACCGCGATGCGGTCGGCGAACGGATCGAGCATCAGCGGGCCGGAGCCTGCGCGTTCGACCACGATGGTCGGCGCGCCGTGCCCAGCGATGTGCAGGAACCCCCAGAACTGGCCCGCGCCTCGGCGATACCGGAACAGGCGCCCACCACCCGGCAGCTCCACGCGCGTCGTGCCGTTGTGCGTGATCCGACGCGAACGCGTCGCATCGAGTTGCTGCGCCAACGTGCGGCCGGTGATCTCGATCGGCATCAGTTCGGCGTCCAGCAGGACCGCGGTGCCCGGCACGTTCGGCGTCGCCTCGGGAATCGCGACGATCGTCAGCGACGTGGCAGTGCCCTCGGCGAGCGTGATGGTCTGGCCGATCGCCGAACTCGCGACCAACAACAGGGACAGGGCGTGACGCATGGCAGGGGGTAGGAGCATACCGAAGGGGAAGGGGTGCCGGAGGCCGGGCGCAACGTGGCAACGAATGCGCCGACCGGTTCCCTCACTGCCAGTGTCCTGGTTCCGAACAAGCGATCGCCGAAGCGCCCGGATCCCGGACGGCTCACGTCGATCCGAACCGCTTGAGCTTCTCGTAGAGAGCCGTCCGCGAGATGCCGAGGGCACGCGCCGTCTTCGCCTTGTCGCCACCACACGCCTGCAGTGCCGCGACGATCGTGAGCCGTTCGACCTCCTTCAGCGTGCGCACCGGAACGACGAGCGCCTCGCCACCGCCGCCCGCACTGCCGACGCTGCCGGCGTCCCCCGGATCGACAGGCAGCCCGAGATCGAAGATCTCGTCGCCCTCGCAAGTCAGAGCCGCTCGCGCCACGACGTGTTCGAGTTCGCGAACGTTGCCCGGCCAGCGGTGCCCGCGCAGCGCCGCCTTGGCGGGGCCCGACAGCCGCAGGGCCATGCCACGCGCGCCCGCGTGCCGACGCATGAAGTTCTCGGCGAGCATCACCACGTCGTCGCCACGATCGCGCAACGGCGGCACCAGCAGTTCGACGGCCGCGAGCCGGAAGAACAGGTCCTCGCGGAACGTGCCGGCCTGCACCATCGCGCGCAGGTCCTTGTGCGTCGCCGCGAGCAGTCGCAGGTCCAGCGCGATCGTCTCGCTGCCGCCGACGCGACGGATCGAGCGTTCCTGCAGCGCGCGCAGCAATTTGCTCTGCAGGGCGGGCGGCATGTCCCCGACTTCGTCGAGGAACAGCGTGCCGCCGTTCGCGAGTTCGAGCAGGCCCGGCCGGTCGCGGTCGGCGCCGGTGAAGGCGCCCTGAACGTGGCCGAACAACTCGCGCTCCATCAGCTCCGAAGGCAGCGCCGAGCAGTTCTCCGCCACGAACGGGCCGCGGTGGCGCGCACTGCGATCGTGCAGCGCGCGGGCGACGAGCTCCTTGCCGACGCCGGTCTCGCCGAGCACCAGCACCGGCAGCTCGAGCGGTGCGATCTTGTCGATCTGCGCCCGCAGATCCCGCATCGGCTTGCTGTCGCCGAGCAACTGGCCGCCGTCGCGCCGCGACGAGCTGCGTTTGGCCACTGCGAGTTCGCGCTGGCTCGCGGTCAGCTCCTTCAGCACCGCCTGCTCGCGCAGCATTCGATCGACGGCGATCGCGGCCTGGTCGGCGAGCACTTCCAGCGCCTCTTTGTCGACATCCGTGAACGCACCGGCACGTCCCGGATGCTCGACATAGATCGCCCCGACCACGCCCCCGGCACTGCGGAACGGCGCGCAGATCGCGGATCGCACCTGCAGGTTGCGGATCGACGGCATGTCCTGCAGGTCGCGGTCGGCGAGCCCGTCGGCGCCGGTCAGCGTGCGCTGCAATTGCATCGCGCGATGCGCCAACGAACGACTGAACGCCTGGCCGATCGGCCCGGCATCGCCGCTCTGGAACTCGCGGCGCATGCCGTCGTCGTGCGCGACGAGCAGATAGCCGATGCGCCCCGCGGTCAGCGTCACCGCGGCGTCCAGCAAGTGGCGCATCGCCTTGTCGAGGTCCACCTCCTGCGCCAGTTGGCGGTTCACCGCCAGGAAGGTGCGGAACAGTTCGCGGCTCGGGCCGCTCGGCGGGCGTTCGGTCATCGGCGGCGGGGCTGCGGGGAGCGGCCCGCGCAACAACTCGTGCACGCGAGCGACCTCGTCGCGCAGTCTAGCCGACGTCGCATCGCCGACGCGCGCGAGTGCTGCCGACGCGGCGTCCGCGTCGCCGAGCTGTGCATGAGCGCGCGCCAACATCGCGGTCGCGAGCGCGGCAGCCGGTCGCTCGCCGAGACGCGCGAGTTCGGCCGCCGCCGCGTCGAGCCACTGCCGGGCGGCCGCCGCGTCGTTGCGTGCCAGCGAGGCGCTGCCGAGATTCGCCGCCGCGATCGCCGCCCGCACGGCATCGCCGACGTGCTGGTAGAGCGTGCGCGCCTCGCGCAGTCGCTCGACCGCGAGCGCATGCTCGCCGAGGTCCTTGGCGACGACGCCGAGGTTGAGCAACGCGCTGGCGGCATGGCGCACGTTGCCGAGGGCGAACAAGGTCCGGGCGGCATGTTCGAAGTGCGAGCGGGCCGCTTGCAGATCGCCGGCGGCGCGCGCGAGGTGGCCATGCACCGTCGCGGCGCTCGCTTCGGCGAACGGCAACTCGCCGCGGGCGAGAACCGGCGCGGCCGCGGCGAGCACCGCGTGCGCGTCGGCGGCGCGACCCGCCTGTTCGAGCACGGCTGCGCGCGTCAGCGACTCGAGCACGTCGACGCCGTCGTCGTGCAGCTGGGCGAGCGCGGCCGCCAGGTCGCCTCTCGCGGCCGCCAGCTGCGCGCCGGTCCTGCGCAGGCGAGGCGTCGCCGTCGGGTCCGGCATCGACGCCAGGGCGTCGGCGGCTTCGGCCATGCGACCGGTATCGAGCAGCGCCTGCGCCCGCAGGCCGGGAAGGTCGGCGCACAGCGGCAGCGCCCGCGCCGGCTCGCCACCATCGAGCAACCCCGCGACGAGCGCGGCGCGCGCCGCAGGTTCGTCTGCGGGGTGCTCGGCGGCGATGCGGCGCCAGCCCGCGAAGGCCAACTCGGCCCGCCCGCTCGCGGCCGCACGCCCCAGTTCGTCGACGGTCGCGGGCGCTGCCGGCATCGCGTCGCCCGCCGCCGCCAGGCGCCCGCTGCGCGCGGCCGGCCAGGTCCAGCGCATGCCCGACGGCACGATCTCCCCGGCATCGACGAGCGCGAGCAGGCTCCGCGCCACTGCCTCGGTGCCGGTGGCGCCTCGTCGGGCGAGCCATCGCGCCGCGCTCGTCGCCGCCTCTCCACTCAGACCGAACGCGCGGTCGAGGTGCGGCAGCAGGCGGTCGGCGTCGAGCGGCGGCAGGTCGAGTTCGAACGCCGCTTCGCCGCTGTTGCGCAGCACGTGCACGGCATCGGCGTCCTCGCGCACCGCCCGCACGCCGGGCAGCGAGGCCACGAGGTGCAACGCCAGCGCGCGCCGGTCGGCGGGCGCGCCACCCCGCACGACCACGCTGCCGGCCGCGACGACAGCGCGCGCCAACTCCGACGACCACAGCAACACCGCATCGGGATGCAGCAACGATGCCGAGGGCCGGCCGCTGCCGCCGCCGAGGAACTCGAGCGCTGCCTGCGCATCGGCGAACCGTTCGGCCGGCTGCCTCGCCGTGCAACGTGCGACGAAACGGTCGAACGGTGCGGGCAGCGAACGGGCATCGAGCCCGGCGGCGACGAAGAAGTCCTGCGCCGGGAATGCCGCGACGAACCGGGCGACGTCCGGGCCATCACCCGGCCACAGCGCCTGTGCCACCATCGCGCCGACGGCGAACAAGTCGGCGCGGGCGTCCGCAGCGAGTCCGAGCCACTGCTCGGGCGCCGCGAAGAACGGCGTGCCGCCGCGCCCCGCCTGACCGGACCGCGCGCCGAGGCCGAAGTCGAGCAGGCGCAGGCGGCCGTCGCTGCCGCGCAGCAAGTTCCCCGGCTTCAGGTCGAGGTGCGCGACGCCGCGCAAGTGCACGTAGGCGAGCACCTCGAGCAGTTCCTGCAGCGACTCGCGCAACGCGCCGGGTTCGCGCGGCAGCGTGCGCAGGACTTCGCCCTCGACGTGTTCGCGCAGCACGAAGGCGCGCCCGTCGGGCAGCCGGCCCACTTCGTGCACCGCCGGGATCGCCGGATGCCGCAGCGACAGCAGCAGGGACGCTTCGGCGGGCTCGACCCCCGCCGGCAGCACCTTCAGGAGCTGCGCACCGCCGCCATCGCGCGGCAGCACGGCCATGGTGAGTCCCTCGCCGCCGGCGTAGCGCCGGAGCAGGCGAAAGCGCGCGCGCAGCGCCGCCGGCAGATGCTCGGCGTCGCTCAATCCTCGCGCACGCGCACCCACCGGGCCAACACGGTGGCCGGGCCGACCACCGAGCCGCGCCACCAGATGCGGTCCTGTCCCGGCACGATGTCGCCGAGTTCGATCACGAAGCGCCCGGGTCCCTGCCGCTCACGGCGTTCGAGCCAGGTCTGCGCATCGACGCGAACGGTCGCGACGGGCACCGAGACGCCGCCGATCACGATCGGATCGTCGTTGCGCGGCTCGACGGTGATCTCCTTCAGCACGAGGTCGACGCCGGTGACGCGGCCCTGCCACTCGGGCTGCGGCGGCACGCCGTCGCCCGACGTCACCTCGATCTCGCGGGCGCCGATCTCGGTCAGACCGCCCGGCACCGCCGTCACGGTGAACGGCTTGACCTTCGCGAGGTTGCCGACGGCGAGGTCGGCGAACGTCAGCACGAACTGCGCGGCCGGGCGCCGGATGACGGCGTTCTGCGTGAGCACGCGCACGTCGCGCGGCGGCGTGAGGATGCGACGCTCGCCGCCGCGCCGGGTCTCGGCCTGCACGCGGAAGACGAAGCTCTCGGTCGCGGGTTCGAGGGTGACGATGCGGCCGAGGAAGCGCACGCCGTCGTGGCCGCGGCCGCGTCGCGCGTCGCGCGCGAGCAGCCGGCCGTCGCGATGCAGGTCGCCGCGCACGCGCAGTTCGCCCGCTTCCCGCACGCGCTGCAGGAACTCACCGCGCGACTCGGCGCTGCGGCCGTCGTCCTCGGCGGTGAAGGCGCAGTCCGGGGCGAACTCGACGCGCAGCAAACCGCCGTTCGCCGGATCGCGCGCGACGACCGTTTCGCCGTCGACGAGGACCGGCGCCAGGTCGCCGAGTTCGTGTTCGCTGCCGTCGAACCTCCCGGTCAGCGCCGGCGACCAGACGAGACCGCTGCCGGTGTCGGTGATCGCGTTGCCAAGCCCGTGGCCGACCGCGAGCCAGGTGTTGGTCGCGTTGTCGTGCTGCAGACCGTCGGCGATCGGGATCGCGAGGTCGACCGGCCCCGCGATCGCCGTCACCGAACCGTCGGCGCGCAGCACCTGCCCGCTGCCCGGCACCAGCACGAGGTGCAGCGTCGCGTAATTGCCGGTCGGCACCGCCCGCAGCTCGAGTGCGGAGGCCTCGCCACTCGGATCGGCGAACGTCACCACTTCGGCCGCGGCGAGCAGGTTGCCGGTGACGGCGCCCGTGCCATCGCCAAGCACCGCGCCCGTCACCTGGAACTGCACCAGGCCGTCGGCGCCGGTCGCGGTGTCGATGACGACGTGCACCGCGCCGGTGGTCGTGGTTTCCGACCCGCTGCCCGAACCGCTGCACGCCGCAGCCGACCAGAGCGCCAGGGAGGCGAAGAGGAGGAGGTTCTTCATGGTCATGGGCTCTACGCAGCACAACGAGCGTGCCGGTCCAGCAGACTAGCCCCGACGTCCGGAAGGTGCACGGCAGCGTGCGCCGTCCGGACACCCGCCGCGAGGCGCGTGCTTGCGCTTCGCGCGCGCCCCGCGAGGATCCCGCGCGATGCGCCTCACGATCACGCGCCCCGACGACTGGCACCTGCACCTGCGCGACGGCGCGGCCATGGCGGCCGTGCTGCCGGACACTGCGCGGCGGTTTGGCCGCGCGATCGTGATGCCGAACTTGAAGCCGCCGGTGACGACCGTGGCCGACGCCGCCGCCTACCGGCAACGCATCCTCGCTGCACTGCCCGCGGGCTCGTCGTTCGCGCCGCTGATGACGCTCTACCTCACCGACCGCACCGATCCCGCCGAGATCGGTCCGGCGAAGGCGAGCGGGTTCGTGCACGCGGTGAAGTACTACCCGGCTGGAGCCACGACCAACTCCGAGAACGGCGTCACCGACTGGCGCCATGTGCAGCGCGTGCTCGCGGCGATGGAACGGCACGACGTGCCGCTGCTGCTGCACGGCGAGGTGACCGATCCGGCGGTCGACGTGTTCGATCGCGAGCGTGTGTTCCTCGACCGTGCGCTGCCGCCGCTGCAGCGCTCGTTCCCCGGCCTGCGCATCGTGCTCGAGCACGCGACGACGAAGGACGCCGTCGATTGCGTGCGCGCCGGCGGGCCCAACCTCGCGGCGACGATCACCGCGCACCACCTGCTGTGGAACCGCAACGCGCTGTTCGCCGGCGGCATCCGGCCGCACGCGTACTGCCTGCCGGTGCTCAAGCGCGAACGCCATCGCGAGGCGCTCGTCGCCGCGGCGACCGGCGACGATGCGCGCTTCTTCCTGGGCACCGACAGCGCGCCGCACGCGCGTTCGCGCAAGGAGCACGACTGCGGCTGTGCCGGCATCTACACCGCGCACGCCGGCATCGAGCTCTACGCCGAGGCGTTCGAGCAGGCCGGCGCGCTCGATCGGCTCGAGGCGTTCGCGAGCTGGCGCGGACCGGACTTCTACCGGCTGCCGCGCAACCACGATCGCATCACGCTCGAGCGCGCCAGCTGGACCGTGCCGGCCGAACTGCCGTTCGGCGGCGAGGCGCTGGTGCCGATGCGCGCCGGCGAGACGGTGGGCTGGCGGCTGGTCACCGGCTGACGCCGAACGCCCGGGCAGTCGTCAGCGAACGGCATATTCCGCGGCGGGGACTTGGCGCAGTCGCCGGCGGCACGCTCAGATCCGCAGTCGCGCCGGTCCGGCGCCCGCGAGGTTGCCATGCTGCACCCACTGCTCGTGCGTTCGTGTCCGCTGCTGCTGCTGGCGCCGTGGCTGTTCGCCCAGACCGCGGGGCCCGCGGGCGAAGAACTGCGCAAGGCGTTCGTCGATGCCGACGGCGGACGCAAGCTCGTCATCATGGCCGCCGCCGACAAGGTGATCGCCGCCGACGCTGCGGGACGCGCGTGGTTCGTCGGCACGCTGCGGGCGATCGCCGCCGTGGCGCCACCGTCCGCAGCGCCGACTCCGAGCGCCGGGACGCCGCCCAAGCCCCCCGAGTTCGCCGCGGAGATCCGCCAACACATGAACACCGCGGTCGCCGCCGACGCTGCCCAACAGAAGGCCGCGATCGAAGCGCTCGCCGCCGACAAGACCGCGGGCACGCTGGCGCTGCAGCAGCTCGACGAACGCGGCCGGAAGATCCTCGAACGCACCGTCACGGCGATCGTGCGCCGCAAGATCGACACGAACGCGATCTTCGCGGGTCAGTACCGCGAGCTGCGCGACTTCCACCCGGACGGCAACGACCTGTTGTTGCGCTGGGCCAAGGAGGCGCCGCGCGAAGTCACCAACCCCGACGCCTTCCGCACCGCGTGCGTACGCGCGCTGCGCGACGCGTTGGCGCCAGAGCACGCGACGGACCTCGTGCGCGCCAACCTGAAGGAGATCGCCGGCATGGCGCAGTCCGGACGCAACCAGGACCTGTTCATGAACGCGATCTGCGCCCTGCGCGAGTACGGCGACGCCGCCGCGTTCGACGAGATCCGGGGCAGACTCGAGCAGCAGCTCGCCGACGCGGGCCCCGAACGCCAACTGCCGATCATCGACACGCTGGCGAACCTGTTCTACGCAGCCCGTCTCCACGCCGAGGCCGCCGCGCACTACAAGACCGCCGTGCAGCGACTCGAGGCGCAGCCCGAGCTGCCGTCGGGCTTCCCGACGACCGTCTACAACACGGCCTGCAACCTCGCCCTCGCCGGGCAGATCGACGAGGCCTTCGCCTACCTCGAGAAGGCGCTCGCCGCCGGCAAGAAGGCCGGCCAACCGCTGGGCAAGGCGCTGGTCGACACCGACCACGACATCGATTCCCTGCGCAAGGACCCGCGGTTCGCGCCCCTCTACGAACAGTACTTCGGCAAGCCACGAGCACCCAAATGACAGCCCGTCGATCGTCGCGTCCGCCGAAGCGTTCCGCCGGCGGTCCCCGCAAGTCGCACTTCCAGCGCTTCGCCGCCGATTACCCCGAAGTGGCCGCCGCCTACGAAGCGCTCGGCACGGCCACGCAGGCCGCCGGCCCGCTCGATGCGACCACGCGCGCACTGGTCAAGCTGGCGCTCGCCGTCGGCGCCTGGCGCGAGGGAGCGGTGCACAGCGCCGCCGGCCGCGCGTTGGCGGCCGGCTGTTCGCGCGAGGCGATCCGGCACGTCGTCGTGATGGCGACGACGACGCTCGGCTTCCCGAGCACGATGGCGGCGATGCGCTGGGTCGACGACGTGCTCGAGCGCTGACGGCGCCGCGGCGGCTACTTGCCGCCGGTCAGTTCCTTGACGAGGTCGTGCTCCTCGTAGATCACCGTCATCGCCTCGGTCATGACCGCGGTGTGCACGCCGACACAGCGGTTGACCCGCTCGTCGTACCAGTAGTTGCTCGGCAGCGACTCGATGTTGCCGTCGAACACGAGGCCGACGACCTTGGCGTCGCGATCGAGGATCGGGCTGCCCGAGTTGCCGCCGATGATGTCGGCCGTGCAGACGAAGTTGAACGGCGTGTCGAGCTTCAGCTTGCCCTTCTTGTCCGTCCACTGCTTCGGCAGATCGAACGGCGGCGCGTTGTCGAACGCCGCGTTGCGCTCGAACAGGCCGTTGATCGTCGTCTTCGGCGGCACCAGCGTCGTGCCGGCCTCGTAGCCCTTCACGGTGCCGAAGGCGAGCCGCAGCGTGAACGTGGCGTCGGGGTAGTTCGAGGCGCCGTAGACATCGAAGCGCGCCTGGTTGATGGCGGCCTTGGCCGGCGGCGCGATCTCGCGATCGATCTTCTGCCGCACCTTCTGGCGCTCGGACTGCGGCGCCTTGTCCTCGATCGCCTTGCGGTAGTCGGCGTAGGCCGTGGCGATCGAATCGAACGCCGCCTTGACCTCGGGCTTGCCCGAGCGCGCGATCAGCTCCTCGTCGCGCTGCTTCATCTTCGCCATCATCGCGCCGTCGCGCAGGCCGGCGAGGTGCCCCTCGTAGGCCTTCAGCGAGTTGCTGATGCCGAAGTACTGGTCGCGCAGATCGAACGCGGCCTTCTCGCTCGACTCCATCTGCTTCTTCGTCATGTCGAGCATCTGGCGCAAGCGGTCGACCTGCATCGGCACGCGGAAGTCGCGGTGGAACTCCATCTCGGCGTGCGTCAGCGCCCGCTCGGTGCCGCCCGGATGGCCGGACACGAACACCAGCTCGTCGGCCTTGGCGCCATCGCCGTCCCACTGGAAGTAGAACTTGCTCGAGTCGATCGGCTTGCCGTCCTCGTAGACGCGGAAGAACGCGCAGTCGAGGCAGTAGCGCGGGTAGGTGAAGTTGTCCAAGTCACCGCCGTAGAACGCGACCTGCTTCTCCGGCGCGAAGACGAGCCGCACGTCGTCGTAGACGTGGTAGACGTAGATGCGGAACTGGTTGCCGTCGTAGAGGGTGACGGGATCGGCCTTGACGTGCTTCTTCTCGTCGGTGATCGCAGCGCACATCTCCTCGAGCTTGGCGCGCCAGGCGTTGCCCGCCGCGTCGTCCTTGGCCTTCACCGCGAGGATCTCCTGGGTCACGTCGCGGACCTCGACGAGCTGGCGCAGCGTCAGACCCTTCCCCGGCACTTCCTTGCCGTACTTCTTCGCCGAGAAGCCGGGCTCGACCCAGTCCTTCTCCGGCGTCGAGATCGCCTGGATCGTGGTCAAGGCGACGTGGTGGTTCGTCATCACCAGGCCGTTCGGCGACACGAACGAACCCGAGCCGCCGGTGTCGAAACGCACCGAGCCCAGCCGCACGTGGTCGAGCCACTCGGCGGTCGGTTCGAACTGGTACTTCTCCTTCAACACCTGCAGCGGCAGGCCGTCGAACGGCCACATGCCCTCGTCGGGGCGGGCCATCGAAGTCGGGAACGTGGCGCCGAGCGCCAGCAGGGCGACGGCGAACGGAACGAGCGGAGTCGGATGCATGCAGTGCCTCGGGGAACCGTCGCCAGGGCGGCGCACGGGGGCGGGGATGATAGGGATCCTTCGCGCCGAGACCACGCCCGAGCCGCTCGCCGTGCCCGATGCCGGGGTCAGCGGAACCACTCGAAGTGACCGCCGGTCACCTCGGCGATCTTCTGGATCTGGTCGCGGAACCACTCGTTGTCGGTGTAGGCGACGGCGTGCACGGTGACCTGATGGAAGCGGTTCAGGTCGGCGAGGTGCCGCGTGACGCGGTTCCAGTGCACGTAGCGACCGGTGTCCGGCTCGCCCGACGACAGCAGGTAGGCGGTGTCGAGCGTGGGATCGGCGACCACGGCGACCAGCGCCTGCCAGATGTCCTTCTCCTTGCCGACCGGCTTCTCGGTCGCGAACGCCAGCGCGCGCTTGCGGCTCGCGGCGGTCAGCTTGACGGCCTTCTTCTCGAACGCGCGCACCTCGGTGTCGTAGGCGAACACGTTGCAGGCGATCTTGTCGTCGAGCTTGCCGAGGACCTGCGCCAGCTCCGCCAGCGCCGCCTCGTCCTTGCTCGTGCCCTTCGACTGCAGCCGCGCCTGCATCTGCACCGACTTGTCGAGCAGGAACGCGACGTGGTCGCTGTCGACCGGCACGCCGTTGTAGACGACCGTGCCGACGTCGCGCTTGGCGACGCCGCGCCCCTCGGGGAACGCGAACGCCGCGCGGTGGTCGGCCCACCACTTCTCCCAGACCTCGATCTGCGTGATCGGCTGGCCGGTCAGTTCCTGCAGTTCGCGCTGCGCGCGCACCGCGACCACCGGCCGGCCGTCGCGCAAGGCCGTGATCAGGGCGTCGACCGCGGTCTTGCTGCGCAACCGGCCGAGGTTCTTCACCGCCTGCATGCGCGGGCGCCAGTCGGGGTCGCGCAGGGCCGCCGTGCACACGGCCTCGAGGTCGTCGCCGACCAGGTCCGGAGCCGCACCGAGCAGCGCACAACGAACGCCGCCCGACTTGTCCTGCACGATGGCCGCGCGGAACGTCGCGAGTTGCGCGCCATCGCACCGCGCCAGCGCTTCGATCGCGTTGCCGCGCACGTAGTCGTCGGCGTGCTTGCTCAGCGCCGCCAACTGCGGCGCCGCCGCGGCATCGCGCAACATGCCGAGCGAACGCGCCGCCTGGCGCACGACGTCCTCGTCCTTCGCCGACAGCGCCTTGCGCAGGGTCTCGCCGTAGCCGGCGTCGCCGTAGATGCCGAGCAGCTCCGCGCACCACGACCGCACGTCGGGATCGCGGCCGGTGCGCAGTTCGAGTTCGACGCGCCGGCGGGCGTAGACGTCGGTGATCTTCAGCAGGCCGTCCCAGACGATGTCGCGGTAGTGGCCGGGCGACAGGTGCAGGCGCGAGCGCCGCTCCTTCGTCGCCAGCGTCTCGAGCAGCAGCTCGACGGCCGGCACGTCGTTGGCCTTCACGCACACGGCGGTGCCTTCCTGCACCTGCTGCTCGCCCCGCTGTTCGAGCAGGTCGCGCGCGCGGTCGAGTTCCTTGGACCTGCCTTGCGCGGGCAGCGCGACGACGAGGGCCGACAGAACGACGACGACGTGGGGAGTGCGCACGGGACGACGAGGGGCGCGCACTCTAGCGGGCTCCCCCGGCGACGGGAGAGCCCGCGCAGGACGGCTCAGCCGCCCTGCATCTTCGCGACGAGTCCCTTGGCGATCTGCGTCGCCTCGTCACCGCTGTGGCCGCGGTAGTGGATCTTCATCTCGGCGTCGAGCACGACGATGGTCGGCCAACCCTTCACCGCCCACGCGGTCGGGATCGGTCCACGCGTGCCCTCGGGCCCGCAGTGGAAGCTGCGCCAGTTGAGCTGGTTGTCGGCGATCGCCTTCTTGGCGCGCGCGACTTCCTTGTCGGAGTTCACTCCGATCAAGGCGAACGGCTTGTCCTTCATCTCTTCCACGAGCGACCGCTCGTGCGGGTACATGGCCCGGCAAGGGCCTCACCAGTCGCCCCAGAAGTCGAGGAAGATGACCTTGCCCTTGTAGTCGGACAGCTTGAACGACACCCCGTCGAGGTCCACGCCCTCGATGTCGGGCGCCACGTTGCCGACGCCGAACTTCTCGCGGGTGTCGATCGCGCCCTGGATCTCGCCCTTCAGGCGCTTGTCCTTCGCAGCACCCGCCGCCGCGAGCAGGTCGCTCTTCGCCGCCTTGTAGGCGTCGCCGTCGAGCGGAGCCTTCTCGATCGTGTCGGCGTGGCGCGCGAGCAGCGCGGCGGCCTTCACGTCGGGGTTGCCGCTCTTCTCGAGCCTGCGGCGAACAGCCTCGTGGGCCTAAGCTCCTCGCGTGACCCTGCGATCGACCGTGCACCGGCTGCTCGAGGACGACCACGCGCGCGCTGCGATGCTCGTGCGGTTCGCCCTTGGCTTGCTGATCGTCCTCAACGTCGCCACCATCGCGCTCGAGACCGTGCCGACGCTCGGCCCTCGCTGGCACGACGTGTTCGCGATCCTCGAAGCCGTCTCGCTCGCCGTCTTCGGCGTCGAGTACCTGGCGCGGCTGTGGGTCGCCCCCGAACAAGAACGCTTCCGCGCGCCGATCGCCGGCCGGCTGCGCTGGGCGCTGACCCCCGCGGCCCTGATCGACCTGTTCGCGGTGCTGCCGAGCCTGCTGGTGTTCCTCGGCGCCGACCTGCGCGCGCTGCGCCTCGTGCGCCTGTCGCGGCTGCTCCGCATCGGCAAGCTCGGCCGCTACTCGCTGGCCGTGCAGACACTGCAGCGCGTTCTGCGAGCCAAGGCGCCCGACCTGCTGTCGCTGCTCTTCGTGCTGGTCGTGCTGCTGGTGCTCTCGTCGACCGCGATGTACCACCTCGAGCACGAAGCGCAGCCGCAGAGATTCTCGAGCATCCCGGCGACGATGTGGTGGGGCATCGTCACCTTGACCACGATCGGCTACGGCGATCTGGCGCCGGCGACCGACGCGGGCCGCGCGCTCGGCGGCGTGATCGCCGTACTCGGCATCGGCATGTTCGCGCTGCCGGCGGGCCTGCTCGGCGCGGCCTTCGTCGACGAACTCGGCAAGGCGCGAACGGGCGATGGCATGGGCGCCGCCCGACCACACGCGGTGAAGTGCCCGCATTGCGGCTCGGCGCTTCCCGCGAGCGACGCAGCGAACCGCACGACGGAATCGCCCGCACGATCCAGCGAGCCGCCATTCGAACGGTGAAGCGCAACGGCGCCGATCGCTCGTTCGCCCCTACTTGCGAGCCGCGCGGAACCCAAGTAGACAGTTGCTTCGTCTGAGTCGGTCTCAGACCGGAACTGCCGCTGGGTACCGAGCGCGCGCTCGGCCGGTGGCGAGTTAGCCTGTCCGCGTTCCCTCACCCTTCACTCACTCCCCTACCCATGCTTTCACGCATCGCACCTCTTGCCCTGCTCTCCGCCTACGCCATCGCGCAGAGCCCGGTGATCTACGACAACGGCCCGCTCAAGACCGGCCTCAACGGCCTCAACGACCTCAGCCTGCTCCAGTCCAATCCGAACCCGCTCTACCTGAACGTCCTCGGCTACGGGCACAACATCGCCAGCAACGTGAGCTGGTGCGATCAATTCACCGTCGCCAACGTGCTGATCCTCGATGAGATCGAGGTCTATGGCTACCTGACGAACGCGGTGGTGAACGGTTGCACCGCGATCCAGATCGCTCTCTACGACGGCAATCCCAGCACCGGCACGCCGGCGCAGCTGTTGACGGGCGCCGGCATGGTCGCATCGGGCGGCACCCAGCTCCCGGTTTCGGTCGCGGGTACGGTCACGGGCAACTACACGTGCTCGACCGGCTGGGCCGAAGCAACGCCCGGGGTCCCGCTGTACCGAGCTGCGGCTGGAACGCCGGCGTCGACGGCCCGGCGCGTGCAGAAGGTCAACGTCAAGCTGGCGGTCCCGCTCGTCCTGACCGCGGGCACCTACTACCTCCACTACGGCACGGTCGGCCTCTCGTTCTGCCCGCCGCGCACGACGCTGAATCAGCTCCAGACCGGCGGGACGAGCGACTGCATCCAGCTGATCACCGCAACGTGGGGTCCCATCGTGGACACCGGCTTCAGGGGCAACTACACGTCGATCGCCGCGACAGCGACGGATATCACGGTCGCCGCGGCCTCGTGGATCCCGAACGAACTTGTCGGCAAAACGGTCTCCGTCACGGCCGGCGTCGGCTCTCCCGCGACGAACATTGTCGTTAGCAACACGGCGACGACGATCGTGGTAGCGAACGCATGGGTGACGCCCCCAACGGCCTCAACGTTCAGCATCAACCCCTACTACAGCCCTGGCGTTCCTCAGGGCATGCCGTTCAAGCTCATGGGCTCGGCCGGCACGCTCGGCTCGATCACGAACTACGGCGGCGCTGGCGGCGGTGTCACTGCGACCCTCAACGTTGATGGCGCCCCGGTTGTCGGCGGCTACGTGCGCGCGGACCTGACCGGCGTCAATCCTGCGGCGTTCGGCCTCATCATCGCGAGCTCGAACTTCCCGACGGTCGGCGGGCCCGGGCCCGTCTCGCTGGGGGCTTGCGGCGCCACCTGGAACGTCGAACCCGACTTCCAGTTCGTCGGGACCCTCCCCGGCCAGAGCGTCAGCATGAACTCGCAGATCCCGGTCAACGCGGGGCTCCAGGGTGCAAACCTCCGCTTCCAGGGCGCGGAAGTCGACCCCTTCGGCGGCGCCGGCCTGACCTGCGACCTCGGCGGCGGCTTCCAGTTCTCGATGACGAACGCCTTCAACTACGTCCTGAACACCAACTGAGCCTGGTGTAGGTGCGCGCCGCGCACCGCGTTCCGGCCCGGCCCGCGAGTGATCGCGCGCCGGGCCGGTTCGCTTTCCGGAGCACGGTGGAACGGCCTCGGGGGCCTTCTACCATCGCCGGCGTGACGCCGAACCTGCTCCTGCCCGGTCGTTCGTCGACCGGGACCGAGACCCTCGCCGAATACCGCGCGCGCGGCGGCTACACCGGCCTGCAGGCGGTGCAGCAGCGCGGCGGCGCCTGGCTGCGCGGGGAAGTGGCAGCCTCGCTGCTGCGCGGCCGCGGCGGTGCGGCATTCCCGACCTCACGCAAGTGGGAGCTCGCCGCCGCCGCGAACGCCGCGACGAAGTACGTGGTCGCCAACGGCGGCGAACACGAGCCCGGCAGCGCGAAGGACCGCGTGCTCGTCGAACGCCACCCGCACGCCGTGCTCGAAGGGCTCCTGCTCGCCGGCCTCGCGACCGGCGCGAGCCAGGGCTACCTCTACCTGATCGAGGACATGCACGGTCCGCGCACGGCGGCCGAGGCTGCGCTCGGCGAACTGCGCGCCGCGGGCCTGCTGCCGTTCCCGATCGACGTCCATCTCGGCCCGCCGACCTACGTCGCCGGCGAGGAGACCGCGGCGCTGGCGGCGATCGAGGGCCAGCCGGCGAAGCCGCGCAAGAAGCCGCCGTTCCCCGGCGAGGCGGGGCTGTGGGGCAAGCCGACGACCGTGAACAACGTCGAGACGCTGGCGCACGTCGCCTGGATCGCGCGGCACGGCGGCGCGGCGTTCGCCGCGATCGGCACCGCGGAGAGCAAGGGCACGCTGCTGTTCACGCTGCCCGACGCCGTGCGCCGGCCGGGCGTGTACGAACTGCCGTTCGGGGCCACCTACCGCCAGCTGCTCGACAACCACGGCGGCGGCCTGCGCCAGGGCCGCGTCGTGCGCGCGATCCTGCCGGCGATGTCGTGCGGGTTCCTGCTCGCCGAGCACCTCGACGTGCCGATCGCCTACGAGACCCTGCGCCCGCTCGGCACCTCGCCGGGGTGCGGGGGCGTGCGCATCGTCGACGACGCGACCGATGTCGTGGCGCTGACGCTCGAGATCGCGCAGTTCTTCATGCGCGAGCAGTGCGGACAGTGCCCGCCGTGCCGCATGGAGACGAACCAGTTCGTGCACATCCTGCAGGCCGTGCGGGCCGGCAAGGGCCCGGGCTTCGCCGAGAAGCTGCAGAAGCTCGCCGAGTTCTCGCGCCGGAAGGGCTTCTGCTCGCTGATCGAGATGGCGGCGGCTCCGGTGCTCAGTGCGGTGCGGTGCTTCGCGCTCGACTTCGAGGCCGCTGCCGGGCCCGCTGCCGGCGGGCCGTGACGTGACGCAACGCAGCTACTACGCCGCCTGCACGCTCGGGCTCGAAACCGTGCTCGCCGGCGAACTGCAGGCGCTGGGCGGGCAGCGCGTCGAGGTGCGCCGCGGCGCCTGTGCGTTCGTCGGCGAACCCGCCGTCGGCTACGCCGCGTGCCTGTGGGCGCGTTCGGCGATCCGCGTGCAGGAGGAGCTGGCGCGCGGCCGCGCGCGCGATCGCGACGAGCTCTACGCGCTCGCACGGACCGTCGACTGGACGCGCAGCATCACCTGGCTGCAGACGTTCGCGATCGACGGCGCGGTGAAGGACAGCTTCGCGAACGACACGCGCTTCCCGGTGCTGGTGGTCAAGGACGCGGTGTGCGACCAGTTCCGCGACCGCTTCGGCAAGCGGCCGGACGTCGGCAAGGACCGGCCCGACCTGCCGATCAAGCTGGTGCTGCACGGCGACGAAGCGATCCTCTACCGCGAACTCGGCGGCGAGCCGCTGCACAAGCGCGGCTACCGCGAGATCCAGCACAAGAGCCCGCTCAACGAGGCGACCGCCGCGGGCCTGCTGCTGCTGACCGGCTGGGACAAACGCCGCGCGCTGTGCGATCCGATGTGCGGCTCGGCGACGTTCCTGATCGAGGCCGCGTGGCTGGCGACCGACCGGGCGCCGGGACTCGGCCGGTCGTTCGCGTTCGAGCGCTGGCAGGACGTCGAGCTCGACGCGTGGCGCCGGCTGTACGACGACGCCGAGGCGCGCGCGCAGCGTGGTGCGGCGAACTGTCCGCCGCTGTTCGGCAACGACCGCCATCCCGGCGCGATCGCGCTCGCGCAGAAGGCGCTGGCCGCAGCCGGGCTCGCGGGCCGCGTGCAGCTCACACACGGCGACGCTGCCGACTACGAACCACCGGCCGCACCGGGCCTCGTCGTGACCAACCCGCCGTGGGGCGATCGCCTGCAGGCCGAGCCGGAAGCACTCGCGGCGAGCTGGCGGGCGCTCGGCGCGTTCCTGCACCGGCGCTGCCGGGGTGCATCGGCGTTCGTGCTCTGCGGCGACCCGGGGCTGACGCAGCACCTCGGCCTGCGCGCGAGCGGCAAGCACCCGCTGCGCATCGGCACGATCGAGTGCCGGTGGCTGCGCTACGAAGTCGACGCGGGCTGACGTTCGCGCCGTCCGAGCCGCAGGCCGAGCGCAATCCAGACCAGCGCGACCAACGTCGTGGCGCCGGCGGCCGTGCCGACACCGAGTCCGGAGGCGCGCAGGCCGACCGCGAGCCACGCGCCGAACAGGTCACCGAGGCGGAACGCGAACGTGTCGAGCAGGAACTTGACCTTGTGCTTGGTCGCCAAGGCCAGCGGCGCATACAGCACTTCGCGCGCCGGCTTCTCGAACGCGAACTGCGCGCCGCGACGCCCGATCCGCACCAGGTTGATCGTCAGCACGACCGGCGCGATCCACAACGCCGCGAGGCCGACGACCGACACCACGGGCAGCGACACCAGCAGCACCGCCGCGGGCCAACGCTGCAGCAGGCGCCCGGTCATGAACAGCTGCAGCACCAGGACGAGGCTCTGGCTCCAGAACTCGACGCTGGCGAGCAGGAAGTGCTGCTCGCGGCTGCCGGCAACGCCGGCACCGACCAGTTCGGTCTCGGCCGCCGCGAACGCCGTCGCCAGGATGCCGAGCAGCATCATGTAGGCGGCGATCGCCCGCGCGCGGCCCGATTGCAGCAGGATGCGCAGCCCTTCGAACACGCCGCCGGATGCGACGCGCCCGGCATCGGCCGCCGAGCCGAGTTCGCGGCACGCCGGCAGACTGCACCGGAACGCGACCAGCATCCCCTGCAGCAGCACCGCCGAGGCACACGCCGCGGTCCACGGCGGCAGATCGAGTCCGTCGCAAAGCTGGCCGGCGAGCCACGAACCGACGACGGCGCCGACCGTGCCGCCGAACGCGATCAACCCGAACAGCCGGCGCGCCTGGTCGGTGCGGCAGTGCTCGACCGCGTGGATCCACACCAGCGTCGGCACGACCACGTTCAGCGCCGAGAAGGCGCCCCAGAACCACTCGCCCACCTTCGGCGCGCTCGACCAGTCGTAGTCGCCGATCGCCGCGAGCGCGAGTGCCAGCACGACGACCAGCCCGGTGCACACGTGCAGGATCAGCGGCACGAAGCGGCGGCTCGGCATGCGGTTGGCCAGCCACCAGAACGGCAGCACCGCCAACGTGGTCGCGAGCAGCGTCCAGGTGTAGAGCCGCGGGTAGCTGTCGACGCCGGCGTGCACCCCGAACTGGTCGCGCAGCGGTCGCAGCAAGAACATCGACGCGAGGCCGGCGCCGAACATCACCGCGATCCAGCCGGCGGCGCGACGTTCGGACGGCGTGGCGGCCTCGAGGCCGAACGAACGCAGCAGCAGGGGCACGGGGTGACTACGCACGAGGTGCTTGGCCGGTGAGGCGGCCGGGCGCAGTGCTACGCGACCAGCGTTCGCTGGCCAAGCACCGGCCGATGCCTATCGTGCCCGCCCCCCGATGCCCGCCGGCCGCTACGTCCCCCACCTCGTCCTGACGTCGCTGATCGCGATCTGGAGCCTCAGCTTCGTCGTGTCGAAGCTGGCGATGCGCTCGCTGTCGCCCGACGGCCTGGTCGCGACGCGGTTCTGGCTGGCGATTGCCTGCGTGTTGCCGCTGCTCGGACGTGGCGCGCTCGCCGAGCTGCGGGCCGCGCTCGTGCCGGGGCTCGTGGCCGGCAGCGCGCTTGCGCTCGGCTACGTGCTGCAGATGCAGGGCATGAACGAGACCTCGGCCGCGACCGGTGGCCTGCTCGCCGGACTGATCGTGCCGCTGGTCGGGCTCGGCGGCTTCCTGTTCTTCGGCGCCCGCATGAGCACGTTCGCGATCACCGGCCTCGTGCTGGCGATCGCCGGCATCGTCGCGATCTGCTGGCCGAGCGGCGCGCCGGCGGATCGCGCCGACACGCTGCGCGGCATCCTGCTGCAGGTCGGCTCGTCGACGAGCTACGCGGCGCACGTGCTGCTGCTGACGCGTTTCGGCCGTTCGACGCCGATCGCCGCGCTCACGACGTGGCAACTGGCGATCGTGGCCCTGGCCGGCACCGTGCTCGCAATGCGCGGCGGCTGGGCGGCCGCGGGCGTGGAGTCGATCGTCTGGGACGTCGAACTGCTGCTGCTGGTCGCCTACCTCGGCGTGCTCGCGTCGGCGGTCGGCATCGGCGTGCAGGCGCGGGTGCAGCACCGCATCCCACCGACCCACCTCGCCCTGCTCTTCGCGCTGCAGCCGCTGTTCGCGGCGTTGTGCGGCTGGGCAATGCTCGACGATGCGCTCGGCGTCCCGCAACTCGTCGGCGGCGGCCTGATCATCGCGGGCGTCGTGATCACGAGCCGCGACCGCCCCGCCGGCGGCTGACCTTCACGCTGCCGCGAACCAGACCGCGGCAGCGAGCGGGATGCCGGCGAGCAGCAACGCCGAGACGGTCCAGCCGACCGGGCGCTTGGCCACTCCCGGCCCGAGCAGCAGCAGCGTGCACGGCGCCAGCAGCGCACAGCCCGCGGCCGACCACGGCAACGAGCTGAGGTGCACGCCGGCGAGCACGAACAGCCCGTGCGCGATGCCGAGCCAGGTGCCGTCGGCGACGCCGAGCGCGAACGGCCGCCGCCACAGCGCGGTGCCGGCGGCAGCGCCGACCGCGGCGGCGAGAACGCCGCAGAGCTGTCCCAGCAGCCCACTGCTCAAGGCGATCGCGACCGAAGCGCCAGACAACGTCGTCGCGAACAGGATCGCCGGACCGATGCCGGCCGGGGCGCGCTCGAGCGCGCGGCGGCCGGCGATCGCGAGCAGCGACACGACGAACATGCCGCCGCCGACGTGCAGCACGACGTCGGCCACCGGCCAGCGGTTGGCGGTGGCGGTCTTCTGCAGCAGCAGGCCGACGCTGGCCATCGCGACGAGCACGGCGAGCGGAGATCCGGCCTTGCGCGGCACGACGCGGAGATGCTCGAGCAGGGCGATCGCGCAGGCGGCTAACGCCCCCCACAAGAGCCACATCGTGCCGTTCGGCGCGTCCCACAGTTCGTGCGGCCACGTCGGCCAGTCGTTCCAGTCCTTGAGCAGGCCGAACGCGACGAACAACCCGACCGCCACCGCCAGCGGCAGCAGGCGCGCGCCGCCGAGGCTGACCAGCAGCAGCGCTGCCGCGATCGGCGGCAGCGCTCCATCCCGCACGACTTCCAGGTCCACTCGCGGCCTACTTCGCGACCACGAGTTCGAGGTCGATCATCAGCGTGACCTCGTCGCCGAGCGCGTTCTTGTCGACGCCGTAGGTCATGCCGAACTCGGAGCGCTTGATCGTGAACGTCGAGCTGTAGCCGACGCGCTTGCCGAAGAACTCGCCCTCGCCGACCTTCTCGACGGGGATCGTCACTTCCTTGGTCTTGCCGGCCATCGCCAGCTTGCCGGTCACCGCCAGCGCCGCGCCGTTCTTGGCGATCTTGGTGCTGGTGAAGGTGATCTCCGGGTTCTCCTTCGCATTGAAGAAGTCCGGGGCCTTCAGGTGGTCGTCGCGCTTGGCGTCGTTGCTGTCGACGCTGGCGACGGGAATCGTCAACTGCACGCTGCCCGCCTCGGGGTTGGCCGGATCGAGCGTCACCTTGCCCTGGATCACGTCGAACGAGCCCTTGAACCAGGCGGCGTTCGCGTGCTTGACGCGGAACACCACGCTGCTGTGCCCGGTGTCCACCTGCCAGTCGTGTTCGCCGCGCACGGTCTCGGCGCCGGCTGGCGGGGTGGGGAAGGCGAACAGCGCTGCAGCGAGCGGAACGACGAGAAGGGTCTTCATGGATGGTCCTCGAAAAGCCGCCCCTATCGCACGGGCCCCGGGTGCTGGCAAGGGTCAAGTCCGCCGGCGCGTCCGAGACCGACTCACGGCAGTTCGGTGCTGCGGCCAACGTTCTCGCCGTCGGCGGCGTACTGGCCGAGATCGAACACGAGATCGCGGTAGTTGCGGATGTCGAGCACCGCGAGCGACTGCACCGCGCGCAGCACCATCAGGTCACGCCGCACGGCCGCGCCGTCGGCGAACGCCGCCCGCAGCGTCGCGATCGCCGCTTCTGCCGGCGACGTCCCGGCCGGCAACGCCGCCTGCCGGGCCACGATCGCCCGCGCGCCGTGCAGGTCGCGCGCCCAGGCCTCGCGCAGCGCCAACGCCTCGGCCGCCGCCATGCCACGGCCATGGCGCTGCAACCACCGCTCGACCGGCGACACCGTGAACCACGCGCCCACCGCACGCAGCATCCGCGCCGTGCGCGACGGCCGCACACCCTGACGCACCAACAGCGGCAGCGTCTCGGTGCGCCAGCGTTCGGCGAACAACAGCGTGCGCGCGCCGTCCTGGTCGGCGATCCAGGCACAGGTGGCGGCGAGTTCGCCGGCGGCGCGCGCATCCGCGTCGGCGCCCTTGCCGAGTTCCGGCAGCAACGGCAGCGCGGCGTGCAGCGTCGTCACGCTGGTGCGCACCGCCGCGGCGAGATCGCGCAGCCCGACGGCTTCCTTCTCCCGCAGCTGCAGGAAGCGCACGTCACGCTCGAACGGCGCCTCGTCGGCGAAGGCCGCCCCCGCACTCCAGCCAGCCGGCGCGCCGGCGTAGACCGGGTCGAGCCGGAGCCGCATCCGGATCGCCTCGAGCAGGCCCGGCGCGCGCATGCGATGGATCTTGCGCAACGCCACCGCGAACGGCGCCTCGCCGATCTCCCGCCGCTGCATCGCGAGCTCGGGATCGAAGACCTCGCGCACGATCTGCCGCACCCGACCGACCAACCACGCCAGCGATCGCACGAACCGCCACCCCATCAGCAGCGGCAGCAGCAGCACGCGGCCGCCGGCGAGCCGGCGCTGGTGAAACCGCAGCGGATTGAAGCTGCGTTCGTGCTTGGGCAGCGCGTGCACGGGCCGCGTGCCGAAGATCTCGCGCACCATCGTGCGGCGGTCCTTCTGCACCACCGCGAGCACCTCGTCGCCGAACAGCGCCGCCAGGTGGCGGTCTCGCTCCGGATCGCCGCCGACGAAGTCGAGCGCGGTGAACTCGGCGGTCGGGTACGCGCAGGCGCCGCTCGGCGCCCGTTCGCGCAGCGTGCGGCCACCGCGTGGGTCGGCGCGCCGCTGCAGCCAGCCATCCATCGCCGCCAACGCTTGCGGCGAAGCCGTCGCGCGTTCGGCGAGCGGGATGCAGTAGCGGTTGTAGCCCGCGATCCGCTTGGCGGCCTCGACGGCGATGCTCTCGGTGATGAAGCTGAACCAGAGGTACGGCCCCGCCAGGATCGTGCCGTTGTCGAGCTTGAGCCGACGCAGCCGCTTGCGCTCGCGTTGGTCGATCGCGAGGAAACGCTGGCGCAGGTTCTCGAGCGACTGGTTGGCGAGCAGCTGCTCGGTGGCCTTGACGTCGCTCAGGTGCAGCGGCGCGCCGTCGAGGAAGTGCAGGTAGAGCAGCGAGACGCGGTTCGCCATCAGGCGGACCTGCGGCGTGGTCGTCTCGTCCTCGATCGGCACGCCGGTCCGTTGGCTCCTCACCTGCGCATGCAGCATGCGCACTCCGGCCGCTGCTTGCGCTTCGTCCTCGAACACGCGAGTAGCCAGGAACGCGAGGTCCTGCGCCTCGTACCGCGGCTTGATGCGTTCGAGTTGCGACAGGAAGTGCGCCTCGGCCGTCAGCCGGTAGCCCTCGGCAGCCTGTCCCGCGAGCCGCTTGAGCCAGTGTCCGACGACGAGGAAGACGAGGCAGATGCTGCCGAGCACGACGAGCGGCAGGCCGACGATCTTCGAGAGGCAGTTGTCCTCCCAGAACACACTGGCGATCGAGAACAGGCCGCCGAACAGCAGGAGCCGCACCGCCGGACGTTGGCTCGTCTTGACCATCGCCGTGGCGACACGATCGAGCAGCTGCGGCCCGGTGACGATGCCGTGCAGGTCGGCGAGGAACAGCATGCGCCCGTGCCACCCGTCGACCCACTCGGCGACGGCCCGCGCCAGCCCGACGATGCGTTCCTCGGGCAACGCCGGCAACGGATGCACGGCGACGCGACGCACGATCGGCAGCCAGCGCACGGCCGGCGCCGACAGCACCCGGATCACGCGGTCGAGCGACTGCACGTCGGCGGGACGCAGCCACCTGCCGACGTCCTGCGGCCGCAGCGCCCACAGGAACTCGATCGCCTCGCCGATCGGCACGTCGCGCGCTTCGGCGCCGGTGACGCGCCGCACCACGCCGTCGGCCGGCAGCCGCTGCGTCGTCGCCAACGCGCCCTGTGCGCGCAGGCGCAGCATCGCGTCGCGTTGGTCCGCCGGCAGCGTGGCGACCAGTTCGTGCTCGCGGCGCAGCGCATCGAACAGCAGATCGCGCCGGTCTTCCTCGACCGCCGTCCGGCCGACGTCGGCGGCGGCCGGCACGAACACGAACTCGCGGTTGAGCAACTGGTTGAACCGCGCGACGAGGCCGTCGAGCCCACGCACGAGGAACAGCAGCAACCGCGCCGACCGCAGCAGCGGCCGCAGCGCCTGCACGTAGCGCGCCGCCCACGTCACGCGCAGCAGACGCAGCGTTCGCAGCAGCAGAGCACTCTCGACGCCGCCGGGGACCTCGACGCCGGGCAGCAGGAAGAACACCGACGGCACCGCGGGCACGAGGTCCGTCAGCGCGTTGCGCAGGAACCACGACCCGCGCGACGGGTGCAGCCAGAGTTCGAACAGGAAGTCGGCGACGAAGAACGCGCAGGCCAGCGCGTCGATCCAGTGCAGCACGACCGTCTGCGCCGGCGACAGCGCGACGGTCGCCTCGAGCAGCAACGTCGCCAGCACCACCAGCAGCAGGACGAAGTTCGTCGTCTCGATCCGGGCGACGCCCTCCCGGCCAATGCGCGCTTCGAGGCGGCGCGCCAGTTCGCGGTCGTCGGCCGCGCGCCGCAGGCGCCGCGCGAGGCGGCGGCAGGGCTTCGATCCGGTGGTCGTCGCCATCGCCTGCACGGCCCGGCCCGTGCACCCGAGCAGCTCGACCTGATGCGCGAGTGGCAGGTCGTCGATCGCCGTCGACAGCAGCGCGAAGCGTTCCGCGACTTCCTGGTCGACCGCGGGACCGGCGGCGACCCGCGGTGTGGCCGCCGCCAACGCGGTGGCGCACTGCCCGGCGATCGCCGTTTCGCCGCCCGCGACGGCCGCAGCCTGCACCTCGGCGAGGTCGCAGACGACCGCTGCATCCGGCGGCCGACCGGCGAGCCCACGCGCCCGCAGCGCGAGCCACTCGCGCCGGGCCGCTGCGAAGTCGGGGATCACCGCCCCCTGCGTCGCCTGCTGCGCACCGAGCCAGCGCATCTCCGCGGCCAAGAGCTCGTGCGCGAGCGGCCCGTTGCCGGCCAAGGCCTCACGTTCGGCGGCCAACGCGCGCGCCGCCTCGGCGGGCGCCGTCGTCGCATCGTGCAGCAGCGCGCGGAGCGCGGCGTGGGACTGCGAGTCGGCTGACGTCATGAACCCGCTGGCGAGCGGGCGGCGATCATAGGGACCCTCCGCCCGCGATCACGGGCGAACGGGTCACCACGGCCGCGCGAAGGCGACCTGTCCCGCGGGCTCCTCGCCGCGGTAGTCGATCGACAAGCGGCGCGTGGCGCCGCGCGCGAACTCGACCTCGACTTCGACGTGCGTGACCATGCCACTCGCCTCGTCGCACAACAGCCAGGCCGCGTTGAACCGCGCCCTCGCCGCCGGCCGCTTGCGCAGCGCTTCGATGCGCAGTTGTGGACGCCCGCCCTCGACCTCGCGACCGACCACCGCGAGCTCGAAGTCCTCGGGCAGCTTGCGCACGAGGTCGTGCACGTCGACGTAGCCGAGTTCGAGCGCGTCGCCGAGCCCCTGCAGCAGCCGTTCGCGCTCGGCCAGCGGCGCGGCGCGCCGGAACTGCCCGTTGCCGGCCGTGATCCACAGTTCTTGGCCGTCCGAACCGACGGTGATCGGGCCGGACTGGAAGCCGCCGAAGCCGAACCGGCCGTCGACGCGGAACCGGCCCTCCGACATGGCCACGAGGTCGAACTCGTGCCGCTGCACGGTGGACCCCTTCGCATCGGTGCCGACGACGGCAACGTGGAACTTCCGGGCGACGTCGCGCGCCAACTCGACGACGGCGCGCTGAACAGCGGCTTCGGCGGTCGGCAGCGACGGCGGCTGCAGCGCCCAGATGCCGAGGCTCGCGAACACGAGTGCTGCGGCCGCGACCAGAAGCCAGCGGCGCCGCGGTTGTGCAGCGCGCTCGGCATCGATGCGGGCGAGGATCGCGGCGATGCGTCCCTCACGCGCCGCGGCGTCGGGCGTGTGCAGCGCCCGCAGCAACCCGTGCATGCAGCGCTGGTCGGCGAGCCAGTTCTTGGCGGCCGCGGGCACGTCGCCGGGAGCAGGTCCATCGGCCAGCGTGTCGTCGAGGTCGCGCCAGTCCTCGGGCACCAGTTCGCGCGGCAGGTCGTCGTGCGGGTCGTTCATGCGACTCCTTCTTGCGGCAACTTGCTCTGCAGGCAGCGGTGCAGCATCGAACGGCCGCGCTGCAGGTGCTTCTTCACCGCTTCGAAGCCGATGCCGAGCCGCGCGGCGATCTCCTTGCAGTGCATGCCGTGTTCGTAGTGCAGGCGGATCGAGTCGCGCTGCGGGCCGGTCAGGTGCTGCAGGCAATCGCGCAGCGCGTCGAGCTTCTCGTCGAAGGTGTCGCCCTTGAGCTGCTGCACGGCGCGGAAGCCGCCGTCGATGCGGCCGAGCACCTCGTCGTCGCAGAAGTGCACGCGGCTGCGGCCGAGCCGCCGGCGGTGGTTCAGCAGCAGCTTGCCGGCGATGCCGCGCACCCAGGGCCCGAACGGCAGCTTGCGGTCGTAACGATCCAGGATCCGCCAGGCGACCAGGAACGTCTCCTGCAGCACGTCCTCGGCCGCGACCGCGTCGCGCAGCGAGGCGAGCAGGAAGGCGCGCACCGAGTCGATGTGCTCGCGGGTCAGGATCTCGAACAGGTCGCGGGGCTGCACGGCGGCTCCATTGTCCCCGGCCGTGGGCCGCGGGGACACACCAGTGTCCCTGCCGGGGACGGGCCGCTGGCATCGGGGTTCGCGGCGGACCGGGGCGGCCGTTATCACCCCCGGGTGCGCACCGCCGCCTACGTCTACACCGGCTGGCATCCGATCCCGGAGCGCGACGTCGCGTTCCACCCCGGGTTCACCGAGTGGGACCTCGTGCGCGCCTGCCGGCCGCGGTTTCCGGGGCATGCCCAGCCGCGGGTGCCGCTGCTCGGCGAGTACGACGACCGCGATCCACGCCAACTCGGCATGCGGCTGCGCCTGGCACTCGCGCACGGCATCGACGCGTTCGTGTTCGGCGTGTTCTGGTGCCGCGGCAAGCGCGTGTTCGAGGCCGGCCTCGACCGCGGCTTCCTCGGCAGCGACGTCGGCGGCACGGCCCCGTTCGCGTGCATGTGGGCCAACCGCATGCCGCGCCGCGTGCTGCCGGTGACGCGCGCCGACCTGCCGGTGCTCGACCCGGCGCGCGCGGTGCCGAGCGACGTCGACGACTTCGTCGCGTTCGTGGCGATGCTGGCGACCCACTACTTCGCGCGGCCGAACTACCTGACCGTCTCGGGCCGCAGCTACCTGTCGATCTTCGACTCGACGTTCTTCGTCAAGGAACTCGGCGTCGACGGCGCCCGCGCGGCGATCGCCGCAGCGCGTGGCTGGCTGCGCGACCACGGCCATCGCGACCTGCACCTCGCCGCGATCGAGCCGAACGTCGACACGCTGCCGCTGGTGGCGGCGATCGGCTTCGACAGCGTCACGCACTACGTGTTGCTGCCCGACTGGAAGGGGCCGTTCGAGCAGGACTACGCGACGATGGCCGCGCTGCGCGCGCAGCAGTGGTCGACGTTCGCCGACCGCTCGGGGCTGCCGTACATGCCCGCGGTCGCGCCCGGCTGGGATGCGAGCCCGCGCGGCGCGGACTTCGGCGCCGCGCGGCCCGACAAGTACCCGTGGTGGCCGGTGGTCACCGGCGAGCATCCCGAGCACTTCGCGGCGGCGCTGGCCCGAGCCCGGGCCTTTCGATCGCCGACCCCCGGCGTCGACGATCCGCTCGTGCTCGTCGCGTCGCTCAACGAGTGGAGCGAGGGCCACTACCTCGAGCCCGACGAGCGCTTCGGCCACGGCTGGCTGCAGGCTTGCGCGCGGTAGTGCCCACGTACGCGATCGCCTCGATCTCGATCGCGACGCCGTAGTGCAGACGGCCGACCGGCACCGCCGCACGCGCGGGCCGGTGCTCGCCGAAGAACCGGGCGTAGGCGCGGTTGAACGCGTCCCAGTGCTCTTCCTTCGTCAGGTACGCCGTCACCTTGACGACGTCCGTGCGCGAGGCACCCGCCGCCGCGAGCGCACGCTCGACGTTCTCGAGCGTGATGCGCGTCTGCTCGGCGACCGACAGCCGCGTCGCCGGCTTGCCGTTCGGCGGGATCGGCAGCTGGCCCGACACGAACACGAACGGTCCGGCGCCGACCGCGTGCGAGTAGTGGCCACCGGGCGCGATGCCGGCGGCGTTGGAACGGAAGAGCCGTGGTGCGGAGTGATGCATGGCGTCGCCGCATCGAAGCGCCGGCGAGCCGGCGCGCCAACGCAGAACGTTGCGCGCGCACCGCCGCGGCGACACGATGCCGATCGCGATGCGGAAGCTGCGCGTGCTGGTGCTGATGCACGACGAGGTCGTGCCGCCGCCGGACGCCGAATCGCGCCCGGCTGCCGAGCAGTGGGACTACCTGATGGAGATCTCGGTCGTGCGCACGCTGTGCGCGCTCGGCCACGAGGTGCACGGGCTCGGCGTCGCCGACGAACTGCGCCCGATCCGCGACGCGATCGCCGAGAAGAAGCCGCACATCGTCTTCAACATCGTCTCCTTCTTCCACGACGTCGTCGCCTACGAGGCCCACGTCGTCAGCCTGCTCGAGCTGTGCAAGCAGCCGTACACCGGCTGCAACCCGCGCGGCATCGTGCTCGCCGGCGACAAGGCGCTGAGCAAGCAGGTGCTGGCCTGGCATCGCATCCCGGTGCCGGCGTTCGCGGTGTTCGCCCCGCAGCGGCGCGCGCGCCTGCCCCGGCGCATGGCGTTCCCCGTGATCGTCAAGGCCGCCGCCGAGCACGGCAGTGCCGGCATCGCGCAGGCCTCGGTGGTGCGCGACGACCGTGAACTCGCGGAGCGCGTCGACTTCCTGCACCGCACGCTGCACGGCGACGTGATCGTCGAGCAGTTCCTGCCCGGGCGCGAGTTCTCGATCGCGGTGCTCGGCAACGACCGGCTGACGACGTTCCCGATCTGGGAGACGTGGTTCGACAAGCTGCCCGCGGGCAACGAACCGATCGCGACGGCGCGCGTGAAGTGGGACCCGAGCTACCAGGAGCGGGTCGGGCTGCGCAGCGAGCGCGCACGCGACCTGCCGCCGGAACTGGAACAACGGATCGACCGCATCGCGCGTCGCACCTACCGCGCGCTGCACCTGTCGGGCTACGCGCGCATCGACGTCCGCATGGACGAGCACGGCCGCGTCTTCGTGCTCGAGGCCAACGTCAACCCCGACCTGTCGCCGGGCGAGGACTTCCCGGCGGCGGCGAAGCACGCCAACGTCGACTATCCGGAGCTGCTGCAGCGCATCCTCGCCACCGGCCTCGCCTACCGGCCGGCGTGGAAGGTCGACTGACGCGCGCGGTCATTCGCGGTCTGGCCCCCACGGGTTGCTGCGACGCCGTTCGCCGCCGTGCCGCAGCGAGTCTTCGCCGTGCCGGTCGCGCACCGCGTCCATCGCGCGCAGCAGGCGGTCGCGCTTGCGCGGGCCGGCGGTGAACAAGGACTGCTGCGCGGGGTCGGCCGCGCCGACGAGCATGGCCCCGGTGACGCCGAGCAAGCGCACGCCACGCCCGCGGTTCCAGTTCGCGAGCAGCAGCTCGCGCGCAACGCCGTACAGCTCGAGGTCGTCGGCCGTCGGCGCGACCTTGCGCTGCCGCACCAACGTCGTGAAGTCCCCGTAGCGCAGCTTCAGCCGCACGACCGTGGCGCGCTGTCCATGCCGGCGCAGCCGCCGCCCGACCATCTCGGCGAGCTGCAGCAGGATCCCGGTGACCTCGTCTTCGCTGCGCAAGTCGTCGGTGAACGTCAGTTCGTGGCCGATCGACTTCGCGGCGCGTTCCGGTTCGACCTCGCGCGGATCGAGCCCGTTCGCGAGCACGAACAGGTGCTGGCCGAGGTTGTCGCCGAACGCGGCGACCAGGGCCTCTTCGCAGCGCGCCTGCACGTCGCCAATCGTGCGCAACCCCGCGCGCTCGAGCTGCTGCTGCGTCACCGGCCCCACGCCCCAGAGCCGCGACAGCGGCAGCGGCGCCAGGAACGCGCGCTCGTCGCCGGGCGCGACGACGACGAGGCCGTCGGGCTTGCGCAGGTCGCTGGCGACCTTCGCCACGTACTTCGACGTCGCGACGCCGACCGAAACCGTGAGCTGCGTCGCGGCGAGCACTTCGCGCTTCAGGCGGGCTGCGATCGCAGCACCGTCCCCGAACAGGGCGCGGCTGCCGGTCACGTCGAGGAACGCCTCGTCGAGCGACAGCGGCTCGACCTGGTCGGTGAAGCGGTCGAACACCGCGCGCACCTGCGCGGAAACCGCCGCGTAGACGTCCATGCGCGGCACCACGAAGATGCCGTGCGGGCACAGCCGCGCCGCCTGCACGCCGGGCATCGCCGAGTGCACGCCGAACTTGCGCGCCTCGTAGCTCGCGGTGCTGACCACCTGCCGCGGCTCCTTGCCGCCGACGATCACCGGCTTGCCGCGCCACTCCGGATGATCGCGCTGCTCGATGGCCGCATAGAACGCGTCCATGTCGGCATGCAGGATCGTGCGCGGCGAACTCACGCCGCCACGTTACCGCCGGTGCGCAGGCAAGGCGGGCGAACGGAGGCGCCGATCCGAACCGCCGCGTCGCCTTGCGCGCTGCCGCAGGCAGCGGCGCATGGCGAGGCCAGGTCCTGGTCGGGTCTCGCCGCCCTGATCAGAACCGCCGCGTCGCCTTGCGCGCGCTGCCGCAGGCAGCGGCGCACGGCGAGGCTAGGTCCTGATCGGGTCTCGCAGCCGCGATCAGAACCGCCGCGTTGCCTTGCGCCCGCTGCCGCAGGCAGCGGCGCACGGCGAGGCCAGGTCCTGATCGGGTCTCGCCGCCGGCCGCTTCGCGGCCGGCATGCGAGCCCCGATCAGAACCACTCCGGAACCACCTCCGGGTCGAGCCCCATGGCCTGCAGGATCAGCGTCTGCACGTAGGCCGGGTCGATCGCGAACTCCTTCAGCGTCTCGTAGCACGAGCCGGCCTTCACCGACAGCAGGGCCAGCGCGAGGTGTTCCGGCTCGACCTTCTTGCCGCCGAGTTGCTGCGACGCGTCCTTCGCCCGCTCGAACGCGGTGCGGACGTGGCGGTTGAACGGTCCGTTCGGCACCGATGGTTCCCGCGGCAGGTCGTTCACGTACTTCCGGAACATGTCCGGGTCGACGTTCAGGTCCTGGAAGATGTGGTTCAGGCAGACGCTTCGATCGACCGTCAGCCCGAAGATCAGGTGCCCCGTCGCGACCGACTCGTCGTTGAGCTCCTTGGCCAGCTCCTCGGCCTTCCGGATGGCGATGACCGTCTTCTCGGCGAAGTCCTCGAACATAGGGGGGGCAGGACTCTAGCGACGGGCCGCAAGGGGCGCTACCGCGTCGTCAAGTCCGCTGCGAACGACAGCGCCCGAGCGGCGGAGCGGATCGGGAAGACGCCGTCTTCGACGCCAGCGTCGAGCTCGGAGCCCTTTCGCTACCGGCTCATGCACCTCGCCGTCGTCAGCCGCCGAGCTGTGGCCACGCCGCGGGAAACCGACCGGCGCGCAGTTGCGATGCGGCGTGTGCGGTTGCGTGCTCGGCGAGCGTGGGGGCAACCCCGTTCCCGCTGAACATCCTGCTTCGAACACACGCCGAAGATCCGCAGCCGGTCGGAGCCATCGTTGCTGCGGTCCAATGCGGCCGCCAAGGCCGGACGCGAAACGGAACTCGCGGACTTTCCCGGTGGGCGGCTGTCCCCGCTCACGGTCTGGAGCGCGATCTGCGCTGCATGAAACCGCTCTTGCCCCTGGCTCTGGCCGCCGTCTGCCAGACGCCGCTCGTGGCTCAGTCGCTGGGTTGCCACAACCTCGCCGGCATCCCGCCGATCGCACAGGAGCTGCTGACCCAGTTCCCGTTGACCGGCAGCTCGTGTGTGCGCGTCGATCTGCTCGGTGCCACGGTCTTCGAGCAGGCGTTCGGTTCGTTCACGCTGCAGCAGGTCGTGCCGATCGCCTCGGCGACCAAGACCCTGTCGGCGGCGGTGCTGCTATCGCTCGTCGACAGCGGTCTGCTGGCGCTCGACGACCGGGTCGGCCAGTACCTGCCCGAGTGGAACGTCGGCACCCGGGCGCAGATCACGCTGCGCATGTGCTTCACGCACACGGCCGGCATGGCCGGCTCCAGCCCGCTGATCAGCGACGACACCATCACGCTGCGCCAGGCAGCGCTGCAACTCGCCAGCGATCCGCTGCAGCACGCCCCGGGATCACGGTTCTTGTACGGCGGGGTGTCGATGCACGTCGCTGGCGCGGTCTGCGAAGTCGTCGCCGGGCAAAGCTGGGCGCAGGTGTTCCAGCAGCGCATCGCCGCGCCGCTGCAGATGACGACGACCGACTTCTACGCGTTCGGTTTCACCCAGAATCCGCGCATCGCCGGCGGTGCGCGCTGCAACCTGCGCGACTACGCCGTGTTCGTCGACATGCTGCGCAACGGCGGCGTCTGGAACGGCGTGCAGGTGCTGTCGGCGGCGAGCGTCGATGCGATGCTCAGCGATCAGACCTCGGCGATTCCGATCGCAAGCACGCCGCATCCCGACAGCGCTCCCTATGGCATCGGCATCTGGCTCGACCGCCGCGACAGCCAGGGGCGCACCTTGCTGGCGAGCGGCGTCGGCGCGTTCGGCTTCGCCGGCTGGGTCGATCGTGCGCACGGCGTGAGCGGGGTGTTCCTGGTGCGCAACCAGAACGCCAACACGTTCCCGCGCGTGCAGCGCATCTGGCGCGAGATCGACGCGGCGGTGCTACCGGTCGGCGTCAGCTGTGTCGGCGCCGGTTCGCCTTCGTGCGCGGCCGGCGCGTGGCTGAACGGGAGTGGCCCGGCGCGGGCCGGCAACGCCGACTTCGCACTGCTGGCCGCCCGCGCGCCCGCCAACGCGCCCGGTCTCGCCGTGCTCGGCGATCCGCTGCCGGCGGGGCTGCCGGTGCTCGACCTGATGGCGCACGTCGGTCCTGGTCTTGCCGTCGTCGCCGACCTCGTCGCCGATGCCGACGGCCGAGCCATGCTGGCTGCCCCGTTGGCGAACTCGCTGGTCGGGCTCACCTTCGGCCTGCAAGTGGCATGGTTGTCGCCAGCGCCGTGTGGGGTGTCGGGCTTGCAGGCGAGCCACGCGATCAGCGTGACAGTGCAGCCGTAGCTGCGACCGGTCCCCGCCGAGAAGACCGCCCGGCCCACGAAGCTGGAAGCCACCAGGCACCCCGGGCAGATGAAGCCACACGCACATGGCTGCTTGCGCGCAGCGCAGCCGCAAGGTGGCGAGCGGACGGAGACCGTGCGCGTTGGCTGGGAGCGGCGACATCGCCCGTTGGCTGCGGGCACCGCCACTGCGACGCGAGTCGTCGACGCAACGAACCGGGCTGCCGAAGGCGCGCCCGCAGCCTGCGCCAACGCAGCCGTCAGCGAACCCCGACCGCCTTCTCGAATGCGGCCATGCCCCCGACGACCGGCAGCTCGAGCGAAGTCGCGGCGAGATCGAGCGGTCGGCGCCGGGACCGACCGCGGCGACCCGCTGGACGAGGGTGGGGCAGGATGGCGCGAAGGTCTCCGGACGGTTCAGGATCGCTGCTCGAATCGCCGTCCCGCGTCGTGCTGCCGTGCTTGCCCGCCCGCAGCCCCACCGCCAGGACGCGGGCGTGGCTGCTTCGTGGTCGATGCGCGAGTGCCAGGAATCTCACCCACGAGGGGCTTCCGATTCGCGTCGAGGCAGCGCGCTGCGTAGTGGGCCGCCGTGCGTCCGATTCTCACGACGCCAAGGAGCGGCACATGAGCATGAGCAGGTTGCTAGCGGTCGTAGCGGGCCTGGGGCTCGGCGGCTTGTCGGTTGCCCAGGACGGGAGCAAGCAGGACTCCCACGGGCTCCGGGGAACGTGGACGGTAGTCCGAGTCATCGATGAGCAAGGCAAACGCGAGGTGATCGCGGAGGACGACCCCCGACATTTCACCTTCGAGTTCACGGCGGACAGGCTCACCACCCGCCTGAAGTCGGGCAGCTTGGAGCGCGGCTACAAGCTCGACCCGACCCGGAGTCCGGGGGAGATCGATGTCGTCCGGCAAGCGAAGGGCAAGGAGGTGCTGTTCCTCGGCATCTACACGCTCCAGGACGACCGGCTCGAGGTCTGCCTGGCGGGCACCGGCAACGGGCGACCGACGGCGTTCCAACACGGCGAGGGGATCGAGTTCGCGGTCGAATTGCAGCGGATCAAGCCGCGCGTCGACCAGGCGGAGGTCGTCGCCTCCATCAAGAAGCTCGGCGGGATGGTCGAGATCGACGAACAACGGCCCGGCAAGCCCGTGGTCAAGGTGGATCTCCACGAGACCAAGATCACGGACGCCGACCTGGAGCTCCTCGGTTCCTTGCCCGAACTCCGGACCCTGGACCTTCGGCGCACGAGCATCACGGACGCGGGCGTCGCTCGCCTGCGAGGGCTCAAGCAGCTTCGGTTGATCAACCTGTTCCGCACGCAGATCACCAACGACGGTCTCGTGCACCTCAGCGGCAACAAGGACCTCGAGACCCTGTTGGTCGGAGGGACCAAGATCACGGACGAGGGCGCGACCCATCTTCGCGCGTTCGCGAAGCTGAAGAAGCTGAGCGTGTTCGACACGCAGATTGGTGACGCGAGTCTGCCGAACCTGGCCGGACTCCCGGACCTCGAGATCCTGCTGATCGAGAAATCGAAGGTCACCGATCAGGGAGCGCAGACCATCCAGAAGGCCCTGCCCAAGCTCCGCTTCAAGGAGTCGATCGGCTGAGTCGGCATCCCGGCGCCCTGGGCGCCGCGCGCCGGTCTCGACCGTCGCAGACACTCGCGCTGGGTCGCCTTCGCGCCGTCTCGTCCTCGCTGCTGACGGCGGACTGTCGTAGCAGCGCGCATGACGGTCCCGTCGAACCCGATGCCGCTCGATCGCCGCGGCTTCCTCGCCCATGCCCTCGCCGCGCCCGTGTTCCCCGCCGCGTCGGCGGTCGGCGCGGACCGGCCGGGCCAGGCCGGCCGCCTGTCGCTCGCCGAGGTGCTGGCCGGCGCGCATGCACTGATCGATCGGCACTTGGCAGGCGGGCAGCATCCGGACGACGAAGCGTGGGTGCACGCGGCGACTGCCCTGTTCGCGCAACTCGGCGAACTACCGCCGGACCCGTTCGGCGACATGACCGCGCCGGAGCGCGCCTTCCTGCAGCAGCACGGTTGGACGTTCCGCCGCGTCGACTCCGTCCCCGCCGACCGCCGGCGACCCGCAGTGATCACGCACCAGATCCACATCCCGCCCGGCGGCCGGATCCCGCTGCACGACCATCGGGGCATGTTCGGCGCGATCGTCGGCGCTGCCGGCGAATGCGAGATCCGCAGCTTCGACCTCGTCGAAGGCGACCGTGACACCCCCACCGTGGCGCTGCGGGAGATGGACCGCACCTGGCTCGGCGCCGGTCGTTTCGCGCTGCTCACGCGCAGCCGCGACAACGTGCACGAATTCCGCGCCGGCAAGGCGGGCGCGCGCTTGCTCGACCTGTTCGTGTGGCTCGACGAGGACGCGCGATCCCACGACCTCGAGTGGATCGACGATCCCAGCACCGCGCCTGCAGATCGCCGGTACCGGGCGCGCTGGAGCTGACCGGCGCAGAACGACTCGCGGCGGTCGCCCGACTTGCCGGCGGCACCTTCCTTGGCTCGGGCGAGCCGTGAGCGAGTCGCGGCAAGCGCCGCGGCGCAACGCACGACGCCACCGCCGACAGCCCCGGTGCCGGGGTAGGCGCAGCCGGTGGATCGCTGCGCCCGATCGCGAGCCGATCGCCGGGCCTTGCTTTGTAATAACCGTACGGTTATGCTTTGGCGCGTGAGCACTGCCGCCGTCTACCGGGCAATCGCCGACCCCCATCGCCGCACCATCCTGGACCTGCTCCGGGACGGCGAGCAGGCGGTCGTTCAGCTTGGCGAGCACTTCCGGTTCAGCCAGCCCGCCCTGTCGAAGCACCTTCGCGTCCTGCTCGACGCCGGCCTCGTGGCCGTGCGCAAGGTCGGGCGCGAGCGTCGCTACGCCCTCGACGCGCGCGGCCTGCGGGCCGTGCACGACTGGGTCGGCCATTACCGGGTGTTCTGGCACACGCGACTCGACCGCCTGCGGCAGGTGCTCGACGACGAGAAGGACTGACATGGCCTCGATCCGCATCGACCGCGTCTACCCGCACCCACCGGCCAAACTCTGGCGTGCCCTGACCGAACGCGAGCTGCTGGCGCGCTGGCTGATGCCGAACGACTTCGCTCCGCGCATCGGCCACCGCTTCACGTTCCGCACCGATCCCGCGCCCGGCTTCGACGGCATCGTGCACTGCGAGGTGCTCGAACTCGACGCCGAACGCCGCATGGTCTGGTCGTGGCGCGGCGGACCGCTCGACACCAAGGTCACCTTCGAGCTGGAGCCGGTACCCGGCGGCACGCGCTTGCGGATGACGCACACCGGCTTCGCCGGCCTGCGCGCGCGCATCGTGCGCATGATCCTCGCCATCGGCAGCCGAACGCTCTACGGCCGTCGCCTGCCGCGCCTGCTCGAGGAACTCGACGGCCCGACGCCACCACGCGCGTGCATGTCGGCGACGCAGTGGCTGCTCGCCCGACTCGCGAACCTCATTCCCGGGCGACGCGCGCCCGACCGAACCAAGCCATGACCGAGACCCTACAACGTGTCGCGACCCTGCACCCTGAACCCGGCAAGCAGGGAGTCCGCATCGACGCACGCAAGTACGAGGTGATGCGCCGCGCCCTCCTCCGCGTGATCCCGGCTCGCGCTCCCGGCGCGGCATTCGGCGATCTCTGCGACTTCGTGCGCCCGCTGCTGCCTGACGACGTCTACGGCGAAGGCACCTCGGTCCCCTGGTACGTCGTCACCGTGAAGCTCGACCTCGAGGCGCGCGGGGTCCTGCGGCGACTGCCGGGTCGAGGCCCGCAGCGGCTCGTGCGACGCAAGGTGCATCCGTGACCACGCCGACGGTACCGACGTCGACGTGGCTGCGCCGACGCCACATCGCCATCGCCGTCGGCGCGCTGGCACTCACGGCCGTCGTCGTGTTCGGCTTCGGGCCCTACCACGACCTCGCCGCCAACGCCCCCGATGGTGAACTGCTCGACACCCTGCCGCGACCGGATGTCAGCGCCTTCCTGGCCGAACTCGGGCCGGCCGGACGGAGCCAGTACGGCACCGTGCTGGCGCTCGACACGATCTTCACGCTGGTGCACGGAGTGTTCCTCTGGGTGCTGCTGCGGTTCCCGCTGCAGCGCCTGCACGCGGTGCTCGCGCACCTGGCGTGGTTGGCGATCGCGGCCACGCTCTGCGACCTGGGCGAGAACGCGTGCATCGCGCGGCTTCTGCTCGATCCGGAGGCCGGCGGCTCGTGGATGCTCGTCCAACTCACGACCGCGAAGTTCGCCGTGCTGATCGCGGCCGGCGGTGTGCTGTGCCTCGCTTGGCCAGCGCTCGCATGCGTGCGGCTGCGGCGCCGTGCATGAGGGCGGCATCGCCCCGATCGCCCGTTCGAATGCGGCCGCGCCCAACGCCAGCAGCGTGAGCGAGACACCGCGGCGATTGCTGCCGACGCCGACGCGTTCGGCCAGTCCGGCGGCAACCGCATCGGCCATCGGCCGGCCGTCAGCGAACCCCGATGGCCTTTTCGAATGCGGCCATGCCCCCGACTACCGGCAGCTCGAGCGAAGTCGCGGCGAGATCGAAGGTCAACTCGGTGCCGGGTGGCGGCCACAGCGTGAAGTCGCGATCGCTGGCGAACAGCATGAGGCCGAGGCGTTTGCCCACGACCAGCACCTGATCGTCGGGCTGCAGGTCGAACGTCAGGTCGTACGACCGGCCCGGGACGAGCGGCTCGCCCTTCCGCAGCGAAGCGTGGTTCTGCGGGTCCGCCCATCCGCGCGTGATGACGTCGTCGGTGATGCGCTCGCCCCCCGTCCACGGCAGTTGCACGAGCCACACCGACAGGTTGGTCGCCGGCTTGCTGCTCGCGAGTCGCACCGTCAGGCGACAGGTGCCCGACAGGTGCAGCGGTGCGACCAGCGGCGGCGTCGCGTACAGCAGGCGATGCGGCGAGGTCGCGGCCTTCGCGAGTTCGGCGCCGGCGACCGCGACGTCGTCGACGAGCGTCTCGGCCTTCGCGCCGGCGATCGCCGCCGTGCGCAGTTCGCCGACTGCCGCGCCGCCTGCGTGCGGATGCAGGACGACCGGTGCGGCGGCGGGATGCGGGTAGTCCGGGTAGGCCGTGGGATCGTTGCCCTTGACGTCCTCGCGCACGATCCAGCTGCGCGGGTCCTTCTCGACGCCGTTGTCGATGCCGTAGAGGAACCGCGTGAACCAGCGGTTGCGCAGCACGAGCGGTGGCGGACCACCGTGCCCGCCCTGGTGGAAGTAGGCCATGCACGGCACGCCCTTCTGCTTGAGTGCCTCGTAGATGCGCACGCTGTGTTCGGGCATCACGTTCCAGTCGTTCCACGCGTGCGCCATCAACGTCGGCGCGCGCAGCGGACCGAGGTCGACGAGATAGTCGCGACCGGCCCAGAAGTCGTTGTAGTCGCCGTGCTGGCGGTCGAAGCCCTGCAGCATCTCCCTGTCGCGCACCTGCTGGTTGCAGTGGGCCCGCCGCTCCGGGTTGCCGCTGTTGATGAAGTCGTAGAGCACATCGATGTCCTCGCCCATGTAGCCGCCTGGATGCCGGACGAGGCCGTGGCTGCGGTAGTAGTGGTAGTACGAGGTGTTGGGAGCGATCGGGATGATGGCCTCGAGGCCGGCGACGCCCGTGGTGGCGGCGGCGAGCGGCAGCGTGCCGTTGTACGACGTGCCGGTCATGCCGACCTTGCCGGTGCACCAGGTCGCCTTCACCTCGACGTCGCCGTCGATCGTCGTGTAGCCCTTGGTGCGGCCGCAGAGCCAGTCGATCACCGCCTTCGGCGCCAGCGACTCGTTGTCGCCGCCGACGGTCGGGCAACCCTGCGAGAAGCCGGTGCCGGGCGACGACGAGTGCACGACGGCGAAGCCTCGTGGCACCCACGTCTTGACCTCGGTGCCGGCGATCATGCCAGGCGCCTTGCCCGCAGGGATCGCCGGCATCGGGGCGCGCGGCGGCGGCACGGCGCCGACCTCCTGCTTGGGGTCCCAGAACCAACGGCTGTCGGTGCCGCCGGTGCCGGCGAAGTAGGGGCTCGTCTCGTAGACCACGGGCACCTTCAGCCCTTCGGTCTCGGTTTGCTTTGGCCGCGTGACGTCGACGTGCAGGCGATCGGGCTTGCCGTCACCGTCGGAATCGAATGGCGCCTCGACCCAGAGGAAGTGGCGGATCCAGTCATCCGGCTTGTCGAACCCGGCGACGACCTGCGCCTGCCCGTCCTTGAACACCGGCAACGTGCGTTCGGGTTGCTGGGCGTGGACCGGCACGCTCGCCAGCAGCGCGGCCGCGAGACCGATGGGAAGAACGGGGAAGCGACCACGGGATGCGACGCAGGTCATGACAGGACTCCGGCGATGGTGACGACGTCCGGCCGCGTTGGTGCTGGCAGCGGGCTCGCACCAGATGGTGCAGAAGCGCCGGGATTTTCGCGAGCACTGCCCCCGGCTGCTGAGCCTGCTGCGCTGCGCCGCGGGGCGCGCGGGCGTCGACGCCGATCGTTACGCTCGGTGGATGCACTTCGCGCTGTCGAGCATCGTTCTCGCGATCGCATGCGTTGTGGCCACCCCGACGCTGCGCGGCCAGACACCGGCAGCCGTGCGGGTCACGCATCCCGGCAGGGTGCTCGACAGCGAACGCAAGCCCGCGAGCGGCGCCACGGTCGTGCTCGTCGCTCCTGACGAACACGGCGGCCTGCTCGAGGGCGACGTCGTGCGCGTCGAAGCCGATGCCAGCGGCCGCTTCCGCGCAGCGCTGCAACCGGCACGCCGGTATGTCGCCTGGGCGAGCGTCGAGCGTGAGCTGACGTTCGTCTCGCCTCTCGTCGAGGTCGGTGCCGACGCCACCGAGCTCACGCTCGCGAGTGCGCCGCAGCCACGTCATCTGCAACTCGTCGGACTCGAACCCTGGAAGGAGTTCGGTCCGCTGCGTGTGCAGATCGGTGTTCACGATTGCGCATCCCTCACGTGCGAAGGCGACATCGATGCCAAGGGTCGCCTGGCTTTGCCGGCTTTGCCTTCCGCCGGCTACGAGGTCCGCGTGTTCTGCGCCGGCAAACTGGTGCATGCGACGGACGGCGGCGTGCATGGCGGACTCACGCTGCCAGGCCCGCACCGACTGCGCGTACGCGTGGCCGACGAGAAGGACCAGCCGATCGCGGGCGCTTCCGTAGAGCGCTGCATCAGCCGGTGGCCGCGGCATTCGGGTCCGTTCCCGACCCGCCCAGGCGCCACGCGCGTGCCGCTCGCCATCACCGCCGACGACGGCACGGCCGAGCTGATCGTTGCCGCTGACACCGACCCGCTGGTGAGCACGGACTACACCATGTTGGCGTTCGTGGCGACCAGGGACGGGTTCCGCAGCGGCGTCTCCGGCCGCGTGCACCACGCCTTCTGCAACGACAAGAAGTTGTCGGAGGAACAGCTGAAGTCCGGGGTGTTGCCCTTCACATTGCACGTCGGCAAGCCGGCCTCGCTCCGACTCGATTCCCTTCCCGGGCACCCTGTAGGCCCGGCGCGGTGGCTCGGCCATCTCCACGTACCGTACGACGGCAACGGCATGACGACGATCCTCGACAGCACGCCGCTGCCGATCGTCGACGGCATGCTCACGATGCCGCACACCCCGACCGGAGGGTCGCCGGGCACCATCGATGTCGCCGTCGACATGCCAGCACTCGCCGCCGACGATCCATGGTCGCGGATCGCACGCCCGCGTGTGCTCGTGTTGCCGCAGTCCTCGTTGCAGGGTGAGCAAGCGATCGACCTGCGTGACGTCCAGCCGTTACGACTCCTGGTGCTCGATGCCGCCGAGGCACCGGCAATCGCCGCGAGCGTGGTCTGCGCACCGAAGGGGAACCCCGAGTTCGTCGAAGCCGCGTCGAGCATGCACGCGACGACCGACCGCACCGGTCGCACGCTGCTGCTGGTGCGCCCGGGCAGTTGGATCGTCGCCGCCGCGCACGGATCGAGCTTCGCCCACACCGTGATCGACGTGAAGCCAGGTCATGCACCGCTGACCCTGAAGCTGGAGTCGTTGCCTCGCATGCAGGTCGTCGTGCGCGATGCCAAGGGGCAGCCGATCGAGGGTGCGACCTTCAACACGCGCGGCTCGTCATGGGGCGGCAACAGCACGCCGGAGGATGACTGGCTGCGACCGGTCGCGTGGTCGATGACGAACAACATGCTGACCCGCTCACGCACGGATGCGAACGGCCGCGCGGACCTTGCCTTTCTCCCTCTCGAGGGCATGCAGTCGCGCCTCAATGCCCAGCATCGTGGTCGCCACGTCGCGATCCCGCGACTCGAAGCGACCACGGAGCCGTTGGAAGTGATCCTGCCCTGACGCCTGCCGTCACCGCGGCCGCAGCACCTCACCCATCGCGAAGTCGGGAGATCAGAGCTTCACGACACGCAGCTGGCCGCGCCGGATCAAGTCGCCTCTCGGCAGCGAGTTCGGTTCTGGCGGCGGATCGAACGCCACGAAGACGTAGTCGCGCAAGGGCGCCGGGAAACGCACGTGAAGCCGTCGGCAGCTCGGGCCATCCCCATCGAGCACTTCCACCGCGAACGGCAGGCTCGCAGACGCTCGGCTCGCGCCGGCCACGAGTTGGAGCCAGGGGAACTTCCACGCCGGCTTGGCCATCAGCGCCGGAGTGGCGCTCAGCTCGAGCTCGTGGTCGCCGCGACGCACCGCGCGCGCGTTGCCGGCGAGCGTGGGATCGTCGGGCATCACCGTGAGCACGCTGCACTGCAGCGTCAGGTCCTGCAGCTCGCGGCGCAGCACGTTCGCCGCGAACTGCGCGAAGAACACTTCGCCCGGGAAACTCAGCAGCACGATGTGCGCACCACGCGGCAGGCGGTTGCGCAGCGGCCCCAGGATCTCGGAAAAGCGCAGCGCCTCGCCCGACCGCTGGCTGATCTGGGCGTTCTTGCGCTGCAGCAGGTCGGTCTGGTGGCCGGTCCACACCAGCACGACGACGGTCGCGACAGCCGCGATGATGCGCGAGGAGGAGCGGAGCCAGAGCCCGGCGATGCCGGCCACGGCGAACGACGGGAGCAGCACGTAGCGTTCCGAGACGTAGGCCACGCTGGCCGGCAGCCAAGTCAGCAGCGCGAGCGCCGCCAGCGCCCAGAAGCGCGGCTCGCGACGCAACACGATCACCGTCGCCGCGAACGCGAGGCCCACGACCACGAGCCCACCCGGCACCCACCACCGATGCGCAATGCCCGCATGAAGGAACGGAGCGGTGACGCCGCCGAGCAGCAGGTTCTCGGAGTAGGTGCGCACCTGGAGCGCGACGTGCGGCCAGTAGTCGGCGTGCAGCGGGTGGGTCAGATACGGAGCGATGAACGCGCTGCCGCCGGCCGCCTCGACCGCCACCTGCCGGAAGACGAAGTAGACAACGGCAACCGCGGCATAGGCCGTGTACAGCCAGCGGTCCGCGCGCAGTTGCGCGCGCAGTGTCGACCCCGCGGGCGCGAGTGCGCGGTCGAGCCCCGCGGCCACCAACGGCAGCGCCACCGCGACTTCCTTGCTGCCCATCGCGAGGGCAAAGCACAAGGGCGCCAGCAGCCGCACCCAGGTCCGGCGGGCGTAGGCATGCAAAGCCAGCGCGCCGAGGAACGGCAGGGCAGCGAGCGTTTCGTTGCGCCCGGCGATGTACCACATGCACTCGGCGTGGCAGGCGAACCCGGCGAACAGTGCCGCGGCGAGCACCGGCGGCAGTGCTTCGCGCAACGGGCTGACGCCGGCGCCTGTTCGCGGCGCTAGCAGCCGAAAGAACAGCGCTGCCGCCAGCACGCTGCACGCCAGCATCAGAACCACGTTGGTGCACACCAGGCCCAGGGCGCTGCCGCCGTGCAGCCATGAGTCGAACCAGTAGCTGGCGAACATGGTCGGCCGGAAGAACCGCACCGCACCGGCAATGTCGACCCACCACAGGTGGTCCCAGCCGTTCTCGACGATCGCGGCCCGCATGAACCCCACACGGTCGGCGCGGAACTGGTCGACCAGATCGAGAAACCGGTAGTCGTCGGGCTCGAGCTGCGGGCTCACGAACAGCGGGGCCGCCGTGAACGCGGTGATCGCCGCGATCGCGATCGCCGCGACCAGAATCGCTACCCGCGACCAGCGCGCGCGAACCAGGGACGCAGAGTCCGCTGCCACAGCGGCGGACGCTCTCTCCGAACTGGGCGTGGGGCGCACAAGCGAATCAGACTGCTTCCCGGCCCATCGAAACCAGCCCCGTATCCTCGTTTCCCCGCAGCGCGCCAACGCTCAGGCCTCGCGCCTGCTCGACCTGTTCGTGCGGCTCGACGCGGACGCACGATCCCGGCGACCGGTGCGCGCGCTGCCCCACATTCGAGTGGCTTGTCTCTCCCCGTGGCGCCGTGCTTGCCCGCCCACAGCTGCACCGCCAGGATGCGGGCATGGCTCGGCCCAACCGTGGCGAGGAACGGCGCAGGGAGGTCATCCGCACCATCGCCGAGGCGTTTGCCGAGGCGGGCTATCGCCGCACCACCACCGCCGGCCTCGCGGCGCGCTGCGGCCTGACCGAAGTGGCGCTCTACCGTCTGTGGCCCGACAAGACGGCGATGTTCGTCGCCGCGATCGAGTTCGTCGGCGAACACACCGACCGCATCTGGCAGGAGGCCGCGGATGCGCGCGGTCGCGGCTCGGCCGCCGAGCGGGTGCTCGCGCACGAACAGGACCACCTCGGCGAGTTCGGGTTCCACCGCATCCTGTTCGCGGGGTTCTCGGAGACCGACGAGCCGGCGATCCGCGCGGCGCTGCGCTCCGTCTACCGCCGCCTGCTGCAACGCATCGGTGAGCTGGTCGCCGCGCACCGCGGCGGCGGCGCGAAGTCCCTGCCGGCCCCGGAGCTCACGGCGTGGGCGCTGCTCGGGCTTGGCACCGCGACGAACCTCGGCCGCGAACTCGGCCTGCTCGCCGCCAACGAGCGCCGCCGGTTGTTCGCGACGCTGGGTTCGCACCTGCTCGGCTGACGACGCCGGCTTCCGCGCAGCGCCTTCGCCAGCATCGCCGCGGCCAGCCGTTCGCCGTCGGCAGGCGTGCGCGGGGAAAGGCGCTTCCACAACGCGTGCTGGTCGTTTGGAACTCGGCGAGCGCGAGCTCGCCGGCCTTGTTCACGACGACGACGTTGCAGTCGCCCGCCACCACCACTCCTGCGTGCAGGAGAACCCGCCGCGCACAAGACGGCACGGCGGAGCCCGATCGCGAGCGGCTAGCCTGCGCGCATGACGACGTTCGCCGACCGCCTGTTCGTGCCGCCCGGGAAGAAGCTGCAGCTCGCCGAACGCGATCCGCGCGGCACACCGGGCTTCAGCGGCGACAGGGAGGTGGGCAGGGCGCGGCTGGCCATGCTCAACGCGCGGCTCGAGGAACTGCAGGAGGCCTTGTATGCGCAGGGCAAACACCGGCTGCTCGTCGTGCTGCAGGCGCTCGACGCCGGCGGCAAGGACGGCACCATCCGAAGCGTGTTCAACGGCGTGAGCCCGCAAGGCGTCAAGGTCGCGTGCTTCAAGCAACCGACGCCCATCGAGCTGGCGCACGACTTCCTGTGGCGCGTCCACCCGCACGCGCCAGCGTGTGGAGAGGTCGCCATCTGGAACCGCAGCCACTACGAGGACGTGCTGGTCGCGCGCGTGCACGACCTGTGCAAGGAGACGACGTGGCGCCGGCGCTACGAGCACATCGCCGCCTTCGAACGCATGCTCGTCGACGAGGGCACTACGATCCGCAAGTTCTTCCTGCACATCAGCAAGGACGAGCAACGCCAGCGCCTGCAGGAGCGCATCGACGACCCGAAGAAGCGCTGGAAGTGGAGCTCGCGCGATCTCGACGAGCGTGCGCGCTGGGACGACTACCAGCGGGCGTACGAGGACGCACTCGTAGCGACCAGCACGGCGGAGGCGCCGTGGTACGTCGTGCCGGCAGATCGCAACTGGTACCGCGACCTGGCGGTCAGCGAGGTGATCGTCGACACGCTGGCGACGATGGACCTCCGGCTGCCGGACGGCGAGCCGGGGATCGAAGGGCTGCAGGTGACGTGAGGGCGCGGGGCGCGCCGAGCGCGGATCGCGGCCGTCATCGCCCCAGCAGGGAAGCGTGCTCCTGCTTGGCTTGCCGCAGCAACGAACCGCAGACCAGGTCACAGAGCTCGACCAGCGTCGGATCGGCGATGCGCACGGTCACCTCGCGGCCCTGGCGATCGCGCTCCACGCAGCCGGCCCGCTCGAGTTCGGTCACCTGCCGCGAGATGTTGGACTGCTGCATGCCGGTCGCGACCGCCAACTCGCCCATGCCCATGGCACCATCGCGCAGCGCGTTCAGCACGCGGAGGCGGCTGGGCACGCCCAGGGCTCGGAAGCGCGCGGCGACGAGCTCGAGCTGTGCCGGGGTGAGCGCACCATGGACCGATTTCTTCGTGGCCATGCCTTGAACATATGATCGTATGCTCATATGTTCAATCATCGATGCGGAGTTCCCGCACCGAAACCCTCGGACTTCCCATGAGCCAGACCACCGCCCTCCCCGAGAACCGGGCCACCCTCGGTCCCCTGACCGTCCTGCCGCTGCTGCACCCGCAGGGGTGCCGCGGCTACCTGGTCGCCGATGCCACCAGCGGGCAGGCCATGGCGATCGACATCCACCTCGACCTCGTGGACATCGCGGCCGCCACCGTGAAGCAGAACGGCTGGACGCTGCCGTACGTGGTCGACACGCACACCCACGCCGACCACCCCTCGGGCTCGTCCGCGCTGGCGGCGCGAAACCGGAGCACGCGCATCGCCCACCAGAAGGCCAACCACCGCGGTGTGAGCCGCCACCCTGCCGACGGCGATTCGCTGCACCTCGGCGACACGGTCGTCACGGTGCGTCACGCGCCCGGCCACACTCCCGACCACCTCGTGCTGCTGGTCGACGGGGCGGTGTTCGCCGGCGACACGTTGCTGATCGGCGGCGTCGCCCGCACGGACTTCCTCGGTGGTGACGCCGGCCAGCTGTTCGACACGCTGCAGCGCGTGTTCGGCCCGCTGCCCGACGAGACCGTGCTCTACCCGGGCCATGACTACCAGGGCCGGGTGCGCTCGACGCTGGGCGCGGAACGGCAGCAGAACGAATGGCTGCGCCTGCGCGACCGCGAGGCATTCGCCCGCCAGCTGCGGGCCAACCCACCACCGCGGCCGGCGAACATGGACGACCTGCTGCGCCTCAACCGCGAGGGCGTCGACATCCCCGGCGCCATCCCGGCCGCCGAAGCACTGCGCCTCGTCGCCGACGGCGGTGGCGGCAGCGTGATCGATGTGCGCACCGGCGCCGAGTACGACGGCCAGCACATCGCCGGCTCCCGCAATGTGCCGCTCGACCAGCTGGTCGCACTCGCCGATCGAGTGCGCGAGACGCCGGCGCCGCGCCTGCTGCTCTGCCGCACCGGCAGCCGCGCCACGATGGCTCGCGAGGCCCTCGAACGTCTGCACATCGGCGGCCTCACCGTCATCGAAGGTGGCATCGAGGCCTACGTGGCCCAGGGCGGCAGCGTCGTGAAGGGCCAGGGTGTCATCTCCCTCGAACGCCAGGTGCGCATCGCCGCCGGACTGATCGTGCTCACCGGCGTGGTGCTGGCCGCAGCCGTGCACCCGGCATTCGTCTGGCTCTCGGGTTTCGTCGGCGCCGGGCTGGTGTTCGCCGGTGTCAGCGACTGGTGCGGCATGGGGCTGTTGCTTGCGCGGGCGCCCTGGAACCGCCGCCGACCGAGCGCGGCAGGCGCGGTGCCCTCGGCCTGCGCAGCCAGCGGTTGCGCGGCTCCGGCGCCCGGCCCCAACTCCCCGCCCTCCGCCTGTGCGGCGCCGAAGCTACCGCCGCAGCGCTGACCGGCCGTGAACCTGCTCGCGATCGCCGGAGCCCTGCTGATCGGACTCAGCCTCGGCTTGCTCGGTTCCGGCGGCTCGATCCTGACCGTGCCGGTGCTGGTCTACGTGCTCGGTCAGGACGAGAAGCTCGCGATCGCCGGCAGCCTCGGCATCGTCGCGGCGATCAGCTCGTTGGGCGCGATCCCCTATGCCAGACGGCGGGAAGTCTCGTGGCGCAGCCTGCTGCTGTTCGGCCTGCCCGGGATCGCCGGCACCTGGAGCGGTGCGTTCCTGTCGCGCTACGTGAGCGGTTCCTTCCAGCTGCTGCTGTTCGCCTGCGTGATGCTGATCGCCGCGTGGTTCATGCTGCGGCCGGAACGGCAACTCGTCGCGACTCCCGCGCCGCGGCGGCCGCATTGGATTGCCCTGGACGGCCTGGTCGTCGGCCTGATCACGGGTCTCGTCGGCGTCGGCGGCGGCTTCCTGATCGTGCCGGCACTGGTGCTGCTCGGTGGCCTGCCGATGCGGATCGCGGTGGGAACGAGCCTGCTGCTGATCGCCCTCAAGTCCGCGGCGGGCTTCGTGCAGTACCTGGCGCAACTCGCCGCGGCGGGCCGCAGCATCGACTGGCAGGTCTTCGCCGTGTTCACCGCCGTCGGCGCGCTGGGTTCGTTGCTCGGCGAACGGCTGGGCGGGCGCCTTCCCCAGGCGCTGCTGCGGCGCCTGTTCGGCGCCCTGTTGGTTGCAGTCGCGGCGTTCATGCTGTGGCGCCAGCTGGCCGGCTGAGGCACCGGAGCAGCTGCGGCTCCCGGGGTATTCACTAGCGCGTCAATCCACCAGGAGATTGCGCACGCGCAGGCCAGGAACCGCGAGAAGCGCAGTCGGCGGTCCAGCCCTCGACCTGCTCGCCGCCAACGAGCGCCGCCGGTTGTTCGCGACGCTGGATTCGCATCGGCTCGGCTGAGGCAGCCCGCTTCAGCGCAGCGCCTTCGCCAACATCGCCGCGGCCAACCGTTCGCCGTCGGCCGGCGTGCGCGGCGCGAGGCTCTTCCACAACGTGTGCTGGTCGTTCTGGAACTCGGCGAGCACGAGCTCGCCGGCCTTGTTCACGACGACGACGTTGCAGAAGCCCGCTGACCCGTCGTCGGCGAAGCCCATCTCGACCGCGACCGCATGGCCGGCGGCGGGCGGTTCCTTCACGACGCTCGCCCGCAGCGCGCTGGCAAGGTCGTAGAGGCGCTTCTGTTGATTCGGCGACGGCGGCACCACGAGCATGGTCGCGACCGCCGTCACCGACTTGCAGGGCAGTTCGCGCTTCACGGCTGCCGCGAGCGACGCTGCGGCCGGCGCCGCTTCGCCAGCTCCGGCCGGCGCAAACACGGCGAACGTCGCATCGGCGAGCGACTTCCGCAGCGCCGCCGCCCGCTCGTTCATGGCCGCCCGTTCCTTGCGGTCCGGCATGCCGGACTTGCGCTCCCACATCGCCGCGAAGCGACCATCACGCACGCCGCCCGACACCTTCTTCCAGCCGACGACCTCGAACAGGCGCTCGCCGACGCAGGAAGCGCAGCCCAGCGGATCGGGGTCGGCGCCGGCGGTGCGGCGGAACGTCGCGTCGGCCGGCGTCTGGCGATCGGCGATCACCAGCGCGCCCGCGGCGTCGACCACGACGAACCGGACTTCGGTCGGGCCGCTGCGCGGATCGCCGAGGAACTCGGCGTAGAGCGCGTGGCCGCCGGCCGCCGCGGGCCCTGCCGCGGCGCGCACGTGCGCACCGAAGGCGGCAGGCACCGCATCCCACGCGAGGTCCTTCGCGTCGAACTCGGCGACCGCGACCTCGAGTGCCGGCATGCCGTGGCGTTCGAGCACGAGGCCGAGAGCCTCGGCAGCCGTGCCGTCGGCACGACCGAGCACGCGGATCGGGTGCAGCGCCAAGGGGGCCGCCACCCCGGCCGCACGGAGCCGGTCGATGCGGGCCTGCTGCTCGGGATCCTGGGTCACCGGGTCGGGGCTGCAGCAGGCGGCGAAAGCGCTGAGCAGCGCGGGAAGGAACACGCACCGCGTCGTCGTCATGTCGTTATGTTAGTGCTCACTACCATAACTGGCAAGGCCACGGGCTCGGTTGGTCGCAGGCCCCTGCCGCGCGGCTACTTGCGCGCAGCCTGGCGGGCGGCGCGGCGTTGCCGGCCGGCCTCGTAGCGGCGCTTCTCGTCGTCGGTCTCCGGCACCACGGGTGGCACCGGCCGCGGCGCCTTCGTCACCGGGTCGAGCGACACGAACGTCATGTACGCCGACGCCACGTGCTTGCGCGTGCCGGTCGCGCGGTCCTCCTGCAACACCTTCACGCCGACCTCCATCGACGTGCGGCCCGCGAAGTTCACCGACGCGAGCAGGACGATGATGCCGCCGACCGGCACCGGGTTGTGGAAGTCGATGTTGTCGACGTTCGCGGTGACGACCGGTGTGCGCGCGTGGCGACCGGCGGCCACCGCACAGGCGATGTCCATCCAGTGCATGACGCGCCCACCCATCGCGTTGCCGAGCGGGTTGGCGTCGTTCGGGAACACGATCTCGGTCATCTCGACCCTGCTGGCGGCGACGGGGCGCGGCGGCAGCGGTTGCTCGGGGGTGCTCATCTCGCGCCCGATGGTAGGGTGACACGCGCCGCGCGGAAGCACGCTCTGCGCCGCCTTTTTCGACCCCCACCCCGACCGGAGATCCTTCGATGCTCGTGCGCACCGCTTTGCCGTTCTTGACCCTCCTGCTCGCCGCCTGCAGCAACTACGAGTTCGCCCGCGCGCGGCATGCGGACGGCAGCTACGACCTGCCGAAGCTGATCGCGGACCTGAAGGCGTCGGGCGAGGAACGGCTGAGCGAGGGTTCGTGGTTTCCGCTCGTCCACTTCGACGCCACGACGTTCGCGGCGTCGGACCCGCAGTATCCGGCCGGATACACGCTGACGGAGACGGCTGGCTTCGGCCCGCTGTTCAGCGCGTTCGACACGCAGAAGACGATCGTCGACGGGCAAGGCGCCGTGATCGAACGCGACCGCGTGCTCGGACTGCTGCTCGGCTTCCTCTACTACGACCACGACCAACACGTCGAGACGCCGTCGGGCCGCCGCGAGGACGAACGGCGCCGCTTCCTGCTCGTCTTCGGCCGCGACGACGTGCTCTACCGCCGCCCGGCGCCGTGACGTCCGGGGCCTCGCTGGATCGAGAGGACGCGGCGAGCCGCCGCTCCACCCGCAGTCACCGCCGGCGCATGTCGGCGTCGAGCGCCACCGGCTGCAGCCGCACCTCGGCCTTGGCTTCGACCAGCAGTGCAGTGCCGCGCGCCAGCGACCACACGCCGAGGTCCTGCTCTTCGTCGCGGAACGGCACGCGGCGCGTGAACCTGCCGGCCGTCGTCGCATGCCCGAGCCACCGCCCGCGGCGGTCCTCGATGCGATAGAACGCCTGCGGGCCCTGCGGATCGTGGATCTCGAGCTGGCGGACGGTGCCGACGTGCGCGTCGCCGTCGAAGACCTCCCACCGCGCGATCTCGACGACCGGCCGCGCGGCGTGCGGCAGCGGCTCGGGTGCTGCCTCGCACGCGGCCAGCAGGAGCGCCAGAGGCAGCGCGTCGACCACGTTCCAACGCCCTGGACGGTGGGCCATGGCTCGCTTCTAGCGAGCCATCGCGCCGCAGACCACCGCTGTCCGGGCCACCTCGCCTGCGCGGTGGCGCCGGGCGCGTCGCTGCCGCAGAATGGCCGCCCCCGCTCGACGCCCCGACCCGCCGCGGGGACTGCGTCGAGCCGGCCGCCATCGGCTCCGCAGCCACCTGCAGAGTCGGCATCCCGTTTCCTGGTTCCGCCCCGCCGCCGCATGTTCGAACACGACCGCGCCCGCATCCGCACCGACCTCGACGAGATCCGCGCCGCCGGACTCTGGAAGTCCGAACGCGTGATCCAGAGCCCGCAGGGGCCGTGGATCACCGTCAACGGCAAGCAGGTGCTGTGCCTGTGCGCCAACAACTACCTCGGCCTTGCCAACGACCCGGGCCTGAAGCAGGCGGCGAAGGCGGCGATCGACTCGCATGGCCTCGGCCTCGCCTCGGTGCGCTTCATCTGCGGCACGCAGGACGCGCACAAGACCCTCGAACGCAAGGTCTCGGCCTTCCTCGGCACCGAGGACACGATCCTCTACTCGTCGTGCTTCGACGCGAACGGGGGCCTGTTCGAGACCTTGATGGGCGAGCAGGATGCGATCATCAGCGACTCGCTGAACCACGCGTCGATCATCGACGGCATCCGGCTGAGCAAGGCGCAGCGCTTCCGCTACGCCAACGGCGACATGGCCGAGCTCGAAACCCATCTGCAGGCGAGCATGAACTGCCGTTCGCGCCTGATCGCGACCGACGGCGTGTTCTCGATGGACGGGTTCGTCGCGAAGCTGCCGGACATCTGCGAACTCGCCGACAAGTACCGGGCCATGGTGATGGTCGACGACAGCCACGCCACCGGCTTCTTCGGCCCCACCGGCCGCGGCACCCCCGAGTACCACGGCGTGCAGGCACGGATCGACCTGATGACCAGCACGCTCGGCAAGGCGCTCGGCGGCGCCGCCGGCGGCTTCACGACCGGCAAGCAGGAGATCGTCGATCTGCTGCGCAACCGCAGTCGGCCGTACCTGTTCTCGAACACGCTCGCGCCGGCGATCGTCGGCAGCACGATCGCTTGCCTCGACCGGCTGGCGGCGACGACGGCGCTGCGCGACAAGCTCGCCGCGAACACGCGGTTCTTCCGCGACGCGATGACGAAGGCGGGCTTCCAGATCGTGCCCGGCGAACACCCGATCTGCCCGATCATGCTCGGCGACGCCAAGCTCGCGGTGGAGATGGCCGCCCGGCTGCTCGACGAAGGCGTCTACGTGATCGGCTTCGCCTTCCCGGTCGTGCCGAAGGGCAAGGCGCGCATCCGCGTGCAGATCAGCGCCGCCCACGAGATCCCGCAGCTCGAGACCGCGGTCGGCGCGTTCGCGAAGGTCGGCAAGCAGCTCGGCGTGATCCGGTGAGGCTCGAACTCGACAAGCTGCGGCAATCGGGCCGCATCTCGGCGCGAGCGCTCGCGCACGGCCGCGCGATGATCGTGCCCGGCGCGCGCATCGAGGACATCCAGCGCGCGGTCGAAGCGAAGATCCGCGAACTCGGCGGCGCGCCGGCGTTCCCCGCGCAGATCTCGCGCAACCACATCGCCGCGCACTACTGCTCGCCGCCGGGCGATCCGACGACGATCCAGCCCGGCGACATCGTCAAGCTCGACTGCGGCACGCACGTCGACGGTTACGTGACCGACAACGCGACCACGGTCGACCTGCGCGACGGCGAAGGTTCGTTGCTATGCGCTGCCAGCAAGATGGCGCTCGAGAACGCGATCGCGGTGATGGGGCCGGGCGTGTCGCTCACCGAGGTCGGGCGCCAGGTCGAGACCACGATCGAAGGGCTCGGCTTCAAGCCGGTGCGCAATCTCTGCGGCCACGGCGTCGCGCGCTACACGATCCACTGCGCGCCATCGGTGCCGAACTACGCCGACGCCAAGGCGGCGAAGCTGCGCCCGAACATGACGATCGCCTGCGAACCGTTCGCGAGCGACGGCAAGGGCATGATCGACATCGACGGCGCGGCCGAGGTGTTCATGCTGAAGCGCGATCTGCGACCGAAGGACAACGTGCCGGCGGCGATCGAACGCGCGATCGCGCAGAGCGACGGGCTGCCGTTCGCTCGCCGCGACCTCGAACGGTGGCTGGGCTCGCTCGCCGCGGGCAACGACGCGTTGAAGGCGCTGCGCAAGAAGGACCTGGTCGACGAGTACCCGCCGCTGTGCGAACGGCCCGGCGTGCGCATCGCGCAGTTCGAGCACACGATCTTCATCAGCGAGTCCGGCGCCGAGGTGATGACCCGGCCCCCGGAGTGACGGCGGCGATGCGCATCGGCGTCGACGCGCGCGAGGCGTTCCGGCCGGAACCGCGCGGCATCGGGCTCTACGTGCGGCACCTGATGCGCGAGTTCGCGGCGCTCGCCCCGGACGACGAGTTCCTCCTCTACCACCAGCTGGCGGCGACCGGCTTCACGCCGCCCGCGAACGCCCGCGCGGTGCACACCGACATTCCGGGCGGTCGACTGCATCTCTGGGAACGGCTGCAGATGCCCTGGCGCATGCGGCGCGATCGGCTCGACGTCTACCACGGCACCTACAACACCCTGCCGCCGCGCTGGCCGCTGTGGCGCAGCCCGCCGATGGTCGTGTCGCTGCACGACGTGATCGTCACCTGGTGGCCCGACGACGTCGCCGATCCGTTCGTGCGCTACGCGCGCGCGGTCACGCCGCGCGTCGTGCGTGATGCCACGATCATCCTGACCGTCAGCGAGTGGAGCCGGCGCGACATCCTCGAACGCTTCGGCGCCGATCCGGCGAAGGTGCGCCTCAGCCTCAACGGCCTGCATCCCGACGTGCTCGCCGGCGCGCCTCCCGGTGCTGGCGAAGCGGCCCGCGCGCGCTTCGCCGATGGCCGGCCGTACGTGTTCTCGCCGGGTGCGGCGCTCGAACGCAAGAACACCGGCCGGCTGCTCGAGGCGTGGGGGCTGCTTCGCCGACAGCGCCCCGACTGGCCGCACCTGCTGCTGGTGTCCGGCCTCGGCAAGTCCGTCGATCGTTTCCGCGAACGCGCCGCCGCGGCCGGCGCCCTCGAGCACGTGCGCTTCCTGCCGTACCTCAGCCAGGCGGACCTGATCGCGGTCTACGCGGGCGCGTCGTTGTCGGTGTATCCGAGCCTGATCGAAGGCTGGGGCATCCCGGTCTGCGAGTCGCTCGCACTCGGCACGCCGGTGGTCACGAGCAACACCTCGGCGATGCCCGAAGCCGGCGGGGAGCACGCGCGCTACTTCGACCCCAACCACGCGGATGCGATCGCGACCGCGATCGTCGCGGCGATCGAGACCTGGCTGCCGGCATGGCCGGAGCAACGCGGGGCGGCCGTGGCGCGGGCGCGCACGTTCACCTGGACGCGCACCGCCGAGGGCGTTCTCGCCGCCTACCGCGACGCCGCGAAGGCCCGCTGACAACGGCCGCGCCGCGCCCGCTGCACCAATGGGACACCGTGCCGCGCCGGCGTCTGTGGGAAGGCGCCGTCACGGCCCGTTGCCCATGACCTTCGCAAGCCAGGAGGCCATTGCCATGAAGCGACTGCTGTTGATGCTCACCCTGTTCGTCTCGATCCCGACCGCCGTGTGCGCCCAGGAGCGCCCGACGCACCGCGAAGGTCCGCCGCGCGCCGAAATGCGCGAACGCCTGCGCGAAGCCGCGGAACGCATGCCGCGCCTGCGCGAGCGCCTCGAAGAGCTGCGCGAACGCATGCAGGAACGCCGCGGCGAGATGCGCGAGCGCCTGCGCGAATCGGAGCGCCGCCCCGGCCGACCGGAAGGTCGCGGCCAGGGGTCGCGCGGCGAACGGCGACACGGCCTGCGCGGCGAAGGCCCGCGCCATCGCCCGCACCTGCCCCCGCAGCTGCTCGAACGCATCCGCGAGCACCTGCGGGCCGAGGCCGGACCGCGTCAACGCGGCGAGCGGATCGAACGCGGCCCGCAGACCGAGCGTGGTGGCCGCCGGGCGCCGCCGCGCCCGCGGCGCGACCGCAACGAAGTCTGAGTCGCCTTGGCCGCGACACGCGCGGCGGCGATCAGCCTCAGCCGCCGCCGCTCTTGCGCGGCGGCACCGCACACGCGGCCGACTTCTTCTTGCCGCGGGCGTCCGCGACGATGCGCTCGGCGAGCCGGTCGGCGGCATCGCTCGGCGGAATGCGTTCTTCCTTGGCGATCGTCCACAGTTCCTTGAGCGCCTGCGGGATGCGCTCGATCTTGGCGAGCGACACCTTCTCGTCGTAGCCGCCCGGATGGAACTCGACGCTGACGTTGATGATGCCGCCGGCGTTGATGACGTAGTCGGGCGCGTAGAGCACGCCACGATCGGCGAGCACCTTGCCGTGGCGCGGCTCGAGCAGCAGGTTGTTGGCGGCGCCCGCGACGATCGGCGTGTTGAGCTTCGGGATCGACTCGTCGTGCAGGATCGCGCCGAGGGCACACGGCGCGAACACGTCGCACTTCATCGTCAGGATCTCCTGCTCGCTGACCGGGACGAGGCCGATCTCCTTCTGCAGTTGCGCCAGCCGCTCCGTGTTCCGGTCGGCGCCGTAGACCTTCGCGCCGGCATCGGCGAGCCGCTTGGCCAGCGCGCCGCCGACGGCGCCGGTGCCCTGGATCGCGACCGTGCGGCCCTTGGGGCTGTCGTTGCCGAACGTCCAGCCGAGCGCCGCCTTGATGCCGAGGAACACCCCGATCGCGGTGTACGGCGACGGATTGCCGCTGCCGCCGTCCTTGCGTTCGAGCCCGGTCACGTGCTTCGTCGCGCGGCGGATGATCTCGAGGTCGGCGACCGACGTGTTGACGTCCTCCGCCGTGATGTACTTCCCGCCGAGCGAGTCGACGAGCCGTCCCATCGCCAGGTAGAGCGCCTCGGACTTCACCTTCTTCGGGTCGCCGATCATCACCGCCTTGCCGCCGCCGAGGCCGGTCTGCGCGACCGCCGACTTGAACGTCATGCCACGGCTCAGGCGCTTCACGTCGAACAGGGCCTCGTCCTCCGAGGCGTAGGGCCACATGCGCAGGCCGCCCAGGGCCGGGCCCAGCGTCGTGTCGTGCACCGCGATGATCGCGTGCAGGCCGCACTTCGGATCGACGCCGCGGACGACTCGTTCGTAGCCGGCGACGGGGATATCGGTGATCTGGAGGGTGTTGCTCACGGGTCCGCGGGGGGTTGGCGCGACTGAGGGGCGAACACGATAGCGAAGGGTCGGCCGCGCGCCATGCCGGGCTTGGCGGACGGGCTGCCGATGGCTAGCGTTCCCCTCGGCGAACGATCCACGCCCAACCTCAGAGGTCCGCTCCTGGCGCGGACCCATGCGAGGCCAAGGAGGGCACACCTCCGGATCGGCATCGACTCACCTCCGTTCCGCTGCACGGCGGGCTGCCAGGAGGCCTCCGCTGCGGCAGAAACCGAGGACCGAACGATGCCGAAGAACAAGGATTGGAAGCGCCTCGTGCGCGCTCGCATGGCGAAGACCGGCGAGTCCTACACCACCGCCCGCATGCAGTTGCTGCGCGCGGACCGCCGCGAGACCGGAACGCCGCACCCGACCCGCCCGCCAACGGCGGTTTCGCCGCCCGACTTCGCGAAGCGGGCCGGCATGCGCGACGAAGCCGTCGCCGCGAAGACCGGCCGCACGTGGGCGCAGTGGGTCGAAGCGCTCGACGCCGCGGGTGCCCCGCTGCTCGACCACACGGCGCTCGCCAAACTCGTGCACACGACGTTCGGCATCGGCGGCTGGTGGTCGCAGTCCGTCGCCGTCGGCTACGAACGCATCCGCGGCCGGCGCGAGCTCCACCAGACGGCGAAGGGCTTCGCGGTGAGCAAGACGCGCACGTTCGCGGTGCCGCTGGCAGCGCTGCGGCGCGCGTTCGCACCGGCGGCGCTGCGGCACTGGTTCGGCGAGACGAAGGTCACGCCGCGCAAGGCGACGCCGAAGGTCGCGCGGTGGACCGAGGCCGACGGCACGCACGTCGACGTGCAGCTCGCAGCGAAGGAGCGCGGCCGTTCGGTCGCGAGCCTGCAGCACACCAGGCTCGCGTCGCGCGACGACGTAGCACAGCGCCGCGCGTTCTGGGCGGCGAGGTTCGAAGCGCTCGCGCTGTGGCTGGCCGCGCGCAGCAAGCGACGGCCTCGTTCGCCATCGACCGCGCCGTAGCGACGCCTGCTGCCGATCAGCGCCGGCCCGGCCGCGAGCCGACGCCGACCTGCAGGTCCGCTTCGGCGCCGTCGCGGCGGATGCGCACCGTGACCGTCTTGCCGATCGTCAGGCCGTCGAGGATCTCGGTGTAGCCCTCGACGTCGGCGACGGTCTGGCCGGCGAGCATCACGATCACGTCGCCGGCCTCGATGCCGGCCTTCTCGGCAGAACCCCCTTCGCGAACGGAGCCGACCTTCACCCCGCCTTCTTCGCCGGCATAGTCGGGCATCAGCCCGAGCGCCGGCCGCAGGTCTTCCGCCGCGGCTTCGGTTGCCGGCGCCGCCACGGACGCCGCTGGTGCGCCCTCCTTGGGCTTCGTCGCGCCGCCAGCGGCCACCGGCTTGGCGAGGATCGGTCCCACCGCCGCCTGCGACCGCGGCATCTCCGGCGCCACGACCACGTAGGCGCCGAGCGCCTTGCTGTCCGCAGGCAACGGCGCCCGCACGTCCGCCATCGTCTCCGCCGACAGCACCCGCACGTCGAGGTCCGGCATGCGCGCCAGGACGCGTGCGACCGCGCCACGGCCGTGGTCGCTGTGATGGCGGCCGCAGATCAGCACGACCAGCGGCTTGCTGCCCGACTTCGCGCACTCCGCGAGATGGTCGGTGATCGCCTCCGCCATCGTGTCGTCACGCAGGCTCTGCGCTTCGAGCATGCGCGCCATGGTCTCGGCACTGGCGCCAGGGTGGCCCTTCATCGCCTCGTCGAACGCGGCGCGTTCGGCCGCCGAGGGCGGCGTCGAGGTGCGCGCGATGTTCGCCTCACCCGCGACCGCGGCGAGGCCTTCCTTGGCGACCTTGCTGACCAGGGGCTTGGGTGCATTCGCGGCGAGCACCACGAGGCCGTTCGCCTTCGCGAACTCGATCACCGGGCGGTAGTCGCGCTCGTAGTCGGGCCATGGCCGCGACCCGGCGCGGAACGTGGCCTCGTCGACCATCCCGGTCAGGTACTGCAGCAGCAACGTCTGCACGTCGCGCTCGAACATCTCCATCGCGATCACGAGATCCGGGCGCCGTTCGTGCAGTTCCGCGATCAGCCGGTGGTGTGTGCGATGGACGGCGGGCGTGCGATGCAGTTCGCCGAGCGCCACGACGTCGGCACCCGCGAGGTCGCGCGCGACGTTCACCAGCGACGTGTCGGCGCCCGTGGACGTCGTGACGATGCGGGCGGTGGTGGCGCAGGCCGGGAGCAGGAACAGCAGGAGCAGGACACTGGTGGCGCGCATCCACGGATCAGAACGGTCGCCGCCAGGGTCGGCAAGCCGGCGGCGCGTCACGCCCACGTCACGCGATTCGGGCAGCGCCGGCTTCCGCCGGCGGCAGCCCCCGCTTGAATGCGGCCCCGAACGCGCGGCATGAAGATCACCACCTGGAACGTGAACAGCCTGCGGGCGCGCCTGACCCACGTGCTCGACTTCCTGCGCACGGTACGACCCGACGTGCTCTGCCTGCAGGAGACCAAGGTCACCGACGACCTGTTCCCGCGGGCGGCGCTCGAAGACGAGGGCTACGACGTCGTGGCGTTCGGCCAGAAGAGCTACAACGGCGTCGCGATCCTCGCCGCCGGCGCGATCACCGACGTGCAGAAGGGCATGCCGGACGATCCCGCCGACGCCGACCGCCGGGTGCTCGCGGCGCGCGTCGGCGGCTATCGCGTGCTCAACCTGTACGTGCCGAACGGCCAGGACGTGGGCACCGACAAGTACTCGTTCAAACTCGACTGGCTCCGTCGCCTGCGCACATTCCTCGACCGCGCGTTCGCCGCCGGCGAGAAGCTCGTGGTCGTCGGCGACTTCAACGTCGCGCTCGAGGACCGCGACGTGCACGACCCGGCGTGGTGGCAGGGGCGCATCCTGTGTTCGCCGCCCGAACGGCAGGCGATGCGCAGCGTGCTCGCGTTCGGCCTGCAGGACCTCCTGCGCCTCCACCACCAGGAAGCCGGCATCCACACCTGGTGGCACTACCGCGCCGGCGCGCACCTCGCCGACGATGGTCTGCGCATCGACTACGTGCTCGGCACCGCGGCGGCGGCGGCCCGCTGCACGGATGTCGTCGTGCACAAGGACGTGCGCCGGCAGCCTTCGCCGAGCGACCATGCGCCGGTCACCGCAGTGTTCGCGGACGACGCGCCATGACCACCCCCACGATCGAGACGCACGGCCTCGGCCGCGAGTTCGCCGGCAAGTGGGCCGTGCGCGACCTCGATCTCGCCGTGCGGCCGGGCGAGATCTACGGCTTCCTCGGCAGCAATGGCGCGGGCAAGACGACGACGCTGCGCATGCTGACCGGCATCCTGCGCCCGTCGACCGGCACGCTGCGCATCGCCGGCTTCGACCACGCCACGAATGCACGCGCGCTCAAGCAGTGCCTCGGCTTCGTGCCCGACACGCCGCCGCTCTACGACTACCTGACCGGTCGTCAGTACGTCGCACTCGTCGCCAGCCTCTGGCACGTCGAGCGGGCCGAACGCGACGCGCGCAGCGAGCGGTTGTTCGCGACGCTCGACCTCACCGCCGCGGCCGACGAACTGTGCAAGGGCTACTCGCACGGCATGCGCAAGAAGGTGCACCTCGCGGCCGTGCTGACCACCGCACCGCGCGTGCTGCTGCTCGACGAACCGAGCAGCGGCCTCGACCCACTGAGCGTGCGACGGCTCAAGGACCTGCTGATCGAAGAAGCCGCGCGCGGCACCACGGTGATGCTGTCGACGCACGGGCTCGAACTCGCCGAGCAGATCTGCCACCGCGTCGGCATCCTGGCGCGCGGCCGGCTCGGCGCCGAAGGCACCGTCGCCGAACTGCGCGCGCAGAACGGCAACCGTTCGCTCGAAGACGTGTTCCTCGCCACCACCGCCGCGCTCGGATGAAGCTGCTGCGCGCCGACCTGCAGGTGCTCGGCAACCTGGCGACCACGCGCACCGGCCGCCGGCTCGCGCTCGGCACCGGCATCGGCCTGCTGCTGCTCGGCATGCTCGCGTGGTGGTTCGCCGCGGCGGTGCTCGACAACCGCCAGGTGCAGTCGCTGCTGCAGCGCACGGCCAGCGACCCGGTCCATGGCCTGCTCGGCTACGGCCTGCTCGCCTGTCCTCTGGTCGCGACCTGGCTCGGGCTCGCGCTCGCGCAACGCCAGCTGTTCGACGCGAGCGAACTGCCGCTGTGGCGGCAGGCGCCGCTGTCGCGAACACGACCGGCGCTGCAGGTGCTGGCGCGCGCGACCTTCCTCTCCACCTGCTGGGCGCTGGCGCTCGCCGGCCCGTTCGCCACCGCGGTGCTGCTGCGCCACGGCGCTCCGTGGTGGTCGTTCGCCCTCGTCCCGATCGCGGTGCTCGGCGGCACCGCGCCGCTGCTGTCGCTGCTGCTGGCGGTGCACATCGTGCTGGTGCGCGCGTTCGCCGGTCGCTGGCTGCGCCTGTTGTTCGCGTGCCTCGGCGCACTCGCCTCGGTGGCGTTCTCGACCTGGTTGCTGCTGACGATGTTCACGCGCAGCGGCGACCGCGCCCACGACGTCGTCGCCGCCGCGCGCACGCCGCACGAACTGCCGTGGACGGTCGATGCCGGCGCGGCACTGCTCGGCGCCGCGGCGAACGGCAGCCTCGACGGTCGCGCGCTGCTCGTCGTCGGCGGCTGGATCGTGGCCTCGTTCGTGGTGTTCCGCCTCGCGGCGCAACTGCACCCCCGCGCCGTCGAACGCCATCTGGCCGCCGAACCGCCGATCTGGCGATCCGCCGGCCGGCGCTGGCCGCAGGCGCTCACGTCCGTCGTCCGGCGCAAGGAATGGGCGCAGTTGCTGCAGCAGCCCGGCGCCGTGATCGGGTTCCTCGTGTTCGCGCTGCTGGTGTTCGCGCTGGCGAAGGAACGCGTGCTGGTCGGCAGCCTGCTCGGCAACCCGCGCGTGCCGACGTTCGCACTGCACGCCGTCGTGATGTGCGCGCAGTGGTTCCTCGCGGTGATGCTGGTGCTCTACGCGCACATGGGCCGGCTCGTGCTGTGGGACGGTCCGCAGTGGTCGCTGTGGGTGTGCTCCCCCGCCAACCCGGCGGCGATCCTGCGCGGCAAGCTGCAGGCGGTGTTCGTGCTGCTGCTGTGGCCGCTGCTGCTGGTCGCCGTCGCCGGCGTGCTGGTGCTCGACGTCGAACCGCGCACGCTGCTCGCGTTCTCGGGCATCGCGATCGGCGGCACGCTGGCCGCTGTCGGCGTGCTCGCGGTCGTCGGCACCTGGCCGCAGCTCATGCGCCCCGATGACGGTCACGTCGCGCAAGGCGGACGTGGCTTCCTAGCCGCACTGCTGCTGGTCGTCGCGTTCGAACTGGCCGCGGCCCCGGGCGTCGCCGCGTGGCTGTGGCTGAACGCGCACACCCGGCACCGCCTGCTCACGGTCGACGAGGCGCTCGCGTGGACACCGTGGGTCGTCGCCGCCGCGATCGTCTACGGGGCCGTCGTCGCGTCGCTCGGAGCCTGGATCGGCGCGCGCAACTTCCGCCGGCTGCTGCGCCCGCGGTGATTCCCGTCAGGCCGACGTGCCCGGCACCGGCGGCAAGCAACGCCCCCGCGTTCGCGCCATGCGAAACGGCACCACGCCGAGCCAGGCGGTGCCAGCGAACGTCTCGACCTCGACGCCCGCGGGCAGGTGCTGCTGCAGCGTCGCCGCCGCGATCGGCCAGTGGAGAAACGCCAGATCCTCCCAGTCCATCGTCATCACCCACGGCCGCGGCGGCAGCGGCCAGGGACGATGCTCGGTGTGCAGCAGGGCGGGGTGAGGCACGCGACGCGCTACGATACGGCGATGCTGCTGCCGACACGCATGGTCGCATGGGCCCTGGCCGGGGCGTTCGCGACCGCGCAAGACGATGTGCGCGACCGCGTCGTTCGCACCGACGGCCGCGAAGTGAACGGCCGCGTCGTCGCGCCGTGGGCGAAGGACGAACTCGTGCTCGTGCAGGGCGGCAAGCGCGTGCGCATCGCCAGGACGGACGTCGCGTCGATGGACCTCGTCGGCGATCGCCTGCGCGCGTTCGCCGAGCGACGCGTGCGCCAGCAGGACAGCACCAAGGCGCAGCAGTTCCTCGTCGACCAGGCGCAGGGTGCTGGCCTGCCCGGCATCGCCCGGCTGCAGGCGATGTGGCTCGCGCTGCGCGACGACGCCGACGAGAAGGCGCACCGCTTCCTCGGGCACACCAAGGGACCGAAGGGCTGGCTCTGGGAACACGACGGCAAGCGGATGACCCGCGAGCAGCTCGAAGTCGCGTTGGCGAAGAGCCCGATGACGCTGCGCGGCGAGCGCTTCACGCTGCGGCTCGACGGCGGCCTCGAGCGTTCGGTCGCGGCACTGCTCGACCTCGAGCTGCTCGGGGTGGCGTGGTTTCTGCAGTTCGGCGCCGAACTCGATCTGCACGAAGCACTCGAGCCGATCGACGTGGTCGCGTCGCGCAACGGCGATGCGTTTCCGAAGTGGGGCTTCCGGCCGCTGCCGTACTACGTACCCCCGCCGCACGGGGACGAGGCGCGCACGTTCTGGTTCGGCCCCGCGCCAACGCGCCCCGAGCGGCTGTTCTTCGTCGGGACGCAGGGCCTGCTCTACCGCTCGCTGATCGGCGAGGTCGATCGCCAGGACGATCGCGACCGCGTCTGCGCGTGGCTCGAAGTCGGGCTGGGCATGCGCATGGAACTGACGATGCAGGGGCCCGCCGGCTTCGCGGCGCCGGGGCCGCTGCGCAGCAAGGACGTGCAGGCCCTGAGCGCGCTCGGCCGCGGCTATCGGCTCACCCACCTGCTGCACCTGCCGATGTACGGCGGCTTCTACCTGACCGACGACACGGCAACGGCGACCAACTGGAGCGCCGCAACGATGTTCGTCGGCTGGCTGCTCGAGCCCGACAACCAGCCGGCGACCCGCGCGCCGTTCCTCGCCTTCGTCGTCGCAGCGCTGCGCGACCGCAAGGGCGACAGCAGCTCGGCGTTCGACAAGGCGATGGGCACGCGGGTCGAGAACCTCGACGAGCCGTGGCGCGCCTGGCTGGCGAAAACCGCAGGCTATTAGGCTAGGCGAAGTGACGGTCTCAGCCACGCCCGCAGGAGCCGACGCCCGCCGAGCCGGGCGCGGCTCAGCGGCGATGACGCCAGGAACGATCATGTCCGGCGAACGCGCGTCGTGGACCTGTGCTCCTGGGCCGCGACGGTGAGTACGCGCGATCCCGTGACGACCGACGACGAGGCCGGGCAGCGACCGCTCGGCGCCTTCGACATCGGCTGCGTGGTCGTCGGCGGCATCGTCGGCGTCGGCATCTTCTTCACGCCCGCTCGCGTCGCCGCAGCGCTCGACTCGCCAGCGCAGGTCATGCTCGCGTGGGCGCTGGGCGGCGTGCTCGCGGTGCTCGGCGCGCTCGTGTTCGCCGAACTCGCGACGATCGTGCCCGGCCACGGCGGCATCTTCCGCTACGTGCACGCCGCGTTCGGTCGCGTGCCAGCGTTCCTGTTCGGCTGGGCCAACTGGCTGGTGATCCAGGCCGGCGCGCTCGGCGTCGTCGGTCTCGTGCTCGTCGACAACCTCGAGGTCGTGCTCGGCGGCGCGCCGTTCGCGGCGGCCACCAAGGTCTGGCTCGCCGTGCTGCTGATGCTCGTGTTCACCGCCGTGAACGTGCTCGGCCTGCGGACGGGCAAGCGGGTGCAGAACACCCTCACCGTGCTGAAGATCGCCGCGATCCTGCTGCTGGCCGCGGTGGCGGTGGTCGCGCCGGAACGGCCGCCGGCCCCGCCGCTCACGCCGCGCGACGACGGGCTCTTGGCGATGCTCGCCGCGGCGATGCTGCCGGTGCTGTTCGCGATCGGCGGCTGGCAGCAGGGCTCGTTCCTCGCCGGCGCCGCCGCGCGCCCGCGGCGGGACGTGCCGCTCGGCATCCTGGCCGGCGTCGCCACCGTCGTGCTCGTCTACCTGCTGATCAACCTGGCCTACCTGTCGCTGCTCGGCTTCGACGGCGCGGCCCAGAGTCGCACCATCGGCGCCGATGCCGCGCGCGTGGCGCTCGGCGAAGGCGGCGGCCGCGTGCTCGCGCTGGCGATCGTGGTCTCGGCCGCCGGGATCATGAACACGATCTGCATGGCGCCGCCGTACGTGCTCTACGCGATGGCGCAGGAACGGCTGTTCCCCGCCGCGTTCGGCCGGCTGCACGACCGCTTGCGGACGCCGGTGCTCGCGGTGCTGGCGCAGGGTCTGTGGGCGGTCGCGCTGCTGCTGGTCGTGCACTTCGTGTTCGCCCGCGGCACCACGATGCACACCCTCGGCTTCGTCTGCGACGGCGTGGTGTTCGTCGACTGGATCTTCTACGCGGCGTGCGCGGCGGCGCTGCTGCGGCTGCGCGGACGGCGCACCGACGGCGCGCTGCGCATCCCGGGCGGTGGCATCGCCGCGATCCTGTTCCTGCTCGCGGCGCTGGCGATCACGGCCGGTGCACTGTGGCAGCAGGGCGCTGCCTCGCTCGCCGGTCTCGCCGTCGTGGTGCTGGGCCTGCCGTTCGCGTTGCGCCGACCGCGCTGAAGCTCACGAACGCGCGGCCGCGGCGCACGCAGCCAGCGCCTCGCCGTCGAGCCGGCACACCCGCCAGTCGGCGAGCAGTTGCGCGCCCTGCCGTTCGTAGAAGCCGATCGCGGAGGTGTTCCAGTCGAGCACCTGCCAGTCCAGCCGCGGGCAGCCGCGCGCGACGGCGACCGCGGCGACGGCGCGCAGCAGCGCGAGCCCCACGCCGCGCCCGCGGAACTCCGGCCGCACGAACAGGTCCTCGAGGTGCAGGCAGGGTTGGGTGCGGAACGTCGAGTAGGTCGCGAAGAACAGCGCGAAGCCGGCAGGTTCGCCGTCGCATTCGGCGAGCAGCGCGCCGCAGGCGGGCACTGCGCCGAACAGATGCAGATGCAGCCGCCGTTCGTCGAGATCGAGCCGGTGCTCGAGCTTCTCGTAGCGGGCGAGATCGCGGATGAACGTCGCGATCTGCGGCACGTCGGCCGGAACCGCCGGGCGCACGAGCAGCGAAGGGGCGGCGGTCATGGCATCGCGGCGCTTGCCGCGGGGCGCGCTCAGGCGCGGTAGGTGATGCGGCCGCGGGTCAGGTCGTACGGCGACAGTTCGACGGTGACGCGATCGCCCGGGATGATGCGGATGTAGTTCTTGCGCATCTTGCCGGAGATGTGCGCGAGCACGGTGTGCCCGCCGTCCACCTGGATGCGGAACTTCGTGTTGGCGAGGGTTTCGACGACCGTACCGTCGAGGACGATGGCTTCTTCTTTCGGCACAAACACTCCAGTGGCGGGGTGGCGCGCGGCCGTCGGCGCCGCCACGCGCGCCGGGACCGTGCTGCGCGGATGACGCAGCGGGCCGAGCAGTGTAGGCGGGCCACGGCCAATCGATCAAGCGGGGGTGCCCGGGCGGCAGTTCCGTCGCCACGGGAACGGTGCGGCAGGGTCCACACGCGACATCGCGGTTCGCGGGCCGACGCGCGCACGAACGTCGCCGGGTGTCGCCATCGGGTCGCCCGCTCGAGCGACAGGCGAAACGTCCGCCGGACGCATCGTGGCATCAGTGCCGTCGCCGCGCCACGATCGTCGATGGATGCCCACTCCGCGCCGAGCCGCTGCGTCGCCTTCGTCGAGCGGGGCCTTCGACGCCGCCTACTACGAACGCTTCTACGGCGATCACCGGACCTGCGTCAGCGATCTCGCCGCGGTGCACAAGCTCGCCGACCTCGCCGCGGCGTGGCTGCGTTATCTCGACCTGCCGGTGCGCCACATCCTCGACATCGGCTGCGGCCTCGGCCACTGGCGCAGCGCCGCGGCGACGCGTTGGCCGCGCGCGCGCTGGCACGGCGTCGAGTGGAGTGAACATCTCTGCGAGCAGTTCGGCTGGGTCCGCGGCTCGGTGGCCACGTTCGACCCCGCGCGCGAACTCGGCCGCGCGACCTTCGACCTCGTGATCTGCCAAGGCGTGCTGCAGTACCTCGACGACCGGACCGCTGCGCGGGCGCTGGCCAACCTGGCCCGCTGGACCGACGGCGTGCTGTTCCTCGAAGCGCTGACCAGACGCGACTGGCGCGAGAACTGCGACCGCGAACGCACCGACGGCGACGTGCACCTGCGCGACGGCGCGTGGTACCGCCGCCGGCTCGCGCGCCACTTCCAGAGCTGCGGCGGCGGCGTGTTCGTCGCGCGGGCCGCCGGCTGCAGCCTGTTCGAACTCGAGAGCCCATGACCTGACCATGAGCGGAATGGACTTCTTCGGCCATCAGGCGCGCGCGCGTTCGGCGAGCGGCCGGCTGGTGTTCCTGTTCGTACTCGCCGTCGCCGCGATGGTCGTCTGCATCTACGTGGTCGCGCACATCGCGTTCACGTTCGCCGAAGGCAGTGGCCAAGGCTTCCAGCCGGCGATCTTCGGCCTGGTCGCCGCCGGCACGCTCGGCGTGGTCGGCCTGGCGATGCTGTTCAAGACCTCGCAACTGCGCAGCGGCGGCGGCAAGGTCGCGACGATGCTCGGCGGCACGCCGGTGCCGCTGTCGCCCATGGACCCGCAGGAACGCGTGCTGCGCAACGTCGTCGAGGAGATGGCGATCGCCTCCGGCGTGCCGGTGCCCGAGATCTACGTGCTCGAGAACGAGAGCGGCATCAACGCCTTCGCGGCCGGCTGGAGCCCGGCCGACGCCGCCGTCGCCGTCACCCGCGGCTGCCTGCAGCAGCTCGACCGCGACGAACTGCAGGGCGTGATCGCGCACGAGTTCAGCCACGTCTTCCACGGCGACATGCGGCTGAACATCCGCCTGATCGGCGTGCTGTTCGGCATCGTCTGCATCGCCACGATCGGCCGCATCCTGCTGCGCACGATGGGCAGGAGCCGGGGCGACAAGAAGGGCGGGGCCGCGGCGATCGCGCTGTTCGGCGTGGGCCTCGTGCTGATCGGCTGGCTCGGCGTGCTGTTCGCGCGCCTGATCCAGGCCGCGATCAGCCGGCAGCGTGAGTTCCTCGCCGACGCGTCCGCCGTGCAGTACACGCGCAACCCGCACGGCATCGGCATGGCTCTCGCGAAGATCGGCGGCGTGAGCGGCAAGCTGCAGTCGCCGCACGCCGAAGAAGCGAGCCACCTTTTGTTCGCCGACGGCGTCTCGCGCCTCCTCGGCGGCATCTTCGCGACCCACCCGCCGCTGCGGCAGCGCATCGAGCGCGTGCTGCCGGGCTTCGCGCGCCAGCTCGCGAAGTCGCCGTCGATGACGGCCGCGGCCGCAGCGACGCCGTTGCCGCCCGGCTTCTCGGCGGTCGCCGCCGCCGCTCCGCCCAACGCGGCGCGAAGCCCCGTTGCGGCGAGCGACCTCGTGGCCGCGGCGGGCGATCCACGACCGGAGCACGTCATGGCGGCGAAGGCGTTGCTCGGCGCGCTGCCGCTCGATCTCGCGACCGCAGTGCACGAGCCGGCGGCGGCCAGCGCGCTGGTCGTGGCGTTGCTGCTCGACCGCGACCCCCGCGCCCGCGCCGCCCAACTCGCGTTGCTGCCGCGCGGCGATGTCGCGTTTGCGCACGCCGTTCAGGAGAAGGTGCACCTGGCTGGTGGCACCGACCGCGCGCTGCGCTTGCCGCTCGTCGAACTGGCGGTGCCCGCCTTGCGCGCGCTGCCGGCAAGCTCCAGCACACGCGCGATCGCCTCCAGCAGGC